>OBLW0100000530.1_pt1 | contig 32578 bp, 28 predicted proteins | sample 1520161 | NCBI WGS metagenome assembly OBLW01 (sample SAMEA3539309, study PRJEB22396) | soil metagenome | biome: tundra; feature: field; material: soil | place: USA | collected 2010-05 | depth 0.15 m
AGCCAACTGGCTGAGTGCAATCCGGGAATACGAGGCAGCCGAAGCTCTGGCCAGTTTGAAGGCTGTTGATTACTTGAACTGGGGCGCCACGTTCGCACGCCTTAAGAATGACACGGAGGCCGTCGAAAAATACAAGAAGGCCATAGAAACCGACAATCATTATGCGCAGGCGTACATCAACTGCGGCAACGCACTCTCGCGTTTGAAACGCTATGGCGAGGCGGCGAAAGCTTACGGGAAAGCCGCTGAGTTTCCACGCGGCGAGCTTACCAAAACCCGCTCTGGCCCAGCCATCCGCAATCTGTCAGGTCTCGCGGAACGGACATTTCGAGAACGAGGTGGACCGCCCAAGGAAGTAGCGGAGGACGCACAAAGAGCAGGTCAAATTTTCGACAACGCCATAAGGCGAACCGCGGATTCCACGAATCGCGCACCTCGGCCGGCGCCGCTCCACGTTCCTAAGCAATTGAAGAACGGGTCCGGAAGGGCCTTCGCCCAGATAAAAGGAGCCTTTGTAGACTTTCATTGAAAAGCTTGAGAGAGTCAAAAGGAAAGAAAACGACCCCTTGTCGATCGGAGATCTGTCGATGCTCAACGAGGAACGCCGCCGGGAAGTTCTGGAATTGCTGCGCAACGACGGCCGAGTTCTCGTCCGCGATCTGTCCAAGCGTTTTCGGACCTCGCTCATTACTATTCGCAAAGACTTGGAGTATCTGCATCGCCAGGGAATGCTCGAACGCACCCATGGCGGAGCATTGCCTATTCGTACGGGGGCGCTTCAGGATCAGACACTTCGTGAAAAGGAACGCCTGCATCGACAGGAAAAAATGCGCATAGCTGCCGCAGCATTGCGCATGGTTCGTCCCGGACAGGTCATCATTCTTGATTCGGGTACCACCACAACGGCGATTGCGCGAGGGTGCCGGCACCTGCGGAGCCTCACGGTTATTACAAACGCGACAAATATCGCGGCAGAACTGGCGGATAGCAACGTCGAGGTAATTCTTACGGGCGGATCGCTCCGGAAGAGTTCGTTTTCACTTGTGGGGCCGCTTGCGGAAGAGACGCTCCGCAAACTCAGCGCGGACATGCTGTTCCTGGCGGTGGATGGGTTCGACGTAGGCTACGGACTCTCGACGCCAAATCAACAGGAGGCACGGGTGAACCGGGCGATGTCGGAATCGGCGCGGCGAACGATTGTGGTGTGCGATTCGTCGAAATTTGGGAAGAGAAGTTTGTCGTTGATCATGGACGTTTCCGCGGTGCATGAAACGATTACTGACCGGGGGATACCCAAGCAAGACCTCAAGACTTTGCGCGAAGCGGAAGTCGAAGTGACTCTCGTCTAAATCTGACCGGAACGTTTCCCCGCCGCATTCTTGGGTTGACTTACAGCACAGTAGTAAGTAAAAGATATAAAGCGAAATAGATCGTAATTAGGCCCTTCGCGGTGTCCTCAACGGTTGCTGGGGTACGATTGATCGCGATGCAGCTGCCTGGCTCGAGGACACTCAATAGACTCTGGAGTATTTTCGGAGCATCTTCTGCCACTTTCTCCCGGAAAACAAAGAGGAGTACAAGCCCTGGCAGACGAGCGCGGAGTTATCGCAGCGCTTGCGATTGACCAGCGCAGTGCTCTGCGCAAGCTGTTCGCAAAGGCAAGCGGGCTGGACTCGAGCGAAGTTCCCACCGAGTGGTTGGTGCAGTTCAAGGAGAAGGTCAGCCAGTTTCTTACGCCCTATGCCAGCGCCATTTTGCTCGATCCCGAATACGGGCTACCTGCCGCGAACCGACGGTCCAAAGGGGCAGGGCTTCTTCTCGCGTATGAGCAAAGTGGATACGACAAGTCGGTTCCTGGACGGCTACCACGATTGCTGGACGATTTCACCGCGGCGCGTTTGAAAGATTCCGGCGCTGACGCGGTCAAGGTGCTCCTGTACTACTCTCCGTTCAGCGACGCCGTAGTGAACACACATAAACAGGCTTGGGTTACGCGCGTTGGCGACGAATGCCGCGAAGCCGATCTTCCTTTTTTTCTCGAAATTGTGAGCTATCACGATCGCATGGATGAAAAGGGCGCCGAGTTCGCGCGCATCAAGCCCGAAGTGGTGACTCGTTCGATTGAAGAGTTCTGCAAGGCAAGCTATGCGGTGGATGTGCTGAAGGTCGGAGTGCCGGTCAATATGAATTTCGTTGAGTCGGCCAATTTGCCGCGTTCGCGAGCGGTGTACTCACGCTCGGAGGCGAAGTCTCACTTCGAACACGCTTCGCAGGCGGCTTCGCTTCCCTTCATCTACTTGTCGGAAGGCGTCGCCAACCATATCTTTGCGGATGCCCTGACGTTGGCGGCCGAGGCCGGCTCGGACTTTTCCGGCGTGCTGTGTGGACGCGCTACTTGGCAAGACGGCGTGCCGGTCTTCGTAAATCAGGGTGCTCCGGCGCTCGATGACTGGCTGCAGGAACACGGTGTGCGGAACATTCAAAATGTGAATGTTCACCTCACCGCTGCGCGACCCTGGTTTGAAAGGACCGGCGCTGCTCCGAGCGCCAAGGAGTGACGACGAAATCGAGCCAATGTTCCTTTGCGTCAGCCCTAATCCGGCGATAGACAAGCGGGTCATAGTGCCGTCGCTCTTGCGTGGGCACGTAAATCGAGTGCGTGCGGTCCAAGGTTTTCCGGGCGGAAAATCCGTACATGTGGCGATGGTGCTCCATACGCTGGGAGGAAGTCCTCATTGGGTAGGTCCATGCGGCGGTGCCAGCGGGCACGAACTCTTGGCCGGCCTTTCCGCCCTGGGGATTCGGGCCAGTGCGTATGCTACAAATCAGCCGACGCGCACGAATCTGGAAATTGTGGAAGACGACGGCACCGTTACGGAAATCCTCGAGCCAGGTTTGGCGCTCGGTGCAAGCGCATGGGAGGAATTCGAAAGCGCGTGCAGACATCTTTTCGTGGCGGGCTCCGAAAATGGCACAGTTATTTTCTCCGGGAGCCTGCCCGCGAGTGCCGCGCCGAAACTGTACGCAGATCTCATCGTGAGGGCGCGAGAATTGGGATGCAAGACATTCCTGGACACCAGTGGCGAGCCGCTCCGGCTGGCGATTGGCGAAAAGCCTTACTTTGTGAAACCGAATCGGGAGGAAGCTGCTCAGTTTCTTGGGAAGGCGATCAGTTCCCTTTCGGATGCGACCCGCGCTCTTCGTAAGCTGCTGAGTCTTGGCGCGGATAGCGCGGCGTTAAGCCTGGGTTCGGAGGGACTTCTTTTTTGCGCCGACAAGGATGCGCCGGTACTCTTCGCTCCCGCGGTGCCACTCCAGCCACGTTCGACAGTGGGTTGCGGAGATTCAGCCATGGCTGGATTTGCATTCGGCATCGCGTCTCGCTATTCACCCCAAGATACGCTACGGCTTGCGGCAGCCTGCGGTGGGGCAAACTGCTTGGCCGATTATCCGGGTGCCGCCACGCTCAATAACATTCGTGACTTTCAGCAGCAGATCTCCGTGCAAATACTTGATTGAGTTGATACAGGTGAGACGGTAGGATGATCAGCCAAGACAAACTCGATATCAGTGTAGTTGGCGAGCTCAATTTGGACCTGGTTCTTTATGGGCTTCCGGGCCATTTTGAACTGGATCGCGAGCATCTGGCCTCGGATCTGAGTCTCACGCTCGGCAGCTCTTCGGCAATTTTTGCTCACAACTTTGCCCTTCTGGGGAATCGTGTCGGCTTCCATTCCGCTGTCGGCGATGATCCTCTCGGCGGATTGTGCCTCGAACGTCTCATGGAAAGCGGCGTGGACGTATCGGCTGTCCAGAAAGTTTCTGGCAAGCAGACCGGACTCACCGTCATTCTCCCACAGCCTGAGAAGCGATTTATTCTCACCTATCCCGGCGTAATGGCAGAGATGCGCTTTGAGGATCTCGACCTCGCGCGGATACTGGACGCTCGTCATCTGCATCTTTCTTCCTATTTTCTTCAAAAGGCTCTTCGACCCCGTGTGCCGAACCTTTTTCGGCTGGCAAAAGAGGCAGGACTTTCTACTTCTCTAGACACCAACGATGATCCCGATGATCGCTGGGAGCGAGACGTCCTCGAGGTGTTGCCGTGGGTGGACGCGCTTTTGCCCAATGAGTATGAGGCCTGCCGTCTTGCGCGAATCGATGATCCGATGCTGGCGTTAGATTTTCTGGCCGCAAGAGTTCCTCTGGTTGTGATGAAGCGCGGCGAAAAAGGAGCGCTTGCTCGCCGGGGATCGGAAGTCTTCGAATCTTCATCGCCAAGAGTCGCGGCTGTAGACACCATCGGCGCGGGTGACAGCTTCGATGCCGGTTTTCTTCATCAGTTCATTCGAAGAGCGAAAATCGACGAGTGTTTGAGATACGGCAACCTGACTGGCGCCCTCTCGACAACCCGAAGCGGCGGAACGGAAGCGTTTCGAAGAGCCAAGCATCGAGAATCGTTTCTTACGCAGTAGGATTCGCTTCACTGAGACAGACACCAAAAATCCACTTTGTTCGTTGGTGATTTGCCCACTGGCTCACGTTGTGGGATTTCGGCTCCGTCATCGGCATCCGGCATCCGGCGCGCTCTAAAGCGTTTCAGTGGTCCGTAGGATCCCGGAGGCGCCGATTGTCGAGCAGGTTTGGATACGCGTGCAAATCCCCGGTTACCTTTACAGAGAATGTTTCAACGGCCGGCGGGCCGTCTATGCCTTGCACGGTGAGATGGATGGTGAAATCCGCTGCTCTGGTGTAGGCGTGAGACGTCTTGGGACCGTCCGCGCTGGTTCCGTCGCCGAAATTCCAGAGATAGTTGACCGCAGGCACTCCGGCTGGTTCTGTTTGCGCCGAAAGTTGAAAGGTCTGGCCGGCATTGGCGACAGAGGGCACACTTGCGGTAACTGTCGGAGCGGTGGGGGAGACGCTGTTGTCGATAATCTTGATGACTCTGACGGATTTGGGAGCTTGATTCTCAATCCGTATAGCGCTCCCCACGAGCGTGAGCGGCGCATTCTGGTTTAGAACATCCAAAGCGTTAAAGGAATGGTCCGAAGCGAGCCCGAGGTCCGCGAGATTCAACTTATGCGACCGCGAAGATTTTGTCCAATTGAAGACGGTCAAGATGGCCTGGTGTGGGCTTTCGCGCAGAAAAAAAATGCTGGGTTGTTCATCTTCGGGTTCATAGGTCATCAGATCGATGGGAGTGGATGCGCGTCCCATTTTCGCCATGTTCAACAGATCTTCGTTCTCAACCAGCGCCAATCGATCCTTTTGCGCGCCCATCACCATCATGTCGTCGCCAATCTCGTACATTCCACCGGAAACTGCGGAGAGAGCAATGGAGGTCTGTGCTTCCGCGAGCGGATACGAGGCAGAAGCCCGTGTATGATCGCTGAAGGTCTCGGCCACGGTGTTGAAGGCGTCGGGATCATCCAGAAAATAATTGCGGTGCATGTAAAACCGGGCGGCAATTCCCGCGGCTGCCGTCCTGGTCCCCTCGAACGAATGTGCGGTGTCGGCAGAGATCCGTCCCGTGTCAACTAACCCGACTGGGGTGAGCATTGGACTGCCGTCTTTGTCGAGAATCACTTCGTCGCCTACGGCATCGCGAATAACCTGCAGACCGATGCGCAGCGCTTCCAGTGCAGTGGTGTTGGGGCGGTACATGAAGCCCTCGATGGCGCTGCTATCCATGAAGTCGAGCTTAACGAAGCGGACGCCCCATTCACGAACCAGCGTCCGGTACGTTTGGCGCAGGTATTCCTGGGCGCCGGGGTTGGTGGTGTCGAGCACGTAGATCAGGTCGGATTTTTGGTGCCACAGTAGCTCGGTGTGGATCGGCTCGCCTTTGGCGTTGTGCACCAGCCAATCCTTGTGATGCTCATACACCCAAGCGCGCGAGGTCACCTGGAAGGGGGCAGTCCACACTCCGAAGACCAGGCCGTCGCCGACGACGTGGTGCCCCACCAGGCGCATGCCATCTGGGTATTGGGTGGCATTCGCTGTTTCATATTCGCCACGGGCGTATTGGTAGCCTTCATCCACCTGAAAAAAGCTGTAGCCGAGAGCTTTCAGATGCGCTGCCTGCCAATCCGCATTGGCCAGGGTTTCGCCTTCGTTGATTGCGCCATAGTAGGCCGTCCAGCTCCACCAACCGATCGGAGTTTGCGCGGGTACGCGAGCGTGGTGCAACTTGCGAATTGCATCGCCATAGGCCAACAGCTGGTGGTGATAGTCAGGGCCGGCTTCGAGCATGAGGCGCTCCGAGACGAATTTTGCTCCGGGTTCGATCGGGAGATTCAGATCGAACTGGTTTTCCGCTGGGCTATTTTTCAAATCGTATTCTTTTTGAATCTCCGTGGTTCCCGCGAGATCTACGCTGTAAGACACGATTTTGTCTTCGTCGTCTTCGCCCGACGTTTGCAAATGAAGGTACGTAAGAAGCCGGTCCGCGGTGAGCGCACCAATAAAGAGGCTTTGCTTGCTCTCGCGATTGTAGATCAGTTGACTACCGACACCGCGATGCATCCCACCGGGCGCTTTGCCCAGGTCGTAGAGCCGCAAATCCGGCCGATCCTCGCTATAGCTGTCGGAGAGAACGCGATCGGCAGATGCACGACCGCCGAGACTCAGTGCGACATCTCCAACTAGTTCCAGCGCGCGGACCGATTGCAGCGTGATTGTCTTTTCCGTCGTGTTTTGTATGGTCACCTGTAGAGCGGCATAGGGGGCTTGATCGTAAAGCTGGATCGCGAAAATGAGATCCGCTTTGTCGCGAAGGCCGTAGGTTGTAAGGGTTATCGTCCGGCCCGAGCCGAGATCATCGGTGAATTGGGATTCCGAAACCGTGTGGCGCGGATACTCGGTCGAACGCAGCCACTCGTGATTGACTTGTGCAGCCACACGGCTGGTGAAGATAGGCTGTGCTCCCCGCACCGCGAGCTGATACGTTCCATGGTTGGCGTTTACGGTTAGAGATAGCTTATCATTCGCCAACTGCTGGGCTCCGCAGGGTGCGACAAGAATTAGCGCAAAGACTAGAGTCCGGATTGCGATACCGCAGGTTAATTTATTGATTTTCCGTGGCATGATTTTAGGTTTCCTTTCACCCGGATCGAAGAGCGCCAAACATTAGAGGCCTGATGCAACCACGCTAGGCGCCGGAACTACTTTATGACTACGGCAGTTTGTGGCGTGTCGTATCCATCGAGCTTTACCCACGCGGCCTTTGCGGATTGGGGAGGCAAGCCGTGAATCTCGACCGTCTCTCCCGGAAAAACAGTGACGTAGTTGTTGTCATACTCGATGGGAAGGAGCTCCTCGCCGTCTTTGGCGTCGGTGATCACAGCGCGCTCGAAAAATGCGATGTGTTCTGACGGGTTGTGCAGGCGAATGGTTACGCGGGCCTCCCCTGCCGCCGGCGAATGTTGGGCGCGAAGCTCCAACGGCACCTGGGGCATGGCATTGAGCGAGGTCATGTCCGCCCAACTGGCTGGCTGCAATCCGAAAGCGCTGTCATGATTGCCTACATCGTCGTCTTTCTGCGATTGCCAATAGACATTTTCAGTAAGCACTTTTCCATTCGCATCGAGAAGCTGACAACGCACAAAGAAAACGTCGGAGCTATCCGGAAAGCGCGGTAAGGTCATCGCCTGGACCGCACCGCCGGAATCGACTTGAAGGTTCTCGGCGTGGCGGTCTTCGCGCAACTTACCCTGCAAGTCGTACACGCGCACGCGCACTCGTAGATTTTTCTGCTGCACAGGAGTCTGATTGACAACGGTAATCTTCGCCTGGCGGTGATCGCCGGTCGCATACGAGTCAAAGACGACGGAAAGAGGACGCAGGCCCGCCTTGGCGCCGTAGTAGGCGCCGCCGGGACTCAAGTAGTAGTCAAAAATATTTCCAAAGAAGGAAGGCCAGTGACTATTAAGCATCCAGTAGATCGTCATTTTGTGATCGGCCCATCCATCGGCGGCGAAAGCTTCGAATTGGGCGCGCGTGTTTTCGTAGTGCGCGAGTTGGGCCTTGCGTGAGAATTCCTCCGCACTGCTCGATGGTCCGTATCTCTGGTCAAGAGCGTGACGGATGTTGATGAGCGTATCGTTTCCGAGGTTGGCGCCGGAATGGAAATACCAACTGTCGTTGATGGGCCAAAGTTTGTCGGCCGGAATGAATTTTTTCAGGCTCTCGTAGGTGGGAATGTGTTCATTGTCGCCCTGCTCCGCACACGATCCACGGGAAGCCGCGTACTTCCCGCTGAACCAGTAAGTCGGCGGCCGCCAACTGTACGGACCCTCCATGTGAATGCCGTTCCATTTACGCTGGCCTTCAGCATCCTTGGCGAAGGAAGACACCGTGTCCACGGTAGCGTTCTGCCAGTGCAGGTCCGTGAGAATTTGGTGATACCTGCTCAGGATGGGATCGGGAGGCAAGCCGTCGCTTCCATTGGCCCATATAAACACGGAGGGATGGTGACGAAGCATGAAGATCTGCGAACGCAGACTCTCGTCCGCGACCTGGTGATCTTCTTCATTCCATTGATCCCACATTTCCCACTGGTTGCAGCACATCCAACCGAACATCAGCGGGATGCCCTGCTCATCGGCGAGTTCAACGATGTGTTCGCTGGAAATTTTCGACTCCCAGCGAAGCATGTTCAAGCCGAGGTCCTTTACGTAACGGAGGACAGAAGCTTCGCGGTCAGGGTCGTATCGATACAAAAGATCGGGCGTGTAGACACCACCTCGTACCAGGAAATCTTTGCCATTAATTTTGAGATAAAAGCTTCCGCCCTTTCCGACCGCTGGGAATTGTTCATCGCGGTCGCGATGCTGGGTAATCGAGCGGATACCGAACCGGGCGCTGGCAACGTCGGAGACCCGGTGGTCTTCAAGAAATTGGAGGTGAAGATCATAGAGACTGGGATTTCCCATGGTGTAGGGCCACCATAGATCAGGATTGCTGATGGCTAGCTGGGGAAACTCGGAGGGGGCGAAGCTGGCCTGACGCTCCTCACCTGAAGCAAGGGTAATGGGCCGTTCGATCTGAATGGTAGGTTTACCCGGCCGGGAGATTGTTCCTCGAAGAACTCCATTTACTTGCTGGTTGGAGGTATTTCGAAGTTCAGCGTAGACCGTTAGTTTGGCGGAGTTGATTTGCGGTAAAGGAAGTTCCGTGTTGACGAGAGGATCGCTGAGCGTGACCTCGCCCGAGACTTTTAAGTAGACCGGCTTCCAGATTCCCGCGTTGCGATCTGGAACAAAAGAGATTCCGTGACTATCTTTGTTTCGAGGCCCTTGATAGCCCAGATATTTCCAGTTCAGCCAGTCAAACCAACTATCGGCCAGCTCAATACCGTTGACTTCCTGAATCACTCGTTCCGGTGTTACTTTTACCGCCAACGTATTGCGCTGCCCCGGCTTGATCCATTGCGTCGCGTTGAGTTCGTGGGCGTTGTACATCCCGACTACGTGCTTGCTGTCCGCGATCAACTGGCCATTCAGCCAGATCTCGGCACGATAATTAATGCCAGGAAACTCCAGCAAATAGACCGCATGTTCAGAAGGCGCTTCAAATGTAGTTCGGTACCACCAATCCTCTTTGTACAAGTCTTGAGGAACATTCTCCGCCATGTTCTTCCCAACGTAGAGGTTGGAATAGACGCCATCCTCCTGAAGAATCTCGAGGACCGTGGCAGGCATTCGAAGGATCGTGTGCCAGCCGGCGTCGTTGAAGTCGGGCAGCGATATGGCCGGCCCGCTAAGTTGCAGATTACTTGCAGAAGACAGTTTCCAGTTTTCGGCCAGCTCGATCGTTTTTGGAGATTCTGAGGCCGCTGAGGACGAGAGGTGCCCAGCACCGATCGACAAAAACAACGAAACGACTAGCCTGACCAAGCGCATCCAAGTCCTGGTCGCCGCATTAACTTCGGGCATCGATTCCTGATTTTCGATATCGCCAGATTGCATTTGACCTCCGACACCAGACCAAAAAACGGATCGATCTACCAGGGACGCGACCCTAAACGAACTTCCCCCTGCGGCCACTGCTCGGCACCCAAACACCTAACCATCGAAACAATTGGTAGCAAGACGATTCCCTGGTCCTGCCCTACCCACACGGGGCTGGAAATTTTTGTGCAGCCCAAATGTTCGTAGAAATTCTGCAGTGCCGGCCGGCAAAAGAGCAGGATGAAATTCACCTGCATCGTGCTCGACGCAAAGGCTTCCGCCGCTTCCATCGCAACACGGCAATATCCGCGCCCTCTGCATCCGCGACGCACCAGCACTCCGCCAATCCCCGCGATGGAAACAGGATTCTCCTGAACTTCAACCGTGTGCCCGAGGAGTCCCACATGACAGACTGTCCGTCCTCTAGCGACGACGAGAACGTGCTTTTCCGTGGGCCTCCACTGCAACGGGTACACTCTGGTTTCGCTGGGATCCTTTTCCCCGTCAGCCAAGTCATTCCGATCTTCCGCGGAATAAGAGTCCACGATGTGAACTTCGAGAGGCTCCCTTGGGCTGGAGGATTCCGGTTGCCCGCCTATTTCCATCACGTTTCTAATCCCAGAAAGTCTTACACCAAGGATCAAAAAAATATCTTTCCACTAGTGCAACTGAAATCGTTGCACCACCCTGGTGATCACTCCGTCGGGACTCGGGTTATCGGGGTCCAGGTGCGCGGCCAGGCTCAGGTGATAGGCGAGCAATTGCGGAAAGACAATTTCGAACGGTCCGCGCAAATCGTCGGGCAAGTCTGGCGCCATGGCCGGGATGAAGTCGTGGCCAAGTTCGCTGTCAGAAGCCGCAGATCCGACCACAATCACGTGACCAAGCTTTTTCTGCCTCAGTTCTCGAAGCACATCTTCTTCGAAGCGGCGCCTCTCGGCGGCCGAAGAAAGCACGCACAGGACCAGGGAGTCGGGCCGAAGAAAACTCATCGGGCCGTGACGAACTCCCAAGAAGGTCTCGTTGATCGCAATGGTGCGCCCCGCGGTCATCTCCAGTACCTTGAGGCTCGCCTCCTTGGCGAGGGGAACCAAGCCAGCGGAAGTCAGCACCATCAGACGAGAAGACGATTGAGACGCCAAACGCTGCGCCACTTTTTCCAGGTCAAGAAAACCATTCCTCACCGTGGCTACGATACCTGGGAGTTCCTTGGTCAAGGAGGCGCCGCGTGCAATCGCCATGCCCGCCAAGAGCAAGTTAGAAAAAGAGCCGGTCATCGCCAGGCTGCGGTCATTGGTTCGTGGGTCGAGGACCAGAGCGTTGACTCCCGGCAATCGCGCTAGCTGGCCATGCTCATTGCAAGTGATCGCGAGATGGACCACGCTTGGGAACATTTGTTTGATGCGCGCGATGACGCCGACACTCTCCGGGCTTTCCCCAGAGCGTGCCAGTGACACGAGTACGCCGTTCGAAACAAAGGCTGGAGCCAGGTGAGTGAGTTCCCGCTTAGAGAAGGTAAGCAGATCGGTAGTCGGGATGGCAATAGAGTTCGTCCAAGTGGCCGCCACGGCAGAGGCCGCATACCCCGAGGTGCCGGCACCACAGACGACCGCGGCACGTTCCTGCACAATAGAGCGAGCTTTCGAAGAGGCAACACGTTGGAGTGTTGTGGGCCAGAGTTCCGGCTGCTGGCGAATCTCGTTGAGCGTGATGACTCCGCGTTGGTTGCCGCCGTCGGCACCTGAGTCAAGCGTTGCCGTCATGAACCGTCATGCCTTTCTGCGAATGAGTTCGCTCAAGAAGCCGCCACGCCGGCTTTTGCAAACGGGCGATTCTGATTGGCGGATCCGCCACGGATTCCAACTGCGAGGCAAGTTGCTCTTGCTCATTTAGAAATACAATTTGAGTGCGAATTGTATTTCGCGTTGATCATTTTGACCATCGCGCGTGGAGGTAATTTCTCCGAAGCTGCCGCTGGTGTAATCGAGCGATCCGGGAGCTGCCACCACACCGTTGCCCGAGAGACCCGGATTGGAGAAGTTAGGATGATTGGTCAGGTTAAAGAACTCGGAACGGAACTCCAGGCGAAACCTCTCGGTGAGAGCAAATTGTTTGAAAAGGGAAAAATCGAGACGATGGAACCCCGGACCACGGAACTGACTCGGTCCTCCTCCGAGCGGGCTGTAGTCGGATTGGCCGATCGTGGTTGCTACGGGAGGAGTAGCGAATGCCGCTGGATTGAGCCACTGATTCACATCATGAGGACCGGCGTCGGGGTTCTGTCCGGGCACCTTAAGAGCGTAGCAGTTAAATCCTGAGGTAGTGGGGGTTGCGCAAAGGATAGTTCCCGGTTGCCCGTCCTGCAGCGTGAGGATCCAGTTCGTTACCCACCCGCCGAACACGGCGTCCATAACGCGGCCGCTGTCATGCATGAAGCGTTTACCTTTGCCGAACGGCAGATCGTAGCTCCCGCTGAGGTGGAAAACTTTATTCACGTCAAAATCGCACCGTCCGTAGTCTTTGTGGATGCCAAAGCCCGGTAAGTATGGGGCTCGAAATTGAGTGATGGAAGTAGCGTTGAGAACGTCAATCGCGTCGGTCAGACAACTTGACCAGGTGAAGTTGGCCAAGACGCTGAGGCCCGCGTTGAAGCGGTGTTCGTAATTCGTCTGGAGACCATTGTAGTGGCTATTGCCGGCGAAGCTGGTGTAAGTAGCGCCGGAGAAATCAGGATACGGAGAAAAGGCGAGTGAGTTCAAGCCAAGCGGAAGAATCTCCCGGGGAGTATTCGGATTTTCGTATACGGCGAGGTGGCGAACGGTATTACCGACGTAACCAACTTGGATGGTATCGTTCGCAGCGAGTTGATACTGCGCGGTCAAGTTATACCCCTGGGTGTACGGAGTCTTGTTGCGGTAGTCCTCGCCGATTAGCCCGACGCCGCCCGGCTCGGCCGCCGCAGACGTTAGCGGGATGCCGTTGAGTCCGGTGGAAAGTGTGCCGATCGATCCGTTGGCAAAAGTGATCGGCGCATTGGGCGTCAAATTGGGATAATTCAGGTTGAATTGAAACGGAAAATCGTTGTAAGTCAAGAGCGCCGAGTTTTCGAATCCTCCGTAAAAGATGCCGTAACCACCGCGAACAACAAGCTTGTTCGTCACTTGATAGGCAAAACCGACTCGCGGTGAAAAATTATATTTTTGCGACACTCCAAGGCCGGGCTGCCCCGAACATTGAATGTTGATGTTCTCTGCCGCGGCGGCGGCCTCGAAGTCCGGTGAAAATGGTGTAGTGCAGCGCTTGTTGGTCAACAGAAAGGTGGAAACGCCCCCTACGGTGGCGGCCGGCTGAAAATTCGACTGTGCACCATAATTCTCGGTCAATTGTCCGAAGTACTCGTAGCGAAGCCCAAGGTTCACGGTGAGCCGGGGCTTTACCTTGACATCGTCCTGAAAATAGCCGGCGTAATAGTTGCGTTTCATCGAGGTAGTGGAAATGTTGGACGCGTTGATGCTGTCCGCACCGCCTACGAAATCAGCCGCGCCTGGAACCGTAGCCGGAATCGGTGTCAGTAGCATTTGTGCAAGTCCAGTGTTGCCTCCAGTCGTTGAAGGCACTTCGGTGTAGACTCCGCTAAAACTCCACGTACCCCGGCCCGAAGGAGGTTGAAGGATATTGAATCCGAGTCGCTGGTATTGGAAGCCAACCTTAAAGGTCTGGCGACCGGCTGCTTTCGTGAGGTTGTCCGTAACCTGCGAGGTAGTGCTTAGCTCGATCGAGGGAAGGTACTGGTTGCTGCCCAGGGTATTCAATCCGGTAATGAATATAGAGCCCAATCCACCATTGGAATTACCCTGCGGAATTCCGGGGATGCCGAACTCTGCAGGAATTCCGGAAGTATCGGCATTGGGTTGAAGACGAGAAGCCGAAATGCGGTTGTAGCCGGCGCGTGCTTCATTGATGAGAGTAGGCGAGAACATGTGGGTTTCACTCACAACTGCATTGACGGAACGCGCTTCTTGATTTCCGTCGGAAAAGGATCCTCCATCCGCGATGCCGGTGAACGGTCCCGGAATGAATGTTGGGTTATCGACGTAACTCACGCGCCCGAAGATACTGTCGTTCTGACTGAAGTTGTGGTCGACGCGCACATCAAATTGGTCGGCGTTGTTGCTCAATACCGGATTCGCGGCGTAGTTGTTGAAGAGCCCTGGAAGATTCGGTGCGGGAAAGAGATTCAGAAGTTTAATCGCATTGGCGTCCAGCCGGCCTGCCGGAAGGATGTTACCGGGAAAAGGCTCGCGAACAAAACCGAGCTGTGTTCCGGCAGGCACACCCGTGCAAGGAGCAGTGAGACCTGTAACCGGGTCCGCAACTCCGCAAGTGACGGCTCGCGTGGTGGAAGGATCGAAGACCTGGCCCAACGTAAAGGTACGACCCAGAACATCGGTTCGTGTGCCGCCTTGGGTAAGTAGCTCCGAAAGATTTGTGTATCCACTGCTCCGCTCAAGAACCGTTGGAACGGTGTTAGTCGACGGGACAGCCTGACGGATGCGAGTGCCTTCGTAGTCCATGAAGAAAAAGGTTTTGTCCCTGCGAATCGGGCCTCCGAACGTGGCTCCAAATTGGTTCTGGCGGTATTCTCCTTTCGGAATGCCTCCCGAATTCTCAAAGAAGTTAGCGGCGTCCAATTTATCATTGCGAATAAATTCCCACACACTTCCGTGAAACTGATTGCTTCCTGATTTAATCGTGGCATTGAGGACGGCGCCCGCCGACCGCCCGGACTCGGCGCTGTAGTTGTTGGTTTCGACCTTGAACTCCTGAATGGCATCCACCGGAGGACGAACTGCGTAGGCGGTGCCATTCAAGAAATCCACTAGATTGGCATTGTTATCGAGACCATCGAGCAAATAGTTGTTCTGCGCTGGACGCAAACCGTTGGCAGCAAAACTCCCGCTCGCGCCCAAGCCGCGGGTGTCCTGCTGATCCTGCGTCACGCCGGCCGAGAGCTGGGCGAGGAACGTGAAGTTACGCCCATTCAATGGCAGCGCGTTGACGGCGCGCTCCTCGATGACCTGGCCGACGGAGGCATCCTGGGTCTGAAGAGCGGGTGGAGCAGCATTGACGACCACTACTTCCTGGGGTTGCCCAGGCGGCAGTGCGATGTCGACCAGCACTTTCTGCTGGACGTCGACGGTGACATTATTCTGTTGCACTTTTTCAAATCCCTTGAATTCCGCCGACAAGGAGTAGTGACCGATCTTCACCGGCGAAAACGAATATTCACCGATGGGGCTGGTCGTGGTCGTAACGGACACGCCGGTTTCCACATTGATGAGCGTCACCCTCGCTCCCGCCACTGTGCCTCCACTGGTGTCTTTGACCGTGCCGGAAATCGCTCCGGTATCGACCTGGCCGAACGTTTGGCAAGGCAGAATCAAGCCCAGCAACATCAGCGCCAATATTGAGGACAATTTGCGGTTCAGAATAAGACTAAGCATGGTGCCTATCCTCCATCCCTCGCTAAGTGAGTACCCGGTCCAGAAGTTGATTCACCGCTCGGTGTGATTCCATAAATGCGTTCCGATGATCCATGGCCCCGGCCAAATCCGAGTGAGAGAAAGCAATCCTGCCAAAGGGGCCACTGCGAAGCGCATCACGCGCAGCCGGTTTGCCATCCTGTCCAAAAAAGAAGCCCGGTTGCGGAGTAATGAATGCGTGGCCGAATCGATTCATCACGATTCCAGCGATATCGCTCTTGGCATTGAAGCCGGAAGCGCCAAACATCTCCGTCATCTGCTCGCGAACCTGGCGCTCGTAATCGGCGAACGGCGTAGATAGCAATTCGGCGCGACCCATCTGTCCCTGGGCGCGAGCAGGCAATCCCGGTTTCGTAAAATCGACAAAAAAAGTCAGGACCGTAGGCAGATCCGGGCCCACCGTATCCGTATCCACCCCAAAAAGGGCACTCTTCCGCACGTTCACGGAACGCGAAAAGCCATCGAACCACTGAGCGCTCGAAATGGCCAGATTATAGAGAAAACGCCAGTTGCGAACAGCTACGTTGACCGTCATGTAGGGTGCGTAATTGAATTGGTCGTAGCTGTTCTTGCGTGTTTCGTCCAAGTCTCGAACCACATGCTTGGTGATCCATCCGCCGCCGGCCATCACCACCGTTCTCGCTTTAACTCTAGACACTGTGCCGTTTTTCACGTACTCGACGGATACAAACTCTGACTTGCTTGGGTTTCCTATGTGCTCGACGCGTACGGCTGTAGAATCTAACCGTAAACGCACTCGCTGGCCGGGTTGGTCCAACGCGCCGAAATTCACCGCGCCCTTCCACACCGCCTCCATCGACCGTGGACCTTCGATCGCTGCCGGAATCATGGTCTTGACCATCAATCTGGTCATCCCGGAGTTCCCTCCCGGAAACATCTGAATACCCGATTCCATGCTGTCATCCACTGTGGGGATAGTTTTCGACCACTCATATACGAGAAACGCGGATAGAGCGTCCGGACCCAGTCCGAATCCACCGGCGGCTTCCGAAGCGTCCATCAGTCGAACGGTTTCACGGCTTATGCCGTAGGTACGAATGAAGTAATCCTCAAGCGTCATGCTATCGAGGTGTCGCGATATGGCATCGCCTGGGTAGTCGTATATCAATGGGGGAACGACTGGCTTTTGGGCCCATCGCGCCAACATCTCTTTTCGAGTGGTCTCCGAAAATGGAGTGCCCTCCAAGCCTTTGCCCCAGGGATCGGTAATCCAGATTCCCGGCTGGTGCCCGTACTTCGCTCCGAAATAGAAACCAAGCGCTTCCTTGCCGTTGATTTTCCCGGTGCCGTACGGGCTGCGAGGCAGCCACATCTCCGGCTTCGGGCCCTCCCACTTTTGGTAAGACTTGAAAGCGTCCCAATCGAGGCCCATCGTGGCGTAGACAGTTTTGAGAAAACTGTCAGGGTAAGGAGGCTGAAAGTGGACGGAAGCTTGCGGCGCATAGAGGCGATGACCGTCCACGACAAATTCATTTCGCTTGGCCACACCGCCGAAAATGTGCGCGTTGTCGAGGATCAAGCAGTTGCGCTTCGCATCCGTTTGCTGCGAAAAGAACATACCGGCGGATAGACCAGCCTGTCCGCCGCCGACGACAACGCAATCGTAGACTTCGGCAGTTTCCACGACTTCCGACGGGGCCTGGTCAAACTTGCCGTCGCGGACGATATGCGCGTTTTGTATGACCTGTTCCGTATTGCCGGCGGAATCCTTGTAGTCGCCCTCGCCGCTGTAACCACTCCATCCTACTGGTGGCACCTTCGCCGATTGCGCTCCGAGGGTGAAGGGGCAAGCGGCCCCAACTGCTACGGCCGTGGAAGCAACGAGCATGCCGTCAAGAAAATCGCGGCGAGAGATCGGTTCGTTCATGCCAAGCGCCTTGTCGGAGTGCGGGCATTTGGACACGCTATTTTCTCCGTCCCGCAGCTTGGAAAGCAGGCTGCATTGCCTGAAATACGGCTCCCATGCGTTAATTTCTTTTGTTTACTTTAACTACCTATTTCTTTCGTTTTATTGCGGCTGGAAATGGACCATATTGGAAGCCCATGCAGTTGTCAAGGAAAAACGCACTGGGGGCATGTTGATTTTCGCTGCCATCAAAGCATGAAATTGGATTCTTGGCCCCTCGGCTTGGATTTTCATGACCTCGATTGCACTGCGAAGCCCCAGGGTCGATAGCACCGAGGGCGAAAACCACAAGCGTCGTGCTTTCGTTTAGTTGCGAATCAGTTTTTTGTATTGCGGCTGCTTAATGTGTCAAACTCTCTTCCGGTCGACAGTGCGGCTCGTTCCTTGGTCAGCCGCACGCGAGAATTTCCGAATCGCGGGACATTTTTGAGCTGAGCAGGCATGAAACGCGTATCAGCAATAAACGAGGTGCCATGAAAAAATCCATCGGCGACAACATGATCCCCAAGGGTTGGAGTTTTGAGCAGGGTCTCGAACTCGTCAAGAAAGCAGGATACGACGGCATCGAACTCTGGCTCGGCGACGTTCCGTGGTTCCAGATGAACACCACGGATGCGGCGGTGACCGAATTGCGCCGTCAGGTCGAAAACGCTGGCTTGGTTATCTCAAACGTTTCGACCGGCCTGCACTGGGATACGCCTCTCTCGGCGCGTGATCCTAAAGTCCGCGCTCAGGCGATTCGCATTGTGGAGCGCCAGTTGGAGACGGCGCAGCTCCTCGGCTGCGATGCCATACTGGTGGTTGCGGGACTGGTGACCGCAGAAGTTCCTTACAACGAGGTTTATCAGCGCTGCCTGGACGCGATGAAGCAGCTTGCGCCGGTCGCCGCGAAAGCAAAGGTCAGAATCGGCTGCGAGAATTGCAACTCGGAACAGCGCTTTTTGTTGACGCCCAGAGAGTTCTGGACATTCCTCAACGATGTCGACAGTCCATTCATCGGCATTCACCTCGACGTAGGAAACATTCATGACACTGGATTCGCCGAGCAGTGGATCGAGATGCATGGGCCGCGCATCACGCGCATCCATCTCAAGGACGTCATGAAAAAGCGCGGTCGCTGTTGCGACACGGTCTATACCAGCCTTTTCATTGGTGACAACAACTGGCCCGCGATAAGAGCCGCGATCACCAAGGTGGGTTACGACGGCTGGTTGATTCCCGAAATGGAAGCTCGCTACCGTTACGCGCAGGATCAGCAGTTTTATGACACCGCCGCCGACGTGGACCGCTTGATTTCAGGCAGGCTGTGAAGGCCGAGGCTTGGGGGTTCGCATGAAAATTTCGCGGCGATATTTCCTGGGTGCTGCGGCTGGCTCGGCCGCCACTCTCTGGTCATTTCGGACGAGCGGATTCGATACCTCTGGGTTTCTGCCTGAACGAGATCTCGATTGCGCGCTGCTCGACATCAACGCACATTGCATCCTTCGCGAATCGCTGCAAGGTTATCAAGCAGCGCTCGGCGACAAACCTACTCACTTCCTGGAAGCTGGGCTCAACTCAAAACGCCGTTGCCGAATAGCAATTGTTCCAGGCCTGGGATCGGTGGACGCTGCCATCGCGGACACGTTATGGGGTTTGCTGGAAGCCGGGACTCACGTTTTATTGGAATCCGGCGCGGGTTTCTTAAGCCCGGCGGAATTTACTACCCATCAGAAAATGCTTCATCGCTATTTCAACATTGAGGTCTCCTCCCCTGTAGACCTATGGCCGGGAGAGCCTGCTGACGACGCCCTCCTTTCGCGTCGCCCTGCGCCACGTCCGCGGAAAGGGAAACTGGACCGTCTCGAATTCGTTCCTTATGTCAACTATTCTTGGCCACACGAGACCAACGTCCGGGATTTCAGCCGGGCGATTCCCGTGTCGATGAGAGAAGGAGATGTCATCGGGAAGGCCGGAGCACTGCCGGTCGCCTTGAAAAGGCACACCGTGGGGGGCATGCTGATTTTTCTCGGCTCGCCGCTGGGTCCCGCGTTGCTTGCGGGCGATCCCCAAGCTAGGTCCTGGTTGCGATCGGTTACCGCGTTATGACTGGGCAGCCCTCGATTTCTCGGTTGGCCACAGCGAGTCGTCGGCCTTTCTGAGTTGTCTGACTCTATTTCGTTTTACTTCTTTTGCTTTCGTTTACTAACCAACAGGTTTACACTCTGCCGTGCACATTTCGGGCGAGAAGGCCGAGGGATTACGGCGAGCGGGAGGAAGGTTATGACGAACAAACTGTACTTGGCCCGATGGCTGACGCGGATTGCAGCGCTGGCAACCCTGGCGGCCGCCAGTCACTCGCCGGTATTCGGACAAGATATTCAGTATCGAGAAGACCCGGACGCGGCAAAACGGATGACGCTACTTTTGAAGGATTGGGATCCGAAGCCGATGCTGCATGTGTCCGCGCACGCCGTGCCTCGCGCGAAGTTCTACGTCATCGATGTACACAATCATGTCAATGACGCTGGGGGAGTTCACGGCACCGACGTGCCAGCAGCCGATGTTGTGAAGGCGATGGACCAGGCCAACGTCAAGAAGATCGTCATCTTAACGGGGATGTGGGGAGAAAAACTTCAGGGCGTCCTAGATAAAATGGTGAAACCCTACCCCGACCGCTTCGTAGTCTTCGCTCAAATGGACTGGAGCAAGATCAACGACCCCAATTTCAGCGCGGAAATGGTGACGCAACTCGATGATGCGGTGAACCGCGGTGCGCGCGGGCTCAAGGTCCTGAAAGATTGGGGCCTCGGAGTAAAAGATAAGGGTGGCAAGTTGGTTCCCATCGACGATCCCCGGATGGATCCAGTTTGGGAGGAGTGCGGAAGATTGGGAATACCCGTCGCGATTCATTCGACGGATCCCGAGGCTTTTTTCACGCCGACCGATGCAAAGAACGAAAGATATGAGGAGTTGATGCGAAATCCCTCCTGGAGCTTTTATGGAGGCGCATTCCCAACCAAGCGGAAACTACTGGAAGAACGCAATCACATCGTCGCCAAGCATCCGAACACGACGTTTGTGGCGCTGCACGTCGCGAACTGGCCTGAAAATTTGGACGCGGTGTCCGAATGGCTTAGAAGATATCCGAACATGTACGTTGAATTAGGGGCGAGGCAGGCGGAGCTGGGCAGGCAGCCGCGCCGAGCCGCAAACTTCTTCGTCGAGTTCCAGGATCGCGTCTTGTTCGGAACGGATTCAGAGCCGGTACCAGAAATGTATGCCAACTATTTCCGCTGGCTGGAAACGGACGACGAATATTTTCCGTACTCGGGCTACCCAGGACAGGGGCGATGGATGATTTACGGAATGGAACTGCCCGATTCAATCTTGGAAAAGGTCTACCACAAAAACGCCGAAAAGATTTTTGCGATGTACCAGGGAGAAAAAAGATGACCCGGCCTTTCCGAGGATCAAGCAGAACAGTAGCGTTCTTGATCTCGATCGTGGTGTTATCGATTCTTGGTGGATGCAAAACACAAGAGAAAAAATCGGAACCCGTATCTGCTGTGACTGTAGAGAGTCAAGCCGATGGAATTCATTTGAGGACCGGGCAAGCCGAGTTTTTGCTGGCCGCGAATGGCAGTCTGTTAGGTCGCTTCAAGAACGGAACGCAGTGGCTGACTCTCGATGAAGCGTCGCCAAGCACCGGAGTCGTTGTAACCAGTGGCAAGCAAGTCGTCAGCGATTTTGCACGCGATCTGGAGCATGCCCAAGTCCAGCCGGCGAATGGCAAGCTCGGCTCTCTCGGCAGACGAGTAGAAGTCAAAGGTCACAGCTCGAGCACCGGACTCGATGAAATCCTGACCGTCGAGGTGTATGACGACTTCCCTTCTCTGGCGCTGCTTTCGGCCACCTACAGAAATCCCGCTGAGAAAGAAATCGCTCTGGATAAAGTAACGCTGCAAAGTCACTCGTTGAACGCGTCTTTAGCGGACAGCAACGCAAAATCTCATCAGATGTGGGCATTCTTCGGATCAAGCCTCCGATGGGGCAAAGACGATGTTCTGCCCATTCCGGCGAAGTTTTCACAAGACAACCCCTTCGGCGCGCCAGTGGAAACTCACGACGACCTGGGTCGCGTCGGCGGAGGAGTACCTGTCGTCGCGTTCTGGACGCGCAACACAGGCTTGGCGATCGGGCATCTGGAAACACTGCCGCTGGCCCTCTCCATTCCAGTGCAAACAACGGCCGACGGGAAAGTGGACGCAGCCGTTGACATCCCGGCGAGTACCACGCTCAAGTCGGGCGAGAGTTTCTCCACGCCGAGAACATTCTTAGCCCTTTTTCAAGGCGATTATTACGAACCTCTGAGTACGTGGTCGCAAGCAGTAGAGCGCGAAGGATTGACGCGACCGAAAACCAACGAAGAAAATTACGCGGTGAGTTGGTGCGGCTGGGGTTACGACTCCAACGTAACCCCAAAACAAATGACCGACACGATCCCGAAGTTGAAGGATCTCGGGATTCACTGGGCCACGCTCGACGATCGATGGTTTGACAATTACGGCGACTGGCAGCCGCGCAAGGACACCTTCGGCGGAAACGCCATCCGGCAAATGGTCAGTGATTTTCACAAGCAGGGCATCAAGGTGCAGCTCTGGTGGTTGCCCTTGGCGGTCGAGGATGGAAGGTTCAAATACGGCGACCACAAATACGTCGTTTCGGATGTCGTCAAAGAGCACCCGGACTGGCTGATCCTGGACGAAAAAGGACAGCCTGCAAGGATGACGCGAAACTTAGCGACGCTTTGTCCGGCGCTGCCCGAGGTCCGCGAATACTACAAGAAGCTTACCGAGCGTTTCATACGAGACTGGGATTTCGACGGGCACAAGCTCGACAACATCTACTCGACTCCGCGTTGTTACAATCCGAAGCACCACCACAAATCGCCGCTCGACTCCGTCTACGCAATGGGTGAAGTGTATAAGACGATCTTCGAAACGACACGGGCATTAAAAGCAGACAGCGTTACGCAAAGCTGCCCTTGCGGAACGCCCCCGAGTCTTGCGTGGTTGCGCTACATGGATCAAGCTGTGACCGCGGATCCGGTAGGCTCAGTGCAAGTGCGCCGGCGAATCAAAATGTACAAAGCCTTGCTCGGGCCCAATGCAGCCATCTACGGAGATCACGTTGAGTTGACTCGCATCACCGGAGCAAACACCGACGGTGAGCAAGATGTTGGCGACGACTTCGCTTCGACGCTGGGAACCGGCGGAGTGCTGGGAACCAAGTTCACTTGGCCGGACTACGGTCCGAAGCTTAAGAACGTGTACTTGAATCCCGCGAAGGAAGCCCATTGGAAGAAATGGATTGCGCTCTACAACGAAAAGATGCTCTCAAAAGGAAACTTCCTGGATTTGTACGTCTACGGATACGATACGCCCGAAGCATACGCAATTGAGAAAGAAGGCAGGATGTTCTATGCGTTCTATGCGCCAGTTTCAACGGCCAAGGACGACGGGGATGGAAAATGGAGCGGCGAAGTGGCCTTGCGGGGGCTCGCGCACCGCACGTATCACGTGACCGATTACGTGGATGGGAAAGACTTCGGAACCGTGATTGGTCCGACAGCCAACTTGCATGTCGATTTTACCGGTAGCTTGCTCTTGGAAGCGAATTAGAACAGTCCGCCTTTCGGCGGAGCGATGTTTATGGTGCGATGTCTTAGAATTTCGGACGAACATCTCGTGTTTGGAATGCGCCTAGATTCCGGGCCCGCGGTGCACTACAGCACGGCCACGGACGCCTCCGATAATCCAAGTAAGACTTGCATATTCTCCCTAAAACCAGGCCACATAAACTCATCGTGAGATTTTTTGCAAAACCAGTTCACATGGAAAATCCTGGGCTTTCGCTGTCAGAGCGGCATTCTTCCCCTTCGGCTTCGTTGAGGGACGAAGTCGAAGTACCCTCTAACGGTACTCTTTTGGTACTTGACGTTAAGAGTTGAGCCGTTTATCTTCTCGCCTCGCTCCGTAGGAGGCATCAAGTGAAAATGCATTATCCAGCCTCAGCGATCCCATCGCGTACGTTACTGTTCATTGGGACATGCCTCGCCGTCATCGCATTCGGACTAGCGGCCTTGCTGTCGAGGTAGAGCCGTCGAGGGACGCATGCCAGTTACTTGGCATTGCCTCATGGCCCTTGCCGGCACGAGCCACCCGCGCGTTTTGGTACCACGAGTATTCCTCTCGAACTTATTACATTGAACTCCGATGGCTGTACGTTGCGACTGCGCTTGAATCGCTTGTGCATGTCGGGCGGGAGTGCTCGGGCCTCCCATTCCGAGAGAGGGTGTCGCGGATGACGACGGAACTTGGGTTAGCAACTTCGGTCCTGACGAAGCCAAGCAGGCTCACCATTTACGCTCCCAGTTAGCGCACGGGCAAAAGCTTGGAGGCTTTACAGGAGCCGACCGAGCACTGTATGACTCCATAGAAAGTGTCCTGCGGCGGGCACCCCTTCGCAGTATTTAAGATGATGATTTCTCCGCGACAGTGGCCGACGATCAGAAAGCGCCGGCCAGTCTGTCTTTGATGAACTTCTTCAAGTCATACCGTCACAGTAGAGTGACAGTCAACTGGTTCCCGCATCGGTGGCTACTTCTTGTGCTCCTCCATGACCCCCAGCAGGTTGCCTTCCGAGTCGCGTACCCACATCAGCCAGAGATCGTGGTCAGGCATCCGGGCAATGATTTGCGGCTCCTGATGGATTGAAACTCCTTTCTCCTTCAGCACCCCTAACACCCCGGAAATGTCGTTGGTCCGAAAATAGATGCACGCACTGGCCCCTTGATGTTCCGTACCTTCTCCACAAGCAAGATATAGACGCACTTCACCACACTGAAAGAAAGCCATGTTGGGGGCGTTCATGACCAGGCGAAGTCCCAAGACGTCCCGATAGAACGCCGTAGCTCGTTCCATGTCTTTCACAGTGACCGCAATCTGCAGAATCCCGGTCAGTTTCGAGCTCATGTTCACTTGACCTCCTTCTTGAGCAGCTCCAGAATTGCGCCCTGCTTCCCCTCGACGGCAACATCCCAGGGCCTTTTCCCGTCGTCCCCTTTGGGGCAAGGATCCGCTTTGTGCTGAAGCAGCAATCGCGCCAGTTCCAGCTGCCCCGACCCAGCAGCCTCATGAAGAGGCGAGTATCCGCCGTCGCCGCGGCAGTTTGGATTTGCGCCTTTCGTGAGCAACAGTGTTGCCGCTTCGAGCTGACTTGCCGCAGTTGCCGATTGAAGCGGGCATGCATGGAACTTATTGTGCGAATATGCATCAATGTTCGCCCCAGCCCCGATCAGAAGTTCCATCGAGGACCGATGACCGAAATACGACGACAGGTGCAGGGCTGTAAAGCCGTCCGGCCCATATTCCTTCGCAAGGCCGGGCGTCGCCGTCAGAAGGGACTGGAGCACCTCGTCTTGACCGAGAGCCGCAGCTTCAAAGATCGAGAGATCGTCGTGTCGCCGGGTTAGCATCGACTGCACAACGGCCAGTCGTTGGCCATAGATCGCCAGCATCAGTGCCGAGATACCATGCCCTTCGTGGGCAAATGCTAAGCGTGGCTTCTCGTCGAGCAACCTATTTACATCCGCATCGCGGCCCTGGGAAACGGCTTTGAGAAACTCCTCTTCCGGACTATTTCCAGGAAGATCCTGACTGGCGGCCGCCAGAAAGGCGGCGATGATCGGTCGGCTCCACGACATCTGATGCAAGAGTTGATGCGCTGAAGTGGCGACTGCGGACTCCACCAGTAAAGCGGAAAGCACGCCTGCCGTTACCATAGTTCGCTCTTTCATGTTACGCTCTCCTTGTAGCCATGCTATTATTTAGCATAGCTAATAGATAGTCTACCTAAGGATCTTGCATGTCAAGTGAAGTTTCGCTGAAGGTCGCCGTGGCTGATGCTCTGCATTCCGGGGCCATCCGGCTGCTTCGACTGGTCCGGGCAGAAGATGCTCACACGGGTATCGGGCCCGCGCAACTCTCCGCCCTTTCTGTTCTGGTATTTCACGGCGAGAAAACCGTTAGTGAGCTGGCGGCTGTAGAACAAGTTCGCCCGCCGACCATGAGCAGGGTTGTCGAAGGATTGGTGCAGAGAAAACTGGTGCAACGCGTCAGTTCGGCGGGTGACCGCAGAGCGGTTCGTATCACTGCCACGCCAGCGGGTCGCAAGCTCCTTCTCGCGGGGAAGCTGAGAAGGGTTCGAGCACTGGCGAAACGATTCGAAGGTCTGACCCGAGAGGAACTGCAGACGCTTCATGCTGCGACTCAACTCATGGCTCGCCTTTGATCCCAAGTGTGACCAAGATCACCGGCGAACGGCTTTCGAACACCTGTGTCCATTACGATTTCAAAATCCGTGCTTCGCACAACGGGAACCCGGGCCACGCACTTTTCCATCAGCGTTAACCGTCCAAGTGTATTGGTGTGGTCAGAGGTATAGAATGGCGTCCTATTTTTTGCAGGCAGGGGAAGAGGCACCAAAAGGAGTTGGACCGTGAAAGCATGCTTGCTTTTGTTTTTCCTTTTCTTATATGGAACGGCCGTGCCAGCTCAAGCGCCAGAGGGAATCTGGCAAGGTTATGATGGAGAGTGGAAGCATGTCTCCCAGCAATTGATTGCGCTGGCCGAGGCGACACCTGCCGAAAAATACTCGTGGCGCCCCGCATCAGGAGTACGCTCCGCGGGCGAAGTCTACATGCATTTAGCGATTGCGAACTTCTTTCTCCTTAGTGTCACGGGACCCAAGATACCCGCTGACTTGCATGAAAACATGGAAAAGACTGTCACCTCGAAAGTGGAGGTGATCGCCTGGCTCAAACGGTCGCTCGAAGCTGTCAAAACGGCTCACACAGCAACCACATCCAAGGATCTGGAGCGCAAGGTCAAAATCGCTGATCGAGAGGCCACGGTGGACGGCATGTATCTCCGCATCATCATTCACGCGAACGAACACATGGGCCAACTGATCGCGTACGCACGGATGATCGGCATCGTGCCGCCTTGGTCCAAGCAATAGTCCAGAATAATGTCCAGATACGGGGCCGCGCGGTCCGCGTAAACCGGACATCCTGTTCTTGGCCAGACTCCACTTGTGCGATCAGCGCGTTAATCAGAAGGACTGGAAGAACTCGGGTAGCTGAAACGATTGCGGGGTCCTAATCTTGAGGGCGGATCGATAGCGTCGATAGCAGGAAGGCGCGAATTAGAACGGAGGATGAGGCCTGGAACAAATACACAAGACGTCGAATCTTGTCTCTGCGCAGACGGTTACAGAGTTAGCTGGCAGTGGGGCCAGACCTTGTAGCGAACGCAGCACAGGAAGCGAATAAACAAGGCACGCACCAGCGTCAGAGGCATCGGTCCAGATAATCATTTCGGCTCCAGCGGATTGTGCGAACCGCTCGGCATAGTAACCATCCGGCTGGAACGAATTCGCCGCGGTGAACGACGTAATCGTTATATCGAATTAAGCGCGAAATCAATCTCAGGCTGCCACCCAGGCATCCAAGCGGGCCTCGATCCACTGCCAATCCGGGACTGTCATGACCCTCCTCTTGACAATCAGTAGGAGAGGTGTATTCTCGCTCTTGATGCTCAGGGGGAGTGTATTCGTGGCCGCTAAGTCGACAGATCTCGTGCAAGGCACGCTAGACATGCTCATTTTGAAAACGCTGGCGCTCGAACCCATGCACGGATATGGGGTTGCCGTCCGCATCGAACAGATAAGCAGGGGCGTCTTCCGCGTGAATGCTGGTTCGTTGTTTGTTGCCTTCCAGCGGTTGCAACGAGCCGGACTGATCAGAAGTGAATGGAAGGCCACCGAGAATAGCCGACGAGCTAAGTACTATATCTTGACCGAGCAAGGACGAAAAAGGCTCAGCCGCGAAACACAGGAATGGGAAAGGCAAGTGGCGGCGATCACCAGAATCTTGGAGGCGTCGTAAGGACCATGTCATTGCTGCAAACTATAGTGAGCGGACTTCGATCGCTGCTGCTGCGGGAACGCTCGGACCGGGAATTGAAGGAAGAGCTGCGCGGCTTCCTGGAGATGGCGGCGGAGGAAAAGATAAAGCAGGGTATGAGCCGCGAGGAGGCACTTCGAGCAGTTCGCTTGGAGCGGCGGAGTCTGGACGCAACATTTCACTGGTGGGAGGCGCTGCCGGATTATTGGGCAGCGTAGTGCTGTTGCGCGCTCTCAGCGGGTGGCGGCCATTCTCCAGATATCCCATTCATCTTTCTGTGAACCCGGATGCAAATGTGTATGGAGTAGCTTTGCTGCTGGCTTTAGCGAGTGGCATCCTCTTTGGGGCGGTGCCCGTCAAGCAGGTACTGCGCACGGATCCCTACGAGATCGTCAAGTCGGGCTCCCTGGCCAAACCTGGGCGCCGCATCACCTTCCGAGAGGTGTTGCTGGCCGTGCAAATTGCGATCTGCGCGGTGCTGGTCACGTCTTCGATGGTTGCCGTGCGTGGACTGATGCGCTCGCCGCACAGCAATTTCGGTTTTGAACCGCAGAACGCAATCATGGCAGACACAGACCTGAGCATGGCGGGTTACCGCGGCGACCAAGTGCCCGCAATGCAAAAGCGCATGCTGGATGCCGTGGAGGCAATTCCGGGTGTAGAGTCTGTGGGTCTAGTTAACCCAGCGCCATTGTATGCGGGCTCGGTCAGCGCCCTTGTCTTTACTGACAAGACAGAAAATGCCTGATCTAAAGGTCCTTAGGGTCTAGGGCTTGGCCCGCCACTAAAATACCTCAGACTTAGTGCTACGCCCGAGAATCGGCGGGCTACGATGGGGCGCAACTGCCAAAATCGATGTTTCGGGGGCAGAACCTGGAACTGAACGAAAGACCCTCCCGCGAAGAACAAAATGCCACGGCCTATGACTATCCAGGGAAAAAATCGAAATGTATCTGCCGGGTCAACCTCTTACGCGATCCGGGTATTGATTCGATCTGATCCGTCTATCGCCGTTTTGAGCCGAGAACTATGACACTTTTATGACACTCGTTGTTTGGACATCGACGATCAAGCACCGAGCCTCAGGCGTTGCGGTCGTAAAGGACGGGTTCGCTTGAGGAGTACGGTGCGAATGTCCGCTAACGTACTATTTAATAGAGATAACTGCATCTGCCGCCCTTCGGCTAAGATATGCATCCAATCGGCAGCCAGCGAGATGAGGGATGAGAGAACGAAACAAGGAACGATTCAAAGAACTCTGCGAGCACGCAGAGGTTGTGGACGACTCCGGCGAACTCAGAAGATTATCTAAGCAAATAGACCAAATAATCGATGCGAAGTCGCCCAATTGAAAAAGCAGCGGAAGAAGCCCTGCTTGACTGCGCTTTCGCATACTGAGCATCGTACAAGTCCCCGATATTCGATCACTGGGTTTGGGCGTCAGGGTCCTCTACTCGTATATGACCGGACTTCCAGACCGGTAGAATCTTCAGCCACTGCGCGGGGTCCTTTCCACGCAGATAGGATTACTCATTGCGAATACTAATTGCCGACGATCACGAACTCATCCGGAAAGGCCTCTGCTTTATATTGGAGTCTCACAAAAACACCGAGATTTGCGGCGAGGCTTCAAATGGCCAGGATGCGGTCGAGAAGGCAACCGAGCTAAATCCTGATTTGATCATTCTAGACGTGACGATGCCTGGGCTTGATGGTTTTGCTGCCGCGAGGCGCATTCGGACATTTCTGCCCGAGGTTCCGATACTTATGCTCTCGATGCATCAGGGCTCCCACGTAGTCAAAGAGGCGCGGCAAGCCGGGGCACAGGGATTCGTATCGAAGGGCGATGCCGGACACATATTGGTGAAAGCGGTGGAAGCGATCTTTGAGGGACAAACTTTCTTTCCAACTTGAAGCTGTAGTAGTGATGTATCCAAACGGCACTCGTTTAATCCAGTGTGCTACGTTGTGAACAGTTACGCCCCGCAGGCAAATGCGAATTTTAGTTGTGGACGATCACGACATCATTAGATTGGGGCTGAAGCAATTGCTAGAGTCTCGTTCGGGATGGGAGATTTGCGGCGAGGCGGCGACTGGCAACGAAGCGGTGATGCTAGCCAAGCGGTTCAAGCCGCACATTATAGTTATGGACATCGGGATGCCCGAACTGAATGGAATTGAAGCCACGCGTAAGATTCGCGAGCTTCTTCCTCAGACGAAAATCGTCGTTCTGACAATGCATTTTTCGGATCAACTGATCGGAGAAATTGTTGGGGCTGGCGCTTGCGGCTACATACTGAAATCCGATGCAGATCGCGAACTTGTAGCAGCCGTTGAAACGGTAGCCTCCGGTGGCTCCTACTTCACGCCCGAAGCAGCTAACACACTACGTGGCCCCCACGGCATGCCCGCTTCGTCAGCCTTCGAGAGACGAATAACGCCGCGAGAGCGCGAAATAGTACAGCTTTTGGCGGAAGGGAAGTCCAGTAAAGATGTTGCCGTATCGCTTGGGATTAGTGTTAAAACGGCGGAAACTCACCGGGCAAACGCGATGAGGAAACTAGAATTGCATTCGATCACGGAATTAGTTCGTTACGCGATTAAGAACAAAATCGTGAAAGCGTAATCAATTAAGCCTTTGCGTAAAAGCTAGCGTGCCCAGTCCATTTTAGAGATTTCAGGGTTTGGCGCTCAAGGGAAATGACTCCTGCGGAACGTCTCCGTCAGTTGAACCACCCATCCCACGGTGCAAAGGATGTCACTTGACTAATACAACCCAAACTCTCGTGAGAATGGGGGCCGAATTATTTCAATAAGAATTAAGCGGCTTTCTTACGCCGCTTCCTAACTTCGCCCACCGCTTCTTCGCCGCCTTCACAATCGCCGCTTACCAGCGGGTGGCAGAACGCCCTTCTTGACGCCACTAAAGGGAAACTGTCGGAAAGCTTTTCTCGCCGCAAAAGCAAAAGAAAATCTAACGGAAAGATCCGCGACGGAATCGAATAATAGGAAGGTTACTTCAATGGTTGAAAATATTATCAGCGGGTTATATCTTGTCGGCGATGTTGCCCTGCTTGGTTTGCTCGTTTACAACAGCCACAAACCGCACAATAAGATCAAGCGAGGATGGAGCCACATCTACGAAAGCGGGCCAATCAAGGGCTTGCGACAACAACTTCACGGCTTACAAGGACCTCAAGGGAAGAGGTAGGGACCTGTCGGCTGACGGAGGTGTCTTAAGAGACGGCCCTCTTCGCCTGCTTCCTAACCTTCGCCCACCGCTTCTTCGCCGCCTTCACAATCGCCGCTCTACCAGCAGCCGACAGAACGCGCTTCTTCACGCCGACACCTTCACGCTCGGCTGAGTTGCCTAAGGCTTTCGCAGCCGCTCGGACTCCACTCAATTGATGATTCAGCTTGCCTAACTGTTTTTCGAGCTTTCGTTCTTCGCGCTTGATCGCTGCCAGAATGTTCATGAATCCTCCGCGTGAAATCTATCTCAACCGGAGGCACAACTTCAACGTGAACGAACGCTGAGGGCGGGTTACTCTGTCCATATTGTGGACATCCACGCGGCTACCAAAGTGACGCCTGATGCTCTAAAGCGGTGGTTGATGTTTACGACATTGGAGAACTCTAACGGAGGTCGGGATGACTCTTTTAGAACAGACTTCCGCACCTTTTAAACGAGACATTGGTAGATGAGAGCGATACCCCATCGACGAAACCATAAATGGCATCGGAGGGCACAATGAGCAAATCCATAGAGGTAGTGACGGGCCCCAACGACAGGGGCAATGCTGTCCCTATTGAAAGCGTGGCAAACATTCTTGACCGTGAACTCCGACCTCTGATTGCGGATTGGCTTGGCAGAGTCGAACAGGAGCCAGAGCTAACATGTATCCCGCTGAACTTTGAAGAACGCACGGGCCATCTTCCTCGGCTTATGCATGATGTGACTGCGCGGCTGCGACGAGACGCAGGAACAAAAGCTCCGATCTCGGAGGCTGCGGGCACCCACGGGGAGTTGCGGCGTAGACAGGGCTACCCAGTCGAGATGTTGATAGAGGAATCTCGTCTGTTGCAAGTTTGTATTTTTACGACGCTGCACAAGAATGTGGGGAATCTAGAATTCACTAAGCTGCTCCCCGACGTTGTGACCATCGCGGACGAGGTGGACGCGCAACTGAAGCAACAGATGAAGCGCTTCAAGGCTGCGGATACCGGCGTGCTGGCGAGGGCCAAGTGACTCGCGCTTTCTTAAACGACCAAAACGCGGACGCTAGTGTTCGCAACCGGACAGATACTCGTCCTGAGTATCCTTATAATCGTACTTGGATTCGATGGAACCCATGGCGGGCATGTCCCTTGTGGAGTGACTGCACACGGTAGTCCGGGCGGGCCTTTGCAGTTTGACCGCTTGGAAGCTGCCCTTGGCGACCAGGTTCCATTGAAACGTCATGCTCCGGGCGCACCGCCCGGAGTGATTGATTGTACGAAAGGAACGCCGTGCCAAACAACTCCCATCAAAGAGCCGCCGAGTTCCACGACCTCGCTGCGCACGCTCATCGCGCGGCGGCTGTACATCATGGCAAGGAAGATCACCAGACTGCGCACGAGCACTCGAAAGAGGCGCTGGAATACTCGAATAAGGCCCACCAACGGTCAGAGGAAGCCATCAAGAAATCAGCCAACACCGCCGTTTGAAATGACTTGCCCTCGAAACTTCAGCCACCTCATCCGCGGGTCCGGGTAGGCACCCTTAAGCCGTCGCCGCGTTCGGCGAGCGCTCTGGCATTTCAATGATCCTGCCCAGGCGAGGGTCAAAAACGAGAGATGTGCCGCGCTGCTCTGCCAGGCCGGCCAACCGCTGCCTGGCTTGGTCTAAATTGCCAACCGTCTCCATCCATAGCGGCGGCCCGGCGTCGTCGAGCCGGTTGAAAATGTCGTAGGTAGTGTCCATCTTGTCCTCCGCAGCCACTCACCACTTCGCGGAATCTAACATCGGGGCAAAGAGCGGGTCTGTCCGGAAAGACACACTGGTAGCTGCGCTATTCGTGCAGGACAACTGTCAGGAGGGACTTGTTGATTTTGATTTCGCCGTTGTACTCGATGAACCCTAGCTTCCTAAACTTGTTCATGAACA
>OBLW0100000531.1_pt1 | contig 32544 bp, 27 predicted proteins | sample 1520161 | NCBI WGS metagenome assembly OBLW01 (sample SAMEA3539309, study PRJEB22396) | soil metagenome | biome: tundra; feature: field; material: soil | place: USA | collected 2010-05 | depth 0.15 m
GTTGCCGCCCGCGTAGTTGGTATTGCGCGGATCCGAGCCGAGCCGGTTGCTGCGCGCTATGAGTTCGGAGACGGTGCTGCCTTCGTTGCGTGTCATGTCAGGCTCCCCACCCGGCCTGGGTGCCGCCGACCCGCCCGGCGACGATTCGCTCCGCGTAGCCCGAGCGGGCGTAGGCAGCTACCGGGTCGGGGTCGAGGCCCTGGTCGCGGCGTAGCTCGGCGAGCAGCGGGCGCACGTCGGTGTTGTAGGCATCCATGAGCACCGCGTTAGCCCCCAGCACGTCGCCCGCGGCCTGCGCGGAGGCGAGAGCGTCGGTATCGACGAGCAGCGCCTTGGCCGATGCCTCCTGCACGTTCATCACCGAGCGGATCTGGGCGGGGATCTTCGGCTCGATGTTGTGGCACTGGTCGAGCATGAACGTGATGTCCGTGTCGGCCGCCATGCCGCCCCCGCTGGCCACCTCGAACAGGATGCGGAACAGCTGGAACGGGTCGGCGGCACCGACCATGAGGTCGTCGTCGGCGTAGAAGCGCGAGTTGAAGTCGAACGCGCCGAGCTTCTCCGCGCGCAGCAGGAAGGCGACGATGAACTCGATGTTCGTGCCCGGCGCGTGATGCCCGGTGTCGACGCACACCTGGGCGCGCTCGCCCAGGTTCAGGCAGTGTGCGTAGGACGTGCCCCAGTCCGGCACATCCATCGTGTAGAACGAGGGCTCGAACAGCTTGTACTCCAGGATCAGCCGCTGCCGGCCGGACAACCGCTCGTACACCGCCTCAAGTGCCTGCGCCAGGCGGTCCTGCCGGGCCCGGATGCTGTCCTGGCCCGGGTAGTTGGTCCCGTCGGCGAACCAGAGCTTCAGGTCGCGCGAGCCGGTCTGGTCCATCACGTCGATGCACTCGAAGAGGTGGTCCACCGCCTTGCGGCGGATGGCTGGATCGGGATTGGCGACGCTGCCGAGCCGGTAGTCGTTGTCCTGGAAAACGTTGGCGTTGATCGTCCCGAGAGCGATGCCAGCATCTGACGCGGCCTGCGCGAGCTTGCGGTAGTCCCCGACTTTGTCCCAGGGGATGTGCAGCGCGATGCTCGGCGCCGCGCCGGTGAGCGCATGCACCTGCGCCGCGTCCTGGATCTTCTCAAACGGGTCGCGCGGCACGCCCGCCTGAGCGAAAACCTTGAACCGGGTGCCGGAGTTACCAAACGCCCAGGAGGGTAGCTCGATCTTCTGCGCGCGGAGGACCTGCTTGACGGCCTCACGATCGGCCATGACGCGACTCGCTTTCGATGGGGTGGTGACCTGGGCGAAGCGAGGGCACGGTCATGGGCGCACCTCGGCCAGATCGACGCCGAGCAGCTCAGCGGTCGCGCGTAGCTCGGGAATCAGGTGGCCGGCGCCGAGGGCCCAGTGGTGCGAGACCCCGGTGGCGCTCCAGGCATCGGCCCATTCGCCCGGATCGCAGCCGAAGTCGACCCGCGAGGTGGTGTTCCCGATCGTGAGCAGCGGTCCCGGGACGACCTTGCCCTGCGCGGCGACGAAGCGGAAGCTGCCGCCGCGCTGCTGGGCGATGCCGAACGTCGTGACCGGGCCGTGGGTGACGTCGAACTCCACCGAGACCCCCCATCCACGCTTGCCGTGGTAGACACCCAGGCCGCGCAGCAGCGGGCGCCGCTGGCTGATGGCCAGGTGCGCCGGGCCGTCGTGGCCCATCTCGACCACGGCATCCCGGAAGTTCAGCGCCTGCAGTTCGGTGAATGAGCCGCCACCGCCGAGCCGGTCGATGATCAGCATCGCCAGCGAGGTGCGCAGCTCGTACTCACCCGCAGCGGGAATGCCGCGGGCGGTCAGCAAGGAGGCGCCGAGGATCATGCCGGCGCCGAGCCGCTCGTGCTGCTCGCCCTCCAGGCCACGGTGGTAATAGGCGAGACTGTCCAGGGCGAAGTCGTCGGCGAGCCGGTCCAGGCCGACCGACACCTTCGCCGCCCAGGCGAAGTCCTCGTCCAGCACGGATGGGTCGATCTCGAACACCGCACGGGTCAGTGCCACCCGCTCAGCGACCTCCACGTCGGTCACCGCGCTGACCCGCACCCGGAGGTCGTCGAATTCGAGGACCTCCATGTGACCGCCGAAGTTGGCGGGCACCAGGGTGAGGTCGGTCGAGACGTCCAGCATGCCCGGGTACAGGTGGCCCATCAGCCCGTGCCGCCCGTGCCGCAGCGCGCCGCGCACGCCGGCCGCCTTGATCCAGCGGGCGATCTTGGCCCAGGCCCGCTCGTCCTCCACGTAGCCCGATACCGAGCGGAACGGGATCCCGCAGCGCAGGAAGGCGTTGGCCATCTCCGGCAGCGGGCAGGCGCCGCAGTAAGCCAGCCACTGCCCGGTGTCGAAGCGGGCGTGGTCCATCGCCTCGGTCGGCTGGAGGTTGATCAGCAGCACCGGGGCCCCGCTGCGCTGCGCGACCGGCACCAGCATCGAGGCGGTCATGTAGGTGGTGAGGAAGCCGACGATAAGGTCGCAGCCCGCGACCCGGAGTTGCTCCGCCGCCCTGGCCCCGTCGGCGGCATCCGAGATGAAGCCCACGTCGACCACATCGCAGTCCAGCGCGCTCATCCGCTCGCTCACCCAGGCCGCGGAGCGCTGTAGTTGCGGCAGCAGGTCAGGGAACTGCGGCCAGTACGCGCCGAGCCCGCCCGATACCAGGCCGACCTTCGCCCGCCGCGGGCTGACCCGCCGCAGGCCTGGTGTCATGCTGGCGGGCGTCGGGGCTGTCGTGGTCATCGCGTCCCTCCTAGTCCCGGCTCATCGGCAAGCCGCCGCAACTGGTCGTCCAGGTTGAAGATCTCCTCAAGCAGCAGCAGTCCCTCGTCGGGCTGCCGCCCTTGAAGTCCGACGAAGTACTTGCTCATCTCCGCCTGCCACCGCGCGTTGACCTCGGTAGCGGCCATCGTGGCCTGCGCCTGGGTCAGGTCCTCGGCCTCCAGGTAGCCCACGAGCAGGCCGTCAGGACGGGCGAAGATCGAGTAGCGGTGCCATCCGCTCTCGTCCAGGGCCCGCAGCATGTCGGGCCACACGGCTGCGTGGCGCTCGGAGTACTCGTCCAGTAGCTCCGGTCGTACCTGCAGCAGGAAGCAGTACCGATTCATGACTCCCCGTTCACCGGCGGCGGCCGGTGCTGGCTTGCCGGTGCTGGCTTGGTGGCCAGGTGCCCGGCCGACGGCTGACGCCGGCCGGGCCCCAGGGCCTGTGATCAGAAGTTGAACTGATCGATGTTGGATACGTTGAACACGGTCGGCGGCCCGAGCACGACTGACGGCCCGGTCGTGCCGGACGGCGCGAGAATGGTGTAGCTGCCGAGCTTGCCGGCCTTGAACGTGGACCCGGTCTTCAGGGTCACGGTGCCCGAGGCGAGTCCCGCGGCCGCGTAGCCAGCGAGGTAGCCCAGGTTATTCGGGTTCCACAGCTCGAACTCCTTGACCGTGCCGTCGTGCACGTAGGACTTCATCTGCGAGGGCAGCCCGAGCCCGGTCAGCGTCAGGTGGCTGAGCAGGCTCTTGTGCGTGTCCAGGTACTGCGCCGCCGTCGAGATTCCCACCGTGGTCGGCGAGATGATGCCGCGCAGGTTCGGATAGGCCGACAGCAGGCCCTGGAGCACAGTGAGCGAGGTCGCCGGGTCGTCGTTGCCGTAGACGGTGGTGACCAGCTTCATGTTGGGGTACTTCTTCAGCTCTTGCTTCATGTAGACGATCCAGGCGTTCTGGTTCGTCGCGCTGGCCGCGGCCGACAGGATGGCGATCTGGCCCTTGCTGCCGATCTCGTTGGCCAGCAGGTCAACCTCGGAGGTGCCGATCTGCTGGGTGTTGGCCTGGTTGATGAACAAGTGGTTCGGGGTGCTGCCGCAGTTGACGTCCGAGTCGAAGGCCACGATCTTGATCCCGGCCTGGGCCGCCTGGTTCAGTGACGGGCACAGCGCCGACGGGTCGTTGCCGGCGATGACGATCGCACTGGCGTGCGCCTGGATGGCGGCCTGAATCGACGGGATCTGCGCCGCCGCGGTGTCCTGCGTGCCGCTGCTGACGACGACCTTGCCGCCGAGCGCCTTGAGCGCGGCTTGGCCGCCCTGGTCGGCAATGACCTCGTAGGGGTTCTGGGTGTCCTTCGGGATGTAGTAGACCGTCAGCCCCTTCTTGATGGAACTCGCGGTGGGAGAGGAGCTTGAACTGGCCGTGGTTCCTGAGGAGCCGCAGGCCGCGGCGGCGGTGATAACGAGCGCGGCCAAGGCGGCCCCCGTTACCGTGCGTCGCGCAGTCCATACTGTACGCATATGGGTGCCTTTCTGGAGGAGGGTTGCTAGTAGGTTTGGGTGGATTGAATGGGCCCGTCAGGCGTGCCGCCGGGCCCGCTCGCGGATCCGCCGGATGGCTTCACCCCCGTTGGGCAGGACCACGCTGATCAGCAGCAGGACACCGATGATGATGTTCTGCACCTCGGGCTGGACATTGCGCTGGGTGAGGGCTTGCTGTAGGCAGCCGACGATCGCGACCGAGAGCACGACGCCCACGACCGTGCCGCGGCCGCCGAAGATTGACACCCCGCCGAACAGGACGATCGCGACGACGTTGAGCTCGAGCCCGGTGCCGGCGTCGTAACTGACCGACGCGTTCTTCAAGGTGAACAGGATCCCGGCAAACGCGCACATCACGCCGGAGAGGACGAACAGCCAGAACTTGATCCGGTCAACCCGGATACCGGCGAACTGGGCCGCCTCCCGCTGCAGGCCGATGGCGATGAGCGCGCGGCCCAGAGCCGTGGCATGCAGGACTATGCCCGCAACTATGGCCAGGACCAGGAAAATCGCCGCGGAGTACGCGAGCTGCGTTCCCGGGACTGGGACGACCCCGATTTTGGTCAGCGAAGGGGGGAACCCGGTAATCGTCCGCGGGGCCAGCAGGATCTCTGCGATACCGCGGAACAAGGTGAGCGTGCCGATGGTGACGGCGATCGACGGCAGGCCGAGCTTGGCGACCAGCGCCCCGTTGAGCATGCCGCCGAGCGCCCCGACCGCGAGCGCCGCGGCTATCGCCAGCCAGATCGGCCACTTGTCACTGAACAGGCAGCCCATGACGGTGCCGGACAGGCCCAGCATGGAGGCCACGGACAGGTCGATCTCGCCCGCGACAATGATCAGCATGAGCGGCAGCGCCATGATGGCGATCTCGCCCATGTTGAGGCCGATGTAGAAGAGGTTGGTCGGGTTGAGGAAGTATGACGACCCGGACGAGCCGAAGATCAGCGTGGCGATCAGGACCAGGACCAGCGCGCTCTCCCAGCGGAGCAGGCCGCGCACTGCGATGCGCCTCCCGCCGGCGGGGCTGCGCCTGCTGCTGCCCGGGGACTTGGTGACGACGTCAGATGTCACGGTGCGCCCCCTCGGCTGAGCGCAGGCTCCGCGCGACCCGCAGGCTCAGCCATCGGTCGAAGGCGATGGCCGCCAGCAGCAAGGCGCCGGCGATCGCCTCGTTCCAGAACGACGAGATCTTGGTCGCGACGAGCGCCTGGTTGATGGTGTTCAGCAGCAGCGCGCCGAGCGCCGCGCCGAGCACCGTGCCGCTGCCGCCGAAGATGGCCACCCCGCCGACCACCACGGCGGCGATCACGCTCAGCTCGTAGCCGACCCCGCCGGTCACGTCCACCTGCGCGTGTATCGCCAGGAACAGCGCGCCGCCCAGCCCCGCGAGCGCGCCGCTGGCCGTGAACGCGGTGAATATCCGGCGCCCGGTGTGAACCCCGGCCAGCGCGGCCGCCTCCGGGTTGGACCCGATCCCGTACAGGTCACGGCCCCACCGGAAGGACCGCATGGCGTAGCCCGCCGCGGCCACGGCGACGGCGACGGTGATCACCAGCCACGGAATGCCGAACAGGTTCTGGTAGCCGAATGTGATGAAGGCATGGGGAATGCTGCCCGGGTCGATCGTCGTGCCGTTGACGATCAGGCCGTCGATGCCGCGGACGATGTAGAGCATGGCCAGCGTCACCACCAGGCTGGGCACCCGGGCCACCGTCGTGACGAGCCCGTTGACCGCGCCGATCGCCGCGCCTATGCCGATGGCGACGAGGAAGCCGACCAGCACGGGCATCTGGTGGTGGTGCTTGAACAGGTCTCCGACGATGTAGGCCGACAGGCCGACCACCGAGCCGACGGACAGGTCCACATTCCGGGTGACGATGACCATGGTCTCGCCGACGCCGAGCAGGGCGATCAGCGCCGCGCCGGTCAGCAGTTGCTGGATGCTGGCCGCGCTGGCGAAATCGTGGTTGTTCAGCGTGGTGAGCCCGAAGACCACGATGATCGCCAGGGCGATGCCGAGTTCACGGGCCCGCAGCAGCGACTCCAGCCGGCCCTGCCGCGCCGCGGTGACGGGCGCGATGACGGTGCTCATGCGGCCGGCCGGATCTGGCCGGTCGCCGCGCGCATGATGGCATCCTCGTCGGCCTCGGCCCGCGTGAACTCGGCGGTGATGCGACCTTCCCGGAGCACCAGCACCCGGTCGGCCACGCCGAGGACCTCGGGCAGTTCGGACGAGACCATCAGCACGGCCAGTCCCTCGGCCACCAGTTTGTCGAGGAGGCGGTGCACCTCGGCCTTGGTGCCGACGTCGATGCCCCGGGTGGGTTCGTCGACGATGAGCAGGGAGGGGCTGCGGGCCAGCCACTTGCCGAGGACGGCCTTCTGCTGGTTGCCGCCCGAGAGCGTGGAGACGGCGTCGCGCAGCCGCGAGAACTTCAGTTGGAGGCGCTCGGCCCACGTGGTGGCCAGTTCCCGCTCACTCGACGGCCGGATCAGGCCGAACCTGCGCAGCCGGCCCAGCGAGGCGAGGGCCATGTTCCGGTCGATGCTCAGGTCCATCACCAGCCCCTGCTGCCGCCGGTCCTCAGGGACGAGAGCCACGCCGGCCTTCATCGCGGCGAGTGGCTTGCCGTTGGCCAGTTCCGCGCCGCGCACCCGGACCGTCCCCGAGGTCCGCTTGTCGATGCCGAAGACGGCGCGGACAACCTCACTGCGGCCGGCGCCGACGAGACCCGCCAGGGCGACAATCTCGCCCCGCCGGACCTGGAACGAGATGTCGTTGAACACCCCGTCGTGGCAGAGATGCGCGACGTCGAGGACGACCTCTCCCGGCTCAGTCGTGGTCTTGGGGAACATCGCGTCGAGGTCGCGGCCGACCATCGACCGGATGATGTCGTCGACGGTCACGTCCTCGATCAGCGCGCTGCGGGTAAAGCGGCCATCGCGCATGATCGTGACCCGCTGGCAGCACGCGAACGCCTCCTCCAGCCGGTGCGAGATGAACAGCACGGCCGCGCCGCGCGCGCGAAGCGTACGGATCACCTCGAACAGCCGCTCTACCTCCACCGTGGTCAGCGCGGCGGTCGGCTCGTCCATCACCAGGACCCGCGCTTGGAAGGACAGCGCCTTGGCGATCTCGGCGATCTGCTGGTCGGCGACGGACAGGCCCCGCGCCACGCGGTCCGGGTCAAGCTGGACCCCTAGCTGCGCGAACAACTCGTTGGCCTGCCGGTTCATCGAGGTGCGGTCGATCCGCCGTCCGGCCCGCAGCGGCTGCCGGCCCATGAAGATGTTCTCGGCGACGGTCAGGTCAGGGAAAAGCGTCGGCTCCTGGTAGATGATCGAGACACCCGCTGCGCGCGAGGCTGCGGGCCCGTTGAAGGTGACAAGCTCGCCGTCCAGCAGCAACCGCCCGCTGTCCGCGGCGTGCACGCCGGCCAGGATCTTCACCAGCGTCGACTTGCCGGCTCCGTTCTCGCCGAGCAGGGCGTGCGCCTCGCCCGGGTACAGGGTGATAGACCCGTCCTCCAGGGCACGGACCGTACCGAAACTCTTGGCCGCGTGCTCAAGCACCAGTACCGGGGACGGACTGCGCTGGTCCGTGACGTCCTCATCCATCCGCTTCATCCATCCGCTTCATCCCTGCTGGCCACGACCGCGCCGTCGGCCACGGCCCGGCCCACCATCCGCTTCGTCCATCCGCTTCATCCCTGCTGGCCACGACCGCGCCGTCGGCCACGGCCCGGCCCACCATCCGCTTCGTCCATCCGCGGTGAAACCTTTCACTGATCGTGACCAGTGGTTCTGGGCGTCCGGTCGCTGCGGCGAAGCGAGGGCGCTGCGGATCGGGTGGAACGTTTCAATATGTGAAGCAGTGTCAGGCGATGTCACAGGCGTGTCAAGGGCAGCTACGCCCTGATGCTTGAATCGTTACAGACAGGTTTCCTAGCCGTTGCGGGCACGCGTGGCCCGGACGGGCATCAGGGCCGACGCCTTCGACGATCACGGAGCTCCGCTGGCCCGGGAGCAGCGCCCGGACTCGGGGCCGAGCCGAATCCCATGATCACGAAGGATCCGCGCCATATGGAGCCGAATCCTTCGGGATCATGGGAGGGCGCTGGGTGGGGCGGCGTGGACCGTGGGCGGGGGCGGCGTGGATCATGGGCGGGAGCGGCGTGGATCATGGGCGGGAGCCGGTTTGACACGTTCCAATGAGCCCGTGACACTGGCAGCACACAGGAGGACGCCGTGGCGGATGCGCCGGTCAGCATCAGGGAGGTTGCCGCGCTTGCTGGCGTCTCGGTCGGCACCGTGTCCAACGTGCTCAACCGCCCGGATGTGGTGGCTGAGTCGACCCGTGGCCGGGTCCAGGCGGCCATCAAGTCCCTGGGCTTCATCAGGAACGAGTCCGCGCGCCAGCTCCGCGCCGGGCGCAGCCGGACGATCGGGCTCGTCGTCCTCGACGTGGCCAACCCGTTCTTCACCGACGTGGCCCGCGGTGTCGAGGACGAGGCCAGCGAGGCCGGCCTGGCGGTCATCCTGTGCAACAGTGACGACAAGCAGGTGAAGGAATCCCGGTATCTCGAGCTGCTGGAAGAACACCGGGTCCAGGGCATCTTGATCACGCCGGTGTCCGGTGCCGACGAGCGCCTGGCCCGGCTGCAGCGCCGGGGTACTCCCGTGGTCCTCGTCGACAGCAGATCGCCTTCTCGTGGCCAGTGCTCGGTGTCCGTTGATGACGTCCTCGGCGGTGACTTGGCCGTGTCACATCTGCTGGAGGCGGGGCACGAGCGGATCGCGTTCGTCGGGGGGCCGATGAGCATCCGGCAGGTGGCTGACCGCCGCGATGGCGCCCTCCGGGCACTGGACCGGGCCGATGGCAATGCCGATGAACTCCGCGTTGTCGAAACGAACGCGCTGAATGTCTCGGCCGGGCAGCAGGCTGGCGCGACGCTGGCCGAACTCCCGGCGGAAACCAGGCCCACGGCGGTTTTCTGCGCCAACGACCTGCTCGCGCTCGGTGTCCTGCAGGAGATGACGGCCCACCGCATCCGGGTCCCGGAGAGTGTCGCCCTGGTTGGCTACGACGATATCGAGTTCGCGGCCGCGGCGGCGGTGCCGCTCTCCTCGGTCCGCCAGCCCCGCCATCAACTCGGCCGCTCCGCGGCCCAGTTGCTGATAGAGGAGGCCCTCGCGGGGCAGGCCCACCAGCATCGCCAGGTGGTGTTCGAGCCGGAACTGGTGATCCGCCAGTCCAGCCAATCCCAGCGGTGTCGGTCCCGACGGGTGCCGCTGGCCGCCGAACCTACCGAGTAAGCCGCTACGGCTTCCGGCCCACTCCGCGCATAGAGGGCACATCCTCAGTGTCTGGGAAGGGCGTGGGCTCGGGCTGCCAGCGCGTTATGGGTACTATTCCGGGTTCTACCAGGTCCAGGCCCTCGAAAAAGCCGGTGATCTGCTCGGGGCTACGGAGATGGTATGTATTACCTGCGGGAACAGGTCAGGCTCAGGTCTCGTTCAGTAGCGCGCGGAGCAGGTCTTTGCTGGCTGCGCCGGTTTCGGCCTGGACACACAATTGGTCCATGACAGTCACGTAGTCGCTGACAGCGTCGGGTTGGTCAAGGTAGAGGGCGCTGTTGAGCTGTTCGAGGTAGACCAGATCGGGCAGGTCTGGTTCGGGGAACCGCAAGATGGTGAAGGGGCCGCCGGCTGCGGCGTGCGGACCGGCATCAAACGGGACGACTTGCAGCGTGACGTTGGGCAGGTCAGTGATCTGAAGCAGGTGTTCCAGTTGGGCGCGCATCACCTTGCGGCCGCCCGGGGGCCGGCGCAGCGACGCTTCGTCAAGCACGGCCCATAGGTCGGGGGCATCGGGCTGCGTGAGCAATTGCTGGCGCTTCATCCGGAGGCTGACCCGGCGGTCGATCTCCTCCACGGGCGCATGGGCGTTGGCGATGAGGATGACGGCGCGGGCGTAGTCCTGAGTCTGCAGCAGGCCGTGGACGAACTGCACCTCATAGGCGCGGATGATTGAGGCGGCCTTTTCCAGGCCCACGTAGAGCTCAAGCCATTTGGGCAGGATGTCGCTGTATTGCTGCCACCAGCCCGGCGTATTGGCCTGGCGGGCAAGTGCCAGCAGCCCTTCGCGTTCGGTCTCGTCGGTAACCCCGTACAGGCTGAGCAGATCGGCCACATCGCGTTGTTTGGCGCCACTGCGGCCCCGCTCCAGACGGCTGATCTTGGAATGGGTCGCCCGGATTGCCTGGCCGGCCTCATCGGTCGTGAGCTGGCTGGCTTCCCGTAGCCGACGCAACTGAGCGCCGAGCGCTATCCGCAACGCCGTCGGCTCGTGGCCAGCGTGGACCACCGCCCAGTCGGCCGACTCGCGGGCGGATACGCTCTGCCGTGCCTGATTTGAGATCATCCATAACTCCATCGGGGGGTACAGCCGGGCCCGGTGAGCTCACCGAAGTGTCCCACTCCCCGATGCCAGTTGCATAGCCGGTCATTGCGAATCCAAAGTTGCGACCGTATACCGGGTCCTTCACTCCTGCCGAGGCTGTGGACGACGGCCGCCGACGGGGTGGATCGTGCACATCAGCGGACCAGGTCGTTGAACTGGCCGTCCTTGACTCCCCGGATGAACGCGGTGACCTCGGCCGGGGTATATATCAGCGCAGGACCGCCGGAATAGCGCGAATTACGGATGGCGACCGACCCATCGGGCAGCTCAGCGACCTCGACACAGCTTCCGTTCGGGTTGCTGTAGTCGCTCTTGCGCCAGTTGACCTCCAGAAGTTCGGAGGCCGGCATGCCGTTGTAGGTCTGAACCATCAGCCTTCTCACCTATGCCCTCTCCAACCCATCCAGCCCGCCAACGTAGCCAGGTCAGTGCATCTGGGCCGGTCGCGATGCCAGCACGATACCCCGTGCACGTTCATTTGTTCGTTCAATCAGATGTTCTTGCAGATGCTCCCACAACTGCACTTGCGCCTGCACGACCGAGTGCAGCAGGATGGCCTTGCGGCCCGTGACCCAGCCGCTCCGCGGAGATTCCGACGCCAGAAACCCACCAGGCCCGCGGATGCGACAGCCAGTGGCAGCACAGGCGCCCCCGAGTTGATCTGACCGCGGAAGGTCGGCATGCGGAACCTCAGCGACACAGACCGGCGAGCGCTCCGAATCGCCGATGACCTGCAAAAAGCAGTGAAGCAGTGGCTCAGCTACCGCGGCGTGGACGAATCGTGCGCGGTCTCCCCCTTCGTAGATCAAGCCGGACAGCCGGCCGTAATCGTCAAGATGAATGCCCGCGTGGCCTCCGCCATGATCGACAGCCTCAACGAACAGCACGGCCTCGACGAACAGCACACTGGCTCCGCCGGGCAACCACGCTCCGGCAGCACCTCCGGCTACTTCCCCAGGACGTAACGCGGTCGTCGGCTCCTGCGGCATGATCGGCGCGGTCAGTGGAATGCGGGCCTGCCAGGCCGGCAACTGCGAGCCGTATGACGCCGAGGCCGCCGCTTATGAGGACAACGTTGTCAGCTGGCCATCGGGCGAGCCAGCCGACGGCTACATGGGGGTCGTCGAGGGGACGAAGTTCGCCGAGGACAACGCCGAGCTTCCTGGCCGGCTGCCCGGCACCCTCGGTCCGCTCGGCGGTCTCCCGGGGGTGTCAGACATCGCCGAGGTGGTCGCGTTCCTCGCCTCGGACCGCGCCAGGTTCATCACCGGCGAAGTGCTCAACGTGGCGGGCGGCGCCTACCTGCGCAACTAGGCATATCTCGCGGCGCGGGGTTATGAGCGGACGCTAGGTGCTGCTGGCGCAGCGCTGCGATTCCGGCGCCCAGCTGCCGACGAGGTCGGCATACTGCGGGGAGTTCTCCACTAGGAGCAGGTGGGTGCCCAGCATTGCCCGGGCGCCGTCGAGGACGAGGACCCGGCCTGCGCGCTGAGCGGAGCTTATCCTGTGGGCGATCACGATAAGCGATCCGTCGCGTTCCGCGAATGCCCGCTCGGCCCGCGCCTCGGCCGCGGGTCAAGGCGGCAGGTCGCCTCGTCCGGTATCACGAGGATGGCGGGCGAAAGGCAACGCGGCCTAGCGCAGAAGTGCGCTGACATGCTCGTGCGCGTGGAGCTCGCGGAGGCGGCGGTCCGCGAGGCGGCCCGCCTCGCGGACGAGGGCTCGCCGTAGACGTCCAGCGCTCATCGGCTGCGGCCCGCAGATTGGGCACTCTGTCGCGGTGGCGAGTCCCCGGGTGCTCGCGATCACTGACTTAGGTCCCCGTGTCCAGCGCCCATGTGCAGCAGCTGGTTTGACCGGGGTGGCCGGTTTGCCGGTCGTGGCCAGGGGTAGCGTGATCGAGGGCGAACGAGACCCGTTCCAGCCCACGCGCTACGACCGTTAAGGCACCAGACGGCAACTCCCGGGCCAGCCTCTCGAGTGCCGTCTTGCAGGTGCATCCAGCTCAGCTGCGGTGCCGCCGCACGGGGCTGTCATAACTGCGCGGAGGGAGACTCTGATGGCTGCTACGGATAGCCGTGGCGAGAATGTGCGGGTGGCGGTGCTGGGGACCGGCATCATGGGCTCGGCGATGGCCCGCAACCTGGTCTCCGCCGGGCTGCGCACCACGGTCTGGGATCGGTCGCCCACGGCGACCGCGCCGCTGTCCGATGCCGGAGCGCTGGTGACAGCCTCGCCGGCGGAAGCGGTGCAGAATGCGCACGTCGTGATCACGATGCTGCCGACCGCCGACGTGGTTAACTCGGTGATCTTCGCTGGCCGCGTAGTGGAGGCGCTGGCTGAGGGCGCGGTGTGGGCGCAAATGGGCACGATCGGCCTTACGGCAACGACCGAGATCGGCAGCCGGCTCGGCCAGCTGCGGCCCGATGTCATGTTCGTGGACGCGCCGGTATCGGGCAGCAAGGGCCCCGCCGAGGCCGGCCAGCTGCTCATCCTGGCGTCCGGCCCGCCCGCAGCGGCCGCGGCCGTGCACCCGGTGTTCTCGGCGATCGGCCGCAAGACCGTGTGGCTGGGCGAAGCCGGCCAGGGCAGCCGGATGAAGCTGGTCGTCAACGCCTACATGTCCATCTTGATCGAGGGCGTGGCTGAGGCCCTGGAACTAGCTGGGCGGCTGGGCATCGATGACTCCAAGCTGGCCGAGGCTATCGAGGGCGGCCCGCTGGACGCACCGATCGCGGACGCCAAGCTACACAAAATGGAGCGCGGCGATTTCGCGCCCGAGTTCCCGCTGGAGTGGGCGCTCAAGGACGTGGACCTGGCGATCGAGGCCGCAGGCGACGACGAGCTACCGCTGCTAGCCGCGCTGTCCCGCCAGTGGCGCGCAGCCGTTGACGCCGGCCACGGCCGGGAAGATATCAGCGCCGCCCGCCTAGCGCTCGGCGGCCACTAGTAGTGCCTTGTTAGGTCTGGCCGCCGATGCACTCGCCCTCGTAACTCGGCTCAAGGGCTTCGTACAGGGTCGGGATGTCGCGGACGATCTCGTAACCGGGGTCGGGAACGGGGCTGCCTGAGGTCTATGGCAGCGCGCCGACCGGACGGCTCCCGGCCGCTGCGGCCTACCCTGACCTCTGACAAGCCGCCGATCTTGCCCGCGGCGGGTTGTCAGAGACGACGGACTGTGCCGTGGTTGAGCCCGTAGCGTAGGGCTGTGACTGTTCGCCATCGGCGTGTGACTGGTGGGCGTGCTCGTTTCCGCTGGGTGCTTGCCGTGCTCGTGGTGGTCGCCGTCGGCGCGCTGACATCGGCGTGCCGAGCCAGTAATAGGCCGGCCACGGCCCAGCCGACGCCCACTGCCGCGGCCGCGTCGCCGTCCACCGCGCAACCGCAGGCGACTCCCTCCGATCCCGCCACGAGTTCTCCCAGCCCGACGCCCAGCGCCTCCGCGATGCCGCTGGCCGGCCGGGTTGTAGGCATCGACCCAGGTCACAACGGGCATAATTACACCGACCCGGCCTATCTCGATCAGCAGATCTGGAATGGCCGCGAGTCGGAGGGCTGCGACACGACCGGCGCGGAAACCGACAGCGGGTACACCGAGGCGCTGTTCAATTTCCAGGTCGCCAGTTTCCTCCGCGCCGATCTCATCCGGGACGGCGCGAGCGTCGTGATGACGCGCACCAGCAACGACGGCGTCGGGCCGTGCGTGACCAGCCGTGCCCAGATCATCAACAACTCCCGCGCGAACGTCGCGGTCGACATTCACGCCGACGGCGGCCCCGCGTCGGGGCGGGGCTTCGCGATCCTGGAACCAGTCGCGGACGGACCGAACGACGCGGTGATCACGTCATCCGGGCAGTTGGGCAGCGATGTCCGCCAGGCGCTGCTCTCCGGCACCTCCATGCCGGAGAGCACCTATGACGGGGTGGCCGGCATCACCCACCGTGACGACCTGGCCGGCCTCAACCTCACCACCGTCCCCAAGGTGCTTATCGAGTGCGGCAACATGCGCAACGCCACCGACGCCGCCCTGCTGACGTCCACACCCTTCCAGGAGCAGATAGCACGGGCACTCGAAGCGGCTATCGCCCGTTTTCTCTCGTGACGGGGGAGTTGCTGGGTGACTGACTACTTCGATCTCGGTAGCTACGCGCGCGAGGTGACGACCTCCTCGGCGCAGGCGCGGCTCTGGTTCACCCGGGGGCTCATCTGGGCCTACGCCTTCAACCACGAAGAGGCGGTGGCCTGCTTCGAGCGGGCGATCGACTACGATCCCGGCTGCGCGCTCGCGCACTGGGGACTGGCCTACGCGCTCGGCCCGAACTACAACAAGCCGTGGGAGTTCTTCGACGCGGTCGACCTGACCTCGTCCGTCGCGCGGGCCCACGCCGCCTCGGCCGCCGCCGCCGCCCACGCGGACGGGGCGTCGCCGGTCGAGCGCGCCCTCGTCCACGCCCTGGCCGCGCGGTATCCCTCGGCCCAGCCGACCCCGGACTGCTCAGCCTGGAATGCCGGGTACGCCGATGCCATGCGCACCGTCTACCGCGCCCATCCAGATGACCTCGACGTCGCGGCGCTGTTCGCCGACGCGTTGATGAACCTCACGCCGTGGGCGCTGTGGGACCAGGCGACCGGGCAGCCGGCCGAAGGGGCGGCCACGATCGAGGCCAAGGAGGTACTGGAACGGGCGCTGTCCCGCGACGCTGGCCGGACGCATCCCGGGATCTTGCACATGTATATCCACCTGATGGAGATGTCCCCCCGTCCCGAGGACGCGCTGCGGGCCGGGGATGGGCTGCGCGACCTGGTGCCGGATGCGGGCCATCTGCGGCATATGCCGACCCATCTCGACGTGCTGTGCGGCGACTACCGGCGCGTGGTGTCCGCCAACACCGCCGCGATCGTCGCCGACGAGAAGTTCAGTGCGCGCGCGGGCGCGATGAACTTCTACACCCTGTACCGAGCGCACAACTACCACTTCAAGCTCTACGGCGCGATGTTCCTGGGCGACGCGCGGACCGCCCTGGAGACCGCGGACCAGCTCGCGGCGGCGATTCCGGAGGAACTGCTCCGGGTGCAGGTCCCGCCGATGGCGGACTGGCTGGAGGGGTTCGCGGCGATGAAGATGCACGCGCTGATCCGGTTCGGTCGCTGGCCGGACATCATCGACGCGCAGCTGCCCGCCGACCCGGAGTTGTACTGCGTGAGTACGGCGATGATCCGTTACGCCAAAGGGGTGGCTTGCGCGGCTAGCGGCCGCGTCGGCGAAGCTCAGGAGCACCGCCGGGAGTTCGCCGCCGCCGTCGAGCGGGTGCCTGAGTCGCGCACCGTATTCAACAACACCTGCCGGGACATCCTCGGGGTGGCAGCGGCCATGCTGGACGGTGAGCTGGAGTACCGCCAGGGCCACTATGACGAGGCCTTCGCTCACCTGCGCCGCGCGGTCGAACTCGACGACGGGCTGCCCTATGACGAACCATGGGCCTGGATGCAGCCGGCCCGGCACGCGTATGGCGCCCTGCTTCTTGAGCAGGACCGGGTCGCCGAAGCCGAGGCCGTCTACCGGGCCGACCTGGGCTTTGACGCCACCCTGGCCCGGGCTTGCCAGCATCCCGGCAACGTGTGGAGCCTGCACGGCTACCACGAATGCCTGACGCGGCTCGGCAAGCACGAGCAGGCCGGCATCATCGGACAGCAGCTCACGATCGCCGCCGCGTACGCGGACGTGCCGGTCAGCTCATCCTGCTACTGCCGGATCAACCCCCACATTACGCAACGATAGGTTGGGCCTGACCGCCGTCCCCATCCAGCGCAGAGGAAGAGGGCCAGATGAGTGCAGGACCCGGCGGCGCGGCGCGCCACGACGTGCTGTGGAACCCGTTCGCGAACATGGCCGGGCTGGCCGGTAACGCCGTCACGATTGTCCGGGGCGAAGGCGCGACGGTGTTCGACGCTCAGGGACGTCCGTACCTGGACGCGCTGGCCAGCCTGTGGTACTGCAACGTCGGGCACGGGCGCGCCGAACTCGCCGATGCGGCGGCGGCCCAGATGCGCCGGCTCGCCGGATACCAGGTCTTCGAGCCTTTCTCCAACCCGCCCGCTGAGGAATTGGCCCGCCGGGTCGCCGACCTGACCCCGCTGCCGGACGCCAAGGTCTTCCTCACCCCAGGCGGCGGATCGGACGCGGTGGACACGGCCGCCAAGCTCGCGCGGGCCTACTGGCGGGTCGCCGGCCATCCGGACAAGCAGATCGCCATCGGCCGGTCACACGCTTACCACGGGATGAACGCCTACGGGACCTCGCTCGGCGGCATCCCCGCCAACACCGAGCCGTTCCTCCCGCTCGTCTCCCAGGTCGAGCACGTGGCCTGGGACGACCCGGCGGCGCTGGACAAGACGATCGAGCAGCTAGGTGCCGGGCGGGTCGCCGCCTTCTTCTGCGAGCCGGTCATCGGGGCGGGCGGGGTGTATCCGCCGCCGCCCGGATACCTGGCCAGCGTGCGGGAGATCTGCCGCCGCCACGACGTGCTGTTCATCGCCGACGAGGTGATCACCGGGTTTGGGCGGCTGGGCACCTGGTTCGGCAGCGGGCGGTTCGGGCTCGACCCTGACATGATCACCGCGGCCAAGGGACTGAGCTCAGGTTATGCTCCGATCGGCGCGGTGATCGTCGGCACCAAGGTGGCCGAGCCGTTCTGGCGCGCGGGATCCGCGGAGGTGTTCCGGCACGGCTACACCTACTCCGGGCACCCCACCTCGTGCGCGATCGCCCTGGCCAACCTCGACCTGATCGAGCGGGAGCGACTGGTCGAGCGGGTGGCCGAGCTTGAGCCGGTTCTGGAGCGCAGCCTGGCGCCGCTCGCGGATCACCCACTGGTGGGCGAGGTCCGCGCCGGGACCGGGCTGCTCGCCGGGGTGGAGATCGCTGAGGGCGCCCGCACCGCGGATCCGGGGCTGGCGGCCCGGCTGGTGGCCGACATCCGCGGCCGCGGCGTGATCACCCGGCTGCTCGCCGGGACAGCCCTGCAGGTATCGCCGCCGTTCGTGATCACCGAGGCGGAGATCACCCAGATCGCGGACGTGTTCGCGGCCGCGTTCGATGCGGCCAGCGGCGGCTGACGCCGGGCAGCTGAGCCGGCGGCGGGGGCTGACGGCGGGTGGCTCCGTCAGGCTGGCCAGCACCGCCATCTGGGGTTTCATGCCGGTAGCCGAGGGACGTGCCGTCAGGCACTGCCACGGCGCGGGAGATACAGGCCGTCTAGTGGTGTTCTGGGTGCGGCTAGCGGGAGCGCGCCGTCGGGAATGAGGAACAACGTTCCTGACGCGTAGTCGTGCCCGACGAAGCCGATGATCCCGACAGCGGCGAAGGCCATACCTGTCCCGATGTTCACCTGGCCCAGGCAGTGGCTCACGACCGGGCGAGGGCCCCCACCACACTGCGGCAGCGAGCCCGGGCCTTGACAAATCTAAGACGACCGGTCATATTGAACACATGCCACAGGTCAGTGTCCGCGAGGAGATCGTCGAGTCGGCCCTGGTCGAGTTCCACCGGCGCGGCTTTAGCGCCTGTTCCGTGGAGGACATCACCCGGGCCGCGGGTGTGCCGAAGGGATCCTTCTACAACCACTTCAAGAGCAAAGAGGACCTGGGGGCCGAGGTGGTGCGCCGCTACGCGGCCGCGTCGGGCTGGCGCGCGGAACTGCCGGCCGGGCTCTCCCCGCTGGAGCAACTGCGTGCCCGGTTTGGCCGGCTGCGCGACGTACTCGCCGGCCGCGAGTTCTCCCGCGGCTGCCTGGTCGGCAACATGGGCGCCGAACTCGCCGATCACAGCGTGGTGATCAGCACCGAGGTGACGGCGAGCCTGGCTGAGTGGTCGGCCCGGGTCACGGAACTGCTGCGTGCGGCGCAGGCGGCAGGTGAGATCCCGGCCGGACTGGATCCGGAGCGGCTCGGCCGGTTCCTGGTGAACGCCTGGGAAGGGGCGGTCACCCGCACCAAGGTCATCAAAGGCCCAGAAGCAATGGACGACTTCTTCGCCGTCGTTTTCGATCAGCTTCTGTGCTGATCCTTCATTCGATGACGGCCAGCCGGCCAACCGCATAGCTAGCCGACCAGCCATCCGATACCAGCAGCCCGGGCAGTTATGGCCGCTAAGACGACCAGTCATATTGAGGAGAAGCCGTGCCCACCTACCGCGCCTTCCAGGCATCCGTATCTCGGCCGTCCGGGGTACGGCCCAGGCTTTCTGCGGGGGTGTCGTTCTGGGTGATGATCGTGGCGTACCTAGGCTTGATGTTCGCCGCGAGCGCCCCCTCCCCGCTGTACGTCGTTTACGAGGCCAGGTGGCATTTCTCCGCCATCACACTCACCTCGATCTTCGGCGTTTACGCGCTGGCCCTGCTGCTCACGCTGCTCACGGTCGGCGGCCTGTCGGACTTCATCGGGCGAAAGCCGGTCCTGCTCGCGGGATTCGCCGCGCTCGCGGCCAGCATGGTCGTCTTCGCGCGTGCCGACGGCGTCGGCTGGCTCTACCTGGGGCGAGTGCTGCAGGGCCTGGCGGCGGGTTCGACACTCGGGGCATTGAGCGCCGGGATCATCGACTTCGCCGGCCCGGAACGGGCGCGCTTCGCGGGCCTGGTGAACAGCCTGGTGCCGAGCCTGGGACTGGCCCTCGGTGCGCTTGGCGCTGGTGGGCTCGTGCAGTTCGCGCCGGCTCCGACCGTGCTCGTGTTCGTGCTCCTCGGTGCGCTCTTCGCGCTGGTGCTGTTCGCCGTGGCGATTGGTCCGGAGACCGAGCGGCGCCGTGCCGGAGCCCTGCGTTCGCTCACGCCCCGGATGCGCGTGCCCAGGCACCTGCGCCCCGAGTTCATCCGCAACGTGCCAGCGCTGTTCGCGACATGGGCCCAGGTCGGCCTCACCTTGTCACTGACGACTACGCTCGCGGCGGTCAGGTTCGGCCTCACCAACCGCTTCCTTGATGCCCTCGTCGTGGCTGTGGTCTGCGGATCCGCGTTCGTCGGCACGGTCGTCATGCGTAACGCGCCCGCCCGGCGCGGCACGGTGCTCGGCGGCACGGCGCTGATCCTCGGTACCGGGATCACCCTGATCAGCCTGGTCGGCCCGTGGACCTTCGCGTTCTACGCGGGCTCCGCACTGACCGGGCTCGGGCTCGGCGCCACGTTGGGCGCCGCCATGCGGACCCTGTCGCTGCTGCCCGCGCACTCGGAGCGGGGTGAGTTCTTCGCCAGTGTCTATGTCGTCGGCTACCTCGCCTTCAGCGTTCCGGCGATCATCGCCGGGATCAGCGTGGTGCACGCCGGCATTGTCGAGACGATGGTCGGCTACGGGATCGCCATCAGCGTGCTCGCCGTGATCGCCACCGCGAACGCGCTCAGGCCGGTGAAGGCGATCGCTGGCGAACTGGTGCCCGCGCCGGTGGCGGCAAGCCGGCGGTCAGACGGCGACGTGCTGGATTTCACGTCGCTGGACCACGCCGCCTGACCGCGTGGCGCCCTCGTTGGCGGCGGACGCGAAGAACGACACGACCTTCCGGTACTGCGGCTCGTTGGCGAGCGGGCCCATTTCCGTCTCGTCGGCCCGCGGGTCGACGAGACGGATTGACGCGGCGCGCCTGATCCTGCTGCCGTCGATGATCAGCGGATGGTGCGGGATACCCGGTCCGGTGCTGCCTGCTGCCTGCTGTGTGCGGCACGGCCATGACTCCCCGCCTATCCACATCGATCGGGGAAGCCTACGGCGCGCGGCCGCTCACGCCCAGAGGCTGGCCACCGGGCACAGGGACATGGGAAATGGCGTCGGCCGGTGTCAACTCCGTGCCGCGCGGCCCGCCAGCGAACGTGTAGCGCGCTGTCAACTCCCGGCCGCACAGCCTGCCGGCGAATCCGCAGCGCCGCTTGCCGTGTCTCAGCGACCTTTTTCTGGCCACAGCCCGAAATCGCGTGCCCACTCAAAGTGGCACGGTCCCGGTCAATCGGCAGCGTCCGATGGCGGTGATCGCTGCTTTTATGTGCTTACTGCGCGAGCCGCCGCGATGAGCTGGGATGGGCCCCCGCCGCATTCTTTAGCCCGCAGTGGTGTGAGCGTGCTGTAATCGTGGAATAGCTCTCCGTAGTTGATCAACATGGGGGGGAGATCAATGCCTGTGCAAAGCAGGACTCGTACGGTCAGTCGCCGTGGCTCGGCAAATGCCGCGCCCGGCCGGGCGCTGCGTGGCAGTCCGTCTGGGAGTGCCGCCAGCCGTCCGAAGGCCAAAGCAAGCACCAAGGCGACCAGCAAGAAGGCCGCCAATAGCAAGAAGACAACCAAGAAGTCCGTCAGCGCGCTGACGGTCAGCGCGGCCAGGAACATGCCGACCACGGTGGCCGCGGCGAGGACTGTCTCGTCCGCGGCAGCGAAGGTCACCACGGCGGCGACCCGGCTCACCTCGGCGGCCACCAAGGCCACGGCGTCAGCCAAGACAATGTCCACCGCCATGCAGGCAATCAACACCGCCACCAAGGCGATGAGCAGCGCCGCGAAGGCACTGACAGCGTCGGCCAAGACGATGTCTGCGGCAAAGCCCGCGGCGTCATCGGCCAGGACAGCAGCGTCGCCGGCGAGGCGGAAGGCCACGGCGGCCAAGTCCTCGTCAGCCAGGGCAGCAGCGGCCAGGCCGAAGAAGGCCACCGCCAAGGCGAAGGCCGCCGTCAGGCCAAAGGCGAAGCCCAAGGCAGCAGTGCGCAAGCCGGCGGCCAAGCCGAAGGCAGCAGTGCGCAAGCCGGCGGCCAAGCCGAAGGCCGCGGCGCGCAAGCCGGCGGCCAAGCCGAAGGCGGCAGCGCGCAAGCCGGCGGCGAAGCCGAAGGCGGCAGTGCGGACAGCGGCCGCCAGGCCGAAGCCAGCGGCCCGGACAGTAACCGCCAGCCCGAAGCCCGCGGTGCGGACAGCGTCGGCCAAGCCGAAGCTCACAGCCAGGACTGCGGTAGTGAAGCCGAAGCCCGCGGTGCGGTCGAAGTCGACCGTGACATCGAGGCCAGTGGTGCGGCCGAACACGGCTACATCCAGGCCAGTGGTGCGGCCGAACATGGCCACATCCAGGCCAGTGGTGCGGCCGAACATGACTGCATCGAGGCCAGTGGTGCGGCCGAACATGGCTACATCCAGGCCCGTGCCGCCCAAGCTGCCGCCTCGGGTAACTGGCCGGGACGAATACGGGGGAGTGCTGGCTGGCCTGATTCGCTGAGCGTGCGGGTCAGCCGCGGCGGGCCAGGTCTTCGAGCCAGTCCTGGCTGGCTCGGGCTGGTCGCCTCCGCTCCTGGCCCGGACGCGACCATCGGCGTGCGCAGCCCTCGCGCGACCGGAGGCCGCAGGCCTTGCGAGCACCGTCGCTGCAAGGTGGCGGCTGAGGTTATTGGGGGTTGGTTGCGACTGCCAGCACGCGGCGGAGCAGGGCGGTCCACTGCAGGGACTTCACGCCCTCCGCGTGCAGGGACCGCAGCGCAGGGTCGTCGCCAGGGTCGAGCGTGACGGCTTCTTCCCACAGCGCGTGCTCGCGTGCCAGCCACGACGGGCGGTCCCGGACCTCAACGGCCGTGAAGCCCGCCTGGTGCAGGCCGGCGCCGAGGTTTGCCCTGCGTATCCGGGGACTGAGCCGCTCATCATTGCGGTCCAGCGGTTCCCAGCAGGTCAGCGCCACCCGGCCACCGGGCTTGAGGACCCTTCGGATCTCGTCATAGGCGCTGGCGGGCTCGTCGGGGAACTGGATGGCGTCGGTGCACAGCACCGCCTCGACGCTGGCATCGGGCAGTCCCGTCGCCGTGAGCGCGCCGGTGCGGAAGCTCGCGTTGCTCACGCCCATTCGCACGGCCTGCTCCCGTGCCTCGGTCAGGGCCTGCGCGGAGAAGTCCACGCCGATGAGGGATGTCCCGGGTTTCTGCGCGATCAGCAGGCCATAGGCACCGCGGCCGCAGGCGAGGTCAAGCAGCGTGCTCCCGGGCCTGAGCTGGAGTTCTTCAGCCAGTTCCGGGATCGCCTCGGCGGGGACCGCGCCAGCTCGGGTGCCCGGCGGGAAGCCCATGTGCCGGTTCATGATCTCGGCGACGACCTGTGTGGCGGCCTGGTCTGCGTACCAGCCGTCGAAGTATTCGGCGGACAGCGGCTTCGGGGGCATTGGCTAAGTGTAGAAAGCCGGACTGAGCAATCTGCGGTGTCATGGGACAGCGGCCGGCCGGCCCGCCGCGGCGGGCCGGGTGGGCCGCCGTCCGGGCGCCGGGAAGGCGGCGGCTGAGACGCGGGCTTCTCATCTGATCTGGCGCGAGGGAGCTGGTTTCTCATCTGATCTGGCGGATCAGGTGGCGCGTTATCACCTGATCTGGCGAGGATGTGGTGACTTTGCGTGCCCAATGTGGCGCGGCACGCGCAGCGGAAGGGGCTGAGCACCGCGGTGACTGTCGCTGACCTGCTGTCCTTGAGCTGGGATGCCTACGGCGAGGCCCGGGCGGCGGGGGTATGGCTGCCTGCCGGCTTCGAGGTTACGTATGCCGGGCCGGACGGCCGGGAGGTCCGGGCGGGGCTCGAGCGGCTTCGCCGTGCCGATCTTGAGGCCTGCGAGCCGGTGCGCTCGTTCCCGTCCTACAAGGGGCAGCGGAACTATCCGGGCTTCCCCCGGGCTCGGGCCGGCGTGATCAACGAGTACCACCGGACCGCGTGAACCATTCCATGAACCCGCAGGTCAGGCATCCAGTCACATTTGGAGCAGCACACCGGGTAGAGAGCTGCCAGCTCGACGTGCGCCTAGCCTACGCGGTGCCGGGCACGCAGTTGCCGTTCCACCAGCACATCGCCCGTTCGATCGGCGAGCCGTCCTACTCCCAAAACCGCCACTTCATATGAGAGACCATGAACGATGACAACCCGCCAGCAAGTGGCGCACCGCAGGTCAGCAGCACCTCGCCGCGCCAGACCAACCGAGAAGTGACAACCATCTGGGCACCGAGGCGCGCCCCCGTCGGCCATGCCTATCCCCCCTCGCGATTCGCCTGGATATAGGAGACACCGAGGCGGTCAAGCGCCGTGCGGAGGCCATACCGGTCCAGGCTGAGTTCGCCGTTCGCGAACGCCTGCCGGGCCTCGGCCTCCCGCTGCGCCCGGAGTTGCCCGTCCGCCGCGACCCCGGCGGCCGCCAGGCGGGGGATACACACCACACCGTCGTCGTCGGCGACCACCACATCGCCGGGCGCCACGGCTGTGCCCGCGATGCAGATCGGCAGGTTCACCGCTCCGCCCGTTGCCTTCACCGTGCCCTGCGCGCTGATCGACTGCGACCAGACCGGGAACCGCGCCTCGGTGATCGCGGAGACGTCCCGGACCCCGGTGGTGGTCACCAGGCCACGCACGCCGCGGGCGGCCAGGGCCGTCGTGATCAGCTCGCCCACGAAACCGTCGCTGGACGGCGATGTCGTCGTGATGACGAGAACGTCGCCCGGCTGGGCCTGCTCTATAGCCGCGTGGATCATGAGGTTGTCGCCAGGCCAGCAGAGCACGGTGACCGCGGTCCCGGCCACGGCGGCGCCCGGCCAGACGGGCCGCAGGTGCGCGCCGAGCAGCCCGGTCCGGCCCGCTGCCTCGTGCACCGTGGCCACCCCCAGCGCGCCGAGTTCGGCCACCACGGCCGGGTCCGCGCGGGGCGGATCGACGATCACCACAGGCTTCACGCCAGCACCCCGCTTACCTGCGGGAAAACCCGCTGATACGCCTCGGCGTAACGGATCTCGGCTGATCCGCCGTTGCGCACGGCCTGCACGCCACGGCGCTCGGCGAGAGCCTCGTAGTAACGCACGAGATGCTCCTGGGAGCCCATCGCGGCCATCGCTTCCTGCTTGCGGTCGAACACGGCGGTGATGTCGACGAGCACATCGGGCATGAACTCGCACATTTCCGGCTGGTGCGGTTCGAAGCGGAACACCGGGGGCGCGCCGAGTGGCGGGTGGGCCGACTCGCGCCCGCGGGCCTGTGCCACCATCCGCGCCCGCATCGTGAGGTCGGCCGCCAGCGGATGGTCGTAGTTGTAAGGATCGGCCCGCGAGTGGGTGAGGATGACCTCCGGCTGGAGTTCGCGCATCAACTCCGCCAGCTCGAGCAGGATCTCCTCGGTGTCGGGGAGGGGGTAGTCACCCTTGTCCAGGAAATGCATGGTGGCCCCGAGCGCGTCGCCCGCGGCCTGCGCCTCGGTTCTCCTGATCTCCTTCACGCGGTCAAGCGTCATCCCTGGCTGCTTCCACGCGCCCGGTGACTCACCGCGCTCGCCAAAGGACAGGCAGACCACGTGCGCCTCGCCGTACACCGCGGTGATGACGGCGATGTAGCCGCCGGCCCGCCACACGAAGTCAGCCGCGTGCGCGCTGACGACGAGCAGCCGGCCTCCGATGCCCGTCACGGTGCCACCGGGCCCGGGCCCACGGGGCCAGCCAGCAGCCGGCTGTTGGAGACGATCATGGTGGTGATCTCCTGATCCGTGAATCCCGCGGCGTGCAGGGCGTCAGCCATCAGGGCGAGCCCATCTTCCACCGGGGGGTTGTCCGGCTGCCCGAGGTCAATGGTCACGATCGTACGCTCAGCCCCGGTGGCCTGGATGTTCTCGACCATGCGGGCCCACTCGTGCTTGCCGGTGAACGGCGTGGTGAAGCAGCGTTTCCAGGAATGCCCCCTGGCGGGCCACGGCCAGCTGATCGTCGCGGCCCAGATCCCTCTGCGGGAATTCCGGGTGGGCGGCGATGACCTGATGGACGCCGGCGCCACATGGACATGCAGGTCGTAGGCGCCGCGGACGATCTGGCGGCCCCACTCGCTCGGCGTGATCGTGCTCAGCACGCAGCGACCATCCGCGGCTCATCAGAAATGGCTCACCCGACCAGTATTGATGGCCTCCAGTACCGCGCGGGCATCGATGCCAGGAGCCGCCAGCTCACCAGTGATCCGCCCCCGGTAGAAGATGAGGACTCGTTCGTCTTGTGCAGAGCCATGGCGACCAGTTCCATGTGCCAGGGCCAGCCGAAGTGCGCCGCTACCATCGCCAGGGCGGGATGGGCGGCGGCGACGGCGTCGAGCCGCCTACCGGGGGGTGTCACGGACGACGGCCCAGATCGCGGCGGCTCCCGCCTACTCGCTGCAGACGAACCTGGCTCTGCTCCAGCGCATCGCCAATCTCATGGAGCAATTCGGGATGACCCAGCAGGATTTCAACGCCGGCTTCATGGTCCGCTGACCGGGCCGGCCCGGTCACGTCGGCGCAAGCGCGATGAGCCGCCGGGCTGGGAGGAGCTGCCGGGGGAGGGCCAGCCGCCGGGATGAGCCGGCCGCCAGCATGCTGAGATAGCGCGCCCGCGGCACCGGAACGGCGCCGAGCGACCGCAGGAAAGGACTGTCCCACTGCGCGTCAATCGCCGCGCCGCCCGCCTGGGCGCATCGCGCCGCGAGGTCGGCGACGGCCACCCTCGCGGCGTTGGGGCGGCGGTTGAACATCGAGTCTCCGCTGAACGTGCCGCCTATGCCGATACCGAATGCGCCGCCAACGAGATCATCGCCTTCCCATACCTCGACACTGTGCGCCCACCCCCTCTGACGCAGGTCAAGTAAGCTGGCCAGCAATGCATCGGTCAGCCAGCGTGGCTCACGGCGGCCACGGCATTCCTCGGTAACCCGCTGAAACGAGTGATTGGCGGTCGTCACCCACTCGGGGCCGGTGCGCAGCTGCTTCCTGAGATTGCGGCCGATGTGCACGTGCCGTACGTCCATGATCAGCCTCGGGTCCGGCGACCACCATGCCACGCTGTACGGATCATCCTGGCTGTCGCCGACTATGGCGATCAGCCCCGCGGCGACATTGTCCTCGTACCGGAACTCGTCAAAATTCCTGGAGTACTCGTCGTGCGCCGGGAATGGGATTATGCCCCGCCGGTATGCGCCGAGCAGGCTGGCCGGGCTCAGATCCCCGCAGAAAGCGACGGGGGAGTCTCCTGGGGCTGACGACAGGTCGAGCGACGCCCAGTCCTGGGGATAACTGACTGCCATGCGGGCCCTCCTGGCTCGTGGAGGCCGGGTTCCCCAGGCGTCCGCCGGGCGGAACCGTGAGATAGCCCGCGCTCATCAGCCGTGCGATGTGCAGGTCAAGCAGGCTCTCGTCAACGGGGGGGAAGGCGATACCGCTGCCGCCGAGCGCCAGCTCTGTATTTTCCCGGCCGTAGGCAGGGAAAATATGATCGAGATACATCTCGGCGACTGTCATGTCGGAGCCGGGGGAGCGGTCGACGAATAGAGGGACGAAGGGCGTCATCGGATGAGAGGGGTGCCCGGCAGCATAACGGAGCAGCTTGTCGATCCATTCCTGATAAGGAATCTCGTCGATCGCGTATCCGAAGGTCCTTAGCCGGTCCGTCAGCGATCCAAGGAGCGTCCTCTTGGGGCTGGCGAGGTGGTACGTAGTCGCGCTGGCCGCGATGTGAGTGGCGATATAGCCGATTGCCGCCGCGCAAACATCGGCCGGCGCGAAATCCAGCGGCAGGTCGACGTCCGGGGCCATCCCGGTGTCCGTGATGAATCGTATCATTGCACACATTTCTGTGGATGTGTTCCACACCCCGCTGCGCTGGTCGCCGACAATGTCGAGAGGCCGGTAGATGGCTACTGGCAGCCCCTCCCGCGCCGCGTTCCGCAGCATTTCCTCGGCGATGAAGTTGCTCTCCACGTAACCCACAGAAAGATACTCGGCATAAGCGAGCGGCGTGTCCTCGGAGACTTGACGGACCCCGGCGCGACCGAAACCAGCGAGCACCGCGGCGGTGGAGACGTAATGTATGGGTATGCCGCGATAAAGCCCGGCGAGGCGGATGAGCTCTCGCGTCCCGGTCACATTAGGCGCCCGCAGTTCGCTGTAGGGGTAGATGAAGTTCACCAGCGCGCCCACGTGGTGAATGACATCGACGCCGCGCGCCAGTTCCTCGAAGGTGCCCTGCGGCAGGCCCAGATCCGGTGCGGCCAGATCGCCGGCCAGTGCGGTGACCCGGCCGAGGGGGAGGCGGCCAAGCTCGTTCTGCTCGGCCGCCTGCGCGACGCGCTCCAGCCCGTGATCGGCGTTACGCGCCCGGACCAGGCAATGCACGCGTGCGCCGGTCGTGGCCAGGAGTTCACGCAGCAGGTGCACGCCGAAGAATCCGGTCGCCCCGGTGAGCAGGATGTCGGTGGGCTGCTGCCAGCGGGGGGGCGGCCCGGCGTCACCCCGGATCGGGACGTCCAGGGCCGCCTCGCGCGTGTAGTCGACGTGGGTGTCCACGCTGTCGGCGATGAGAGTCCCCGCGCGGGCTTCCTGCGCCGCGGCCGAAAAGCGGCTGAGGGTTGGGTCGCGCAGCAGGCATCGGGTGAGCGGCCGGACCTGCCGGGCCTCGATTCCGAACATCACGCGTGCCCGGGCCAGCATCTCGGCGGCGAGCAGGGAGTTCCCGCCCAGGGAGAAGAAATCGTCATCGAGGTTCACCTGCCGGACACCCAGCACCTGAGCCCACAGGTGACTCATGCCAGCTTGCAGGGGCGTGCGGAGGGCCGCTTCCTGGCCCGTGCTGGCTGGGCCCGTGCTGGCTGGGCCCGTGCTGGCTGGGACGGCGGGGATGGCCAGCGCTGGCCGGTCAACCTGCCCCTCCGGGGTCAGCGGCATCCGTTCCAGCGGCACGAACGTGGCCGGGATCATGAAGTCCGGGAGGTGGCCGGAGAGATATCCGCGCAGACTCTCCGCCGAGTGCGGGGCCGGCGTCCCGCTATGGCCGCGAAGCGTGTAATACGCGGTGATGCGCTTGTCGCCACCGTCGAGGTCGTGCGCGATGACCGCCACGTGGCCGATGTCCGGGTGGCGGCCGAGGACGCTCTCGATCTCGGCCGGCTCGACCCGGAAGCCGCGGACTTTGACCTGGCGGTCAACGCGCCCGAGGACCTCCAGGTTCTGGTCCTCCCGCCAGCGCCCGAGATCCCCGGTGCGGTACATCCTCGCTCCGGGGACCGTGCCGTGCGGATCCGGCATGAAGAACTCGGCCGTCAGGCCCGGTTGGCCCAGATAGCCGCGCGCGACGCCGTGGCCGCCGATGTAGATCTCACCGGTGACCCCGGCGGGAAGCAGGTCCAGGTCCTCGTTGAGAACGAGGATCTGTGCGAGCGGGAGGGGCTTACCCACCGGGACCGGCGCACCGGGATCGGCAGGCAGCAGCTCCTCGGTCGCCTCGAAGAGGGCGGAGGTGATGGTGGTCTCGGTCAGGCCGTAGGCGTTGACCAGGCGGGCACCCGGAGCCCAGCGCAGCGCCGCCCGGCAGTCAGCCGCATTCGCCTGATCTCCGCCCGTGATCGCGAGCCGGAGAGATCCCAGCTGCCCGGCTCCATTCTCGCTGTCGGCCAGTATCCGATGCCAGTAGGCGGGGGTCAGGTCGGCGACGCTCACTCGCTGCTGCGCCAGGTAGCGGACCAGGTCGCCCGGGGCGACCGGGCTGGCGCCGGGCAGCATCAGGGTTGCCCCGCTCAGCAACGCCGCCAGCGTCTGCTCCAGCGACGTGTCGAAGGCCAGGGACGCCAGCTGCAGGACCCGGTCCTCAGGGGTAAGCCCGTATTCGCGGATGACGTCCTGGGTCAGGCGGCCAAGCGAACCATGACTGACTGCGACCGCCTTCGGCTGTCCAGTCGATCCCGACGTCCAGATCGCATAGGCGAGGTTGGCCGGCTGCAGGCCGGCGGTCGGGGCCGTGGCCGGGTGGGCCGCTATCTCCGAGGCCAGTTCGTCGACCAGGAGCAGCGGCGCGTCGCCTCCCGCGAACGCTCGCGCATGGCCGCTGTTCGTCAGGACGAACGCGACGCCCGCCTCTTCCCGCATCTGGGCGAGCCGGATGGCGGGAAGCGACGGATCCAGCGGCAGGTACGCGCCGCCCGCCGCGAGGACCGCCAGCAGGCAGCGGATCGTCTCGGCGCCACGTTCCAGGCCGACCCCCACTAAGAGCTCCGGCCCCACGCCCAGGCCCTGGAGATGGTGTGCGAGATGATTAGCCGACTCGCTGAGCTGCCGGTATGTCAGCTCGCCCGCCGCTGACACGACGGCGATCGCTGCTGGCTGACGGGAAGCGCGCTCGCCGAATGCTTCATGGACGTAGGCCGGATCCCCACCTCGCCCGGCCAGGTTCGCGGCGCGGACGCTCACAGGCGCGATGTCCGGCCATTCGGCGGTAATGGCAGCCAGGCAGGCCTCCTTCCGCATGGGCGGCCCTTTCTGCCGCCAGCCGGCCGGAACAGCAAGCGCGGCTGGCCATATCGAATGCTGGCCTTCCGCGTTGACCACGATGAAATACGCTCTTCCGGGACGAGGATCCAGGGCTCGCTGAGGCGGCGTCGCGTGAGGCTCTGTGTAATTCATGTTTCCCCATCATCGTTATTGCGCGCGAAGCACCCCGCCGCGTCTGCCTGGGTTAATCCCCAAGCATGGTCGCGGGCGCAGAAGAATGAATTGGGCGTCAAGCCCAGGCGGCCGTTGGCGCATGTCCACTGGCGCTTGCCCGGTGGCTTTGGCATAGGGTAAAGAAATTGGCCCGATAGTCAGGCTACGTGCGCTCACCAACCACCTCGGGCGCACTGGCATCTGGTATCCGAATAGCCGCGGTCCCCTCGCGCCTCGGATGCCTGAGGTCATGGCAGCGTGCTATATCCTCTGCTTAAATCTATGCCAGGTACCAGGAGCCAAGGATATCATCTTTAGGATGAGATCAGACCCATAAACCCGCACAGAAGCGACTTATCGGGTGTCAATCTGGTTAGATCGTGTCACTACGTCCCCACGTGACCCGAGGCAGACGTGGCAGATCGGTCAGGCAGCCTGCTCGGAGCGGGCACGGCTGGGCAAGTATCGCGAAACCCGGGGGGGTGGTTGCGTTGGCGTGGCGGCGACACGTGATGACGGTCTATGCCGTCTGGATGACCGTGCTCGTCGTCAGCTACTTCGCGCTGCCCAGCGTGCGGATCGTGACCTGGACGGCGCTCGGGCTCAGCGGGGTCGTCGCCATCATGGCGGGCGTTGTCATCAACCGCCCGGCCCGCAGGATGCCCTGGCTGCTGCTAGCGGCCGCAAATCTCAGTTTCGCGGCCGGCCAGCTGATCTTCCTGGTCTTCGCCGATCTCCTGAAGTCACGGGTCCTCCCGTTTCCTTCGGTCGCGGACGTCCTCTACCTGGCCACATATCCGCTCTACGCAGGCGGGTTGCTCGTATTCATCCGGTGGCGCACCGCTGGCCGTGACCGGCGGAGCCTGCTGGATGCGCTCACCCTGACCTGCGGCCTCGCCCTGCTGTCCTGGGTCTACCTGATCCTTCCCTTGGTGCACCACTCGGGCCTGACGTCGTTGCAGAAGACCTTCTCGATCGCCTACCCGCTGGGTGACGTGCTGGTCATCGCGATGCTGGCCCGGCTGCTCGCGCCCGGCGCCGGGCGCACCTGGTCCGTGCGGCTGCTGGCTCTCGGCACCATCGGCCTGCTCGCGTCCGACGTCTCTTACGGCCTGATCGAGCTCTACCACCCACCGTTCCACAACGGAACGCCTGCCGATCTTGGCTGGGCGCTCTTCTACGCGGCCTGGGGAGCTGCGGCCCTGCACCCCACCATGGTCCAGTTGACTGAGCCCGTGCCTGCGCAGCAGGCCGAAAGCACCCGGCTGCGGCTGTCGCTGCTCATGCTCGCGGCGCTGATCGCTCCCGTGGTGCTCTTCGCCGAGAGCCTTGAGGCAGGCCCGCCAGATGCCGCCGTGGTCGCTGTATTCTCCGCGGTCCTCTATGTGCTCGTGCTCTCGCGCCTGGCGGATGCGGCCGCCTCGCAGCGGCGGGTCCTGGGCCGCGAGCGGGTGCTGCGGGCGGCTGGCGCGTCCTTCGCGGCGGCCGTCACCATCGAGGAGGCCGCGAACGCGGTCCGGGGATCGGTGGCGACCCTGACCGGCCCGCACCCGCAGCAGGAGGCCATGCTCGCCGTGCGGGACGGCGGCGTGCTCCGTGTCGTCGGCGTCACGCCGGAGGGCCCGACCGGGGAGATGGGCCGGCTCGACACCATGGCCGAGACCGGGTTGTCCCTGCTCGCGGGGCCGAATCCGCAGCTTGTGCGGGCTGCCCAACTGGGCGAGCGGGTGGCCGAGGACCTGGCCGTGACGGACAGCGTGCTGCTCTGCCCGCTCGCGCTCAAGGACCGGCCGTCCGGCGATCCGCTGATCGGTGTGCTGGCCGTGTTCGGCGACGAGAGAAGCCTGGCGGCGCTGTCCGGGACCCTCGAAATCCTGGCCGGCCAGGCCGCCCTGGCGGTTGAACGGGTACTGCTGAACCTCCAGGTGAACCGCCGTAACAGTGAGGAATACTTCCGGACGCTGGTGCACGACGCCTCCGACATCATCCTGATCATCGACGACGACGGGAACATCCGGTACGCGACCCCCTCCGCCAAGACCATGTTCGGCGACGTCAGCGTGGAAGGAGCGCATCTCTGGGACCTTGTCCGCCGGGAGGAGTGCGACGACGTCATTGCCGCCTTTAAGCGGATGCGCGACCACGAGGCGCAGGGTTCCGAAGACTGGCGGATCACCCGACGCGACGGGACCGCCGTTGAGCTCGAGGCCAGGTACAGCGATCTGCGGCACGACCGCACCGTCGGCGGCCTGGTGCTCACGCTGCGGGACGTGACCGGCCAGCGCAAGCTG
>OBLW0100000535.1_pt1 | contig 32374 bp, 23 predicted proteins | sample 1520161 | NCBI WGS metagenome assembly OBLW01 (sample SAMEA3539309, study PRJEB22396) | soil metagenome | biome: tundra; feature: field; material: soil | place: USA | collected 2010-05 | depth 0.15 m
CACACACCACGCGGAGGAAACCTCTTATCAGTTCGTGACGTTTTGACGAACCACAGGTCGATGCGCTCTTTGTAGTGCTCGATGTTCTCGAATACCACCGAGCGGCCGCGATGGCTCATGAGATGCGGCGACGCCGCCGATGGCTTTAGCACGGCTCCGTCGGGCGCCAAGTTGCCGCGGAGCACGGCAATGCCGCCGTGTTCCACAAGTGGATTTTCCAGAGGGCGAATGACCTCGGAATTCCAGTTGGGAGCGGACTCACAATTCTCCCAGATCGTCTTGCCATTGACAGTCAATGCATCCCGATGAATCAGGCTACGCTGGTCGAGCGCGCGAACGACCGCAGGAAGACCGCCAGCATAGTAAAAGTCCTCCATGAGGAAGCGACCGGACGGCATTAAATCCACGAGCGTGGGTACGTCTCGGCCTAGGCGGTCCCAATCGGCGAGTGTAACTTTCAGACCGACGCGCCCCGCGATCGCGAGAAGGTGAATGACCGCGTTGGTCGAGCCGCCTACAGCACCACTTACGACGATTGCGTTCTCAAATGCTTGTCGCGTGAGGATCCGGGAGATACGCAGGTCATCGCGCACCATCTCCACGATCCTGCGTCCAGCGTTGTGGGCAAGAACATAACGGCGATAGTCTACGGCTAGGATCGCCGCGTTCTGCGGCAGCGCGAGGCCGAGAGCTTCTACCATGCAGGCCATGGTGGACGCGGTTCCCATCGTCATGCAGTGGCCCGCAGAGCGCGACTTACAAGCCTCCGCTTCCATGAAATCTTGCGAGCTGAGTGTGCCCGCTTTTAGTTCTTCATCGAAATGCCAAACTGCCGTACCCGAACCAATGTCATGGCCGCGATACTTGCTATTGAGCATGGGGCCGCCGGAGACTACCAATGCGGGAACATCGCAGCTTGCTGCTCCCATCACCAAGGACGGTGTAGTTTTGTCGCATCCGCACAACAGGACGACGCCGTCGATTGGGTTCGCCCGGATCGATTCTTCGACATCCATGCTCACCAGATTTCGGAACAGCATTGCGGTGGGCCGCATGTTGGTCTCGCCCATCGACATGACCGGAAATTCAAGAGGCAGACCTCCAGCCTCCCAGACGCCGCGTTTAACGCGTTCGGCAATCTGTCGAAAATGCGCGTTGCAAGGCGTGAGTTCCGACCAGGTGTTGCAGATACCAATGACTGGACGACCGTCAAATACGTGGTCGGGCAATCCCTGGTTGCGCATCCAGCTGCGGTGCACAAAGCCGTCTTTGTCCGTCTTGGCAAACCAGGCGGCTGAGCGATAACGGCGCTTCTCGTCGGGCATCGATTGCTACCCTTTCCGATTCAGGCCTAAATCTGTTAACAATAGTGTTGACATCTTACAACGTGGCGGCGAATAATGTGGCGCTGCCCTGCCACATTGACAAAGAGTGGGACCATAGTAAAACTTATCTTGGCCACAAGAGTCATGTTATTCCCGCTCCTGTACACACAGCGAGTATTTGTTGGATGAAATGAGGCAAGAAACAACCATGGCAATGAAAGAAAACAGTCAAGCCCGAACCAGCCGTTGCCTCGTAACGCTGTGGGCCATCCTTGGAATCGCCTTCCTCACGAATTGCGTCAATGCGGTTGCCCGGGAAAAGCCGACGGGTCAGCCTGATGATCTCGCTCAAGGAAGCCAGTGGCTTAAACAACATCTATTGGACGACCAGGCGCAACCGCCAGTTTCATTCGTCTACGACAGACAGGGTTCGAGTGCGCTGCTAAAAACTTGGCCAAAGAAAACGGAAACCAAGCAACTTGACGGCGTGCGCACGGAACATATCGTGTTCTGGACCGATGCGAAAACCCGCTTGCAATTCCGTATTGAGGCATTGGAGTTTGCAAACTCTCCCGTAGTAGAGTGGACTGCATATTTCAAGAATGACGGCAAGGCCGACGCCCGGATACTCGAGTATGTTCAGGCGCTTGACGTGTCCTTTCCGGTTGCAGGCGAAGGCATCCCGACCATTCTTTACTCCAAGGGATGCGGTGTGATGGACACGTATTCACTGGTAAAAAAGCCATTGAATCAACTCGAATCCTTTCAGATTTCGAGTGAAGGCGGAGGCAAGACCGTTGAGACCATACCGTTTTTCGACATTACGACAGCGGGGCGGGGCCTGATCGGAGCTTTGGGCTGGCCGGGCAAATGGGCCATCAACTTCTCGCGTCCCACTGAGGCGGCGATTGCGGTGAGCGCCGACATGGAAGGCACGCACCTTTCTCTGCATCCCGGTGAGGAGATTCGCACTCCGGAGATCCTGCTCCTCCCGTGGGTAGGGGACGATCTCGATGCCCATAACATTTTGCGGCGGCACATTCTGAAATACCACACGCCCCAATATGACGGGAAGCCGGTAGTTCTGCCGGTCTCTCACTTGGGATGGGGCGGAATGAAGACGTCCACGAGTTTGCATCTCATCGAACAGATCACCAAAGAAAATATCGGGTTTGAAAATTTCTGGATGGATGCCGGGTGGTATGGCACCGACCGTCCAGTCGATGAGTTTCAGGTGTTCGGCAAAGAAGACTGGTTTTTGCACGCCGGAAATTGGCGGGTCAATGAAGTTCCTCATCCCGACGGCAAAGGCTTAAGACCGATCAGCGATGCCGCTCACGCTCACGGCATGAAGTTCCTACTGTGGTTTGAACCGGAACGGGCGGTCGTCGGAACGCCGCTGACGATCCAGCATCCCGACTGGTTTATCGGAGAAGTCACAACTCACTTCGAAGGAAATACCGAGCGGCCGTTGGTGAAGTTTCGTATGTTTGACTTCGGCAATCCGGCAGCGCGGCAATTCATGATCGATTCGATGTCGGACCTGATCGACAAAGAAGGCATCGACATTTACCGGCAGGACTGCAACTTCGCGCTCGCCCCATTCTGGGCGCAGGCGGATACGCTCGACCGTCAAGGACTCACGCAGATCCGCTACGCAGAAGGCTTGCTGAAATTTTGGGATGAACTGCGACGCAGGCATCCGCAACTCATCCTCGACATTGTTCAGCGGGGCGACCTGGAGACAATTTCCCGTGCTGTCGATCTGAGCCGTGCCGATTATCCGGTTTCGCCGGATGCCGATCCGGTCGGAGCCCAGGTCAGCACCGAAGGCCTCGCCTATTGGAGGGCGCATTTTGGAACTCTGCTCCAGGTTCGCCCGCGGGATACTTATCATTTTCGCAGCGGTATGGCTCCCGGCTTGGCCTTCGCGCTTTTCAATGTCGCGGGCTACCCGAACCAAGTCGGTAATTTTATCCCCGCTGATTTTCCTTACGACTGGATGCGCATCATGGTCGCGCAACTCAAACTCGTGCGGCCCTACTACTACGGTGACTATTATCCTCTGTTGCCGTGCAGCGAAAATTCCGATTGCGCCACCGATCCGCGCAAGGAGCGTAGCGCCGCTTTCGAGTGGGCCGCCTGGCAGTTTAATCGTCCCGAACAAGGGGATGGAATGGTGCAGGCTTTTCGGAGAGACGAGAACGACGAACCCTCCAAGAATCTGGCTTTGCGAGGGCTTGATCCGGCAGCAACGTATGAGATCAAAGATCTCGATACGACAACGCCGAGTACGATTTCCGGAAGAGACTTAATGCAGCAAGGGCTGCATGTGGAAATTAAAGAAAAGCGCGGAGCAGCGATCATCCTCTATAAGAAAGTTCGCTAATCGGTTACGACGTGCTGAGTCTGTTGTCCGAGACCTCGGATGCCCAGTTGCACGCGGTTCCCGGGACGCAGGTACATAGGCGGCTTTTGGCCGTGGCCGACGCCGGGCGGGGTTCCAGTGGAGATGATGTCGCCGGTTTGTAGGCTCATGAAGTTGCTCAGATAGCTGATTAGGTGGGCCACTCCGAAAACCATGGTGTTTGTCGATCCGCTTTGGTAGCGGTGGCCATCGACTTCGAGCCACATATCCAGATTCTGCGGATCGGTCACTTCGTCCGGCGTTACGAGCCACGGGCCGATGGGGCCGAAGGTATCGGCGCTCTTGCCTTTCACCCACTGGCCGGTGCCCTCGAGTTGAAAGGCGCGTTCGGAAAGATCGTTGATAACGCAGTAGCCGGCCACATGCGAGAGGGCATCGGCCTCTTCGACGTACTTTCCGGGCTTGCCGATGATCACGCCGAGTTCGACCTCCCAGTCGGTCTTCTTCGATCCGCGCGGAATGACGATGCCATCGTCAGGGCCGCAGATGGACGAGGTTGCCTTCATGAAAATCACGGGCTCGACGGGCACGGCCATCCCGGATTCGGCCGCGTGATCGGAATAGTTCAGGCCGATGCAGATGAACTTTCCAACACTTCCTACGCACGGGCCGAGGCGCGGTCGTCCGGCAACCTTGTGCAACTGCGAGGGGTCGAGCGTTCCCAGTTTTTCAATCGACTCGGGGAGCAGGGATTCTCCGGCGAGATCGGGGATGATTGTCGACAGGTCGCGGATTTCGTCATCGCCAAGCAGGATGCCTGGCTTCTCCTGACCCGGTAGACCATAGCGAAGTAGTTTCATTTGTTCTCCAAAGAAGTTTTGTATCTAGAGGCTGAAGCCGCCGTCGATGATGTGGACTTGGCCCGTGGTGTAGATGGATTCGTCCGAGGCCAAGTAAACGGCCAGCGCGGCAATTTCGTCGGGACGGCCGATGCGACCCATCGGTTGGCGCGCGACAAACTCGGAGCGAGCCTTTTCTACATTTCCTTGCGCGGCCATGCGTTCGTCGAGCGAGGGAGACTGCACGGTTCCTGGGCAGATGGCGTTGCAGCGAATACCGCCGCGGATGAAATCGGCGGCAATGGCTTTCGTCAATCCAATCACGGCGGCCTTTGTGCTGCCGTAGACAAAGCGGTTTGGCGCCGCCTTGATGCTCGATGCGGCTGACGACATATTAATGACGCTTCCCTTTCCCGCTTGCAGCATCCCGGGCAGAAAAACGCGGCAGGTGCGGTACATCGATTTGACGTTGAGATCGAAAGAGAAATCCCAATCTTTTTCCGAACAGTCGAGGATGCTGCCGTGATGAACATAGCCGGCACAATTGAACAAAACGTCGAGCGTGCCAACCTCTGCGGCGCAATTGGCAACATCCTGCGCGTCGCGGACATCGAGGCGACGAGTTCGAATGTCGGGCCGCTCATGGCTTAGATTTGCTAACGACGAGTCGTTGATGTCCGTCGCCCACACCGTCGCTCCCTCGTCGGCAAAGGCGAGGGCCGTGGCGCGGCCGATACCCTGTCCGGCGGCCGTAACCAACGCAATCTTGCCTGCCAGTCTTTCGCTCATTTTGCTCCTCGCCGAATTACCCGATTTAAAGTGAATGCGCCTTCAACGATAGAGGATGCATTTACATTGTCAACAGTAGTGTTGACATTGTAGACTACTACTCCGATCCGCGACGAGTCGACATGGAACTGGACATCGAGAACTTCGACGCCCTGCGCGATTATCTTGCGGAGCATGGATACGTGCCGTCGGGCGCGAAGATCTTCTTGGAAAACCTTGCCGGCGGAGTTTCCAACCGCACGGTGAGGGTGGAATGGGGCGATGGACGCTGCTGGGTTATCAAACAAGCACTGACGAAGTTGCGCGTGAACGTGGACTGGTTCAGCAGCCCCGAGAGAATTGGAGTAGAAGCGAAAGCTCTGCGCTGGCTCAATCGCTCCGCCCCACCCGGAACGACTCCGGCTTTCATCTATGAAGACGTGGAAAATCACTTGATGATTATGGAAGCAATCCCGAAAGGACACGAAAACTGGAAGTCGCTCCTGCTTTCGGGAAAGATTGTTTCCGATCATTTCGAACAATTCGGATTGCTTCTTGGCACTATTCACCGAAGGTCATTCCAGGTTGGCGCCGAAGTCTCCAGCGAGTTTGCGGATACCACCTACTTCGAGAGTCTTCGCCTGCAACCGTACTATATTTATACCGCCCAGACAATTCCGGTAGCCGCCGGATTTCTTAACGCGTTGGCGAGGGAAACACTTGAGCACAAGGACAGTTTGGTTCACGGCGATTTCAGCCCGAAGAATACTTTGATCTACCGAGGAAAACTGATTCTGCTCGACTACGAGGTAGTCCACTTCGGCGATCCAGCCTTTGATGTGGGCTTCGCGTTGACACATTTTCTCAGTAAGGCGCATCACCTACCAGAAGTGCGCGGTCGCATGGCCAGCGCGGCCGAGCTGTTTTGGCACGTGTATCAAGAAGAGATCATGCAGATCAAATGGGCCGAATCCCTGGAGTCGCGAGTGATTCGTCATACCCTTGGGTGCTTACTGGCGCGTGTGGCCGGAAAGTCTCCACTGGAATACTTGACGCCTCAGGAAAGAGAGCGGCAACTGGATGTCGTGCTCGCACTGATTTTGAAGTCTCCAACTAATGTTCCCGCTTTGATCGCTGAGTTCGTCCACAAAATCGAAACCTATGCCAACAATTGAACAACTTTCGGGCCGCGAAGTTCTGGACAGTCGCGGCAGACCGACCGTTCTGGCAACCTGCGTTTTGGAGGGTGGAATCAGGGCTTCCGCCTCTGTGCCCTCGGGCGCATCGACCGGGAGCGGCGAAGCATTCGAGTTGAGAGATGGCGATTCCAACCGATATCAGGGTTTGGGCTGTCGACAAGCGGCGGCGAATATTGGCGGGGTGCTTCAATCTGCGCTCGCTGGGCATGCGTTCAAAGATCAGTCTGCAGTCGACCGGGCCATGATTGCGCTCGACGGAACTGCTACCAAGTCGCGTATCGGTGCGAACGCCATATTGGCGGTTTCGGTCGCCTTCGCGCGAGCCTGCGCATTGTACTGCGATATTCCTCTCTACCAACATTTCGCCGAAATGATGGGAGTGACCGCAAACCGACTCCCTCGCCTGACGATCAATCTCTTCAGCGGCGGAAAGCATGCGGGTCAGCAAGTGTCTGTGCAGGATGTGCTGATCATTCCGATGTCCGCGCGAACCATCGATGAGGTTCTGGTTTGTGCATTCGATGTGTATCAGGCGGCGGCGGACTTGATATTCCGCAAATATGGAATGCGCCTGCTCACCGCGGACGAAGGCGGTCTAGCGCCCCCGTGCCGATCCGCAGAAGAGATGTTGGGATTGGCGGTGAAAGCGATCGAGCTTGCGGGCTACAGCCCCGGCAAGGATATTTTTCTCGGTATTGATGTAGCTGCTTCGCATTTTTATGGCGACCACGGTTATAAGAAGGATGGAAAGATTCTGGACAGTGCGGGAATGATTGAAGCGGTTGCGAAATGGCTCGATGAGTATCCGTTGCTGAGCGTGGAGGATGGACTGTCAGAAGATGACTGGCAAAACTGGCCCGGACTTCGTCGAGCGATCGCCGGCCGGGCGCTCACCTTGGGCGACGATCTGTTATGTACAAACTCCGCCCGCATACGACGAGCGATAGACGCGAAAGCCTGCGATGCTTTGCTGCTGAAGGTCAATCAGATCGGAACACTTACGGAAGCGATTGAGGCCTACGAGCTGGCACGAGCGGCGGGTTGGTCGGTCACGCTGAGCGTCCGCAGCGGAGAAACCGAAGACAACTGGGCGGCAGATCTGGCGGTCGGATGGCGCGCCGATCAATTCAAGAATGGATCGATTCGTCAATCCGAGCGTCTGGCAAAGTACAACCGCCTGCTGGAAATCGAGGAATGGACGCGCTGGCCACTTGCCGATTGGCCACTCCGCTGTTGAACTTGCCGGATATTGACGGCTGGGATGAGTCAGGATTTGGACTGTACGTCACGAAGATGAACCTACTTTCGATTCGCAGCGCCATCGTGATCCACTTGTCGATTCTGTGCTGGGCATCTTCGCTGTTGTGTGCCCAGACCAATGTTCAGAGCAGAGATGGCTATGTACGCCGCGAAGGAAATGATTGGATACTCGGCACATCGCTGACGGAAAGACGGATTCGTCTCGCCGACGGACACCTCTCTTTGGTTTCGCTGCGTAACAAGGCCTCAGGGCATGAATATCAGGACTCAAATAATCCTCCCGCCGAGATACGATTTTCGGCGGAGGAACAGGATGTGAGCGCATCCGATTGGCGTTGGAAACTCCGCAGCGAACACGCTGCAAAGGCGGAGCAAGGGGAACTTCAACTCGACATCGAGCTTGAATCGGCAAGACTGCGTGTTACCAAGCACTACGTGACTTATCCCGAAACCTCGATAACTCGAGAATGGCTCAGTATCGAAAACTGGTCGGGAAAACCTGTCCATATCAGTAAAGTCGATTTCCTGTACAACCGCGTGCTGGGCTCGATCGCGCAAGATCTCGACTTTAACTACCTGACCGGCGGAGGAAACTACAACGGCAGCCAGCTTCTAAAGACCGAGCCCATGAGCGCGACGTACCAGCGCACGCTCGACTCCAATGCAGGAATTCAGCCCGGCAATTACAGCAGTTTCCTGCCCCTGATTTTTCTGCTCAATCGCAACACGACCGACGGCGTCGCCATCGGTTGGGATTATCTCGGCCACTGGCGCTTCGAGATTGGCGATCAGGAGGGTGGGCCACTGGGCATGAGCCTGGAATTGGCGGGTTTCGGAAAGGACTTGCTTCCTGGCGCAACAATTGAAACGCCAAGAGTATTTCTAGCGACGTTCTCGGGCGGCGTCGATGAACTGGGAAATCAGTTGCTCGATTGGCAATATGCGTACTTGTGGGAATTCACGAATCCGGAATACTTCGCCAAGACTCGTTGGGCGGTCGATTGGCCAGATCCGTGGATTGGAGAAGGAGGCACCCCGAGCGCCGATAACTGGGGACGACGGTTGGCGCTGGACCTGCGCTACGTCGATCTTCTGCGTGAAACCGGCACAGATATTCTGTGGGACGATGCGGGATGGTACGACAAGTGGGGTACGTGGAATGGGCCCGAGTGGACGCAGACGAATAATTACTTGCGAAAGCATGACATGAGATGGGTGCTGTGGTACCCGACGTTTCTGGCGACACCGGAGTCCAAAGTGGCGCAGCAGCACCCCGACTGGCTGATCGCAGGCCAGGAGACTCTGGAACAGTCGATTCCCGAAACGGTGGATTGGCAAAGCCGAGTTTTAGATGACAGTATTAGTGCGTGGGGAAACTATCAGTGGCGTTATGACATTGCACCTGCAGCTAGCGCTAACGACACGGATGCTCTGGCCGCCGATCAAAACTTCCGCAAACTGCTCGAGCGCTTCAAGAGAGATCATCCGCAGAGTGGGATCGACGCTTGTGACGGAGGAGGACGTTGGATCAGCTACGACATCGCTCGACTTGCCGAGTCGGGGGAGTACACGGATGGAGGCGTCGGACCTTATAGCTCCTATTACACTTCCCTTCTGGTGCCGCCCGACAAACTTCACAACGTGGTTGATTTTGATCATACGTATTACAACTCAGCGACTGACCGCACGCATCTGGCAATGAATCCCACATGGTATCGGGATCCGGGCGACGGGCCCGATGTGGAATCGATCCGCAAGGACTGGGAGATTTATCACTATCTCGTGGCACAAGGCGTGGCGGGCCGATGGAGCCATGTATATCGTCCCAAGGTCGAACACGATGACGCCATCTGGTATTTCCAGAGAATGAATCGAGACGGCTCGAAGGGTGTCATTCTGACCAAGCACGCCAAGCGAGGTTCTACGTATTTCGTGATCAGCCGTCTCTCGAAGTCATTGCCGGGTTCAATGGATCAATTTCGCGGCGGGGCGGGAGAGATGAACATGGCAACGACCACCTCCGCCGCTAGTCTCGAAACTGGGATTTATGAAGATCCAGTGGATGGGGCGTTCCGCTTTTATGGCGTGCCGGGGCAGGGATTCGGTCCATTGAATGTGAAGTACCAGCGCGGATCTGGCGACGAATCGCTGGTCACCAAGATTGTGAAGCTCGGAGCAGAGCGGCGAGCGGCTGACCAGTTCTTTGGCATGGCGATTCAACTGGACGAACCCATGAGCGTCACGGAGTTGGGTCAATTCGATCCTGGAAACAACCGTGGCATTTACACGTTATCTCTGGTGCGAGCGGAAGATGGCAAGGTTCTTGCCGCTGCTGACGTTGACATGAGCCAAACCCATCCCGACGCGATGGGATTCAAATACGCCCGATTAACCCAACCCATTCAACTGGATGTTCCTGCAAAGCCAGTGATCATTTATCCGCGCGGCCTTGTAGCTGCGGAGAACTACGATGTGCGCGGAAGCATCTCAGGCCTGCGTCTTCAGAAGACTGGTTCTCAGCTGATGTCGGATGGAATCAGTCTCGACCAGATCTCCGGCGGAGAGCTGATATTTTTGAATCTGCCTCACTATCCCGGTTCTGGAACCGATCATGTTCCTCCGAGTTCGCCGTCCAGCGTGACAAAGCGACTGGGAACAAACCTCGGTGTACAAGGAATCGAGCTTTCGTGGTCCCCGAGTCATGACGACAATTGGATCTCTTACTATGAGGTTCACAAGAACGGGAAACTTGTCGGGAAAACCGCTAAGGGAACTTTTTTCTTCGATCATTCCGACTCTGCCCGAAGCGACCTCGACGCGAACTTTGAAGTTGCGGCCGTCGATGGAGATGGCAATCACAGTGCGACTGTGTCAGCGCAGAAGACGGCCGGTGAACTCCAAACATACGAAGCTCTCGGGGATTTTTCTCCCACGCAGTCTAGTAGACACTGGGCCTACGAAGAAGCGGTCGAGGATGGTAAATACACGGACCTACGATGGGACAAAGGAGGCTACGAAGGTCGATGGACGGGATCAGGGATGGGCCGGATTGGACGAATCTGGATGCAACCCTCGGCGCAATACGATCTATCGCGTACTTTTATTGTGCCATCGGCTGGCTTGTTGAGTACGTCGGGAAACATTCACAAAGATCCGAGCGCCGAAAATCAGGCTTCTTGTTTTGTGCGAATTCTTCGAAACTCCAGTCAGGTTTGGCCAGCGGAAGGATGGGCAGAAGTTTCTCCGAATTATGACCACCCCACCCGCTACACGGTTGCAAACCTGCACGTAACGGCGGGCGACAAGATTCGGTTCGTGGTGAAACACAATGACGAGAACCGTGCCGATCCAATTGTTTGGGATCCAGCGATTGTCACGCGTAATTCGGAGGACACCACGCAAACCGCATCTGAATCTCGCGCTCTGTCAAGGCAAACGCTGGAGGAGCAAAATATCCGAGCCATAAAGTTGCTGGTCGGCGAATTCTTTGATGGCCCCATCGCCGCTGGCGAGCCATGGATCGGGCAAATGTACGGCGATCCCGTTCAGTAGAGCTTCTCCGCTCATCTCCCTGTCACGCCCCGGGCGGTCATTCAGACTGGTCACCTTATATCTTGCCTTCGCATCCAGCGCACGCAGACGAATCTTGGTGTCGGCGATCTCCGACTTGTCGCGGAAAATATAGACAACCGATTCGGACGAATCCTGTTTCACGTATTGAATGGAACTCCATCCGGCGGCTTCAACTTTTGGATGGTACACGTCATCAAGCAAGAGATGACGATACTGCTTAAAGAACAAGAGATTGCGCGCTAAAGCTTCGACGAAGCCGGGCGGAGCTGCTGAGAGAAACTGAGAAGACATCCCGTTGATATTGCCGAAGGTTACTCCATGCGTGAAGTGCTTGCGGAAATAGTAATCGAGCGCGGATGCGCTGTACCAGCGAGCCGTGAGGTATTCTCCGCCAGCATCGCCGTGTCCCGCGGCCGCGAGCGAACCCCAGACGTTTGGGCTGAGCATGGGTCCGGTAATGAATTCATTGATATATCCGCCAGGGAGCAAACTCTGCGGACCCGGATTAGTTCGCGCGAATTGTAGGGACGGGTCGCATTCAAATCCCGAGAGGTTTGGAAAGCGCTCGAGGAGATAGCGCATAATTTCCATCCGCCCACGATAAGCCGCGTAAGCGCCGTCGGTTTTTCCATGACCGTGATCGGTGCGGTTGCACTCGTAACTGACCGTCGACGATGGATCCCACTTAATCCAATCCAAATGCCACTTTTCGATGATGTCTCCTAGTTGTTTCTCGATCCATGCAACTACTTGGGGATCACCCAAACATAGTTGTTTAGTGGTAGCGAGAGAGGGATGGGTTGTGCCGATCGTCTTGCCGTCAATCATCGCCAGCCACTCCAGCGGAATCTCGCCGGCCGTCACCCGCGCCGCATCCACATTGCCGGGATCTACCCAAAGGCCGAATTTCAAACCCATGCCGTGAATTGCATCCGACAGATTCTTGAGGCCGTGCGGAAATTTCTCCTTGTCTTCCTGATAACCGCCGAGCCCCAGAGTCCAGTCGTTCATACCCGGAACTACCGATGCGCCTTGGTACCAGGTTGCATCGTGATAAAACACGTCAAAACCCACTCGTTTCGCGAGACTAAGTTCCTTAAGAAGCAGTTCTTCACTGTTCTTTTCCGTAAGCCATATGCAATAAGTGACCAATGGAGAATCTAGTAAAGGCGCCTGGAAAACATATCGTTTTAAATAGCGGAACGTCTCATTGCCCACATTGTCGCTGTCACCCTTGGCAAGTGCGAAGAAGCTGATCGGTGTTTCGACGGTCGCGCCTGGCGCTAGTTCGAAGGTTGCCGGAGGACCGGACTTCCTATTTTTTATAAGAATTGCCCCTGCGCGGAGCACAACGCTCGCGGCGGAGGATTGGATATTCGACTTCCATCCCAGCACGCCGAGGCCGGGCTCCCCGCCAATCAGCATTGATTCTTCGGCGGCCTCATTTTGAAGAACGAGCCAGTCCGGAAACTCGCTTTTTTGCAAGAGGTCCCCGGCCAAATGAAAACCGTGCTCTCCCTTGAGCGACGAGTAAGGTTTGAGTCCCTTGGCAGGACCCTTCAGCGTGAGAAATAGCGGATCGATGTGAGCGTCGAGAAGTAAGTCGTGCTGGCCACGGTTCTCGATTTGCATGACGGTCTGGATTACGGCACCGGTTGGGTACAGTCTTAATTCAAGAGAAAGCAATCCACCGGCATCGGATTGGAAACGCAGAGTGAGTTGCTTGCCGCCTTTGTCCAAGTCGGAAATGGAATCGTCAGTAAATGTATAATGCTTGCCGCTTTTGTCGGGAACGGCAACCATCGGCGTGCCCGAGACTGCCCATTCAGTGCCTCCTTCCCGTCGCAACGACGTCATTTGCACCGCGTCAGATGAGCGGGCCAATACCAGGCGAATATGTCCGTTGTCTAACTCCCACCCGGTTGGCGATTTGGTGATAGACACTTGGGCCGCGGCGAAGGGAAGCGAGCAAAAGATTAACCATGCAATAAGCAGGAACGGTCTCATAGGATTTCGGCGGTTGTAGTTAGTTAAACTATGTTTAAATGGCTACTGGCAAGTCGGTGTTTCAGGGCAGTAGCGTGATGGGCTGAACACATTAAAGAAGACTTGCCTCGGCAGGAAGCCGAGGCAAGTCTGGCTGACGGGGGCGGATGAACTTAGAAAGTGAGATGGGCCCCAATTTGCATACGCCGCCTGAAGTCGACAATTCCCAGGATTTGGCCGGCGTTGGCAGCGTCAACATATGCTGCGCCGCCTTGGGGATTGGCTAGATTTTCACGGTTGAGAGCGTTGAACACATCCCACTTGAGTTCCAGGCGAGTCCTTTCCGTGACGACGAAGGCCTTGATCAATGATAGATCCACTTCACCGTAGCCCGGGCCCAGTAAGATGTTGCGGCGGGCATTGCCGTAGGTATAAAGAGCGGGCGTGGCAAAGGCCGCCGGGTTGTACCACTCATTTTTATTGGGATGGGACACTTTCGGGTTACCGATGAGATTCGGTCTTAAGGCCTCGGGAGAATTCAATCCGGCGCTGTTTAGTAGATATGGTGTGAAATGCTGACCGCCCTCGAAATTGAAAATTCCACTGAGTGTCCAACCTCCAACAATGGCGTCAGCACCGCGGTTCAAACGGTTTGCATAAGCCCTGCCCCGTCCGAAAGGCAGTTCCCAGTTAGTCGCGCTTACCCAGGACCAAGGCCTTGTGGCGTCCGAGTTTCCGTAATTGCAGGAATAGCAAAATTGGTTGCCCGAGGGACCGAACGTTCCGGCGTCAAGCGATTTATCCCAGGTGAAATTGCTCAGTAGATAGAGGCCAGCGTGAAAACGCTTCTCCAGATGGAGCTGCATCGAATTGTAGTTACTTCTCATTTCTGGATAGCCCTGGGGCGCGTTGTTTCGCTGGTATTCCTCGACGGCCCAGCCATAGTTGGCGAAATAGGGTCGCCGCGGACTAAAGTTCCCCGGTCCAGGGACCGGCATGTTGACGTCAACGTTGTCCCATAGATGCCGACCGATATTTCCCACGTACGCAATTGAAGCAGTGATCTGGTAGGGGAAGACTTGCTCCAGCGTTACGTTGTATGTGTCGTTGTAACTGTGGGGATAGGTTCCGGTACCCACGAAGTAAATGCTGCCACCGGGGGCGCTTTGAAATGAAATCTGGCCGTTGGATGGAAACGGAGGAAGCGCGGTGGGAAGGCCCGGACCCTGATCGAGGGTAAAGGGCAGCGATGCGTAGGGATTGGCTTGGACATCACTCTGGCTCTGCTTGATGGGCCAGCAGCATCCTTGGGTACCAAAACCCGCGCCATCCGCATTCATGAAATAGCTGCGGCCATATCCACCGCGGAGGACCGTTTCGTGCGCCAGCCGATAAGACACTCCAATGCGCGGTGAAAATTCCGTTTTAGGAGTGGTGACCCCAGCATACTTGCCGGCTAAGTTGGTCAATAGTATGTTGTCGGTGTTCAGATCGAGATTTCCTACACTCTCCCCCTTCGGCGTAAAGATCGGGCTCATGTAGTCCCACCGCAAGCCCAACGTCAAAGTGAGCCTGGGCGTAACCCGCCAGGTATCCTGGCCGTAAAAAGCGTACTTCCAGAGCTTTTCCTGGGGCTGAACCAATGTTATGTCTCTGCCGAAGTTGCCGCTCAGGCCGAGCTCGAATGCCGCGAGAGCCGAGCCATTTTGAGGGCAGGTTGAACCGCAGCCAGGATTATTGAGTCCAGTGAGACTTTGGTCAAAACTAAAGGCTCCCCGACCGCTGACGTCAGTCCGTATACCAAAAAACTTTCCGATATCCGCTCCAAACTTAAAGGCATGGTGTCCGGAGGTCTTGGTCCAGTTGTCGTAGAACTCGAAGTTCGCCTCGTGCTCAAAGAATGGCAGTCCAAAATCACCCATACCGAAGGGAGTCACCGGATCGCTGATATTCAGTTGCGGCAACCCAGAGGTATAGACAGTGCCCAGATTGATGTCAGGAATTCCTGCCGCCGTCGCCGCGTTTGAACTGGAGTCCAGCTGCAATTCCGATATAACGATGCGCGAAAAAGCGAAACGAGCATCGGTGAGCAGCGATGAAGAGAAGGTGTGTTGATAGTCGACCATGAAACTCTTGTCGTGATCGGCCGAATTTCCCGCGTTTACAGCACCACCTAGCGGAGGCCCCCCTCCCGCAACGCCGTACGCAGTGTCGGTAAAAAACGAGGCTTGAAAATAACTGAATTTCCCGAATACAACTGTTTTTGGAGTGACAAAGTAGTCGACGCGGGTATCGAACTGATTCTGGTCGAAAGTGGCTGGCCGAGAGATCTGATAGTTCGAACTGAACCCTGGTGCGTTCGGCTGAGGCAAGAGCGCCAGCAGGTTTGCCGCGGCCGGGCTGATTCGATTAGGACAAATCACGTTGAGGACGCCATTGCAGGAAATCTGGGTTCTTCCGGTTCCATCCGGATTACCCGTCGCGGGGTCATAGATCGGGTCGGTAGCTGCGATGGAACTGAAATCCCCAGTTCTGAATGCATCGATGGGCACCGTGTTATTGCCTGAGGTGAAGAGGTTATTCCGCATTCCCTGATAGTCTCCGAAGAAAAAGACCTTCTCCTTGATGACAGGCCCTCCGAGGCTGCCGCCAAACTGATTCCAGCGATTGCCGGGCACACCATTGGGCTGGGTGAAGTGATCGGCTGCAAAGAAACCAGCGCTACGATAGTTCTCGAACGCCGAGCCGTGAAAAGTATTCGTTCCCGATTTTGTGGTGACTTGCCAAAGCCCGCCGGCAACTTTCCCAAATTCGGCGTCGTAGTCGCTGGTGGTGAGCTTCACTTCCTGCACGGAGTCTTGCGGAGACACAATTAAAGACAACCCCTGAATCGCTTCGGTGTTCTCAACGCCATCCAGTAAGTGGCCGTTCGCATTGGGCGAGGCTCCATTCACATTGAGGTTGAAGTCCTCGCCGGCATTTTCTGGGTGAAGATCCAGTTGACCCGACGCCATAAATGCCCCGGGAGCCAACAGCGACAGTCGGGTGATGTTATTGCCAAAGGTGGGCAGGGCGTTAATCTCGGCCGGATGGATGGCTTCGTTAACCTCAGCGCTGTCTGTCTGAAGCAGAGGAGCCTCGCCGGTCACTTCCACTTTGCTGGCAACAGTGCCAACGGGCAACTTGGCGTCGATGCGGACACCGATTCCCGCATCGATCCGGGTAGCCTCTCTGGTGAACTGCGCAAACCCCTGCTTCTCGACTGTGACCGTGTATGTTCCTGGGACCAGACTGGGGAATCGATACAGTCCATCATTGTTAGTGACGGTTTTCTGGGTCACGGCGGCATCGATGTTGGTGGCTTCTACTGTGGCGTCGGAGATGGCAGCGCCCGAGGAGTCCGTCACATTTCCCTCAATGCCTCCGGTGACCGCCGTTTGACCGTGCAACATACCGATACCTAAGAACGAAAGAACTGTTATGAACATCAGAAAACGGGTTGCGGCGGAGTTCATCGTGGAGCCTCCTTGGACGACAGCGCTTTCGAATCGGAATATGCCCCCAGGTTGAAGGCGCTACAGAACCTGTAGTTCTGGCCGCGGCACTCGAAGGCCGTAGTGGACCGCGCAGCGATGCAGACTATCCTGACCATCGCGGAAGTTAACCCATATCTGGGTCGGATGTCAAGAAAAATACTGTCAACACTAATGTCTACAAGACTGACAGCAGCGTCACGACCCAGAGCCTGGAGGGTCGTTTCTTACAGAAGCAGTTTCGTGGCGCAAATTGAAGTGTGGCTCTGAATGACGCCGCGATATGCTTGCATCACGCATCCTATGCCGTTCTTCCGCACGGATGTGGAAACTTCCTGAACTTAGAGCACTCGGGAAAATGCCGTACGCAAAATAGCCTGGACGCGCGGTTATTGAAGGCGTGCAGTGGGGGACATCTTTACTACCAACCATTCTGTCACCCACATTGTCGACAGCATGGTAGAGTATGGTAGAGTATCGAAGAACGTTGGGCGTTGAGGACAATGAAGGAAAGGGCGAGTGTGCTAGAGTCAGCTGGTGTATTGCCTTTCGTTCGACAACAGCTTGCTTATAAGTAACCGCCTCTTTCAATGCGAACTTTGAAGACCCATTCTTCCAAAGCAGAGCCTGGTGTTTCCGCCAGCAAGCGCGTTGAGGCGTATTTGCGCAAGGCGATTTACGCCGGCAAACTGCGCCCCAGGCAACGCATCATTGAGGAGGACCTTGCCCAGGAACTCGAGGTCAGCCGCGGCCCCGTGCGCGAGGCCGTGCTGCGCTTAGAGTGCGACGGCCTAGTGGTCACGACCTCGAGGCGCGGCACTTTTATTCGCGATATCTCGCTGGCTGAAATCGGCGTGATCTTTCGCATGCGAGCTAAACTCGAGGGGCTTTGTGTGCGCTACATGAGGGAGAATTCCTCAGTCAATAGCCCGGAGGTTCTTAACAGGGCATTGAAAAAACTGAGGGCGGCGGCGGCCAAGAACAGTGAAGAACAATTCTTCCAGGCTGACATGGAACTACACCGCACTATCTGGAAAGCCGCCAACCAACCACTGCTCTACCGGACCCTCAACTTACTGATGAGTCCCTACATTTTCATTATCGCCCGTTCGTATTCCTCGCGCATCCCGCTGGCAAATCGTCGTGAAAATCACGAACAATACGCGCGCATGGTCCTGAAAACGCCGCTGGATAAAATCGAGGATGAAGTTGAGCGGTATTTCGACGGCCTGTATTCTCGTATTTTCGGCGCAAGCTCCGTTTCCCCGGGCTTTGATTCCGGAAATTGGACCCACGATCTAGAAAATCCGCAACCTCCCCGCTGAAGCTCTATTCCTTAACGGCGCACCTCTGCCTAGAGTTGTCATCAACGTTGTTGACAGAAAGAAAAGCTAGTGCTCCAATGACTCCGCTTCACGCACGAGAGTGATATAGCAACACGCCCGTCTTTTCGATGCTGGGTTGGGCAGTCCTTGGATAGCGCGTGAGGAAGTCTGATGCCATCGCAAATCGTACAGGCAATTGTGTTGGTTTTATGCGCTGCGATCATGAATGCCGCGTATGCGCTCCCTATGAAGCTAAATACGAAGTGGGCGTGGGAACATTCATGGTTCGCTTTTTCCATCCTGGGCGTCGCCGTGGTCCCGACTGTGATCGCGCTTCTCACCGTGCCTGGGCTTTGGTCGACGTACACAACCGTTTCCCGTGGAACCTTGGCAACCATGGTGGTGTTTGGAGCAAGTTGGGGCGTGTCGCTTGTGTTTTTTGGGCTCGCACTAACTCGATTGGGCCTGGCCATCACCTTCGCCGTTTGCCTGGGGACCTCGGCGGCTGTGGGCGCGCTTACTCCTCTTATTGCTCAACATGCCGACCTCGTCATGACACGGCAAGGGGGCCTGATCCTGCTGGGCGTCCTCGTTATAGTTTTCGGCGTAGCGCTCTGCGGACTGGCGGGCAAGAACCGAGAAGCTGCCCTCCAACAAGCAAGCCCCGGCACACGACAAGGTTTCTGGGGCGGGTTTCTGCTGGCCTTCACTTCCGGCATCCTTGGGTCAATGCTAAATCTGGGTCTGGCATTCGGAGGAAGCATTCAGCGCTCCGCTCAGCAGCACGGTGCGAGTCTGGCGATGATGTCCAATGCGGTGTGGCTGCCGTGCCTTTACGCCGGTTTTTTGCCGGGCGTAATTTACTGTTATTTCTTGATGCGCAAAAAAGGAAACCTCAGCACTCTTCGCTTGCCGGGCACCTGGTATTACTGGCTGGTAGGAGCCAGCATGGGCTTTCTGTGGTTTGGCAGCATCATTCTTTACAGTATCTCGACCGTTAAACTCGGGGATCTTGGCACCTCCATAGGCTGGCCGTTGTTTCTCGCCGCGATCGTTGTGGCGAGCACAATTTTCGGCTTCCTAACCGGCGAATGGAAACGAACGGGGACGCGACCCATCAGGATCATGATTTTAGGGGTTGGCTTTCTCGTTCTCGCGATTGTGATTCTCAGTTATGCCGGGCGTGGCTAGGTTATCGAATGTGATGGGTCTGTTCGTAATAAACCTTCTGCGCGATTCACTTGGTACGGGCGTCGTCGCGCTGCGCACAAATTGCTTGCTTGATGGGGCCGATGAAATTATGTCAACAAAACTGTTGACGATAAGCTTTTGAATTTAGTATGGTGCGAGTGGCACCGGGAGTTCAAGAACAGTCGCGTTTAGTAACTACGTCATTCTTCTCATGAGATCTCATCGCATCGCGAAAAAGCATCGTTCTGCGTTTCACTGATTCTTGACTTGAACTCCGGCACCTAGCCGGGCGGGATTATGGAAATCTTCCGACACGTCTATCAGATTGCATCACTCGTTGCGGACCGCAATCTGTTCCAGTATTTGTTTGTGGGCGACAACACAGTCCTGCTGGACACGGGCGCGTCCTATACGCCGAGCGAGACGATTTCTCCGTTTCTCAAACAAGTAGGGATAGCGCCATCCCGGCTCACAATCGCAATCAATACCCACGCCGATGCCGATCATCACGGCGGCAACGCGTCACTCAAGCAGATTGCCGGTCAGGTAATGCTCGCATGTGGAGAGCCGGACCGTTTGATGATCGAAGACCCCGATCGTCTTTTTGCCTCGCGTTACAACCAGTGGATTCCGGAGCACGGCGTGGGTCTGGGCTTGCACGCCGACGCAAGCGCCTGGGTGCGAAAGATGGTGGGAGATCCCCAGCGGATCGACCAAACTTTTGTCGGTGGCGAAGACATACGAGTTGACGATGAACGTTCACTCCAGGTTTTGCATGTGCCCGGCCACAGCGATGGACATTTGGCCCTGTACGACCGCGGCAACAAAGCCGTCTTCGTTGGCGATGCCCTGCACGGACGCTACTGCCCCACCACGGTCGGTGAACCGGCGCTTCCACCTGGCTATTACTCGGTACTGGCATACCTGGGCACATTACAAATGCTGCACGCGTTTGATATTGACTGGATCTACTCCGGCCATTGGCCGACATACCACGGTTCGCAAGTGTCAGAATTTCTGGCCGAGTCCCGCCGCTTCGTTGACAATGCTGCGGCTCTTGTTTGGAAGACCCTCGAAAAGCATCCCGAAGGTGTTACGCTGCAAGGCTTCATGGATGAATGTGGGCCAGCTTTAGGGGCATGGCCTCTGACGAATCAATGGCTACTCATGTATCCGTTGCACGGTCATCTTTTGCTTCTCGAGCAGCAGGGCAGAGTGACGAGGCTTGCCGGCAAAGGGAACGTGCAATGGAAAGTCGCAAGCTAGCCGCGGGGGAAGTTGCGATGGAATTTTACGATGGGAGAGTTCGTGCGCGTATGAACCGGCGCGTTGCGACTTCCTTCGCGAATACCATCGGGGCTTTCTGTTTCTGCTTGTGTCTCCCTTCATTTCTGTTTGCAGCAGTCCCACCCGAACAGGGGCCGCATTCGGCATTCATCAGGAATGGGCAGATTCCGGGAGTTCGTTTTACTTCGGGTCTCACGGTCTGTGATGAGGAGCTCCGCAATGGCCGCTGGGTGAGTCGTTACTGGGATTCGAGCGGCCAGATCATTGCGGATATTCAAATCGACGCAGAACGGCCGCGGATGGACACCTTGCCCGTTGACGCGTTCAAGCTTGAAATCGAAGGGCAGGAGCTTTCTGGAACGTGGAAATGGATCGGGGCTAACAAATCCGAGGTGCAGAATCCGGACGGAATGCTGGTCACGGTAGAACTTCAAAGCAGTAGCCGTCCCATTCGGGTGAAGATTCACACTTTGCTGAGCGGCGGCCCGGTGATGGTTCGCTGGCTCGAAATTAGAAACAATGGGCAACGTCCTACGGCGATTTCCAGAGTGTCGCCATGGTCAGGACAGATCTGGCACACTCCAAATTTCGCAGAGAAGATTCAACCGGATTCCGAAGACGTTTATGACGTGGGCTACACCCAACATAGTAAGTGGGGATACGAAGGCGCGTGGCGCTTCGATCCGGTCGTCAACGCGACCAAGATTATTTCCGGAGAACGAGGCAAGTCTGGATGGGGCCACCCGACATTCTTCGCCCGCAACAATGCAACCGGAGAATGGTTCGTTGCTTCGCTCGGTTGGAGCGCAAATTGGAAACTCGAAGTTACAAGCAAGGTAGAAACATCTCCGGTTGATCGCTCGGACACAATCGACAGACCCGTAAATGAAGCTCGATTGTTTTTCGATATGGGCCCCAGTTCGGTCGACCCAGTCCTGCGGGTACTCGAACCCGGCGAGATGGTCAGGACTCCGGAAACTCACATCCTCTGCATGAAGTCGGATCTGGACCACGTAACTCAGGCGCTTCAGAATCACGTGCGCCGAGATGTTCTGCCGCGTCCACCTTCGGAACATGTCTTCGATGTAGAAGCGAACCATCGCGGTTATATCGTCGATCACGAAACTGAGGCGGGCATTGATCGCGAGATCGACATGGCCGCGGATATCGGTGCCGAGACATTTGTCATCGACGCTGGCTGGTATGGACCCGAGCCTAACCACTGGTATGACAATGTCGGCGATTGGTACGCCGGCGCATGGTTGCCGAACGACCTTCAGCCCATCCGCGAATATGCGCGCAAGAAGGGATTGCGCTTCGGTCTGTGGGTTGAGATTGAGGGTGCAGGAGCGGCATCCAAGTTACGCAAAGAACATCCCGACTGGATTCTGACTCGCAACGGACAACCTATCGCCAATGGCCGCCATTTGGACGTGGGAAATCCCGTAGTAGCCAAATGGATGGAATCGGAGATGGCGCGGATCATTAAAAAGTATGATCTCGACGTCTTTCGGATCGATTACAACATGTCCGTTGAAGAAGACGGAAATCAGGTGCGCGAAGGATTCGTTGAAAACTCCTCATGGCGTCACGTCGAAAATCTTTACACCATGTTTGATCACCTGCGGCAGCAATTTCCGGGCGTTATCTTTCAGAACTGCGCAGGCGGTGGCGGGCGACTCGATTGGGGTATCTTGCGTCGCTTTGACAATACCGAACTCTCGGACTGGATGCGGGAACCTCGGGGAGTGAAGATTTTGAACGGCATGACGTGGGTACTGCCGCCAGAAATCCTCTTACGCACCTTTGGTACGGAAGTTCCTGATCTGGCTGGAGACGGCGACATTGACTCCCAGTTGCGGCAGGTGCAGATGTCGCTGCCGATCTTCCGCGGAATTGCCCCATCCCTAGCTGAATTAAGCCCTACTTTGCGGAACAAGATCCGTGCTGGAGTCAATCTTTACAAGAACGAGTTACGGCTGATTCTTCGCGAGAGCGTGGTCTACCATCACACGCCGACGACGCCGTATTTTAGCGAGTCGCCGTGGCTCGTCCTCGAATATGCCAGCCCCGATAAGACGCGCGATGTCGCGACCTTGTTCCGGACCTCGAACCTTGAAGATCCTGTCTATCATTTCGTGCCCCGCGGCCTAGATGGTTCACTCGCTTATAAGGTCACACTCGAAAACCGTGGCGAGACAGTGGAGTTGTCTGGCATTCGGCTGATGAAAGACGGCATTCCGGTCAGGCTTGAGACAGCCGGGACATCGGAGATGTTGTTGTTCGAAAGCGTACCGGCAAGCGCAAAGAGTTATTGAACAGAAGTTTATGTAAGAACTTCTTGAGATCTGAACCATGGATATTAAAAAGACTTCTACTCGAAAGTTGTTTGATCTCAGCGGGCGCGTGGCGCTTATCACTGGGGCCGGAGTCGGCTTCGGTGAAGCAATCGCACTCGGCTTCGCGGAATTTGGCTGCGACATTGCGGCTTGTGATCTTAATATTGAGAACCCGCGGCGCACCGCCGAACAAGTGCTTAAGCTGGGAAGGCGAGCCATCGCGTTAAAGGCAAATGTTGCAGTGCCCGAGGAGATATCTGCCATGGTGGATGCAACCGTTAGCCAACTGGGCGGCGTCGACATCCTGGTGAACTGTGCAGGTATTCCGCAACATGATCCTGCGGAATCGACTCCGCTTGAGACCTGGGACCGGGTGCTGGACATCAATCTGCGCGGCACATTCTTGTGTTGCCAAGCCGCGGCGCGCGTCATGTTAAAGAAGGGCGCCGGAGTGATCATCAACTTCTCATCGATCGCTGGCATAGTAGGCGTTGGCCGCGGTGCAAATGCGTATTGCGCAAGTAAAGGCGGTGTCAACGCCATGACTAAGCAACTCGCTTTGGAATGGGCCGATCGGGGAATTCGTGTCAATGCCATCGCCCCCTGCCAGTTCATGACGCCTGGGCTCAAGGAAGTCATGACCGAACCGCAATTCGATCCGAAGAAGTTGATGCAGACCTGGGTGTCCAACATTCCTCTCGGGCGCGTGGGCGAACCCGAAGAGATCGTCGGCCCGGCTTTATTTTTGGCATCGGACGCGTCTTCCATGGTAACGGGCGTGATTCTTCCGGTGGACGGAGGCTATCTGGCTCGATGACTCTGAAAGAAAACATGACATCGAGTTTATCCTCTTCTCTTCCGGCTGGCGTGCAGCTCAAGCGCCTCGTCCAGATTGGGATTGTTGTCCCCGACAGGGACCGAACGACGAAGTTGCTGACTTCCCTTTTTGGTATTGGACCCTTTCGCTCGGTGGAGTGGCCCGATAGACCGGAATCCAAGTACTACTACCGCGGCGTCGAAGAGCGTATTCGAGTCAAGCAAGCTTTCGTCCAGTTGGGAGATGTCGAAGTCGAACTGATTCAGCCCCTAGAAGGCCGCAGTGGCTATAAGGATTTCCTCGATCAAACCGGCGGTGGAATTCACCACGTTCTGTTTGAGGTCACTGACATCGATTCCGTGATTCAGGAGTTGGCAAAGTCTGGAGTAACTGTACTTCAGTCTGGTACGGGGATTCGCCCTGGCACGCGTTGGGCGCTTATGGATACCCAGCAGTTACTCGGGTTTCTTGTGGAATTGCGACACCGTCCGGGCGAATCGGACGGCACCTCCGTTTCCTGATTCACAATCTGGAGCCATAAGTGCTTGGTGAAGCAAGGGTCATGCATAAAGCAAATACAAGTCGCCTGAAGACGGCAATTGTGGGGTGCGGCAAGGTCGCCGGGACTCACGCGCTCGCTTATCAAACACTCTTGAACTCGGAACTGGTTGCGGTATGCGATGTTTCTGCAGAGCGAGCACATGCATTTGCCAAGACTTTGCAGGTCAATGCCTACACCGATCTCACGGAGATGTTGAAACGCGAACAAGTGGATGTGCTGTCCATCTGTACGCAGCATACTCAACATCCAGCCGCCGTCGAGATAGCGGCTGCCGCGGGCGTGCACGCGATTTCAGAAAAGCCGCTCGCCATCGACCTCGCATCTTGCAACCGTGCAATTGCGGCGGCACGTGCGGCCGGAATCAAGTTAGGAGTAATTAGTCAGCGTAGGTGGTATGAACCGGTCCTGCGAATGAAAGAAGCGATCGATGCCGGAAAGCTCGGCAAACCGGTGCTCGCAATTGTAACCATGCTTGGCTGGCGTGAACCCGCTTACTACCTTTCCGATCCCTGGCGGGGAACCTGGGAGGGTGAGGGAGGCGGGGTGGTAGTAAGTCAAGCGCCGCACTATCTCGATCTGATGAGTTGGTTCATGGGTCCCGCCGTGGAATTGCATGGTTATTGGGACACCTATAACCATCCCGGTATCGAGGTGGACGATACGGTAATTGCTTCTGTCCGTTTCAAAAGTGGTGGGATGGGTTCGATTGTTCTGAGTAATTCGCAGCGGCCCGGATTGTGGGGAAAGATTCACATTCATGGTTCTTCCGGAGCATCGGTAGGAGCGGAGACCGACAGCGGATCCCCATTCATTTCTGGGGTCACGGAGAAAATGGATCCTCCTTTCAACGATATTTGGACCGTGCCGGGGGAGGAGCAAAATCTGGAAGCATGGAATCGTGAAGACCGCTCGCGCCCCTGGAACGTGATGACCCATTACCACCAGATGCAACTGGCTGACTTTCTCCGCGCGGTGTCGGAAGATCGAGAACCCATGGTCGATGCCGAAGCAGGGCGCCGCGTGGTGGAACTATTCACCGCCGTCTACCGTTCGCAGCGCGAACACACCCCACAGAAATTGCCACTGTCGCAATAAGTTCGGGAGGATTTCATCATGGTGGAACGAGTTCTGGCGGAGCAAATCTCGCAGGAAGTGCTTCTCAGTTATTACAAAAAGATCCTCGAACTTCGGCTGTTCGAGCTTAAAGTGCAGGAACTGTACCGCAACGGGAGACTTCCCGGATTCGTCCACTTGTATGTGGGTGAGGAAGCAGTCGCGGTAGGTGTTTGTTCGAATCTCGAAGCGAAGGACTTAGTCTTTAGCACGCATCGCGGACATGGTCACGCCCTGGCAAAAGGAGTACCGGCCGGCATTGTGCTCGCCGAACTTTGGGGTAAGCGTACAGGAAGCTCGGGCGGCCGCGGCGGGAGCATGCACATGTATGCGCCCGAGTATGGATTTATGGGTACGAACGGAATCGTGGGCGCACCCATTCCGCTTGCCACTGGCGCCGCGCTTAGCGCTAAGGTGCGTAAGAGTGGCCAAGTCGTTGTCTGCTTTTTTGGAGATGGCGCGGTCAATTGCGGTTCGTTTCACGAAGCTGTTAATCTTGGTGCGGTTTGGAATCTGCCGGTCGTGTATGTGTGCGAGAACAATCTGTACGCGACAGAGATGGCCTTTCTGCGCGCCACGAAAAATACGAGCGTCGCGAGTCGTGCAGCGGCGTATGGAATGTTGGGCGTTGCAGTTGACGGGCAGGATGTGGTCGCGGTTCAGGAGGCTGCACAATCGGCCATCCGCCGTGCTCGGGAGGGGGGCGGCCCGACCCTGATCGAATGCAAGACGTATCGCTATGTCGGCCACCACGAAGGCGACCCCGGAACGGATTATCGAACCCGCGACGAAGTTAAACAATGGAAGCAGCAGGATCCTGTGAAACTTGCTCGTAAGCGACTGCTTGAATCCGGTGGCATGGATGAAAGCAAGCTGCAGGCGGCCGATCAGGAGATCGAACAGCTGATCGATCAAGCGGTGGAATTCGCCGAGAAAAGTCCAGAACCGTCAGCGGACTCCGTTCACGAGCATGTGTTCTAGCTGGAGGAGAAAGTATGTCAGAGCCAGGGCGTGTGATTACTTATGCTGACGCGGGAGTGGAAGCTCTGCGCGAAGAAATGGCCAGAGACGCCAGCATCGTTTACATCGGGCAAGGCATCGGTCCACGTGGAGGAAACTTCCGTCAGACTCGTGGCCTCTGGAAAGAGTTCGGAGATGAGCGGCTGCGCGACACGGGCATCTGCGAACTGGGAGCCACAGGCGTAGCGATCGGCGCCGCCATGGCAGGCACGCGTACCGTGGTCGACGAAGTGTTTCTGGACTTCGCGCTCGAAGCCATTACTCAAATTGTGCAGCAGGCGGCGACCATTTCATACATGTCCAATGGAAAGATCAAAGCCCCGGTCGTGATTCGGGGAGCAATGGGCGCCGTACGCAATGCTGGAGCGCACCATTCGCATACTTTTTATAACTGGTTTGCCAACACGCCGGGATTGAAAGTCGCTCTTCCCGCCACGCCTTATGACCTAAAAGGACTCTTCAAAACAGCGCTCCGGGATCCCGGACCGGTTGCATTGATTGAGCATAAGTCTCTCTATAACAGCAAGAGCGTGGTGCCCGAAGAAGGCTATCTGATTCCATTCGGAGACGCTCGAATCGTGCGTGAAGGTAAGGATCTCACCATTGTAGCCATGTCGCGAATGGTGGACCTGGCGGCAAAAGCTGCGGCGGTCTTGGCGCGGGACGGTATTTCCGCCGAGGTAATCGACCCACGGACTATCGTTCCTCTGGATCGGCAGAAGATTACAAACTCCATCAAGAAGACCGGGAGGCTCGTGGTGATTGACGAATCGCCTTCCTACTGCAGTTTTGCGGGGGAGCTTCTGGCAATCGCGGTCGAGGATTGCTTCGACGAACTGCAAGTAACTCCGAAACGAATTTGTTCATTGGCGGTCCCGAATCCATTTAGCCCCGTGCTCGAAAATCAAATGATTCCGTCGGTCGAGCGCATCGTGAGCGAAGTAAAAGTCGTGATGAGCACATCAAGGAGAAAGTCTTAGCGATGTCTTACAAAATAGTTATGCCGCAGCTCGGCCTCACCATGGAGGAGGGTTCCGTAACCAGTTGGCTCAAAAAGCCGGGTGAGTTTGTCGAGAAGGGCGAGGTATTGTTTACCGTCGAAACCGATAAGGTCGAAATGGAAGTCGAGTCAATGGGAAAGGGATATCTGGGAGCGATTCAGGTTGCACTCGGACTAAAAGTGCCAGTGGGCACTCTGCTCGCAACGCTGAACGACGAACCAGAGACAGAAGCGTAGCCTTCGCAAGATAGCCCCCACGCTAGAGGACGATCCTACAGAGAGGATCTCCTCACGACTGCATCCTTGCGAGCGAGCGTTTCGGGACTCAATTCGACGCCCAAACCCGGGCCGGGAGGCAGTGGCAATTCCCCACTCACTCCCGCAACCAACTTCCGCGTGACCAGTCCGTCATACTCTTCGCTATAGTGACGCCGGACGGTCTCCATTATGTAGAGATTGGTAACGTTTGCGGAAAGATGCGCTGTCGCAAAATGCAGTATCGGGCCGCCGCAGTTGTGCGGCGCGATCGGAAGATAATAAGTCTCGGCCATGGTAGCGATCTTCTTACCTTCGGAAATCCCCCCGCACCACGAAATATCCGGCATGATAATGCTAGCTGCGCGATTTTCCAGTAGCTCACGAAATCCCCAACGCGTCATGAGCCGCTCGCTCAAACAGAGCGGTATATCGGTGGAACGCGCCAGATCGGCATAGGCTGCCAGATTATCCTGCGGCAGCATTTCCTCCAGCCACATGGGCTTGTAGTCCTCTAGAGCGGCGGCGATCTTGATCGCCGCCGGCAGGTTCCAGAAACCGTGAAACTCGATAGCCACATCGATCGAGTCTCCAAATTTCTCGCGAATGAGTCGCAAAGGTTCGATCCCGCGCCGGATCTGCTCCGCCGAGATGTGGTTTCCGCTGTTTTCTTTGGCGATTGGATCAAACGGCCAGATTTTCATGGCCTTGATGTTGCTACTCAGAAGTTCGCCGGCAAGTAGCGCCGGTTCGCGATTGAAATCCAGCCGGTCGTAGCAGGTGTTGTAGATGCGTATGGATTGCCGGGACGCGCCGCCCAAGAGCTTGTAGATGGGTTGGCTTGTAGCCTTGCCCAGCAAGTCCCACAGGGCGATGTCGACAGCGCTAATCGCCCGCATTTCCGCGCCACCCCAGCCGCTATATGAGACGGCGAGAAACATGTCCGCCCATAACCGATCAATGGCGCTCGGATCTTTCCCCAACAACACGGCGGCCAGACGCGAATGCACGACGGCGGCTTCCGCTTCGGCATTTGGATAGCTTTCGCCTAACCCTATGAGGCCCTCGTCAGTGTGGATACGAACCCAAAGGTACGTGATGGCACCAGCGTGAACTGTAATTCCGCGTGGTGAATAGATGGTCTCGACTGCGGTAATTTTCATGGAAGGAACTTGGAGCGCGACTCGAAAATTATCGCTGAGCGCCCACAATTTGGTCAACATTATTTGTTGACAACAGAACCTGTCGAGACGTAGATTGTGCCCAGCCATCCTACGCCCGTTAGCCAGCGTCGCTGAGTGTTATCGTAACGAGGCGAGAAGATGGTTCGCCACACCGCAAACCATTCTCAGAACAGTACTGTCAAAATCCACATTATTGGTCGACCCTCATGCCTCAAGAAACCAGACTGCACGGAAAAAAAGCTCTCATCACCGGCTCCGATACAGGAATTGGACATGAAATTGGCCTCGAATTTGCGCGACAGGGCGCCGATGTTGTATTTCATTACGTCCAAACCGATGCCGGGGTCAAGGACGCCGTCGACGAGGTAAAGGCGATGGGACGCAAGTCAGCGGCATTTCAAGCGGACTTTGATGCACTGGAGCAGATTACGCTGCTTGCCGATCAAGCCAACGAGTTTCTCGGCGGAGTCAATTGCCTGGTGAACAACGCTGGTGTCACCATGAACCGCCCATTCCTAAAAGTCACGCCTGAACAATTCGACAAGATGTTTCACATCAACTTTCGCGGGCAGTTCTTCCTCACCCAGAGAGTGGTGGAAGACATGCTGCAGCGGGGAGGCGGCGTCATTTGCAATATGTCCTCGGTCCACGGGCTCCAAGGCGTGCCCGAACATTCGGTTTATGCGGCGACCAAAGGCGCGATCCTCGCCTACACCCGATCGTTGGCTGTGGAATTAGCATATAAAGGCATCCGTATAAATGCGATAGCTCCCGGCTGGATCACGGTTGAGAATTATTTCCAAAGCATCCCGGGCTTTACTAAAGAGATCGCCGCGCAAACCGGATACAAAGCAATTCCAGTGGCGCGTTGCGGCGAGCCATCAGACATTGCTAAACTGGCGGCTTTTCTGTGTTCAGACGACGCGTCCTTCATTGTCGGTCAAACGATCGTGGCCGACGGAGGAACTACAGCGCTCATGTCTCTGGTATCCGACTTCAGAAAAGAGTCCACGAACACCTTCGGCAAAGGTTATATCCCAGGTATATAAACGGCAGAGAAATGCTCCACGAGCTCATCGCAAACCTAAAAGCCGTCGGCAAGTCGACCGAACTTCATCAAACTGACGATGGAACTCGGCTACTGATTCTGCCCTATGGAGGCAGGATTCTCGGGGTCTACGCGCCCGGCAGCGAAGAAAATTTCTTATGGACGAACCCCGCGCTTAACAGCATCGACTCAGCACGAGCCTACTACGCGGGTGATGACTGGCAAAATTCGGGAGGTGACAGAACCTGGCTCGCACCTGAACTCGACTTCTTTTTTCCGAACTATCCCAACATCGATATTGCCGGCTACTGGCAACCGCGAAGCCTTGACCCCGGCCGCTATGAACTGACCAAAACTGCCGCTGGGATAAAACTCACCAACCGCTTGGATGTCGATGCGTTCCGATCCAAGAAGCGGGTAGCTCTGGAGATCACAAAATCGGTTGCGGCCGCCCGGAATCCACTTCGTTACGACGCTGCGATTCAGTTCAATGCGGTTCAATATGCCGGACACACTCTGCTAACCTCCCTGAGAATTCTCGATCCTAGTCGGAACGACGCTCCTCTGGTCGGCCTGTGGAGTCTGACGCAAATGCCGCATCGGGGCGAGCTATTTATTCCGACGTACTCCAAAATAGAGCCAAGAATTTACTTTGGCTTGGTTGATGCACCTGCGGACGAGCTCGTTGTAGGTGATCGTCTAGTGCGCTTCAAGATGCGGGCAGCCGGCGAACACAAAATCGGAACACGCTCCATCGTTACCACCGGCCGCATCGGCTATCTATATCCCACTGCCGACAAGCACGCACTCGTGATTCGAAATTTCTTTGTCAATCCATCGGGCGAGTACGCTGATGTCCCCTGGACCGAGCTTGATGATCGTGGATACTCCACCCAGGCTTGTAGCGTGAACAGCCGATGGGGAATGTTCAGTGAAATGGAGTATCACGCTCCCGCAATTGGCGGAGATACGGGGTTGCACTACATGGAAGACCGCTCACAGCTTTGGGCTTTTCGCGGCTCGCGCGAAGAAATTATGAGGATTGCGGGAGCATTGTTATCGAAAGAGATCCAGTGACAGTCGCACTTTCAGAGAAAGATCTCCTAAGGATGCTCGAAATTGCGTAAAGGTATTTGAGGATTTGAGGTGCAAAAGCGCGGCGCGCGATCTAACAAGCCAACGCGCGAGCATTGACAAACGCATAGGACAAGGTGTCGGGCCCGGCGAAGCGCGATCAAGATTCTTCTCGATTTCTCAATCCATCCGGCGCCATCCATGGGATAATGTGGTCGCGTGTAGCGTCCGCGAGGCACTGAGCGAAAAGCATTTTCGTACAATAAACGTGCAATGGATCGGGCAATGTGCCTTTTTAGCCGTTGTGGCAGTTTTTAGAATCGCTAACTTACGTGCTGTCAACACCCTGAATAGTTTGACTCCCGTCGCCTTCACCATTATCTTTATTTATTAGGTGCGATACATGGACTTGACATTGAGATCGAAAGAGAAGTCCCAGTCTTTTTCTGAACAATCGAGAATACTGCCATGATGAACATAGCCGGCACAGTTAAACAGCACATCAAGCGTGCCGACTTCGCCGGCGAAATTCGCAATGTCCTGCGCATCGCGGACATCCAGCCGGCGGGTTCGAATGCTCGGCCGATCCTGGGAAAGGGCCGCAAGCGATGGCTCGTTGATATCCGTGGCCCAGACCACCGCTCCCGCGTCGGCAAATGCGATGGCGGTGGCTCGTCCAATGCCCTGTCCGGCTGCCGTCAATAACGCAATCTTTTCTGCAAGTCTTCCGCTCATCGTCTAATTCCCGAATGACTCCTAAACACTAAAACGATATCAGCTAAAAATAACCTCACAGCTTAATCTTAGCCGGGTGACTCGCGCGATCGGCTATGGTAGGCTAGTCGAGGCATCGCTCTATGTCAACACTATTGTTAACATAAGGAATTTTGTCGATCAGGAATTCTTAGGAGGCTAGTATGGGACGAATCGCCGTGGCCGTCACCGTCATACTCTTTGGCCTGCTAGCGCGCGCCCAAACGACTTTCGACTTGTCCGCTGATTTCTCTCTCCGTGACAATCCCAATAAGGTTTGGCAGTACGGCTATTCCGACACCAACTCTCTCGCACCTGACCAGTTTCGATTCGACAAGTATAGTGACGGGGCCAGTCCGATTGGGTTCTGGCATCCAGCTACTAGCAGCGGGCCGGGCCTGGGTTATTACCCCTACATCGCTTATAACACCACGAAGCAGTCGCAAGTTTGGCCTTCACCCAATGGCTGGGTCGTGCGCGGCGGCGAGGTCGCCATGGAAGCGAGTAATAGCGGCCAATACAGTCTGGTTCGCTTCGTGGCGCCCGTGGCAGGTA
>OBLW0100000536.1_pt1 | contig 32368 bp, 25 predicted proteins | sample 1520161 | NCBI WGS metagenome assembly OBLW01 (sample SAMEA3539309, study PRJEB22396) | soil metagenome | biome: tundra; feature: field; material: soil | place: USA | collected 2010-05 | depth 0.15 m
CGAAGACCTGTCGCCGGGGACCCCGGCAGGGAACAGGGAATAGAAAACTGAGATGCGCGGACGATGAGAAGTTCTCGAATGCAGCAATGCCGGAGCCTTAGTTCCGGCATTGCTGTTTCTGTGCGAGATGCTTAGTTGGTCGTCTGATTCAGGCGAAGGTCACGCGAGGAGCCGCCCACACTGACGATGCGACTGCCATTGGGCCGGAGCCACTTCGTTTCTGCCACCGACCAATACTCGAGCTGACGCGGAGCGACATGTAACTCCAGGGTCTTCGATTCGCCGGCAGCCAGGTGAATCCGGTCGAAGGCGACGAGCTCTCGGACGGGGAACTGCACACCCGGTGGAATTTCGCTGGGTGCGCCGAGATAGACCTGCGGCACTTCGTCTGAATCAGCGTTCCCGGTATTCTTGATGGCGACGTGCACATTGAGGCCGCCATCAGTGGCCCTCTCAACGGCAAGGGCGGAGTACGCGAAGGTCGTGTAGCTCAGGCCGTGGCCGAAAGCAAAGAGCGGTTCGATATTCTCCTTGTCAAACCAGCGATAGCCAACGTTGACGCCTTCGCTGTAGGTGGTTTTGCCATCGACGCCCTTGTGTGAGCGCTCGGGATACTTCGGATTCGTGGCCGGGTAATCTGAGAGGCTCTTGCCCCAGGTGACAGGGAGACGGCCGGCGGGACTGGTCTTGCCCAGAAGCAGATTTGCCGTGGACCATCCACCTTCATCGCCCGGCCACCACATCTCAAGTACCGCTTTCACCTTGTCGATCCACGGCAGGGCGACGGGCTGGCTCGTGTTGAGCACGACGACGGTGTTGGGATTGACGGTTGCGACTTCCTCGACAAGCTTGTTTTGATCGCCGGGCAGGCCGAAGACCGGCTCGAGGCGCGTCCACAAGAAGACAACCGCGATTTTGGCGTTTTTCGCTGCGGCGATGGCGGCTTCGTGGTCCGTCTTGCGCTGCTCGGGTGTGTACCAACTGAGGCGGACCTGAACGGGTGCATTCGAACTGTCGAGGCTGGTGGTGATTTCGATCGCATGCGGCCCCGCGGTAAGATCGACCGCGCGACGTACATTGTCAAGGCCGTCTGTTGTGGGGATCGCGTTGTCCTGGTTGGCTTGCAGGATGTCGCCATGCACGCCGCCTTGGAAAGCGCCTGTTCCCGCGAGTCGCTTGCCGTCGAGAGAGAGGCGAGCGTTGGTTCCGAGGGCCTGCAGATAGAGCCAGTAGCTTCCTGCGTCGGGAACCGTGAGTGTACCTTTCCAGGTGACAACAGAATTCGGAGGCAGAGCCTTGCCGTTTTTCACGGTGAAGTTCAGCTGGGGATCGGTCTGTGAAGCGCCCGATCCAGTCCGCTCGAGTCCGGGTTGGCCGTCGTGGCTGAGGGCGCTTGTTGGAATTGGTGTCCCCGTCATGTCGTCATCCACGGCGAATCCGATATCGGAGTTGCCGGAGATATGTTTCATTGCTGCCAATGGGCCGATCTGGCGCGAAGGCAAGCCAACGGACCGCTCGCCGTTGATGCCGATTGAGTCGACCTGGGCAGCGGTGGGGCCAATGAGAACCACGGAGTCGAGATCGGCGGCCTTCAAAGGCAGCACGCCTCCCTCATTCTTCAGGAGGACCGCAGCGTCTTCACCCGTTTTCTCGATGATCTTCGCATTGGCATCGATGGCCTGCGGTGTGACTTCGTGCTTTGACTGGCCATCGAGGTAGCCGAAGTGCACGATCTCATAGAGCACACGGCTGGCGGCGCGGGTCACAGCTGCTTCGTTGACGCTGCCGTCCTTCAGGGCATCGGGCATTTTCTCCGGATTGAGTTTCACTCCGAAATCGCCGCCGGCTTCGTGGGTGGGAGCAGGTTCTTCAGGAATGTGGCCGCCGAACATTGCCTCATTCATTTCCGCAGCTACCTTGGGGTCGATGTGCAACGGTGGCGGAGGGGGCAGCGAGTCAAAGAACGAGGGGATGGAAGAGCTCATCGGTCCGGGCTGGCCTCCCGGCATCTCCATATCCAGGCCGGCGTTGATGAAGATGACCGCGTGGGTTGCGCCCCAATCCGAAGTTACGAATCCCTTGAACCCGATCTCGTCTCGAAGAATTCGCGTCAGTGTTGACTCGTTGCCGCAGGCAAACGTGCCGTTGACGCGATTGTAGGAACACATGATCGACGAGACGCCCGCCTTGACCGCGGCATCGAAGGGAGCCACGTAGACCTCATGGAGCGTCTGGTCATCGACAAAGATATTGGTTGCGTTCGAGTCGTAGGCGACGTAGTGCTTGATTTGCGCCATCACATGCTGCGCTTGAATGCCTTTCACTTCTGCTACGCCCATTTGGCTGGTGAGGAACGGATCCTCGCCAAACGTGTTGTACCCGCGGCCAAATTCGAGATCGCGATCGATGTTGACGAATGGCTGGAGAGAGACATCGATGCCAAGAGCGCGGTCTTCGCAGCCAATCACGACGCCGTTGTCTTCAGCGTCTTTCACACTGAAGGTTGCGGCGACGCCCATCGTGGCCGTTTCGCCCTGCGAAGGATGGCGCGTCAGCACGCCTGGAGGTCCGTCCGCAAAGCGGAGGCCAGGAATACCCAGGCGCGGAATGCCGGCAAGATAACCAGCCTGGCCCTGGTACACAGAGGGATCTTCGCTTGTGCCATGAATCAGTGTCAGCTTCTCTTCAAGGGTCATCTGGCTGAGGAGCTTGTCGACCCGGGCGTCGCCCGTCACTTGCGGGATAGCCTGCGCAACTGCGACCGATGCCCCAAAACATAGAATCGCCGCACACAGGGCGGAGATTGGTGCGTTCATGAGAACGTTTTTGAACTTCATTCTGGCCCCTTGCAGGTTGACAGGGCGGCTGCGGTGAATTACGAAGCCGCCGGATTCGAGTTAGTTTGGAACTTTCCAGCCAGTTACACGATTGAGCTGGACGAATTATCAAAGGCAAGCAAGTGTAGAACACCGGGGCCACCGAGCACTACCGGGTCGATTGAAGCCGTGTCCACAGCCACGCGCTGTTTTGACCTGATTGGCGATCGCGGGCCAGGGATCATTCGATTACCGGCGGGTGATTTCGCAAGCACCCCCAAACTACACTTCCCGCGTCCAACTCGAATTGAGGACAATATACTGCCGGGCAGGATTCACCCGGTCGCAAGGGTCTGGGTCCCGTTTCGTCCAATTCCGCTTCATAGGTGCCTCTTTGTGCAGAGAATAGATAGGCGACCATTGCTTGGTCGTGCAACAACGCGGGGCTTTCGGCTCCGGGGAACACGCGCATCCGCCACCTATGCACGTTGATAGGACTCTGTCTTCTCGCCAGACAAATTACAAGGTCGCGAGAGCCGGTAACTCTCCAAAACCCAGACAGAAACGTATTGTCAGGAACGCAGGACGAAGTGTCTCGCGAGTCGAATATTGAGTCAGAGGGAAGGACTGCTTCAAAGCAACCGGTGGAAAGCGAGATCACCTTGGAAGGGTTGAGCTCCTTTGGCCGTTACCACATCTTTGCCTTCACGTGGTGGAGCGATTTCTACACCGGGGGACTTGAGTACGACCGTCATTCATGGGGCCGCACTCTCGGAGCTCAAATGGATTATGTGGGAGAGGTTTTGCCGGTCGTGATTCTCGTTCAACCGGCGAAGACAGACCTCTTTGGCGATCCGCTCACAACGGCAAAGCGGGTCGTGCTGGGAGTCGGGATTACGCCCATCGGCCTCCGTATGATGTGGCGGAGCGACAAGAGCTTCAAGCCTTACTTCATCATGAAGGGAGGCATGCTCGGCTTCACTCGCAAGGCGCTCTCAAACTACGCGTCTTATCAGAACTTCAGCCTGCAGATAGGCTTGGGCATGCAAATCAAGTTGACCGATCGCTACGACACGCGCGTAGGCTACAGCGATTTTCATTTCTCAAATGCGTTCATGACGCCAAACAACCCCGGCCTGGATGTCATGTCCCACAACGCTGGAATCGCTTATCATCTCGGCAAGCGAGTCGCAAGGTGAGGCTCGCACGACAGCCTCTTCTCAAGGCAGCGGCAGCTCGAGATCCAGGCCGGCAGCTAAGAGATCTTTTCGAAGTTGTTCGACTGTTGAGAATTCAATTGCCTTCATTCCCAGCGCGATCGCTGCATCGACATTGACTCGCTTGTCATCGATAAAAAGAGTCTCTTCGGGACGCGTACCGAGCCGTTGCAGAGTGTGCAGATAGATGTTCGGGTCCGGTTTGGCTATGTGTAATTGATAGCTCCAAACCAGGACGTCAAATCCGTTGATCCAATCGAATTCGCGCTGAATGTTGGCAAGTACCGAATCGCCCATGTTGGAGAGGATTGCCGTCAGCACGCCGTGCTGCTTCAGCCGCTCTTGCCACGCGACCATGGCAGGGTTTTGCGTGGTCCACATGCGGGCGTCGAGGCTGTTGAGCTCTTCAACCTTGGATTGGTCGGCTTCAATTTGGGCATCACGCAGGAACTTCTGCCAGAATGTGATTCCTGACAATTTGCCTTCGTCATAGGCATGACGGTCGTTCCAATAGAGGCTCTCGAAACGTTCGACAGGGAGCCCTGTGATTCGGACCATCGCTGCGTGAGCTTCTGCGTCGGGTGCCCCGGTTAGAACCATTCCGTAGTCGAAGATCACCGCGCGAATTGCCAATTCTCCTCCAAAAACGCTGCCCGTGTATCGTGTTAGGAACGCCTGCTTCTATTGTGCATGATGGGGTTGAGGCGCATGGCGCTGCAGGGTTTCGCAGCGTGTCGGGTGAGATTTTGAACTGAATGTGGATTTCAACTGAGCATGACACGATTTTCGCGCAGAACGAATTGGAACACCGAAGAGAATGATCTTTCGCGCGCGCACCGGCAGCGCATCGAAGCCGGTTTGCCGATTGCAGATCTGACCGCCTCAAATCCGACGCGCTGCGGGTTTCAATATGACCGGGATCTTTTGGCTTCGCTCGTGGATGATTGTTCGCTGGACTATGATCCGCAGCCTAAGGGACTGGCGCCTGCGCGCGAGGCCGTGTGCAGGTATTACGCGGACCTCGGTGTCCCGCTTGACCCCGGGCAGATCGTTCTGACGACCAGCACAAGCGAGGCTTACAGCTACCTATTCCGGCTCCTCTGCGATCCGGGAAGCGAGGTGCTGGTCCCGCAGCCGAGCTACCCGTTGTTCGACTTTCTGGCCGATCTGGCTGATGTCCGGGTCAAACCTGCCCCGCTGGTTTATGACCACGGCTGGCAGATCGATGCGGAGGGATTTCGAAGAGCCATTTCGCCCGACACCCGGGCGATAGTTCTGGTCCACCCAAACAACCCGACAGGCCACTTCACGAAGAAGTGGGAAGCGCAGGAATTTGCGCGGCTGTGCAAAGAATTTGATCTTTCACTCGTCGTCGATGAAGTCTTCCTTGATTACCAGTTCCAGGACTATGGGTTCCAAGGCACCGCGGAGAGCTTTGCGGAGGGCCTTGAAGGCGTCCCTGTCTACGTGGTGAGCGGCCTGAGCAAGATTGCCGGACTGCCGCAGATGAAGGCGGCCTGGATCGTCGCGACAGGACCAGAGCGCGTTCAAGCAATGGACCGGCTGGAGGTCATCGCCGATACTTTCCTTTCAATGAATGCCCCAGTGCAGGGGGCGCTGCCTGCCTGGCTTGCGGGACGAGAAGCAATTCAAAAGCAGATTCGCGCCCGAGTCGCGGCGAATCTTGCTGAACTGGATCGCCAGCTGCGCGGGTACGAGGCGCTTCGGCGATTGGAGGTTGAAGGGGGCTGGTATGCGGTGCTACGGATTCCCGCGCTGCAACCCGATGAATGGACCGTGCGAGAGCTGCTTGGGTGCGGCGTCTGGGTCCATCCGGGCTACTTTTTCGGCATGGAAGAATCGGGCTGGTTGGTCCTGAGCCTTCTCGGGCTGGAACATGAGTTCAGTACAGCAGTAACCATACTCATTAACTTTTTGGGAACGCATCAAGGTAGTAACAAAACATGAAATGCGCATAAAGGATGACTTTGAGTAGATGTATAAATCGATTGAAAATAAATAACTTATCTGCGTAATATTTGAGGATTGTTACGAGCGGAGAAACGGATTCGCTCGTCGCTCGGCACCAATCGTTGTGAAGGGTCCATGACCTGGAATCACCTTCGTCGTATCCGGCAATTTGAGCAGACGGGAATGGATCGAATCGATGATCTGCTCGGAGTTTCCGCCGGGTAGATCGGTGCGGCCGATGCTCCCAGAGAAAAGCGTGTCTCCCGCCGCGACCATCTTCAACGGAGCGAAATAGAGGCAGACAGATCCCTGTGTATGACCGGGAGTATGAATGACCTCAGCTGGGTAGCCGTCAAGGCCAACGGACTGGCCATCCATCAGGCCCTCATCCGGGAGCGCAACTTCCGGTGTCGGAATGCCGATCCAGGCTGCTTGCTCGTCCATCATCTGGAGCAAGGGAAGATCGTTCTCATTCAGAAAAATGGGGGCACCCGTGAGGCGCTTGAGCTTCAGGGCCCCTCCGACATGATCTATGTGGGCGTGCGTGACGAGAATCTGGCGGAGTTTGAGGCCGAGGTCGCCCAGCCTGCGGTGAATCCGGCCGATCTCGTCTCCGGGATCGATCACGATCGCCTCGCCGGCAGTTTCATCGCCAAGAAGAGTGCAGTTGCACTGCAGCGGTCCGACAGGGAACGTCTCGAGGATCATGCTCCGATTCTAAAGGGAGACGTCTCGTTGGACCATTGAGAGAGGATCGCGAGAGACGCCTTGACAGGAGCGTGGTGACAGAGAGGCTTGCGCCGAATTTCAGGATCTTACTTGCCGGATTTCGCCGGGGCTGACGCTGGCTTGGTGTCGTCGAGCACGGAGTGGTTATGGCTCGCTCCGCGTACGTAGAGAACCGTCAGGGTGAGCGATGTGCACATGAAGATCACCGCCGACCAGCTTGTGAGCTTCGTGAGCACGTTGGCCGCTGCGCGAGGACCGAATGCGGTCTGCGAACCCTGGCCACCAAAGGCGCCTGCGAGGTCAGCCGAGCGGCCCTGCTGCAGCAGGACGACTCCAATCAGAAACAGGCTGACGATGACATGGATCACGATGACGAAGTAGAAGAAAATTTGCATTGCTTCAGCTGCTTTCCAAGACCCGTCCGGCTTGACCGGATCGGCAAACTCTTTGGTGCGGAGGAGGGGACTTGAACCCCTATGCCTTGCGGCGCTAGCACCTCAAGCTAGTGCGTCTGCCAATTTCGCCACCTCCGCACGAGGTGAACCTATTGAGTATACCAAAAGCAGACTGAGCCGCGGGACGATGGGAGGTGGCCCGGAAGCGACTGAACTGAGTGAAAATGAGCCTTTTGTATTTCGATGGTCCCAGCCCGTTTCAACCGCTCAAACGCTGCATCCACGCAGCAAGCAATTGCTGGTCCGGGGTCCCGGCGGCGTGTGCTGTTCTCACGTTTTGCCGCTCGGTCTCGGAGCGATTCTGACTCACTTTGAATTTGCCTTCGAGGCGTGAAATCACGATGCGAAAGCCAACAATACCGGCCAGCATCGTGCGACGGAAGCCGGCAGGCATTTCTCGCCACTGGTGCGCGTAGGCTGGCTCATGCAAGGCGATCAGGCCTTTTAGCAACGCATCTTTGCCGTCTTCGTCTTCGATCAACTCTATCGTGCCGTAGGCATGGATGGCGATGTAATTCCATGTGGGAACCGAAAGCGGCTCGGTATAGAGGGTTGGCGAGACGTAGCTATGCGGTCCTGAAAAAATGACCAGCGTCTCGTGTCCGGCAAGCGATTGCCAGTGCCGATTGGCCTTGGCGAAATGTCCCTCAATGATGCCGTGCTCTCCTTCGTCTTTCACAACCAGTGGCAGATGCGTGGCCGTCGGAGGTAGCTCCGGTTGAGAGCCTGCCACTCTGACCAAGGGACCTAAGGGACCGAACAGGATTGCGAAGGAGTTGTCGCGCATGGTCTCAAGGAGAACGGCGCGATCGGTCACCTGATTGAATTTCGGCGTATACATGGGGTCCTACTGGATCCGCTCGAAGCGGAAGCCGGCTTCGCGCAGAGCGTGACTGATGGCAGTAATGTGCGTGGCTCCGCGTGTCTCAAGGGTGACGTCGATAACGGTCTCGCCAAGGCTCACGCCGTAGTAAGCGCGATTATGGAGTGTCTCGACGATGTTGGCGCGCTCGCGGGCAAGGATCTCGGTGAGATGGAGCAGAGCACCGGGGCGATCCTGCAAATAGACGCGAACGCGGAGAAGTCGGCCGTCTTTGACCAGGCCGCGCTCGATGATCTTGGCGAGCAAAGTAACGTCGATGTTGCCGCCGCACACCAGCACCACCGTCCGGCGATGACGCAGGTTCGTTTTGGCCTGGACGACCGCAGCAAGTGCCGCCGCGCCGGCGCCTTCGGCCAGAGTTTTTTCCTGCTCCAGGAGCATCAGAATGGCGCTAGCAATCTCTTCGTCGTCGACAGTGACGATCTCGTCCACATAGCGACGAACCAAAGGAAGTGTGAGATCGCCTGCACGGCGCACAGCAATGCCGTCGGCAATGGTGGCTTCAGGAGCGATAGTGACCGGCTTTCCGGCTTCGCGGGCTCGTAGCATGGATGGCAGCTTTTCTGGCTCAACCCCGATCACACGGATCCGCGAATTGGTCTCCTTCAACGCACAGGCGATGCCCGCGATGAGGCCGCCACCGCCGATGGGGACCACGACGGCCTCAATGTCGGGGACCTGTTCGAGCAGTTCGAGGGCGATCGTGCCTTGGCCGGCAATCACTTCAGGATCGTCGAACGGATGGATGAAGGTGCACCCCTCTTCGAGACGACGGCGCAGCGCTTCCTCGCAGGCTTCGTCATAGCTGGCGCCGTGAAGAATCACTTCGGCGCCGTAACTTCGTGTTGCCGCCACTTTCACGAGCGGCGTGGCCAACGGCATGACAATCTGGGCCCGAATGCCGCGAGCCGCAGCATGGAATGCGACGCCTTGCGCATGATTGCCCGCGCTCGCTGCGATGACGCCGCGCTTCCGTTCCGTCTCAGACAGGGTGAGTAGCTTGTTGAGTGCGCCGCGCTCCTTGAATGAACCGGTGCGCTGGAGATTTTCCAGCTTGAGGTGCAGGGGCAAACCGACGAGCTCGGAAAGGTGGTGAGACAGATGACAAGGGGAGACGTGAATTGCCTCGCCGATGCGCGCGCGTGCCACCTGAATACTGGAGAGGCTTACGGATTCCAAGACAATCTCCTGAATCGAAAAGTGAGCTAAGAATGCGAAAGCCACCTGCCGCAACTGTGGGAGGTGGCCTGAATTTCAGATGGCTGCTATCTCTGCTTCGTCAGGCTTTGTTCCCGTGTGAGTTGTGAAGTCTAATTCGAAAGGCGGGAGTGGGCGCGGTCCTACAGATGACCAAGTGAAAGATCGTGGCAATGTTACAAAATTGCATGACGGTGATTGAAGTACAACAGAACGGCTTGATCCGAGTCAAGCATGGCGATGAGATTATGCTTCTTCGAATCTTCCAGCACCGACTGTTTATCCGTAGGCCGGATAGGCCCGAGAGGTCCTTGTCGGATTGTGAGATATTCGGCCTGAATTCCTGACTTACGAGGGCTGGCTGAAGTTACTCATCCAAGTCTGTCAGGATGAATTCGAATCCTTCGCCGTCCGCTCCCCAGCGAACGATCTTTGAATTCACGCTGATAATATCTGAGGGATCGTCGCCTTTGGAGCCTACCCGCTGCAAGGTCATGCGCACGACCGTTCCGGGCATCCAGCGCTCGTCTGTGTGCAAGTAGAATCCCGTGACGCTGATGTTGCTTATTTTGTGTGGCTCAGGGGCCCCACCGGTGAAGTAATAAGCTATCAACCCCGGCAAGGACTGCCGGTCGGCACGCCGCCGATCGCGCGGTCTTTCAGCTTCTCCTATGACTAATTCGGGGAAAAGCCAGCGCAGAAGCCGAATCTTCCATGAGTACGTCCTTCTTGGAACCGGCCCATAATCCCCATATTGGGGAACGGAAACTGGCGCCTCCTGAATCGCAAGCGGCGGGACTGCAGATGGAAGCGCTACCTCCGCATTCGGCAACGGTTCGACCGGCGACGGAGGTTCTGGTGCGGGAGCCGGTGTTTCGGCGACCCGGGTGCGTGCGTACGATTTTCTTTCGGTCCAAAAAGGTTCGCTCTGCGGTTTTGGAACCGGGGCGATCGGGAGTTCGACTGCCTCAGCTTCGGGACGCTCCGATGGCGTGACACTCTCCGTCGCAGCCGCATCCGGAAAGGAAATTGGCGTGGGAGAAACTCTGAACTCCGCCGATGAAATCGGCGCTTCTACAGCGCTCGCGCCAGATGAAAAGAAGCGAGCGCTTGGGGACGGTTCGGCTGGACTAGGTTCGATCGGTTGACTTGGTGCTAGGTCAGCTGGAGTCGGAGGGAGCGCAACTGGAGCCGGCACTTGTTCGGGTTGTGCCTCGAGTTCAACGACACGAAGTTCGAGCTGATCTCCCTCCTTTGTCCGTGAGGTCGTTAAGGACTTGGACGGAAGGACAAGAGCACTCGCAGGCTGACCTTTGGAGGGGGCAAATTCTCCATCTTTGGATAGCTCCACTCCATGAACGACCCTATTGTCCTTATCCAGATAAACCAGGTCAAAAGGGGAGAGAGTTCGCGCGACAGGAACACCCTTGAAGTTTGTCAGCCAAAGACCGGTGCGGGAATTTGCCGGGAGGCCTTCAATGAGCACCTTCAAAACCTTTAAGGGCTCAAGGCCGGCGTTTACTGACGTAACCGATGAACTAAGAAGGCTGTCTCGGGTCTGGTTGTAGGCAACGTACTTCCTAGGTTCCATACGCCCCCCAAGAGCATGAGTGCTTTCGGCCTACAGGGTGCAAATGAAGAAATCCAGTCCCAACCCGGGGTGCTTTCACAGAGAACCTTTGCAATCTGCTTCTACAGAAAAGAACTGCATCCAAGATTCAAATCAACTCCGACGCCGTGACTTGCGTCGATCATACGATCCAAGCGAGATATTGAAGCTAACTAGCGAATCCTTAAGCCACAGCGGGATTCATGGACCACGACTTAGTAATTCATCCCAAACTCTAGTTTTCGAACTCGACTGCAGGCTATATGACACCTCTCACCCAGGCTGCAAAGCCTGTTTCAGAATCGCATCAAGCTTAGCTACCCCGGTGGTCCCAATTCTGCCCGTTTCCTCGATGGATCGTCAAGGAATTCTTGGTGAAATGCAGCGATGAAATCCGATGTCTGTCCGGGGCCGATCCCATCTCCCCAAATGGTTGTATTTACTTTTAGAAGGGCTGTCGATCTATTCGACGATGGACCGGCGGCTGCTCACCGCCAGTGCTTCGGTCTCCTGGGCCTTTTCTCTTGCGATTCGATTCAATTGATATTGAAAGTAGACGAAGGAAAACAAGGTCGTCATGATCAAATTGAGTCGAAGACCGATCGGCTCGCGTCGGTTGTAATGATCGAGCAACTCTTCGCGAATCTCGAAGATTACAACGACCCATAAGAGCCACGAGAAAAGAAATCCTGTGGCAAACGAAGCAAGAGCCCAATAGAGAGATAGAGATTGGTCATCAATCTTTCGAATCCATATACAAAGATAGATTGGCCATGCCGCGATCACGAGGTTCACAAGGAACTCGCGATAGGGCTGCGGTACAAGCCAGAGTACGATTCCCTCGGAGCCGGCAATAGCGACAAAAAGGACTGCCCAATTCAAACGAGGCGGTGGGGGGTAGGATGCTTTGTATCTTGCGACTGGCGGGATCGGAGTCCGGTCCACTGCAGGTCACCTCACGATTCCACTTAGCTAGAAAATAGCACAGAGACTGGGAAAGGAATCGAGTTCAAGTAAGTGCTGGCCTTCGGGCACCGGATCGATCTCCGCGTGTTCTAGAACCCACGTGTCCTTGTGAAACAGAAAAACTGCATTCAGGCCGGCTGCGAGCGCGGGGTTAATGTCGCTTTTCGGGCTGTTGCCTATCATCCAGCTGGTATGCGGCGCAAGTTCGTATCGTTCCATCACAGCTCGATAGGCGGCCGGGTCTTTCTCCTTAACAATTTCAACCGCATTGAAGTTTACGGCAAGGCCAGAGCGTGCCAGTTTGTCGGCTTGTTCGGCGTGGTTGCCCTTGGTCATAAGAATCAGCTTGTGGCGTGAGGAGAGTTGGGCCAGAGTTTCATCCACTCCCGGCAGCAGCTCAATCTCCTGTTCCGCGATCGCCTGCGCAAATCCTGTGACACGGCGCCGATGGTCTTCGGTAATAGGCGATTGGCTCAGCCGCTCAAAACAAGTGAGAAGTGAACGCGTGAAACTGGTGAGCCCATAGCCATGTTCGAGAATCGTCTCTCGTTCAACAGCGTTGAGAGTCTTCCTCACTTCTACAGATGAGTAAGTCCGGTGATTTAGATAGCCAATGAACGCGGCAATTGCGCGCTCGAAGTAAACGTTGTTTTCCCACAACGTGTCATCGGCATCAATCAACAACGTTTGCCCGGGGAGAAATTGAGCCATGGGTTTTATGGTAGCGAATCGAATCCGACGACCTGAATCCGACAAGTCTGTGGATATCAGGGACATTTAACTGCCAGGGCTCGAAACCCATGGATTACAGCATCAAGGATGCAAGGGAAGCGATGCATTTCGAGTTGGCCTGTTGGAATCGCCATTTATCTGAAACTTAGAGTTCGAGTGACTTTAAGCTTTTGAAACTAAACTTTCTTAAAAATCGTATTGACAATCGTTTCAATAAAGAAGTAAAGTAGTGATGGTCACTCTTGACCATTTGGAGAACAATCATGCGCACAATAATTATGTCCACGCTCTTTCTCTCCACCGTCCTGCTCCAGGCCCATGCAGGAACGAAGGGCCAGAGTGTCACGCTGGTAGCCCACAACGACGCTGCAGCTATGGCTTCACCGGCCACTGCCCAGCCCGCAACAGATGCAGTCACGACAACTCATGCACGCCGCATAAGCACCGGTGTTACCTGGCCAAAGCTGATTTCGGAGCCGACACTCGCCGTGTCAGCGGCCGATTTCCCAACCCAAGATCTTGCCGCGCAACACATGGTTGTTAGTTTTCGAGTAGATGAGAGTGGCGCTCCGCAAAATGTTCATCTGGTTAAGTCGGTTAGCCAGACAGTTGATGCGCGCGTGCTGACCGCAGTTCGCCAGTATCGCTTCGTGCCGGGCACACTCGACGATCAGAATGTGCCGGTGGATGTGAACCTGGTCATCAATTTTACGGAAAAATAGCTTAGTTAATTCGGTCAAAAGACTCCCCCGCTTCAGCAGCAATAAAGCCGAGGCGGGAGAGTTTTTGTTTAGTACGTCTAAACTCTCTAACTTCCATCCGAATGGTTAGATCGAATGCGACCAAACCTGCCCATCGCGATCAGAATCGTCAGATCTAAAACCCGAGGCGTGGTTGCGAAGCGAGCCATGTCTTGAGTTCAGGCTCCTGCAGAGCACGCAGCTCAACGCAGCCGTTGATGTGCTCGATGGCATGCTTTAGAGCCTGATCCGAGGCAGCAACCTTGTGAGTCGCGAAGAATCGCTCTACATTATCGCGGTCCGCTTGAGAACAGAAGGCCTGGGTCGATCCCACCAGCGTTGCACCCATGTTGGCTGTAAATTGGGCTTGTACCTGATCCCAATGGGTCTGGATAAATTGCCACGCCTGACGTCGATTTTGGTCATCTGTCAGCGCCATCGAAAGCTGAAAAGCCGCATCCTGGTTGCGAACTTTATTCGAAACAGCAAGGTCGAGAGCACGCTGCACAAGCTTGGGGTCTTCAAATTCCGCCAACCGCCGCAACGCACTGGTTTGAAATTCAGGATTGGTCGACGTTTCGTAGACGTGCAGCAGCTGGTCGAAGAGTTGGGCATCGCCATTGCGCGCGGCTACTGCGAGTGCAGTCTCCCTAAGGGTTGGATCGACCGAAGTAGGATCGGCCAAATACTTTTCTGCCAGCGCACGCGCCTCGGCAAGAATCGAGGGATCCTTGCCATAGAAGCCGAGGACGCCAAAAAGCTGGGCACGCAATTCGCGGGTATTCGGCGTGTCTTGAGCCGACGGCGGCCCTAGCTTCGCATAGCGCGGAGCAAATGTGTTGCGGATCCAAGCGGCAAGAGCATCCTTTTCCTGCGGGGACGATGCCACGCGGACGTATAAGATGCTGACGCCATCTAGCGCAGACGCCAAAACCCTGGCACTCGGATCGTCTTCCGCCGCAGCAACCAGGTCGAGATACTCCCCGGCCGAGGCCTTGTTTGCGCGAAGCTGAGCCCATTCGTCACCGATCAGACTTATCCGCTCCGGCGGCGAGAATCGGGCTTCCACATTCTCAACGAGCGACTTGTAAGTGCTGGAAGGATAGATACTGCGGTAGTACCCTGTGCCACCGGCATTCGCGAAGAAGACGGCATCGGACGGAACCTGCAGCTTCGTCGAATCGGGATTCAGCACCTCGCATCTCTGGCCGGAGGCGTCCCTTTTGAAGCAAACGGGAAGAACCCATTTCTGTTTCCCATCCGGTTGAATGCTCGGACTGAGGTAGAAACGCATTTGCGAAACAGGGACCTCACCGGAAGTCGGCTCGCCAAACGTCAAGACCGGTACACCGGGCTGGGCCACCAGGCTATCCATGATGCGATCAACTGGCTTATGGCTCGCAGCGGCTTCCGCATTCCAAAAGTCTTCGGCTGTGGCGTTCGAGTAAAGGTGTGCGGCCAGATAATTGTGGACGCCCTTGCGAAAGTTCTCCGGTCCGACGAAGTTTTCGACGGAGACCAGGACATGACCGGCCTTATTATAGGCGATGGAATCGAACATCTGGTTGATTTCGTCGGGGGTGTCTGCTTTCGCGCGAATAGGCCGTGTTGTCGGTGCCGCATCGACGTTCAAGGTTGTATCCAGATCGGCGGCCACGATCTCATCCATGTGCCATTCCGGATACATGGCAGCGACAGATTTGTTCTCCATCCACGTGGCGAATCCTTCATTCAGCCAGATGTTGTCCCACCATTGCATCGTTACCAGGTCTCCGAACCACTGATGCGCCATTTCATGCGCGACGTCGACGGCGACTTGCCGCTTGGCGTCGATGGATGCAGTCTTCTGGTCAAGGAGAAGCGTGGTTTCTCGATAAGTAATTGCGCCGAAATTTTCCATGGCGCCAGCTTCAAAATCGGGAATGGCGATGAGGTCGAGTTTCTTCAGCGGATAGGGAATGCCAAAGTAAGTGTTGTAGTAATGCAGCATGAATTTGGCAACTTCCACGCTATATGGCGTGAGACCGACTTTGTCGGGCGTTGCGCAAGAGCGAATAGCCACACCATCCTGTTCGCCGGATATGCACTGAAAGTCGCCCACCAGAAACGCCAGCAGATAAGCGGACATTTTTGGCGTGGTTAGAAAGGTAATGGTGTGCTTGCCGTCGCCCGGCCCCGGTGTGTCATTGGAAATTGGGCTATTCGAGATGGCTGTGTCGCCGGTGTCGACCACAAGCGATACATCGAAGGTTGCCTTTAATGCCGGCTCGTCAAACGACGGAAACGCGCGTCGCGCGTCGGTTGCCTCAAATTGTGTGACCGCGTAGTTGCGGCGTTCAGTCTTGGATAGATAGAAGCCGCGCAACTCATTGTTCAGGATGCCCGTGTAGCGGATTGCAAGCGTCGCTTTGCCAGCGGGAAGCATTCGAGAGAAGTGGAAGGTCGCTTGTTGGTTGTTCGCGTCGAGTGTGACTGTGGCTGTCTGCTGTTTGCCGCCGTCAGTAACTTCGACCGCTTGAAAGGCAATTTCGGCGGAGTTGAGGGTGATTGAATTCGTCGGATTCTTGAGTACCAGGTCAATCGATTCAACGCCTGCGAAAGTGGCATTCTTCAGATCGGGCGTCAAAGTAAGCGCATAGTGTCCGGGAATTACTGTCGACGGGAGACGTTGGGCATTCGCCGAATTGACAAAGTTTGGGAAAAAGCAAGCAAGCATAGCGCCGGCAAGAAACGCCGAGCGCAAAGAGGGGAGGGAACTACACTTCATTCTGAGGTCCTCGTTGTTTTCGTGTATTGCGATTCGCGGCCCAAAGTGGTGCGCCCCGTATTGGGAAGGTTCTCCTTCTGAATTTAGACAGGCTCCCTCAGTGAGTAATGCACCGTTCATATTGTATGACGCAGTCGCATCGAGCGGCTACAGATGTATCGAAGATTGTGACCAAGTGAAACGATTGAGCTACGCAAGAGGGGATGGTGGCATCTCGTCGCCTAGGGAGCCTATGAGAGGATCCCCCGCGTCCTGATTCCGCCCTCGGAAGAGGAGAGCTAACTTGGTTGTTCTGTCGAGCGTCCGTCGCTTGGCGCAAGATTTCTTTTCGGCAGCAATGAATCCAGCAACAACAGGCACGCGCCGGTAACGATTGCACTGTCAGCGACATTGAAGTCGGGCCAGTGATAACCGAAGATATGAACTTCAATAAAGTCAACGACGGAACCGTAGACGATGCGGTCGTGCACATTGCCGAGTGCTCCGGCAAAGACGAGCGCCAGTGCAATCGATGCAAGGGTGATGCGGTTGCCTATCCGGACCAGCGCCACAAGCACAACGAGTGCCGCGAGAAGCGAGAAAGAGATAAGGCCCCAGCGAACCGTGTTGGGAGAAGTCGAGTCCGCGAAAAGCGAAAACGCCGCGCCCTCATTGGTCCAGTGCGAGATACGCAGAAAGTGCGGGATCACCGGGATCGCTTCGCCGATAGGTATGCGCGCACTCACCAGCGTCTTCGTCAGTCGATCAAGAAAGATGATCGCGGCGGAGATAAGCAGCAACCAGTGCAGGCGGCGCGGCGCAACGAAGGTCACGATGCGGCCTCCGGGAGTGGATCGATGCCCATTTCCTTCAATGCTTGGTGGCATCGGGTGCAGACGTTTTTCCAGATGCCGTAATCAGAAACTTCAGGCATGAAATTCCAGCAGCGTGCACACTTGTGTCCACTTGCTGGCAGGGCTTTGGCTGCAAGTTCCGAGCCTTCGACGACCCTCACGGCGGATACGTTCATGATCTCTTTAAGCCCTGCGGCGTGACTCTGGAGCAACTTGAGCAAGTCGCCACTCGCCGCAATTTCAATTTCTGCTTCGAGGCCCTTGCCGATGCGCTTTTCCTGACGCGCTTCTTCAAGCACGCGCATCACTTCGTCTCGTACAGCAAAGATCTGTTTCCATTCTTCCAGCAGAGGGGCAGGGTCCGCTGCGAAGATATGCTCCGATTTTGGAAAAAGCGCAAGGTGTACGCTGGCTTCGCGGCCCTCGACTTTCGGGAGATAATCCCAGACTTCATCCGCGGTAAAGCTCAGGATGGGTGCGAAAAGCCGGACCAGCGCCTCGGTGATCTGCCACAGCACGGTTTGGGCCGAACGCCGGGCGGCCGAAGTGGGCGCGAAGGTGTACATGCGGTCTTTGAGCACGTCGAGGTAGAAAGAGCTCAGATCGACAATGGCAAATTCGTTGACGGCCTGATAGACGCGATGAAATTCGAAAGCCTCGTACCATCCGAGAATCTTCTCGGTAAGATCGCGAGTGCGGGCGAGCATGTAGCGATCGAGCGGGAGAAGATCGGATTCCGCGACGCGGTGCTGCGCCGGATCGAATCCATGCAGATTGCCAAGCAGAAACCGGAATGTGTTGCGCACCTTTCGATAGAGCTCGGCGCAGCGCTGCATCAGGTTCTCGCTGGCCGCCATGTCCTCTCTGAAGTCGATGGACGCGACCCACAGTCGCACGATTTCGCCGCCGAGGCGCTCAGCAATGTCGACAGGATCGACGCCGTTGCCGAGCGATTTGGACATGGCACGGCCTTGTTCATCGAGCGTCCAGCCGGCCGTCGCCACGTGCGAATAAGGCGCGCGCCCTCGGAGGGCGACGGAGGTGAGCAGGGAAGAATGGAACCAGCCGCGATGCTGGTCTCCGCCTTCGAGGTACAGGCACTCGGCGCGTTTGCCGGCAATTGGAGCGCCCTTCTGAAATGCCGCGTAGTCATCTTTGAGATCGAGGTCCGACTCGCAAACGGCGAGCCAGCTGGTGCCCGAGTCAAACCAGACATCGAGAATGTCTGTCTCCTTGCGGAATTCGGCGCCACCGCAATGTGTACACTTTGCGCCGGCAGGCAGCAGCGCGGCAACGTCCGTTGTGTGCCAGGCCTCGACGCCTTCGCGCTCAAAGAGATCGACAATCTTGCGATTGAGCACTGGGTCGAGAATCGGGTTCTGGCATTCCTCGCACACGAAAACTGCGATGGGCACACCCCAGATGCGCTGACGGCTGATGCACCAGTCAGGGCGCGTTGCGATCATATTTGTGATACGTTCTTTGCCCCACGATGGATCCCAGACGACGCGATCGATCTCCTCATTCGATAGTTGCCGGAATGTGGTCTCGGAGCGGTCGGCACGCTTCATCGGCGTTTCCAGGCTGATGAACCATTGCTCCGTGGCACGAAAGATCACCGGGTTATGACAGCGCCAACAGTGCGGATAGGAATGCTCAAGATCGGACGATGCCATGAGCGCTCGCTGTTCCTCGAGCATCGCCAAAACGATGGGATTCGCCGACCACACCGTTTTTCCTTCAAAGGGCGGCAGGGTAGCCAGCGGCCATGTGTCGTGGTCAACATGCAGATGGCCCGAAGAGTCCACGCGGCAGGTCTGGTCGAGATCGTAGCGCTGGCCGGTGTAGAAATCGTCCGCGCCATGCGAGGGAGCAGTGTGAACCGCGCCGGTGCCCGTATCTGCGGTGACATAGGTCCCCAGAACGCCGAGGATGCTCCGTTCGAGGAAGGGATGTTTGAAGGTGACCCGTTCCAGCTTGGTGCCTTTGAACCGGGCAAGTTCCTCGACCAAACCAAGCCGGCACGAGGCGATAACGGATGGAGCAAGTTCGGCGGCGACGATGTAGACCGGATCGGTCGGCTTGACCGCTGATTTTGGATCGCTGCTTGCCGCAAGCGCGACATACTCGAAATCCGGATGAAAAGCCACAGCCATGGACGCAGGAAGTGTCCAGGGGGTCGTGGTCCAGATGATGGTGTAGACCTCTCTGCCTGCGAGTGCCGGGTCCAGCGCTTCGGGTGGGGAAGTGAGCCGGTAGCGCACAAAAATGGAGGGGCTGACGTGGATCTCGTACTCGACTTCGGCCTCGGCGAGTGCTGTTCGGTCATGGATGCACCAGTAAACCGGCTTGAGGCCGCGGTAGACGAAGCCTTTCTCGAGAAATCCGTAAAACGCCTCGAGCGTCCGGGCTTCGTAATCGCGCGACATCGTCTTGTAAGGGTTACCCCAGCGGCCGAAACAGCCGATGCGCTGGAATTGGGATGTCTGCAAATCGACATACTGCTGCGCATAGGCGCGGCATGCATCCAAGACTGCAGGGACGGGCATTTCGAGCTTTTTGCGGCCGAGCTGCTCGTCAATCTTGATCTCAATAGGGAGGCCGTGGCAGTCGTAGCCCGGGACGTAGGGCGAATCATAGCCGGCCATGGTCTTCGATTTGACGACGAAATCCTTCAACCCTTTATTCAGCGCGTGTCCGAGGTGAATCGGTCCATTGGCATACGGCGGACCATCGTGGAGAAGGTAAACAGGTCTTCCTTGGCTGGCCTTGCGTAGTTCCTCATAGAGGCGCAACTCGGTCCACCGAGCCAGTCGAAGTGGCTCATTTTGGGCGAGATTGGCCTTCATGGGGAAGGCGGTCTGAGGCAAATTCAAAGTCGCCTTCAACTCCGGCGCTGGAGACATTGGTACTCCCTGCTTCACGTGAAAGTGTTCATTTTTCAGTGTAAATGTTTGAGAAAGAATTTCGGTAACAAGTCCCGAGGTAGCCCGTCTATTGTTTATGGGAAACCTGTCCTCCGCGGAATATGAGACTCAGGAGGTTGTCAAAAATGGAACTGAGTCCTCCGTGCTACAGACATCCACCGGTTTGGTCGAGCATAATGGAAAGAATGGCCTGAAAAGCGACCGCCTTCCGATTGGGCAATCGCGGGCAATAGGGCCAGCGGCAGACATGGCAAACGAATTACTTAACCAGCCTCAAACGGACTCCGAAGCGGCGGCAGGGGCACGGACCGGTCACGAGCTCGATTCTTTCCTAGGGAAGGTGTTTGAGGAGAAGCCTGTCTGGAAGACGCTCTACGAGAACATTCGCGACGTCTTCTTCCCGGTAAAGCTTCCGCCCCTCGAACTGACGTCGAAGCCCATTCCCGTGCCAGACCGGATGGCTGTAAAGGCTAATCCGTGGGCCATTGGAATCTCGACGACATTCAACGTCGCGATCCTTGCATTCGTCATCTGGCTGGGCATCAAGGCGGTTGTCAACATTGTGAAGCCGCCCCTCAAAGCCACCAATGTTGATGTCGGAACTTTCGACCTGAAAGCACCCAAGGCGGGCGTAGCAGCAGGCGGCGGTGGCGGCGGCGGTTCGCACGATATCGTCGATCCCATGAAGGGCAAGCTACCTCCGCGGATGAAGGACCCGATTACGCCGCCGATGGTTCCGATACTGGATAAGCCCAAGCTGGCGGTGCCTTCCGCGATCAACGTGCAGCCGAATATTCAGCTACCAGACAACCCCAATATGCCGAACATCGGCATGGCAAAATCCGCAAATGTGACATTGGCCTCGAATGGGCAGGGAGGCGGCAGTGGCATGGGCACCGGCTACGGTGGTGGCATGGGTTCGGGCACTGGAAACGGCTTTGGACCGGGTACTGGAGGCAATACCGGCGGCGGCGTATACCAGATTGGTGGCGGCGTCTCGGCCCCGATTGCGATCTTCACTCCGGAAGCAGAGTTTTCCGATGAAGCGCGGCGTGCGAAGTATCAGGGCGTTTGCCTGATCTCGCTGATCGTCGACGCGCAGGGCAATCCGCAGGATCCGCGTGTGATTCGCGCATTGGGTATGGGTCTGGATGAGAAGGCGCTCGAGGCCGTGCGGAAGTACAAGTTCAAGCCTGCAATGAAGGAAGGCAGAACTCCCGTGCCTGTCAGAATCACCATCGAGGTGAACTTCAGGCTTTATTGACATCCGGTTGAGTTATGTGGGAGAAGGGCGAAGCGCTTGGTGTTCGCCCTTTTTCTTGGTCCCGAAAGCGATCGGCTCGGGCGATCGTGCCCTCTGATCCGCTGTGATAAGCTTCGCTGGTTCGAATGAAGAGGGGGGCCAGGTATGCGGCGAGTTTGTGGTGGCTGGAAAGTCAAATTGGCTGCGATGATCGTGGCCGCGAGTGTAGTTCCGGTGTTATTCGCGCAAGCCGATTTTCCGTTTCGCAATACGAAGCTGAGCGACGACCAGCGCATCGCCGACCTGCTGAACCGCTTGACCCTCGAAGAGAAAATCAATCTGATGTCTGACCATCCGAAGATTCCCCGTCTGGGGATTGTCTTTTCCGGCCAGGTAGAGGGTCTTCATGGATTGGCGTTGGGCGGTCCGGCGGGGTGGGGAGGTCGCGGCAGGCAGCCGGTGCCTACCACGACGTTTCCGCAGGAAAAGGGACTCGGCGCGACGTGGGATCCGGATCTCGTCAGGAAGATCGGCTCCCTGGAAGGATATGAGGCGCGGTACTACTACCAGAATCCAGTCTTCGATCGGGGCGGCGTAGTTGTTCGTGCTCCTAACGCCGATTTGAGTCGCGACCCGCGATGGGGGAGAACTGAAGAGTCGTACGGCGAAGACCCGTTTCTCGTCGGCACGCTGACCGTCGCCTTCGCGCAAGGCTTGCAAGGTCCCGATCCGAAGCATTGGCAGGCGGCATCACTGATGAAGCATTTTCTTGCCAATGAGAATGAAGATGGCCGCACGCATAGTTCTTCGGATTTCGACGAGCGTCTCTTTCGCGAGTATTACTCTGTGCCATTTCGCATGGGATTTGAAGAAGGCGGCTCGCGCGCAGTCATGGCGGCCTACAACTCGTGGAACGGCACTCCAATGATGATTCATCCCGTGCTGAGAGACGTGATGATCAAGGAGTGGGGCAACGATGGCCTCATCTGCACGGATGGCGGCGCACTGGGCCTTCTGATCACCTCGCACAAAAGCTTTCCCGACAAGGAACACGGCGCGGCGGCAGCCGTGAAAGCGGGCATCAACCACTTTCTCGATACCTACAAAGACGATCTCGCGCAGGCTGTAAAGGATGGCTTGGTTTCGGAAGCGGAAATCGATGCATCGCTTAGAAATCTTCTTCATTTGTATCTGCGGTTGGGCGAGATGGATCCGCCGGACGCCGATCCCTACGCAAAGATTGGCCGCGAGACAGCCGGCGAACTGCCTCCCTGGGAGCGCGATTCAAGCAAGGCTCTCGCGCGACAGGCGACCGACGAGTCAATCGTGCTGCTGAAGAACGACAACAATACGCTGCCTTTGGACCGCGCCAAGCTGAAGACCATCGCAGTGATCGGACCGTGGATCGATCAGGTACTGCAGGACTGGTATAGCGGAACTTGGCCGTACTCGGTCACGATACTCGATGGCATTCGAGAGGCAGCAGGCCCGAACCTCAAAGTGTTGTTCGCTGACGGATCCGATGCGGCCGAAGCGTCAAAATTGGCGCGTGCTGCCGACGTGACGATTGTTGTCGTGGGGAACCATCCGGAGTGCAGCGCGGGTTGGGACCAGTGTCCCACGCCTTCAAACGGCAAGGAGGACGTGGATCGCAAGACGATTGCTCTTGAACAGGAGACGCTCGTGAAGCAGGTCTTCGCGGCAAATCCCAGAACGATCGAAGTCCTGCGGTCGAGCTTTCCCTACGCCATTGGCTGGAGCCAGCAAAATCTGCCGGCCATCGTGCACATCGTGCACAACAGCCAGGAAGAGGGCCACGGTCTGGCGGACGTGCTCTTCGGCGATTACTCACCCGCGGGGCGTCTGACACAGACTTGGCCAACCGGGGACGCGCAGCTGATGCCGATCATGGACTACAACCTGCTCGATGGAAGAACTTATCTTTACAGCAAGGAAAAGCCGCTTTATGCATTCGGGTACGGGTTGAGTTACACGACCTTTTCCTATGAAAGTCTGAACGTGAACTCGCCAACCATGGACGCCGATAGCACTGTCCGGGTGAATGTGAAGGTAAAGAACTCCGGTGCCCGCGCGAGCGATGAAGTGGTGCAACTGTATGTGCAGCATCTTGGGTCAACGGTCACAAGGCCGCAGTTGGAATTGAAGGGGTTCAAACGAGTGCACATCGAAGCCGGAGCAGAGCAGAACGTGACGCTGGAGTTGAAGGCGCGCGACCTGGCTTATTGGGACTCGCCGAGTCATGCGTGGCGCGTGGAGAAAGAAAAGGTCCGCGTGCTGACGGGAGGGTCAAGCGACGCGTTACCTGTGAATGCTGTTGTGGAAGTGACAAACTCCAAGGACTTCAGACCCTGATTTGCAGTTGATCGAGACGACAGCGCCTCATTTCGCGTATGCGCCGCCAAGCTTGAGCCCAAAGTGCGGAGAGTCGCCGGTCCCCGAAATTTTTACCGGTATCTCTGCACCAGCGCCATGCTTGTGGAAGAACGGATCGACCGGTTTGAGAAGGATGCTCTTCCATTTCGAGCCGACCATCTGCGATAACTCTGCCTTCGTGCGTACCTTGCCCGTGAAATCGTATTGCCTGCCATCCAGCGTATACGCGCCGCTGAGCCGAACGGAGGCGCCGGGTAATTCGTAGTCCAGATCCGGAAAATTCATCTTTCCGTTCTTCATCTCAAAATGCCCAGTCATCTTTGATTGAACATCCGGTGCGCCAGGCTTGGCCTGCTTTGGATCGCCCTGCGCGCGTAGGCTCATCATGTCAACCTTGTCCTCGACCGAGGGGTCGGTGAAGTGAATTCGACTTTCGGTGAACTCGCCTTTCATGCTGAGCTTTTGAACAACTCTTTCCTTGCCAGGCGCTATATGAAGTTTTGTCTTTGTCTGGATCACGCCCGACATCACAGGAGGGCTCGTCTTGACGGCGAGTTCCAGGAAATCTTGTATTCTCCCGGCGGGAATATCGACGTCCAGATCGATCGTGTGCCCCTTCCCCTTCTCATCCACAATCGCTCCTCGGCAGGAGAAGCTTGAGCCGCCGAGTTCCGCATCCACTTGATTGAGGTAGGTGTCGCCATTCATCCCATCGATCGTTGCCGAGAACTTTGTTGAAAGTGGCACTGGGCGATTGGCAGTATCCAGCGAAAAGTCGGGAACATCCGCCGTACCCTTTGCATCGATTCGATCCAATTGCCCCTGGAACGCGCCGACGGAATGAAGAATGCCGCCAATGCCGCGCATCGGATACAGATCGGCATGGTCGAAGACGTATTTCCCGTTCACGCTCGAGTCTCCCGGACTTTCCGTGTCCCAGGGACCGAATGTTCCAGTGGTATGAATGTTTCCTTTGGGGACCGCATTGGTCAAAATCGCGTCATAATCCCAGGGAGCACTACGACCGATGCCGTGGAAAACGATGTGCTTCATTTCAAAAAGCAGGGGTTCCTTTTGAGGGTTGGAAGTTCCAATGATCAAGCGGGAGTCGTCGCAGATTGTCTCGTCCAAAACGAAGTCGGATTTTGAAAAGTGATGCGGAGGATTCGTATTTTGCACCCGCATCGATTTTGGCGGAACGTTGACGACAAGGCCATACACGTAGACGGTCCTCACATGCATCGGCTTGAACATCAGCTTAACAAGCGCAGAGTGGAATTGGAATTTTTGCACGGAAATGAGTGGCGCCGTGGCTCCCGCGGCCATGACATCGTGTGAGGGAAAGATCCGAAGGCCTTCTCCCGACACGTTGAGGCCGCGCCAGACTGAAACCTGCAAATCGTCCAGGTCCACTCTGCTGTCGTACTCGGAGCTGAGTGCATGAACGACTCGGTTCTTGACGATGGGGACGGCTCGGTCGATCAGGATTTGCAGCGTTACCAGGAATCCCGCCCCAAGGAGCACAACTCCCAGACCCAGCCAGATCCAAATCTTTCGGCGAAGAGGGATGATGGGCAGATTGACCTGCTCGTGTACCGTGTTCAACAAAAACCTCGCATGTATTAAGATGCGAGGTCTGCGGTCGGTGTGTCTGTCGATTCCGAAATGGTCCCGCGCGGTTGCTTGCGGTCCACTGACCGCCGGACGCGATTTATTCGGGCCCTGAACACGCAGCGTTCCGGGCGCGGCAATTATGATGAATGGTTCGCTGAATCGGCATTGGGACTAATACCGGAGGGACGTTTTGAAGGCTCTTAAGCTGGGACACATCGCATCATTCTGTTTTCTTCTAACTGCCTTGAACATTCAGGTCCAAGTAATCGACGCGCAGACTTCTGACTCGCTCGCGTTGATGCCCCTCCCCGCGCATATCGTGCAAGGTGAAGGGCAATTTCCCATCGACGGGGGATTCAGTGTTTCGCTGGAGGGATACAAAGAAGCACGCCTTGTAACTACAAAGGAAAGATTCTTGGCCGATCTCGCGCGAGAAACTGGAATTCCATTCAAGCGAGATGCGCCCGCCGATCAGGCAAGATTCATCATTCAGACAACCGCAGCGAGCGATCCCGTGCAGAGGTTGGGCGAAGATGAGTCCTATCACTTGGAGGTCACGCAGAGCCGTGTCGAGTTGACGGCCCCGAATCCCCTTGGTGTCCTACATGGGTTGCAGACCTTCCTGCAATTGGTCCGAATCACGCCTCAAGGCTTCGCGGCTCCTGCCGTCACCATTGGCGATCAGCCGCGCTTTCCGTGGCGCGGGTTGATGATCGATGCAGGCAGGCACTTTATGCCAGTCGACGTGGTTGAACGCAATCTGGACGGGATGGAAGCCGTCAAACTGAACGTCCTGCACTGGCACTTATCTGAAAATCAAGGGTTCCGTGCCGAGAGCAAATTGTTTCCGCTTCTGCAAGAAAAGGGCTCCGATGGCCTCTACTACACGCAGCAGCAGATTCGCAGCGTGGTCCAATATGCGCGAGACCGCGGGATCCGCGTTGTTCCGGAATTCGACGTGCCATGCCACACGACCTCATGGTTTGTGGGTTACCCAAACCTGGCAAGCGGAACCGGGGCATACAAAATCGAAACCCGCTGGGGGGTGATGGACCCAGCGATGGATCCCACACGCGAGAGCACGTATCAGTTTCTCGATCGGTTCTTCGGCGAGATGATGACGATCTTTCCCGACGCATACTTCCATATTGGGGGCGACGAGTGCAATGGAAAAGAGTGGGATGCGAACCGGCGCATTCAGGCATTCAAGAAAGCGCACGGCCTGAAGGACAACGCAGCTCTGCAGTCTTACTTCACTGCGCGAGTGCAAAAGCTGGTCGCAGCCCATCACAAGATCATGGAAGGCTGGGATGAGGTGCTGCAGCCCGGCACGCCGAAGGACGTGGTCATCCAGTCATGGCGTGGACCGACGGCATTGGCTGCGGCTGCGCGGCAAGGCAATCGCGGTCTGCTCTCGACCGGCTACTACATCGATCTGAACCAGTCTGCCGCGCAGCATTATCTGGCCGATCCGCTGGGCGGCGAGGGAGCCTCACTGACGCCGGAACAGAAGGCGCGAGTCCTTGGTGGGGAAGCGACGATGTGGAGTGAGTTTGTTACGCCAGAGACGGTCGATAACCGGATCTGGCCGCGCACCGCAGCGATCGCCGAGCGGTTGTGGTCGCCGCAGGAAATCCGCGACGTGGATTCAATGTATGCACGGCTCACCGTCGTGTCGCAAAAGCTTCAGTATTACGGCCTGCATCATCTCTCATCCATTGATCTCATGTTGCAGCGGATGAGCGGACAAGCCGATCCGCGGTATTTGAAGGTTCTCGCGGCCGTCGTTCAGCCTCCCGAGGGCTACGAGCGTGAGCATCTGAAACAGTACGACGCCACCTCGCCGCTCAATCGGCTTGTGGATGCCGTTCCACCGGAGAGCGAAACTGCTCGCAGATTCGGAAATCTGGCGAAGGAGATTATTGCCGGCAATGCGTCGCCCGAGCAATGGCAGGAAGCGAAAGCTTGGCTTGTGTTATGGCGCGACAATGACGCCAAACTGCAGCCTCTCCTTGAGAACGCTGACCTGACGGCCGAGCTCGTCCCCGTGTCGCACACGTTGTCGCAGGTAGCGGCAGTCGGACTACAAGCCCTTGACGATCTTCGCGACCATCGTGCACGGGATGCCGCCACGCTGCAGATCAATCTGCAGATTCTCAAGGCTGCGGAAAAACCGGAGGCAGTTCTGCGCGATATGGTGGTGCCGTCAGTGAAATTGCTCGCGCAGGCAACCGCTACGCATTAGGCCAGAGATTCTGAGAGATTTGGTGCTGCGGGGTTACATGGTGTGCCCGGAGAGATTCGATAACCGCAAACGCAATGAATTGGCAAATGGAGAGAGCGGCGCCTTGGAGAGCATTCAAGAGCTGGAGGTACAGATTAAGAAGCTCTGGGAAAAGATTGCCGCAGAGTTGCATGTGCCCGTAGGCCAGCCGCCCGATCTCCAAAGCTTGAGGGATGCTGCAGACAAACTCGGATCCGGCAACCCTAAACGCTCCAGCAAGCGGGCGACAACACTTACGACTCTAAAGACCACGCGCGATGCCGAGGAAGGGAGGTTGCGCGACCTTCGTTTGGAACTCAGTAATCTCATGGCCCGTGTCGAGGAAAAAGAAAGCACAACGAGCAGACTTCGCGCTCTGGTGTCCGAGGATGATGGCTGTTCGTCGCTGGACAAGACCGCACTTTGTCCGGTAGCGGCGATATCGATCGAAGAGGCACTTGCCAAAGGCTGCCTACTCGATCCTCAACTGGAGAGATTCAAGACAGCAATCGAACGTGAAGAAACGGATCTGGGAGACTTGAGGGCCAAAGTGCCTCTGCTCGAGCATGCGATCAGCAGTGCGGAAACGCAATTAGTCACGCTGAACAAGCAAATTCCCCGGACGCCAGCTGCTGACCTCCTGAACGACCGCATCGACGAGCTGGAATCATTGATCAAGGAGAAAGATCGATTTAGCAATGAGCTGGCGGTGACACGCTCGGAACTGCATGATGTTAGGACACGATTGACTCAGCTGCACAAGGCCGGTTCCAAAGTTGAACGGTCGTTCTCGCTTTTGTTTGAGGCAATCGTTAAAGATCTTCTCCCCGGGAACATTGTCGATAGAGCCCGTATGGAGGGGAATAATCTCGACCTGAAAGTAAAGAGTGGGGGCAAAACTCTGGCCCTCGGAATGGAGACGGTGAAGGTCCTCGCCTTCGATCTCGCAGCCATTGCATTGTCAATAGAGCAGCAAACCTTCCTTCCCGATCTGCTGATTCACGACAGTCCGCACGTCGCTGATCTCGGTGCTTCCATTTACGAGCGGCTCTTTCTGCTCGCAAAAAGGATGGAAGATTTTGGCGACACGCCATTGTTTCAATACATTCTCACGACCACAAGCAAGCCACCTGTGCAAATGCGCAGCCAAGTGTGGGAGCGTCTGCAACTATTCGGTTCCCCTGAGAAGGACCGTTTTCTCACGGTGGATCTTTGAGCCGAGGAGGAGCTGCATCACCCACCGGCTGATGCGCTCCATTCGAAGAATCATGTGACCGTACTCGAAAGGCGATATTTCAGGAGGATTCGTGCATGCCGAAGTCCATAGATCAACGCCATCGTCAAGAAGTTCGGAAAACGATGAATTGACTTTCAAGCGCAATGAGTCACTGCGCACCATCATTCGAGCAGCGTTCAGGGCTCAAGGAGTTTCACTCGTTGAGGCGGATTATGACCTCAGCACGCGGCTTTCCAACAAGACACTCAAGGTCATCGAGGCGAGCGGCGGCGCGCGCGGCGCCGCGCTCGAGCGCCGCGTGCAACTCTTCGCGACCCTGACTCTCCTTTCAATTAAACGGCGTCGGCAGCCGACACCACACCAGACGGCGGAGTTTATGGTTTACGTGATGGGAAGAAAGAATGCTCAAAAGACTACGGAAGCTGATTTCAAAGCGTTCGATTCTATCAACGTCGCACTGAATCGGCTGCTTGACCGGCCCGCATGGGCCGGCGTGCATGCGGGGCATGCGGCCATGAGCTGCGTGTCCCTGCTGTCCCTCTGCGATCTGTCCATCCTTAATTGGAGGATGCCGTAGCGGCCTGTAATTTGGTGACGGAGGCGAGTTGAAGAGTTCAACCGACACAATGTGGGACCGCGCCCGGGTCAGTAGGCTGACAACATAACCGTGCAACACCGATTCTGGCATCTGAGAACGGGAAGTTATCGGATGTTAGGCCAGCGCATGATGCTGTATATGTTCGTTCTCATCTGTGTTGCAGATCACACTCTTAAGTTATGTAGTATCCACCTAGATCACAACGGGAATACCGCGGCGAAATAGTACCCTTCTGCACATGGCAAAGAAGAAGACAGTTCCATTCAAAGTCACGTGGGAGGTCCCAAATGAGGCCCAGAAGAAGAACGTGACGAGGCTTCAGAAGCTTCTTGGCACCGATATTCCAGTAGTTGTTACCAAACGGCCTCAAAGGCGCTCGGTGAAAAGTAGGAAGGACGAATTGCGATCGCTCTGAAGGCCTCAAGCCCCTCTCTGGGCCGCCGTACTTGGCCTTCCTCGCGTAGATCGTGGCCTAGCTCACACCGCACTCGCGCGCTATATCATCCACAGTGCGACCGGCTTCAACCTGCTTCAGCGCAGCGATGATCTGCGCTTCCATATGCCTGGCTCTTCGACATCCTTCGCCCCTCTCCGAATAGGAAATCACACTCAGTCCTGTGCGGATAAACACCTCGGCACTTGTCTAGATTCTGGGGCGTATTCGAGGACCTATCCGCCTTGTGGTGGGAGAATTTGTATGACGATCCCTGACGTAGTTGGCGAGCTCGCCGCATGGAGTACAAAAAGTGCGGCATCTTGTACTGAGTCGGCAGATTTAGTTACCATGTTGAAGGTTTCAGGCTTGGTCTAAAGGAGGAAGGATGAGCATAAGAGGAGCGGTGACTGAATTAAACAAGGAGATCGAGCGTCTTACGAAAATGCGTGACGCGCTCTTGGAAGGCTCGGCAGAGACGATCCCCGTACACGCCGCGACCACTGCACGCTCCGCGACTCCAAAGAAATCCGCCCCAGCCAAGAAGAGAACGATGTCTCCTGCTCTCCGCAAACGCCTATCCGAAGCCGCCAAAGCTCGATGGGCCGCTAAGAAAAAGTCAAGCGCGGCGAAGTAAAGCGCGAGGGTGAGGGCCACCTTGCACCATACCGCATGGGAAGGCGCATTTAGGTTGAAACCAGTGTGTGACACAACCTGTTTATTTCATGTTCAAGCGCAGCCAATGTTTTGATGATGCTATCGAATGCAGGCGGCTCCCCAAAGATCATGACGCCCATATTCCGGTAGTCCGTCGCCAAAGCCGCGATCCGTTCCTCCCTTGGCACTAAGCGCAGGCTTCCAGGACGCGCCAGCTCATAATGAGCCCAGCCGGAAGGGTAGAACGTCTCTTTGTGCCTCACAACCTGCGCCAGCAACTCCATGTCCGAAAGGGCCTCCGCCTTGATCGGCCCCTGCGCAAGCATGGAAACGTCGTAGTAGTGGCGCGAGTAGCGATTGAGAAGTGGTTTTTCGAGCGGGCGATAATACTCAGCGTGAAGGATTGTTGCCTTTTCCCAGAAGGTGCGCTTCGCCAGAAGCGCCACGACGGCAACATCGCCATCGGCGACAACATCCGGGAATTCCTCCGCCACGAACGAACGGATTGTGAAGTTGTCATGCGGCACGAATTCCGCGTGCGTTCCCAGTTCAAGGACCACCTGGGGCGCGACGTAGTCTAGCTTCTTCGCCGCTGTCGGATACCGGAATTGAACTACGTTCGGGTCCTGTTCGCTGACAGTAAGGCTCCACGTCTCGGCCGTGCCGAGAATCTCTTCACACCGCGTCTTCAGTGCATTCAAGAATTCGCCGCCGATGTATCGCTGGCACTCGACCATCATCTCGGCGAGGATACCTGCGCGCTTTGTTTTGGAGAGGTTCTCCCGCCTGGATCGCGCTCGTCCGTGAAGCCGAGAGCGGCATAGTCCACGGCCAGATCGATGTCTTCCGAAAAGCGGCTGATCGCATGGAAGATCTTCGATAGCGAGGTGCCGCCCTTGAAGAGAAGACGGCCCGACAGGGCTTCAATCGAGAAAAGCTGCTTCAGCACCCAGCAAACCCAGAAGTCCTTTTCAACAATGGCGTCAGACAGGCCCTTCCGATCAGCGGTCTCGGCGAACAGTTCCGCGCGCTCGCTCGCGGGCATACGGGCGATCTTGTTCAAACCGTCTTCTCCGCAATCCTGTTGGCAATTTCGTAAATCCAGTCTGCGCCGAACCGCGTGTCCTTCAGCAGCTTGCGCTTCTCGGCTGCCGTCAGCGCGGATCTCAGTTTGTCGATTTCGCGTGCTCCTACTCCATCCTTTCCAAGGTAACGCAGCGCCTGCACCACAAGCGCGAACTTGCCGTCAAGTCCAGCGATGGCCTTTGGCCGTGCGTGTTTGAATTGGATTGTGCGGCGCCCGATTGGCACTTCGTTATTCGGGCCGTCCGTCAGGTAAATGATCTTCGACGGCACTTGAGTGGAAAGACCGAGCAGATTGGCCGCCCATGCCCCCTCAGGAACGATCTTCCATTTCTGTCTTCGGGCTATGGCCCGCGCCGCTTCATCAATATCCGGGCTCAGTTTTCCTCCGAGGGATGGATTGATCTTCGGCATGTCGTAGAGGCCGCGCCGAATACGCCGGATGGTCCCTTCGCGAGCTAGACCCGATAACGCCATGTCGATTGAGCCTCGACTGGCGATATTCAGAAAATCTTTCGCCGAGAAAGCTTTTCCGTTCCCCAGACGTTCAATCCTTGCAACTATATGATCTCGCATGGTTTGCATATCGACACTGTACTCTATAATTTAGAAAAAGCATACTACTTTGTCTAAATCAATATTATGAGCTGGAAGGACGTATCCTCCCTATCTCCGGCCCTCGAGTCCTCCGCCACCCTCCTCAGCGGGCCTGTTCCGTGCCAGCAGATTGGGCACGGTTGCCGCAGCAAGACAGTTAAAAGCCGAGGGCCAAGGCCCGGGAAATTTGTATTCCCGGAGGATTGAACTTCGGACTTCCTGCCCGAACCAGCCATCCGATTCAACCGTGCCGTAACGGGTCCGCCCACCACGTATCGCTCCATGCCATGATCGATTCAGTTTGCTCTCTCAGGAGTGAGGCGCATCACGTGTCTGGCGTATTTGTCCGAGAAGCCGGTTTTACGTTGAGCGCCGGGATAAACCGGCATGTTGTAGGGGATGAAAGA
>OBLW0100000537.1_pt1 | contig 32352 bp, 17 predicted proteins | sample 1520161 | NCBI WGS metagenome assembly OBLW01 (sample SAMEA3539309, study PRJEB22396) | soil metagenome | biome: tundra; feature: field; material: soil | place: USA | collected 2010-05 | depth 0.15 m
CGGATCGCCGATACCCGCCAACAGCACTGAACCTTGCAGCGGTTCTGAGGAACGAAACCAGAAGGCCAGAGTCCAGGTGGCGCGCCCGTCGAGCAACGCGTCGCGCTGATCCGGTTCCTTGTTCAGCCCGAGCCGATCCAGCAACGCAGCTGTACGGCTGTCGAGGGGCGACGGGGCAGCCAATTGCTTCGTCAGGCCGGGGCCGTCGGGCAAGAAAACGGCGTTGTATGGACCGTAGATTTCAGCTGGAATTTCCTGCGATCGGGCAACGCCAGCCGTTACCATCAGTGAAAAAAGCACGGCACCGATTGCAAAGTGAAGTTGAAAATTGCGTACGCAAAAGGGCAAACGGAGATTCAAGGCAGGAACAAATCGAATAGGCATCGCGGGCAATATCCTAATGTGTTTCTGCGCGACTTGTCTTACTGAACCGCAGAGTCGTAGCAAAAAGCAAAGGATCGGATCGAAAGGCGGCCGAGCCTCCTTCCAATCCGATCAGAGTCGCAGGTTTGCGGAGTCCGGGATTTGCGGAACCGAACTCCGTCTGGTTCAGAAGTAGACCTTGCCAGCCAGCTGGATTCGACGTGCAGTGCCGTTGAAGCCGCTTATCACGCCGAACTGGCCTGAGGTAATACTCTCGTTTGGAGTGCCGAGTGAGGGGTGATTGAACGCATTGAACATCTCCATCCGGAACTGGACGTTATAACGCTCATTGTTGCCCCACATCGTGTTCTTCAAAATCGCCAGGTCCAGGTTCTGGAAACTCGGACTATTGACGCCCCACAGCGCGCGCGGTGCATTGCCGATGGCAAAGGACTGCGGCATGCTGAAGACGTTCGCGTTGAACCACTGCTTATAGGTCGGAGACTGCAGTTTCGCAGTCTGGCCGGTCCACGCAGGGCGTTGGCTGAATGGATTCTGATCGGTCTCCTTGGTGGTGCCGTTGTCAGCAGAGGAGAGCACGATCGGCGTTCCGGTATACCAGGTCTCAATACCGCTCACTCCCCATCCGCCGACGATCTTGTCGGCCAGGCCACCGTTGTTGAGGAACATTTGTCCATGGCCAAACGGAAGCTGATACAGGAAACTCGAAACGATCTGGTAGGAGACGTTTTGCGTGCCAATGCCCCACTCAGCCTTCGGATTGTATTGGTCCGCGAAGGTCTGGCTGGCGTTCCCCAGGTAGTTCACCGCCGATGCTGCATTGTCGTACTCGCGTCCGTCAGTAAACGAGGCGGTGAAAGTCAGCCCGTGCGTCAGTTGTTTGTCCGCGCGCAGGGTGAAGGCGTTGTACATTGATGCCGCACCCGGCTTGCGGAAGCTCGAAACACCCGAGTACTGCGGCCAGTGCTTCAACAGCGCCGCCTGCTCAATGGTTGCACTGCTGGTCAGGCCGGAAGAGGCCACCGAGTATACCGTCCCGGGGCCGATCACGCCGTTGAAGGGGTTTGCTACCTGGTTCAGCAACAGGCAGGAACTCGATGGTGCGCCAGGCGTGCAGCCATATTGCGCGAGCGTGGAAAGCGGCAACTGGTCGTAGGGTTTGCCCGGGTCGCCGTTAATGAGGAAAACACCCTTATTGGCCAGATATCCGAGTTCAAGTTTGATGCTGAATGGCATCGCGAACTGCGCACTGCCGTTCCACTGAATGGAATACGGGGTGCGGTCGTTGTCAAAATACGAGTTCTGCAGGCCATTGCCGAGGTCGATACCAGCAACGCACGCCGCGGAAGCCAGGCACGAAGCTTGATGGCCCTGCGGAGAGGCATACAACGGGAACGGTGTCCCCGCGGCAGGATTTGCTGCCAGAATCGCAGGGTCCGGACTATACAGAGTGGCGACAGGCAGGTTGTCCTGGTTGGTAAACGACGGATTGAAGTTGGTCTGCGTCGAGAATCCTTCGTTGCCCGGAGAGCCGGTAGTTCCGGAAGCCTGGAAGGCCGAGGGCTGGAAGATAATGCCGGCGGCAGCGCGAAGCACGATCTTCGGAGTGGGATTGTAGGCAAGCCCGAAGCGCGGACCGAAGTCCTTCTTGGGGAACGGCACCTGGCGCCTGCCAAACTTCGCGCCCGGTGTGCCCACGATCGTCATCGCGCCAAGCAAATTGCTGCACGCAGGGCAAGTTTCTCCTGCAGTGAGATTGCCCGCGATGCCTGCGCCCTGCAGCGGAGAAGGCGCGTTGGGGTCCCAATAGGTCAGTTGGTTCTTGTACTCCTGGTGAGGAGTATCGAAGTCGTACCGAAGGCCGATGTTGAGAGTCAGCTTGGGAGAGACCTTCCAGTCGTCCTGCCCGTAGAAGGCCCAGTACTGGCTGGTCGAGATGGTCTTTTCGTCTTCCGTAATGTCACCACCCGAAGGCAAACCGAGCAGCAACGAGGCGATTGAGAAGCCGGTCTTATCGGCGCTCTGCGGGAACTGGCGCGTCCAGCTGTCATCCCCAGTAAAGGTGCCGGAGGGGTAGCTCCACTGATAGAAGTTTTCCCGCAACGCGCGGAATTCTCCGCCAACCTTGATGCTGTGCGCACCGACGATCTTCACGAGGCTGGCGTTAATGCTCTGTGCCAGCGGGTCTTCTTGGTATTCCTCATAGCCCAATGGGCCCAGGTCAGAGAAGCTCCCATTTCCTCCGAAGCCGAAGTGCGGGAACATCTCGCCTTCGAGGGCCGCCTGCGACACGAAGCCGGAATCGAACCCGAGCTTTCCTGGATCGAAGCTGCCGCCCACCGGCACGCGGTTGAAATTCTGCTTCGAGTAGCCATAGCGGAATTCGGCCAAAAGCGTCGGGGTGAAAGTGAATGTGTTGTTGAACGAACCGCTGAAGTCCGGCTGGTGGTAGGTGCCGCCGTAGTTGCCGGGCGAAGCGGCATCGTTGTAGTCATTCAGCGTGGAGCCCGTCTGGTTCAGCTCAGAATAGCGCAGGAACGAGTGCCACTTCTTTGTCACGTCGACGTCGACGCGTGAGTCAAAGTGCCAATAGTCGGTTGGAACGGATCCGGTCTGCTGGTAGTTGTTGTAAGTTCCCGCGCCCGAGATATTGGGCTTGGGGAAGTACGGCAGAGCGGCCGCGGCAACAGGGGAAATTCGTGCTGGGTTAATGACGTTGTATTCGCCATTGTACATGAGCGGCTGGCGTTCGTAGACACCGCTGGCGTTCTTGGCCACGGTGTCGGGATCGAAGAGCATGGGCGTCGTCGACCCATAAAGACTGGTAAAGTCTCCGCCAAACCACGCCGGGTTGGGCACAGAGTAAGTGCTCGTCTGGCCTGCGGAAGCACGTGAATCTTCAAAGTCAAAGAAAAAGAAGGCGCGGTCGTGGAGGATCGGTCCGCCGATCGTGCCACCGGTCTGGTATTGGTGTGCAGCTGGATTTTTTTCGTTGGGATTTGCTACGCCGGGCGCGCCGAAGGGGAGAGCGTCGAGCGATTGATTCTGGATGAACTCAAAGAAGCTGCCGTGAAATGTGTTGCCGCCGCTCTTGGTGACGAGGCTGATAATGCCGCCCGAGAAGCGTCCGTTCTCGGCCGCCGGTACGCTGGTCTGCACGTTCTCTTCCTGGATTGAGTCTTCGATCGGCTGGTAGGCCGATTCGTTGTTGCCGACGTTGTTCTCCGGAAGAATGTTGGTCATACCGTCGATCTGTTGTTCGTTGTTGCCGTTGCGGCTGCCGCCAATATGCGGTGTGGAGGCATTTCCGGTTGAGTTGTTGCTGACAGTGACGCCAGGAACCAGCGTGGCGAAGTCGAAGGGATTGCGCCCGTTGTCGGGTAGCTCGAGCAATGTCTGGCTCTGAATGGTTTGTCCGAGGCTGGATGTGTCGACATCGAGCGATTCGGTTGTCGCGTTGACTTCGATGGATTGGGAGACGGTTCCGACTTCTAAAACGAAGTTGATCGCACGCGTCTCAGTCACCTGCACCAGCACATTTTCCTGTTCGCTTCTGCGGAAGCCTGTTGCGGAAGCAGAAACGAGGTAGGTTCCTGGCTCCACAAAGGGAATGTTGAAGCGGCCTGCCCCATCGCTGGTCGACTGGCGCTGCTCGTTGGTCGTTGTCTTGGTGATAGTAATCGTGGCTCCCTGCACTGCCGCGCCTGTTTTGTCGGTCACCAACCCCTGGATGATGCCGGTAGGCGTCTGTGCATGCGCGAAGACACCCAGAAAGGCGAGGACGATCAGGCTGTTGAACCAATGTTGTAGTCGCATACTGCCTCCTGAATGCCGATGGATGACGGACGCAATTGCGGGAGCCATGAAGGGGGTTCCCTGGAATCTGCGATCCGATATCGCTATCATTCGTGACGCCCATGATAGCGTTATCATCGACGAACAGAAGAAATAAGGCCTCGGAAGTGCCTTTGTCAAGAGGATTTTTCGTAATTCGACAGAATCGTGTATTTGTGTGCTAAAAATGGTATCGAAATCATGGGAGCTGCCGTGGCGGTCGATTTTTCCGATGCTCGCTCTGTTCTCGCCTTTGATGTTGGTGGCAGTCACATCACGGTTGCACGTTGCAATCTCAAGGACTTCCGCATTCTGCGGACTGCCAGGGCTCCCCTCCCGTCGGACCTAACCTGCGATGAATTTCTGGACCTGATCCACGGTCTCAGCCACGAGATGTTGCCCAATTCATCGGAGCCAGTCGGAGCGGTTCTTGCCGTTCCAGGCCCTTTCGATCTTGTCTCCGGCGTAAGCCACATGCAGCACAAATTGAAATCGCTCTATGGCGTGGACCTGCGGAAAGCGCTGGCAGAGCGGTTTGGGTGGAGGTCGGGCCAATTCCTTTTTGTCAATGACGCGGTCGCGTTCCTTCTTGGTGAAGTCCATTGCGGAGCGGCTCGCGGCGCAAGGAGAGCAATCGGAATCGTTCTCGGTACGGGAATCGGCTCCGCCTTTGCATGCGATGGGCAGCGGGTCACGCAAGGCGATGGAATACCGGCGGGCGGCGAGATCTGGAATCTTCCTTACGGCAACGGGATCGTCGAAGATTTGCTTTCGACGCGCGCGATCAAGGGAGGATATGCTGCGCTGACCGGAAAAGACGAAGAAGTGATATCGATCGCCTCGGGAGCCGATTCCGATTCGGACGCGCGTGCCGTGTTCCAAAGGTTTGGATTCAACCTGGGCCAGGTGTTTCGCGATGTGCTCGCTCCTTTCGGTCCTGACGTTGTAGTTCTTGGGGGCGGAATCTCTCGTTCTGCAAGGCTTTTTCTTCCTTTCGCGCAAAATCAGCTCAACGGTTTCGGGTTCAAGTTGGTAACATCGAGGTTGCTCGATCAGGCTCCGCTTGTCGGTGCGGCTTCGTTCTGGCGCAGTGGTAGCGATATCTCCGAAAAGGCGGCAATCCAGGATCCCGAACGAGCTGATTCGCTCCGTGATGACCCTTAAGCTCACCATTCTCGTGTTTGTTCTGCTGGGTGTTGGGGGAACGGCTCGCTCTGCGTCCAACCCATGCAAAGGGCCGGATGCCCTCGAAAAGCAGGTTCTCGCTCATCCTTCCGCCCACACCTCGGGAGCACTTGGAGGGTGGTTCGGCGAACGACACGACTACCCATGCGCGATTGCGGCGTTTGAGTCGGCTGTCAGACTCGATCCCAATTCGGCCCGCATGCACTACTTCCTCGGACTATCCCTCTATTCATCTGGTCAGGTCGATGCGTCGATAACGGAGCTTCATCGCTCTGTCGAATTGGATTCGAGCGATGTGCAAGCGCGTCTCGCTCTTGGCGTGGCTTATCACCAATTGGGCCGTGCCGCCGATGCGGAGACAGCCTGGGAAGGTGCTCTGGCTACCGATCCGAACTCCACGACGGCGCTCGACTGGCTTGCCAAGGCACGGATTGCGGACGGTCAATTCGGCGCCGCGATTGAATTGCTCTCTTCAGCGCCGGCGGACGGGGACGAGGATCTTACGCTCGATCTTGCCCTCGCCTACTCCGAGTCGGGAAGTTTCGACAAGGCTGCAGATACGTTGAGGGCTGCTCTAGTGAGATCACCGGGCTCTCTGCGGATCAGCAGCGCACTTGCGACGGTGTATGTCCAATCCCATCGTTACCAGGACGCAACGAACCTGATTCGTGTCACGTTGAATGCCCGTCCCAATGACGTTGCAACCCAATTGCTCTACCTGCGGCTGCTTGTGCTCCAGGATGACGACGCAGACGCGCAGCCGTTAGCGCAGAAAATGTTGTCCGAACACCCACAGGATTTCGACGCCCTTTATCTTTCTGGTGTTATCGAAAACGATGAACAGCAATATGCAGCGGCCGTTGAACATCTGCAAGCCGCGGCTCGATTGAATCCCAACCACTACGATGTGCGCTTCAATCTCGGTACGGCGTATGCGCGCTTAAAACAGAACGAAGCGGCACGCGATGAGCTGGCGAAGGCTGTGACTCTCGATCCTTCGAAGGCCGAAGCTCATTTCCATCTGGCGCAGGTGTTGCGTTCACTCGGTCAAACCGCCGACGTGCAAACACAGCTGAAGCTTTTTGAACAGTGTCAACAGGCCACTACTATGCTGGCTCTGGGCCAAACAAAAGCAGGCCAGGCTGCGCAAGCTCTTGACGCCGGAAACGCCACGCAGGCGATATCACTCTATCGCGAAGCAATCGATGCCTTGCCGCAGGATGCGGTGCTTGAGTATGACCTTGCGCTCGCATTGGAGCGGGTGGGCGACGCGGCCGCAGAACGTGCCGCGCTCGAGAAGGCTCTGCAACTCAGACCAGGCTTTGCAGAGGCGGAAAATCAACTAGGCCTCGTGACTGCGCGTGCGGGAGAAAACTCCACAGCAGAAAAACACTTCCGCGACGCGATTGCCCGAGCGCCGAGCTACGCTGAAGCGGCGAATAATCTGGGCACACTTCTCGGCCAGCAAGGACGTGACCGCGAGGCCGAAGCGTTTTTACGATCCGCCATCTCGGCGAATCCCCGCTTTGGACAGGCCTGGGTCAACCTTGCAGCAACTCTCGCCAGCGAATCACATTTCTCTGAAGCGCGCGCTGCGGTCGGGTCGGCACTGCGAATCGATCCGCGGGATGCGGATGCCCTGCGACTTCGTGCGATGCTCGCTGATCCGGCGAGCAGCGAACCCGCTGACTCCAGCACGAGCAGTACATCCGCTCGAAGGCCGCGTTAGCAAATCCATGCCTTCTTCCGACAATCGTCAATGGTCTCGTCGCCGTCTGCTTCAGACAGGCGCGATGGCTGCCGCGCCGGTTTTTGCTCCAAATCTTACGCGCGCCGCACAAGCGATATCGCCTTCTCTTCCGCCCTTTTCTCGATTCACGGATGTCGCGGCGCAAGCTGGTCTCACGCGAGCGATTGTGTATGGTCCGATGGGCGAAGTGCCTTACATTATCGAATCGATGGGCGGTGGCTGCGCCTTTTTCGATTACGATAACGATGGCTGGATGGACATCTTCATCCTTGGCGGCCGTCTTCTCGATAGCGTGCCATCTGGATCGGGCAATCGTCTTTACCGCAACAATCGCGACGGAACATTCACCGATGTCACAGCAAAATCGGGATTGGGCGATCCGGGTTGGGCCAATGGCGTTTGTGTGGGCGACTACAACAACGATGGGTTTGAGGATCTCTTTCTCACGTACTACGGCCACAACAAGCTCTATCGCAACAATGGCGACGGCACGTTTACTGACGTTACGACGCAGGCGGGACTGCTACTCGATGGCGATCGTTTTGGCACGGGCTGCACCTTTCTTGATTACAATCGTGACGGTCATCTCGATCTATTCGTCGCGAATTACGTCGAATTCGATTTGGCAACGGCGCCGAAGCCAAGCATTCATGTGGCGACGTGCTCGTATCAGGGAGTTGCCGTCTACTGCGGACCGCGCGGACTTCCCATTCCAACCCATGCGCTCTATCGCAATAACGGCGATGGTACGTTCACGGATGTATCGAAGACTTCCGGCATTGACACAGTGAAAACGTCCTATGGGCTTACAGCTGTGTCACTCGACGTGGATGAAGATGGTTGGCCAGACATCCTGCTTGCGGCCGATTCCACACCGAGCCTGCTTTTCATGAACAATCACGACGGCACATTTCGCGAAGAGGCCTTGGTTCGCGGGCTCGCCGTGAGCAGCAATGGCCAGGAGATGGCCGGCATGGGCATCGCGCCTGGCGACTACGACCTCGACGGGCACATCGACATCTTCAAGACGCATTACCAGCTGCAGTCGAACGGCCTTTATCACGCCACGGGTAAAGGAGATTTCGACGACGTGACGGTGGAATCGGGCATCGGTACGGAGCGTCGCTTTGTGAGTTGGGGCGATTGCATCCTGGATCTCGACAATGATGGATGGCCGGATATTTTCTATGTCACCGGAAATGTCTATCCCGAACTGGAACGTGTTTTCAGCCGCTTTCCTGCACGCAGTCAGCCGATACTCTTTCGCAATCTGCGCAATGGGACTTTCGCGGAGATAGGCGATGAAGGGGGCCCTGCTTTGGCTGCACACCATTGCAGCCGTGGATGTGCTTTCGGCGACTTCGACAACGACGGCGATATCGATATTCTCGTAATGAATCAGAACGAGCCGCCGTCCTTGCTGCGCAACGATGCGCCGCCGCGCAACAACTGGATCAAGGTTCGACTCGAGGGGATCAAGAGCAATCGAAGCGCAATTGGCGCACGAGTGCTGGTTCGCTATGGCGAGCACGTGCAGGCGCAACAGGTGATGAGCCAAACGAGTTATCTCTCGGTCAACGATCCGCGATTGCATTTTGGATTGGGAGCTGAGAGCACCGCCGGCGTTGAGGTTCACTGGCCATCGGGCACCGTCGAGAATTACAAGGCGCAGCGAGCGAATCAACTTGTTACCATCCGCGAGGGCACCGGCGTGGTGAAGGGCCGCCCATTTTCCAAGACTATTTAGCGCAGCTTTATTGGCTTCCTTGACCATTCAGCATGGCCTGAAGCTGGAGGGCTTCTTTGTTTTCGGGGTCCAGTTGAAGAGCCTGCTGCACAACCGCATCCGCTTCAGAGAACTTCGACTCGCTCGCCAGCGTAGCTGCCAGATTTACCATTGCTCGCGGAAATGCCGGATCGTTCTTGATTGCTTCGCGGAACATTTGCTCCGCTGCAGCATCGTTCCCTTGCTGTCCATAAAGAGTGCCCAGGTTGTTTTCCGCATCTGCGAAATCAGGTTTCAGCGCAATCGCGGTTTTGAATTCCTGTTGTGCTGCGACCTGCTGGTCGGCTTGTCCCTCCGAGAGGAGCGCTAATCCAAGATGGTTATGCGCATCCGCGAGTTTGGGATCGATCTCGATCGCAGCTTTAAATTGAGCGATTGCGTCGTCAATGCGCCCAAGCTGCTCGAGCGCGCTGCCGAGGCTGTTGTGAAGGTCCGCGGAGTCGGGATAAAACTGCATTGCCTTCTCGTATTCGGCCACAGCGGCATCGGTCTGTCCGGTACCAATCAGTGCATGGCCCAGGTTCACATGAACGAGGTTGTACTGGGGATTCAATTCCAGAGCTTTCTCGAACTGAGGTACGGCTTCGTCGTATTTGCCGGTTCGCGTGAGCGCGACGCCGAGATTATTCGCGATGCGCGCATTGTCGGGATTTTCGTTCTTGAGCTTGATCCATTCGGCAATCGCCTCTGCCTCGTGGCCTTTCTCGGCGAGTTCTACGGCATGATCAAACTGCGTATACATCTCGACCGCGGGCGTGTTGATTTTGACAAGACCATCGGGCGGAATGTTCACGAATTCCGGCAGATTGACGGCACGATTTGCTGCAGTGGGATTGTCGATGTAAATTGCCGGGCTGTCGATGCCCTGCTCGTCGACGTGTGTCAGATACATGCGCGTAAAGGGCCCGCGGCTCTTGGACGAGAACACCAGCCATCGGCCATTAGGTGACCAACTGTGCCAGGAGTTCATGGGATACATATTGGCGCGCATCTTCCGCGGCACACCACCCTCGGCTGGCACGATGTACAGCTGGCCATCGGGTCGCATCAGTAATCCGTTGTGCGCTTGAACAAAGACGAGCCACTTGCCGTCGGGTGAAATCTTCGGAAACGAATTGCTCGTCCCATTTGCCGACGCGCCTGCGATTGGTTCCGCTTTGCCGCCTTTCCCATCATTGAACGGCACGCGATAAATGTCGTATTGAATCTGGATTTCGTTGGGGTCGTTCGAATGCGTCGCGATGGGCTTGCCCGGCGGATAGGGATCCTGCGCTTTCGCGCGAATAAACACGATGTACTTGCCGTCGGGGCTCCACGCACCGTTGGCCTGCACGTAATTGGGATCGTCGGCACCTGGCAAAGGATGCCTCTCACCTGTCGTTCGGTCGTACCAATACAAAACTCCGCGCGTCGGAAAGAAAACCTGGAGAAATCTGTAGTCGAGAAAGTTGGCCACGTAGTAGTTGTTTTCCGATGGGCGTTCGGCGCTCGTCACCATGGTCAACACATAGCGGCCGTCTGGCGATACTTGTGACATAAATCCAACGCGGTTAAATGCGAATTGACGATCGCCGGTCGGATTCCAGGAGATCATGTCCTGGCTGCGAATCTCGGTCTGTGGCTTGAGCGAAACCACTGCGTAGAGACCCTTGTCGTTTTGCGGCCCATCCATGTCCATGCCGAATGTTTTGCCGTCGCGCGAGAACGAATGACAATTCGCGCAGGTGTGCATGCCCTCAAGCACGACGCGGCTCTGCGGTTGATCGATGGAGCGGAGCCGCCACTGGATCAGAGGGATCGCGGTCGGCGCCAGCGGCTTGATGACACCTTTTTCTGTTTCGGATGGCATGAGCGGGACGTCGCGATAAAAAATCGGCGCGCCGACCGGCTCCTTCGATGTGGAGATGTCAACCTGTCCATCGGAGACCGGATGGTGTGTGTCTTTGGAGACAAAGCCGGTGATGGTCACTCGCGCCGCGCCGGCCACGGAGTGCTGTTTGATCCGTTGCCATGCCTTTTCATCCGGAATCCAAGTGTGTGCGGCGGCCTGTTCGGGACTTAGCTTTGGCAACTCATTTCGAGCGGAGATGCAACGCTGGTCGATCTCGCCGATGCTGATCGGCGGACCTGACGACTCGGCGTGAATCGGCGAGGAACCATCGCTGAAATGTACTTCGATGTGCCAGCGATTTACGCCTTCGGCGTTATCGCGCCAGATGAATGTGGGCGGAGTGATCTCGGGAGGAAATATGGAATCGTTTTGAGGATAGTCGATGAGAATTTGGGGGGGCTTGATTTCCGCGGCAAGGACGGCCGGGCGTGGCCGATCGTTCACCTGCCACAGCATGGCGAGGATTAGTCCAGCGGCGGCGATAACGATACCATTGGGCTTCACGACGTATGCCTTTCAATTCTCATTTGCCAATCAAGCTTTCTGGGATTGAATCGGTTGGCGGGCGTGCTGCCAAGGTACTTGTTCTTCAATGCAGAGGATTTTTCGCTTTTTTCTGTCGCACTGTCAAGCGTTTCTTGCGTTCGATCCGTCGGCCATAAAGAGCGATTGTTTCGAGCTAACGGCGCCTTCCCCGGTCAGGAACATGGCGATAGCTTCGATTTCCACCAGCAATTCAGGACGGCACAAGTGGGCTTGAATACCGGTTGATGCGGGCAGGGGATCAAGGCCTTGTTCTCTGTAGAACGCAGTACGCTCTTCGTTGAAGGCATCATAATCGCGGTCGATGTCGCGCAGGTTAAAGGTGGTGCGCACAATGTCGTGCCAGGTGCACCCTTCGCTCTCAAGAAGGCCCGTGATGTTGCTGAGAGTCCTGCGCATCTGCGCGCGAAAATCTCCAACATGCACCGAATTGCCGTTTTCGTCGATGGAGGCGGTACCCGAAATGAGCAGAATCGTTAGCCCGTTCAGGTCGATCCTCATGCCGCGCGAGAACGAACTGGGTTTGGCATACGCATACGCTTCATTGAGCACACCGTGGTTGGTCATGGCTCGCTTCTGAATTGGGGTATGTGCGATCGTCCGCGGAAGCTCATTGATCGCGCGCATCTCGTCGTGGCCTCCTGGTTTAGCGCTCGTCGCAGCGGGCCCGCGAAGCGAGCTTTTTGCGGGAACTGCAAACCGAGTGTAGCAAATCGACTCCTTGCGAGGCGGGCGTAATCGTGAGGACCAATGATTTGGAATGGCACGGCTCAGATGGGCGACGGGCGTTTTACAATTGCTGTACTCCTGAATCGAACAGTGCTGGGCGCAGGCAAAATCTCCGGACGAGATCGATTTCTAACGTACCCGCACGAACAGAAGCGCGACATTGCGAGGGGGAACTAAATAATGAAGAAGGCTATTGGATTGCTTATAGTTGTTTTGGCGATTTTGGCCGCGATGCCGCTTCGCGCCCAAGTGAAAATGACGCGAGAGCAAATCCTCTTCTACACCTCGGAGTGGAAGGGCGATCGGTTTCCTGATGGACGGCCGAGGCTTCCGGACTCGCTGCTGAAACGCGCGGTGGACATGACGATGGAAGATGTGTGGGAATACTTGCGCGATCATGGATACCGCAATCAGTTTGAAAGCGGTTGGCAGGCACTGCACATCGAAAAGGCGTTCGCGGGGCGGGCGCTGACGGCACAATATATGCCGACGCGTCCGGATATGCAGAAAGCGATTCTTGCCGAAGGCAAGACCGAAGGACGAGTAAGCGGTACGAATAGCTGGCCGATTGATGAACTGCAGATTGGCGACGTTTATGTCGCTGACGGATTTGGAAAAATCATCGAAGGCACGCTGATTGGATCGAATCTGGGTAACGCCGTGGCCGCACATACGCACACCGGCTTTGTGTTCGATGGGGGAATTCGGGATCAGGAAGAGAATCGCGAGATCCCGGAGTTCAATGGGTTCTATCGCGGCTACGATCCCTCTGCGTGGGCCGATATGGAGTTGACCGGGATCAATGTTCCTGTTCGCATCGGGCGTGCGGTTGTGCTGCCCGGCGACCTGGTGCTTGCCAAGCCCGAAGGCGTTTTGTTCGTTCCAGCAATCATGGCCGAAGACGCGATCAGCGCGGCCGAATTTACTTCGCTGACAGACGACTATAACTTCGAACTGAATCGGGAAGGGAAGAACGGCGCGCAATTCGAAGGGGGTTGGACAGCGGCGAAATACGACGCTTTCGCCAAGTGGATTGATGCGCACCCGGACAAACTGAGGATGCCACAGAGCGAATTCGATGCCCTGCTGGCCCAGGCCAAGCAACGAAAAGAGTGAGGGAAAGCTACGCCGGGCTAAGAATTATGCGCCGACGGCCGGCGTAAGACTTATCCGCCGCGCTCGACAACGAGGGCAGCCTGCAGCATGGCCTTGGCGTAGGCGATGTCATACAGGTCGCCCGCATAGCCGCCGCCTCCCGGATAGCCATGAATCGGACCACGGGCGCGGTCGTAATCGAGGGCTCGCGGATGCTCCGGATACAACTCGCGAGAGTATTTCACCCTGATTAGTTCGCGCATCACCGCGAACATGTTCACGTCGCCTTCATCAATGAAACCTTCGTCGTATTTGACGTAGGGCTTCATCACGTGGGGATTGCGGTAATGCATGTGGTTGATGCGGTCGCGGCTGCCGAAGTAGCGACATACGGCAATTGGATCTTCACCCATCTCCTGCGTAACACCGCAGTCAAAGGTGATCCCATTGGCGGGGCTGTTAACGATGTCAATCAAATGTTTCCAGCCGTCGAGGGTGGCCATGATCTGCTGCGATCCACGACTTAACGGAAAGGGCGGATCGTTGGGATGGAGCGCGAGGCGCACGTTGGATTTCTCCGCGACCGGAATAACGGCTTTCAGAAAGTACGTGATGTTGGCCCACATTTCATCGAGCGTGTGCGACCCCTCGTCGGCGAGCGGCGGAAGGTCTTTCATGCGGTCGTAGTCCACGCCTGTCAAGCCAGCGCCGCCGCGGCCTGTTTCTCCGTAGTAGCCTTCCATGGCACGATGCGCATAGAAGTTGTATTCGACAACCGGAACGCCGACCTGGCCCGCAGCCTGAATGGACTGACGCATCTTGTCGATCTCCTCATCGCGCCCGGGCCGACTATAGAGTGTGTTGGGAAAGCCAGCGATCATCAGGTTGCCGAGCGTCACGCCGCCGGCCTTGAGTTTGTCGACGATTGGTTGGAGTTGGTCTGCCGACCACGGGACCGGAGGTCCGCCCGAGAGCACGTGGTGTACGCCGATCTGCACGACACTTCGAATCGACTCGTCAGTGACACCGTCGTGAATGTCGATGGCGCAGGCAATTTTCGGCGTAGTTGCGTTCTCTTGTGGCATGCCGTCCCCCAGCCACCATGGCTTGGCATCCTCCTTGGAGGCTGCCCATGGCGCGATTGCGGGCGTCAACACTGCGGCCCCCATTTGCATAAAAAGACTGCGACGCGAGAGAGAGGAAGGCATGGCTGAAATCCTCAGATGAACGGCTAACGGTTGGACTTCCGACTGCGTTTATTGAGCAAAAGGAACCACTTTTGCCCGCGGCCAAAGATTGTTCCACACGGCGCTTCGAAACGTCCACAGGAGCGGCGCCGTGGTTCAGCGGGAAGACCACGCGAAGCTGGGAGTAAGATAGGACTTCGCAATTTCCACGTTGGGAAGGAATCAGCTAATGATGAACCCCTCAGGCCCTCGCTTCAATCGTCGCAGCGTGCTCAAATCTTCCGTTGCCTTGCTCGCGGGCGGGGTGATGGGCCAGGTCGCTGAGGCCGCGCCGGAAATCAAGAACGTGAATCTCGCCTCAAGCCCGTCGCAGTTGAAGATTACCGATATGCGCTACGCAGTGATCGTGAAGCCGGGACCAAGTCCGTGTGTGCTGATTCGCATCGACACCAACCAGGGCGTCTATGGACTGGGCGAAGTGCGCGATATCGCAGGCCCTCAGTACGCGATGGTGCTGAAGAGCCGGATCCTCGGCGAAAACCCGCTGCGCATCGATTACCTGTTTCAGAAGATTGCGCAATTCGGTGGCGGCGCACGCCAAGCCGGCGGCGTTTGCGCGGTGGAGATGGCTCTGTGGGACATCGCGGGCAAAGTCTACAACATCCCCGTTTACCAAATGCTCGGTGGCAAGTGGCGGGATGAGATTCGCATCTATGCGGACACAACGGAGTCACAGGATCCTACGGAATATGGGCGCCGCGCAAAAGAGCGGAAGGCAATGGGCCTGACGTGGATGAAGATGGATTTAGGGATCAATGTGCTCGAGGGAATGCCCGGCACGGTGATGCAACCGTCCGGTTTGGACAAATGGGAATTGCGCGACCAGCCGCATCCTTTCATCGCGACGGAAGTGACGGACAAGGGCATTGACCGGCTGTGCGAGTACGTTGCCGCGGTGCGCGACAACATTGGTTATGACATGCCGCTCTCCATGGATCACCTTGGACATATCGGTGTGAAGTCTGTGATCCGGCTGGGCAAGGCGTACGAGAAGTTCAATCTCGAATGGATGGAGGATGTAATTCCCTGGTACTTCACAGATTTGCTGAAGGAGATTTCCGCGGCAAGCCCCACGCCGATTCTTACCGGCGAGGACATTTACAAATTTGAGGACTTCGAGACGCTATGCCGCGAGCATGCCGTGGACAAGATTCATCCGGACCTCGCGACTTCTGGCGGAATTCTACAGACGCACCGCATTGGCGACATGGCGTTTCGTTACGGCGTGCCAATGGCGATGCATTTTGCTGGCACGCCTGTGGGGTGCATGGCCTGTGTGCATTGCGCTGCGGCAACACGAAATTTTCTTGCGCTCGAAAACCACTCGCTTGACGTGCCGTTCTGGCACGACCTGGTGACAGGCATTGAGAAGCCAATCATCAACAAGGGCTACATCAAGGTTCCAGAGTCGGCTGGGCTCGGGATTGCACTGAACGAAGACGAGCTGAAGCGCCATTTGAAGCCGGGCACGGGCTACTTTGAGCCGACCCCTATGTGGGATGATGCGCAGTCATGGGATGATGCGCTGTTCAGTTGAGCGGTTTCGGGGTCGATAGGATCGCGTCTGAGTTTTGCAGAGAGCGAAGCTTTGTCGAATCGATGAGCACTATTGTTTAATGACGGTGCCATCGCGCAAACGAATCTCGCTCCAGCCGCCGTTGAGCGGGCTCTGCATGAAGGGCGACTTGGCTGCTTCTTTCTCGTCGATTTCGATGCCCCAGCCCGGTTTTTCGCTCACCCATAGGTAGCCGTCGCGCATTTCAGGGCAGCCTTGAAAGATCGCTTGCGTGCGCTCGTTGAACGGCGAATACTCCTGGATGCCGAAGTTGTAACTGACCAGGTCGAGCGTGACGTTGGCCATGTGGCCGATGGGCGAAACGTCGCCCGGACCATGCCACGCTGTTTTGACGCCGAACTGCTCGGCAAGCATTGCGATTTTGCGTGCTGGGCTGAATCCACCAGCCTCCGACACGTGCACGCGGATGTAGTCAATCAGCTGTTCGGTGATGAGCGGCTGCCACTCGTGCGGGCTATTGAACAGCTCACCCATCGCGATCGGCGTTGCGCAGTTCTGGCGGATTTGCCGGAAGTAACCGAGGTCCTCGGGCGAGAGCGGGTCTTCGAGAAAGAACATCCGGAATTGTTCGGCCTGTTTGCAGAACTGGACGGCTTCATTCGGAGTCAAACGCTCGTGCATGTCGTGGAGCAACTCGACTTGGTCGCCGAGTTCGCGGCGACAAATCTCAAGGAGCTTCAGGGCGCGCCGCGATTGCGCAGCGGGATCAAACAGCGGTTTGTCGTGGAGTGCCTTGGGCCGATTCGCATCCATGTGTTGCGAGCCGTAGCCCGCCATTCCCGGCAATCCCACCTGCACGCGAATGTTGCGAAACCCCTGTGCCAGATACTGCTTTGCGTTCTCGACGACTTCCTCGAACTCTGCTCCGCTGGCGTGTGCATACGTATCGGCGGCTTCGCGGCACTTGCCGCCGGCGAGCTGGTAGACGGGCATTCCGGCTTGGCGACCCTTAATGTCCCAGAGTGCCTGATCGATGCCGCTGATCGCGTTGTTTAGCACGGGTCCGTTCTTCCAATACGAGCTGTCGTAGCAGGATTGCCAGATATCTTCGATCCGATCGGTTGTCTTATTCAGGAGGAATGGTTTGAGATACTTTTCGACCGCGGGTTTGACGAGATCCGCGCGCTGCGTGAACGTTGCGCAGCCGTAGCCGTAGAGACCGTCCTGATCGGTCGTGATTTTCACAACCGTGAGCCGTACACCTTGCGGCTCGCATTCAATCACACTGATTTCCTTGATTCGTGGGAGCGGCATGGCCCGGGTTGCGCGCGCCGTTTGTTCCTGAGCAGCAACGACGCGCGGGGCCAGGAAGAGGGTCCCTGCACCGGCAAAGCTATACAGAAAACCACGACGTTCCATCGGCAGCTCCCAGCTTTTTCTATGAGCGCGCAAACATGCGCTGCGCCCGCAAAGACGCAATTTTACGCTGGGGGCGGAGTCGGGCGCATCCGAAACGAGACGAAGTGAGCCGAAGTTTCCGGGCAGTACGGGCGTCTAGGCTGTCAGCTCCGTCAACGTCGGGAAGCGAAAACGGGCCTTTATGATCGGAGTACCGACAACCTCGATGCGGCTGAGATCGCGCGTGCCCACGCCGAGATGTTCGGCCAGGCGAAGCGTGCTGTCGCAGGTTTCAAAGGGCGCTTTGCCGCGATCGGCCATCGGATCGAGGCCCATGGTCGCCGTGGCGACTGCATCTGTCGCAACACAGTTCATCCCCGCAATCAGCAGTCCCGGATGAACCGGCTGATGAATCCAGCCTTTCTCCTGGTTTGGAAGCTCGCCGCCGGTCATGGTGTAGATGCCATCGATGACGGCGAGGTGAATCGGCCTTGCCGCGACGAGGTCCGCCGTAATGCGCGGGACGCGAAAGCCTGGATCTTTCGACTCGGCGACCGGCTGCGGAGCACTCTTGGGCGGAACGCGCGAACCGGAGTGCATGGGTGCACGATATCCCATCGGCACAATGCTGGGCTCGTCTTCTGGAGCCTCAGTACTGTAAATAGTGCAGGGCGTGATGCCGAAACAGTTCTTCATCGAGAGCGTGACCCCGGCGGTTCGGTGTTCCTTCAGCTTGGCCAGCGAAACGAAAACGTCGGTATCGAGGTAAGAGTGATTGAGATCGTAGCCGGCGTACATCAGGCCGCCACCGGGGACCATGAAGCGCGCGTATGTCTTTCCGCTGCCCAGGAAGTTTGTGTTCTCGAAATCCACGCGCGTCGCCGCACTCGCAAAGTCCTGCGGCCTCCAGCCGGCGGAGATCATGAACTCCTCGAGTGGCTTGGTCCCCACGGGGGCACTCTCGAGGAGGCGAACGCGTCGAGCTCCGGCTTGCTCCAGCAACGAAACCAGGGAGCCGATCACCTGGGGATGAACCCAGTGGGTCATCTGGTTGGGCATGGAGTTCAGCTTGTCGCTGGGCGGGCCGGTCATGTTGAGCTTGATGGCGACGGTTTTGCCCCGCACCAGTTTGTCGATTCCGCCGAGCTGATCGAACATGGTGGCCAGCACTTCGCCGACGTGTCGGTCGTATTCCTGACATTGACCGATCGCGACGCGGCTCGATTGGGTCTGCAGGCTCGAAGCTACGAGAGGTCGCGCAACGACCGCGCCGGCTGCCATTCCCATGGCGCCAAGAAAATCTCTACGGGAGCAAGTTGGTTTCATCTCAGGCGGACCTCCACATGTTTTACCAGTAGTATGAGCCTTAATCCAGGTGCCCGCATGTCAAAAATTGTGAATCAGACATCCATCTGAGGACGAGCTGGGTCGACCATTAGCCACAAGACGCCTCCCGCAGTCGCAAGCGCAGCAGCAAAAATGAAAGCGGAATTCCAACCAAACCGGCTTGCCAGATATGGCGTGAGAGACGCGGTCACGGCTCCGCCGACCTGGCATCCCATGTTCATCACACCGGAGACGACTCCGGAGCGCTCGCCGGCGATGTCCGCGCTTACGGCCCAGAAAGAACTTTGGGAAAGATACAACGCACCCGCACCTCCGGCAAGAATGATGCTTGCTGCGTAAGGTCCGCTCACATGCGAACCAATGATGAGAAAAACTGCGGTCAGGACCAGGGAAAAGGCCGCGATGCCGCAACGTCCGTAGCGCATTCCAAATTTTTTCGAGAGCCAGTCACTCGCCATCCCGCCGGCGAGGCAACAGACCGTCATGGCGAGAAACGGAATCATGGAAAAGAAGGCGTTTGCCTTGAGGTCGAGTCGGCGGACCTGGGCCAGATAGATGAAAAACCAACTGAAGAAAATCCACGCGACGTAGCCGAAGGTGAAATAGCTCAGGGTTAGCGCAGCCAGGTTGCGGTTGAAAAGTGCCGCTCGCCATGAGACGGGGGTATCAGAACGGAGCGTCCTTTCTGTCGATCGCGTGGCCTGGATCAGCGACAATTCCTCTGGAGATACGAACGGGTGCTGCTCCGGTAGATTGCGGGCCATGGCGTACCAAGCGAAGCCGACGACAATGCCAACCGCTGCGCTGAACCAGAAGGAAGCCCGCCATCCGTAGTGGCTGATGAGCCAGGTCAGGATGGGAATGCTGAGGCCGGCTCCCGCCCCGACCCCCGCGAAGATCCAGCCGTTGGCTCTACCGCGTTCGGCAACCGGAATCCAGTGTGCGACGAATTGATTCGAGGCCGGGTACATGACGGCTTCGCCGGCGCCGAGAGAGAAGCGGACCAGTATCAGCATCAAGAACGCGTGGGAGAGCCTTGGGTTGGCGATCGTTGTGAGAGCGGAGAAGAGGCCCCACCAGAGGACTCCGGCTGCGAGGATGCGCCGCGGTCCGAATCGACATGCGAGCCATCCGCCAACTACCTGGAAAGCCGCATAGCCCAGTAGAAACGAACTGAAGACCCAACCCAGCTGAATGTTGTCGATGCGAAGTTCGTCGCGTATGGATGCGCCGGCGATCGAGATGTTGGTCCGGTCGAGGAAGGCAGTCGCGCTGAGCAGAAACAGCCAAAACACCAACAAACTGCGTATGGGGAAACGCCGCGCACCAGCCATCCTGTTCCTCTTAACGAAACAATAAATATAACTGCTCCTGGCACGATGAAGGGCGGGTCAGGCTATCTTCGTTGGAAGGGAAGTTATCCCGAGAAAATGAGCGCCTCGATACTCGGTTGACGGGCGGTCAGACTTGCCGAAGGGGATCGAAGTGAGCCGACCCAATGGAAGAGTGAAGTCAGGATCGAAGTGTCGACGATTTCAATAGGAAAATTATTTATTCCTCTTGACACCGTCGACGTGGACACTTATATTTCGCACGTTCCTGTTCTGATGGTCTGCACTCCACCCCTTTTTTGAGGGCACGGTGCTGAATCCCCGATGTCTTTTTGCGTTGGATGGGAACTCCGATCAAACGCCAGGTGAGGATAGCGACATGTCAAGCGCATGGAAGAGACTGATTCCGATTGCGGTGGTCCTCTTAGTTCAGGGAACAATGGCTGCATGGAGCCAAACATCTGCGGATCCGCTGAAGAGCGGCTTTGAGAATCCGCCGGAGAGCGCGCGGCCGCGGGTGTGGTGGCATTGGATGAACGGGAACATCACCAAGGAAGGGATCAAACTCGATCTCGAATGGATGCACCGGTCGGGCATTGGCGGTTTCCAGAATTTCGATGCGGCGCTGTCGACCCCACAGGTGGTTGACCATCGTTTGGCGTACATGACGCCAGAGTGGAAGGACGCCTTCAAATATGCCACGACGCTGGCGGATCAACTGGGATTGGAAGAGGCGATTGCCGGTTCTCCGGGTTGGAGCGAATCGGGTGGGCCCTGGGTGCCGGGGCCCGAAGGCATGAAGAAGTATGTATGGAGCGAAACCGTTGTGGAAGGCGGCAAGCCGTTCCACGGTGTGCTCGCACATCCGCCATCAAACACTGGTGCATTCCAGAATTTGTCCATTCGCGATGCACTGGCGGGGCCTGCCGACGCGAAGCCTGCTCCGCAGTTTTATAGCGATGCTGCGGTTGTGGCTTATCGCCGCGCCGCGAGCGATGTGCCGCTCGAATCGCTGCACCCGAAGATAACGGCGAGCGGCGGATCACCTGATTTTGCAGTGCTGGCGGACGGAGACCTGGAGAAGACGACCGGAATTCCGATTCCGGCGGTGGGCGAGATTTCCTGGATTCAATACGAATTCTCTGAGCCGCAGGCGATTCGTGCGATCACATTTGTTACCAAGGATCCTGGCTGGATTCAGGCCTTGGTGGCGGGGATCGCGGCTCCGGAGAAAAATCTTGAGGCGAGCGACGACGGGCAGAATTTCCGATTGGTGACCAAGTTGAACGGGGGCGAAGCTCCGGAACATACGGTTTCGTTTCCGACTGTGACGGCGAAATATTTTCGCGTGACCTTCAAGCGGAACCCTCCTCCTCCGATTCCTGCATGGGCTGCGGGCATTGACCCTGCATCGCTGGGAATCAACCTGCCTCCGACTCCAACCGAATATGAAGTTGCCGAGTTGGTGCTGCACCCCGGGGCACGCGTAAGCCATTTCGAGGAGAAGGCCGCGTTTGTTCCAGAGGGCGACCTATATGGCTTTGCCACGCCGGAGACCTCCGCAAGGGAGGCGGTGGCTAAGTCGGATATCGTTGACCTTACCTCGAAAATGCAACCCGACGGGACGCTGGATTGGACGCCGCCGACGGGCGATTGGGTGATCTTGCGCTTTGGTTATTCGCTGCTTGGAATCACCAACCATCCGGCAACCGCCGAAGCAACGGGCCTTGAAGTCGACAAGCTGGACCACACGTTTGTGAAGTCCTACATGGAGAAGTATCTCGAGAGCTACAAGCAGACAGTAGGCCCCGATTTCATAGGCAAGCGCGGCATTCGGTACGTGATCAACGACAGCTGGGAGGCGGGTTCGCAAAACTGGACCGATCACATGATTGAGCAGTTCAAGAAGCGGCGCGGCTACGATCCGGTGCCGTGGATGCCGGTCCTTACAGGTCAGGTGGTTGATAGCGCTGAAGCAAGTGATAAGTTCCTGTGGGATTTTCGCAAAACGATTGGCGACCTAATCGCGGATGAACACTATGGGCAGTTGGAGGAGACTCTGCACGAGTGGCACATGGGGCACTATGGCGAGTCGCATGAGAGCGGACGCGCGTTTGTGGCCGATGGGATGGAAGTGAAGAAGTTCAACGAAGTGCCCATGAGCGCGATGTGGACGCAGACACCAGGCGTGAATAAAGAGCAGTTCGGATATAACGCGGACGACCGCGAATCGGCGTCGGTGGCCCATATCTACGGGCAGAATCTGGCAGCTGCGGAATCGATGACCGCGGCGGCGGCGCCATGGGCGTGGTCTCCTGCAACACTGAAGCCAACGGCTGACCAGGAGTTTTTGAACGGCATCAACAGGTTCGTAATTCATGAATCGGCGCATCAGCCCCTGGTAGGCAAAGCGCCGGGACTCACGCTGGGACCGTTCGGACAGTGGTTTAACCGCAACGAAACGTGGGCCGCAGAAGCGCGTCCATGGGTCGATTATCTGGCACGCACCAGCTTTGTCCTGCAGCAGGGACATTTTGGCGCGGACTTGATCTACTTCTACGGCGAAGATTCGAACCTTACTGCGATCTTTGCGGATAGGTCGCCGAATGTGCAGGCGGGGTATGGATTCGACTATGTCAACGCCGATGCATTGATTCATGAACTAACCGCAATGGATGGGCGCATCACGACGAAGAGCGGCATGAGTTATCGCGTTCTCGGTCTGGATCCTTACAGCGAACACATGTCCCTTCCGGTGCTGCGCGCGATTCATAAGCTGGTGGAGGACGGTGCTGTTGTAGCTGGGCCCAAACCCACAGACGACCCAAGCATGGCCGATGACCAGGCGGAATTTCGGAAATTGAACAATGAGTTGTTCGGCGACGGAAGCGGGACACGTAAGGTCGGCAAAGGCACCGTGTATGCGGGCCAGGACCTTGGGCAGGTATTCAATACACTCCACGTCGCGCCGGATTTTGACTATACGAAGGCGGAAAGCGATACGCGTATCGAGTTTCTACATCGTAAGCTCCCCGGCGGCGATGTTTATTTCGTGGATAACCGGGGCGATCGCGACGAAGTTACGGATGCGAGTTTCAGGGTGACGGGTAGTGCGCCGGAACTTTGGTACGCGGAGACGGGCACAACAAAGCCTGTGTCTTTCAAGATCGCGGATGGGCGCACGACTGTGCCGCTGCACCTGGAGCCCTGGGGAACGGTGTTCGTTGTTTTTCGCAAGTCAACAACCGAAACTTCACATGAACTGCCGAAGGTCACGGAGTCAAAGGTGGCGGACGTGGGAGGACCGTGGAAGGTGAGTTTCCAGTCAGGCCGCGGCGCACCCGAATCCGCGACGCTGGATGAGCTTGTTTCATGGAGTGACAGCTCAGATCCCGGCATCAAGTATTTTTCAGGTGAGGGCACTTACACAAACACGATTCAAGCTTCGCCCGATTGGTTCGCAAAGAGCTCGCACTTGTGGATCGATCTTGGGGATGTGAAGAATCTTGCCGAAGTCACAGTCAACGGAAGGAGCCTTGGCGTTGTTTGGCACGCGCCTTTTCGAGTGGATGCAACCACGGCGTTGAAGCCGGGTGCAAACGAGATCAGCGTGAAGGTGGTTAACGCGTGGGTCAATCGGCTTATCGGCGACGAGCAGCCGGGTGCGACCAAATATACGTTTGCCGATGTGAAGCCTTACAAGGCCAACTCGCCGCTGCTTCCATCGGGACTCTTGGGACCGGTGGCTGTGGTTCGAGAGAGCACGAATTGACGCGCGGAGATTTCGAACCGGAGGAGAGTGTGAATCAGTCTGTCGTTCGCAGGGTATCCAGATTTTCCGTATTATTCCTGACGGGAATCGTGTCGGGATTGCCAGTGATGGCCCAGGAGACTCAGCCCAAAGTTGCAATCGACTGGGACAAGACGGTGATTGTTTCGAAGTCGACACCGACGCTGCAGGTGGTCACCAATCCGATGCTCAATCCGGGCTCGCCGATCCATGATGGATCGTTTGCTGCGCTGAAAGCTCTTGGAGCGGATTACGTGCGCTACGTGCCGTGGCTTCCGTATCCAAAGATTGCGGTCGCAGAATTGGAACCTCCTTCGAAGGACAAAACATCGTGGGATTTCACTTCTATCGATCCGGTAACGAAGGACTTTCTGGCGGCAGCGGAGGGTCACTCGACGATTATCAACTTCAGCACTATTCCGGCTTGGATGTTCAAAACCGATAAGCCGGTGAAATACCCCGACGACCCGAACCAGGTGTTCTGGGATTACACTCAGGGGACTGAACTGCGCGATCCAAGCGGGAAAGAGCTGGGCGACTATTTTGGCCGTCTCGTGAGTTGGTATACGCAAGGCGGTTTCACGGATGAGAACGGAAAGAGACATGAGTCAGGCAACCACTATGCGTTTCCTTATTGGGAGGTTCTGAACGAAGTCGACTTTGAGCACAGCACCTCTCCCGAAGACTACGCCAAGCGCTACGATGCAATTGTTGAAGGGATTCGCAAGGTAAGCCCGGAGACAAAATTTGTCGGAATTGCATTGGCCGCGCCAGGGAACAATCCGAAACAATTCGAGTACTTTCTCAATCCGAAGAACCACAAACCCGGAATTCCGCTGAACTACATTTCGTTTCACTTTTATGCGACACCGGCGATGGACGAAACCCTCGATGGCTGGCAGCATACTTTCTTCAACCAGGCTGAGGGCTTTCTGGCCACGACACGGTATATCCTTGCGATTCGCGATCGGTTGTCGCCACTGACGAAGATCGATACGGATGAGCTAGGCGTGATTCTGCCGACGGATGGATTGGAAATTGCCGCCTCAAAGCCGCTGCCTGACCATATTCCGCATCGTTATTGGAATGCAGCGGGTGCGCTTTACGGATATTTGTTTGTGGAATTGACTAAGCTGGGAGTGGACGTGATTGGCGAATCGCAACTGGTCGGTTATCCATCGCAATTTCCAAGCGTATCGATGATCGACTACAACAATGGGAAGCCAAATGCGCGCTATTGGGTGCTGAAGCTGATCAAGGATAACTTTCATGCCGGCGACAAACTGGTGGCAGAGAAGCCAACGCACGGTTCCGGTTCTTCCGGTGTGATGATCCAGGGATTCATCACGCCGCAGGGAAAAAAGGTACTGCTGGTGAATAAGACAAACTCCGAAAGGACCGTTACGTTGAGTTCGGAGTTACAAAATGCAGCTTCGCTCACCGTGGACGAAGCCACGGGTGACGATGAGTCACGTGCCGGAAAGGTAGACGGCACGGAGTTGAGGCTGGCGCCATTCGCCGTAACCGTTCTCAGCGCTCAATAGACTGTCTAAGATTCAATCAGGAGCGATTGATGCCGGAAACCAATCTGCGCGTGGGCTTGTGCGGCATTGGGCTGGATGCCTATTGGCCTCAATTTGAGGGCCTGCGCGCAAGGCTGGAGTCCTATATACAAGAAGCAGGTGCGCGGCTTGAGAAATGCGGCGCAGCCGTTGAGCATTTGGGCATGGTGGATACTCCGCAGCGCGGGCGCGAGGCCGGTCACGCCTGCCGCCGAGCGGATGTAGATCTACTGGTCATCTATGTCACGACCTATGCGCTGTCGAGTACCGTGTTGCCTTTGGTGCAGCGTGCGCAGGTTCCGGTTTTAATCCTGAATCTGCAGCCTGATGGGTCCATCGACTACGAAGCTTTCAATCGACTGCCAAACAGGACAGCTATGACCGGGGAGTGGCTCGCCTTTTGCTCGGCGTGCCCGATGCCGGAAATTGCCAACGTGCTTTCACGCGCAAGGATCGCGTTTCAACAGGTGACTGGTGTTCTGACAGACGATGCAGTGTGGGCGGAGATTGGTGGATGGATCGCTGCCGCACGCGTAAGAAAGGCGCTGAGCGAAAACCGGCTCGGCCTGATGGGACACTACTACAGCGGGATGTTGGATATCCAGACCGATTTGACGCAGGTCTCGATCACGTTTGGAAGCCACACCGAGCATCTTGAGGTGGACGAGCTTAGCGCGCTGCGGAACGGCCTAAGCGAAGACCAGATCGCGGCACGGATCGGCGACTTCAAAGATTGCTTCGATGTTCAGTCGGATTGTTCACTTGAAGAACTGGTGCGGGCCGCGCGCACGTCAGTCGCTCTGGACCGGTTGATTGCGACGCACGATCTGCATTCGCTGGCTTATTACTACATGGGCAGCGGTGTGGCGGCGAACGAAGACACGATGAGTTCAATCATTCTGGGCACATCGCTCCTGACCGCGCGCGGAATTCCGGTGGCAGGCGAGTACGAAGTGAAGAACGTGCTCGCAATGAAGATCATGGACTGCCTGGGAGCGGGCGGGTCGTTCACCGAGTACTACGCATTGGATCTGAAGGCAGACACCGTATTGATGGGGCACGACGGGCCGGGCCACATTGCGATTGCCGAAAGCAAGACCAAGGTGCGGCCTCTCGCGGTGTATCACGGAAAGGTTGGTCACGGCCTATCGGTTGAGATGAGTGTCAAGCACGGCCCAGTCACGCTGCTTTCTGTCGTAGAGAATGCTGGGCGCGGTTTCAAACTCCTGGCGGCAGAGGGCGAAAGCGTCCCAGGCGCAGTGCTTCGCATTGGGAACACGAACAGTCATTATCGTTTTTCCATTGGCGCCAAGGGTTTTGTTGAAGCGTGGAACGCGCAAGGTCCCGCGCATCATTGTGCAGTCGGCGTGGGGCATGTGGCTGGAAAGCTCAGCAAACTGGCGCGATTGATGGAGATTCCGTTCGTGCAGGTGTGCTGATGAATGTCGGAGTTGCGACCTGTCCAGACTTAATAATCCGAGTGTTCTTTTCGACTAGCCGACGGATCGAATGCTTCACCCATCTTGACGAAAGCGTCTACTGTGGGGTCTCTGTTTTCGCATCCGAATCAAGTTGCTGTGGAGTGACCTCGTCGTCTGCATTGGGCTTTCGAAGTGTGCCCGGGGTTGAGGAGTGAAGACGCGTGAAAGCCTCGAGCGCCTTCGCCTGTTCTTGCTTGTTTCCAGTCGCCCGCTCCGCTTGTGCCAGTCGGTACCATGCGACTTCATCACCCGGTCTCGAACGCGTTGCGCGCTCAAGCAGCGGAATTGCTTCTGCTGGTTTCTGGATTTCGAGGTAAACACCCCCGAGGCCTACGAGCGCTTCTTCAAAGTCAGGGTAGCGCTGAAGCACTGCCTGAAATTGCTTTATCGCATCGTCCAGTTTGCCATCGGCAGCGTGGAGATTTGCCAACTCGTAACCGGCGTTTCCGTTTCCCGGATCGAGCGCCAACTCGGCCGAGAACTCGCGGACAGCAGCATCACGATCTTCGGGCTTTTGCGAGTCACGAAAGCGTGCGAGACAGATGCGGCCCAACTTGTAATGAATGCCCGGGCGGTTGGGATCGATCGTGAGCACATGGTTGAACGCGATGATCGCTGCGCCGTAATCCTTTTGGCTCTCATTGGCCTCGCCTTGGGCCTGCAGCATCCAGACCGAATTCGGTGCTTTGTCGTGCAATTTTAACATGGTGATGTAGGCGAAATTTCCGTAGATTCGCCCTGTGTGATAGAGGACCTCGGGATCGTCGGGATAGAACCTATTCAGCGCCAGCGCGGTCTCCACCGCGTCAGCGTCGCGGCCGAGGCCTGTATAGGCGCGCAGCAGCTGCAGGCCGCACATGCGTCTAACGTCTGGATCCACCGTCTGCCTGAATCCATTCACGAGGCCGGGCAATGCTTCAGAGAATCGCCCGAGCTCTGCTAAAGACACGCCAAGCAGGCTGTCCAGTTTCGGCAGGCCTGGCTTGAGTTTCTGTGCCGTGCGGACCTCGCGCACTGCCAGCTCAAACTCGTGCTGCTTGAAATAGATTGCGGCCAGGGTCGCATGAACCTCGGCAACAGCGGGTTCCAGCTTCGCCAATTGCTCAAAGTCTTTGCGCGCCTCTCCAAACTGACCAGCGGCGATTGCCCGCTGTCCTGCTTCGGCATATCTCTCCGTTTCATTCTCCCCGGCTTTCTGGGCCGGGGATGTAAAGGGCATGAGATACGAGAACACAAGTATGCAGCCCAGCCTGAATCTTGTGCTGATCATGAGTCGAGTGTATCTCCCGCGCAGAAAACTCCGCCACGCGGGGGATCGCGTGGCGGAGTTGAAGAAAGGCAATCGCGGGATGGTCAGAACTGGATCTTTCCACCGAATTGCCAGATGCGGGAAGACGACGCACCGGTGATCAGGCCTCCGTTGGCCGAGCCCACGTTGGCCGTCACGTTCTGGTTGCCGCTCGATCCAGCGACGAGCAGGCCGCCGACGTCGCCGGCGTACTGGTGATGGTTGAACACGTTGAACGCATCTGCTTTGAACACGAATTTAGCTCTCTCGCCAAGCCCGAAGGCCTTGCCGAAACCCATGTCCCAGTCGTTGATGCCGGGCTGACTGAGGAAGCCCGGGTTGCGGCCTGAGTTTCCATACGTGCCGAAGGCAGGTCCGGTGAAGCAGTTCATGTTGAGGCGGAAGAACCTTGCCAGATTGCCCGCGTAGGTGTTGTCGTGAAGGTTGCAGCCAGGCGTAATGTTGGCGCGCATGCCCCCGGATCCCGTTATGCCATCGATATCGGTTGCAGTGACCTCGTAGGGAAATCCCTTTTGGAATGTGGCGATGCCGGTCAGTTGCCAGCCGCCAATCGCCTCATCGGCAGCCCGGTTGATGCCAGAGGCAAATTTCCTGCCGCGGCCAACAGGCAGTTGGTAGACATAACTGGACACAAACCTGAAGGGTACGTCGAAGTCCGAGCGACCGTAGTCCAGATTAGGTCTGGAGTTATCCATGAAGCCCTCGTAGCCGGTTTGGCTGGCGCCTGCTCCGGCCGTCGCCGACTTGTCATCGAGGCTCTTGGCCCAGGTAAAGACCGACGTCACGGCCAAGTCGCCGGCGCGATGCTCAAACTTCACGTTACCGGCGTTGTAGTGAGAGTAACCGTGGAAGTCGCTGTCGATATAGGTTCCGTTGAAGTTGGGATACGGCAGGCGGCTCACGATTGAGCATGGTGCGACCGCAGTTGTGCCGACAGCGTTGAGGTAGTTGCCGGCGGAATCCTGTTCCTGGCAGAACGACAGGCTCGCGGCCGGGATGTCGAGTGGCTGCGAGATATCGTGCCGGTTCAGCAGATGTGTGCCCTTGGTTCCAACGTAGTTCACTTCCAGGGTGGTGTTCTTGGCCATCTCACGCTCGACTGACAGCGTCCACGACTGAACATACGGATCGAGGGGATTCTCCGACTCGATGACGGCAATGAACGACAGCGACGACTCGGGGAACGGTCCCAGCGTGGTGTAAGTTGGCAAGAGCTGGTTGCCGAGTTTGAGCGTATCAAGGCTGTTTTGCGTGGTGGGGTTGAGGTTGTTGCGGATACTGTAGGGATAGATATCCGCCGAGTCGTCGATCTCGCGGCCCTCATACGAAGTGAAAAAGATCCCATAGCCCCCGCGCACCACCGTCTTATCAGACAAACGGTAGTTGATGCCGAATCGCGGCGCGAAGGGAGTCTTCAAGCCGGGGCGCGGTACCGATCCGCAGTAGCGAAGGATGGTCGAGGTGCCGTTGACGCCCGGTCCCCCTGGAGCCACTCCGTCGGTGGTCAGCTGCGGGTCGGCATAGCACAGGCCACCCTGGGAGTTGGTGGTGTCGAGCCAGAAGAAGTGATTATGCTCTTCATAAGTCCCGGCGCGAAAGTCCCAGCGCAGACCGATGTTCAGGCTGAGCTTGGGGGTGATCTTCCAGTCGTCTTCTGCATATGGGGCAATGTAATTGTAGATGTGAGTTTGCGGATTGCCGGCCTGATTCGTGGGGCTGAGCGGGCCGGGCACGAATCCGCCCCAGCCCGAGTAATATCCGAGCATCATGTCGGCGATGGCGTTGCCGGTGCCGCACAGCGCAGTGGGGGCAGCACCACCAACTGACACTGGGGCATTGGGGCAACTGGACGCGGAATTCGTGGCCGAAATCGGCTCGTTATTGGTCAGAATGGTGTTCGATCCAAAGCCCCAATCGCCATAGAAATCGTCGTCCAGGTTGCGGGTAATGACCCAGTGGCGATAATCGACGCCAAAACCAAGGGTGTGCCGTCCGTGGACCGACGTAAACGAATCGGCAAATTCCCATTCAGGAATAAAGGAGCCGCTGTAGGAGTTCACCGGTCCGCCACCGCTGTTGTAAGTAGTAAGACCGACATTCGGCCACGTCTGCTGGAGAGCCCCGAACTTCGTGAAGGTGCCGGCCTCTCCAAGCGCGGAGACGACGGAGGCAGGTGGGGCGGCCGAGCCCTCCGGCGCGTTGGCCGAGAGATAGCCGAAGCGGAAGTTGTTCACGTTTTTCTGGCCGATGGTGATGGTGTGCGACACTTCCCAGGCTTTCTCCTGTTCGAAATACTGTTCGAGCCCCAGGACCGCCGAACCGGAATTGTAGTTCGCTTCGTTCACGTAGTTGGAGTAGGTGAACCGGCCAAAGACCGCACCCAACTTGCCCAGGGTCTGGTCCCCGCGGTAGGTCTGCTGGTTCATCGTCAATGGACCGGGAATGTTCTGAATGAAATTGGTGACGCCCTCCGGTTGGTCGGGGACGGTGGGCGCGCCCCAGAATTTGTTGGCCACGGCGACCAGTCCGATGCGGGAAGTGAAATCGGCCGATGGAATCGTGTTGCCGGGGAATGAGCTGCCGGTAGTCGGATCGACCGGCATGCAGTTGTAGTTCAGGCTGAGCAGGGCGGTGCACTCGTGGGTTCCGTAGGCTGGCAGAGTACCGCCAGGGAGCACAATCGAGTTCCCATTGACGGTCACACTTCCCAGATTACTGGGATACGTCTCGGCTGAGAAGTCACCCGACAACGTCGGCGTATTCGGAACAGTTTCTTTCAACTGCGTGCCATTATTCATGCGCCAGCCTTCGTAGTTGGCCATCCAGAAGGTCCGGTTGCGTCCGTTATATAGCTTGGGAAGGATCACTGGCCCGTCGGCAACGAACCCGAACTGATTCAGTTTCAGAATCGGGTTGGTGGTGGGCGTAGATGTGATGTAGTTGCTGGACGTCGGGAAAGGCAGAGCGTCGAACGCGTTGTTGCGATCGGATTCGAAGATCGATCCGTGGAGCCTGTTGGTGCCGCCCTTGCTGACGACATTGACCTGGCTGGCGGAGAATCCGTACTCAGCCGGATAGATGCCGCTTTCGACCTTCACCTCCTGGATTGCGTCCTGCGACAAAATCACGGCTGGTGTTTCCATGGCCTGGTCGGTGTTGACCAGACCGTCCAGCGTGAAGTTGTTGCCCTCAGGCCGGCCGCCGTTGATGCTGATGGCGTTGCCTTCGCCCTGGCGCATGGTGCCTTGTTCGCCGCCAATGGTGACCGCTCCGGCGCCGAGGAACAACAATTGCACGAAGTTGCGCCCGTCCAGCGGGAGCTCTTCGACTTGCTGCTGACTTACCAGTTGCGACAGCGCGGCAGTATCGGTATCTAGCTCCACCGCCTGTGCTGTCACTTCCAGCGTTTCCGTGACCGCTCCGGGCTTGAGAGAAAGATCGATGCGGACCTTCTGGTCGACTGCCAGCACGAAGGCCGTGGTTTGCGATTTTTCAAAGCCTTTGACCTCGGCTGAAACGGTGTACGTTCCGGGATTCAGCGCCGGGGCAAGGTAGTCGCCAGCGGAACTAGTGGAGGTGCGGAAAGCAACGTTGGTCGCCGTATTGGTTACCGTGACCTTGACGTTGGGGATGATGGCGCCTGAACTATCGGTCACGGTGCCCAGAATCGTGCCTGTCGCACCCGCCTGCGCAAACAACCTGTCTGTCATTAGCAGCAGCATCGTCAAACAAAGAGTGATACGAACGATTCGCATCTCCTGAACCTCCTGAAAAAGCGTGCTCGATTTGGCTTGCATTGGCTCGGCTTGAATGCTCGGGGTAGACCGCTACCTTGAAAGTTGGGGAATGGTTGAAGAGCCTAATCCAAATGCACGGCGAGGCTAGCCATGCATGATGATGATTGTCAAGTAGAATTTTGTTTCTCATTTGAAAAATGCGATGAGTTTGGCGCGTCCGAATTTTGTTTCAAGAAAGTGTCTGAGAAAATCGGTTTTCTATTGTTGTTGCCAAATCAACCGTTGAAGAATGCGGGACTTCCATTGCCTCTGCGGGGAGAGAGTCGGGCAAAATCGAGGACACATCTTGCGGCTGAGAGGTCCAGTTGAATCGACTCGCCGGCTTCTTGCGCAGACCGAACAATTGAAAAAGTTCCATTAGACAAACTGACTTTGAA
>OBLW0100000538.1_pt1 | contig 32348 bp, 29 predicted proteins | sample 1520161 | NCBI WGS metagenome assembly OBLW01 (sample SAMEA3539309, study PRJEB22396) | soil metagenome | biome: tundra; feature: field; material: soil | place: USA | collected 2010-05 | depth 0.15 m
TTTCCGATCTTAGCGCGTCGAGAGCCAGTAGATGAGCATCGGCCAAGTCGGAGACGTGGATGTAGTCGCGGATGCAGGTGCCATCCGGGGTGGCATAGTCGTCGCCATAGATGCTGATAGAAGTGCGGCGGCCAAGGGCGACGTCAAGGATGAGCGGGATCAGGTGCGATTCGGGCTCGTGGGCTTCGCCACGGATCACTCCGGATGGGCCCTCGGGAGCGCCCGCCACGTTGAAGTAGCGCAGAGAGGCATAGCGCAGGCCGTGGATGCGGTTGAACCAGGTGAGCATTTGCTCGACCATCAGCTTGGACTCGCCGTAGACATTGGTGGGGTTGAGTCGTGCGTTTTCCTCGATGGGGACAGATTCGGGCTCGCCATAGACCGCAGCCGTGGAAGAAAAGACCAAGCGTTTGGGACCCTTGGACAGGACGGCTTCCAATAGCGACAGAGTCGAGGCGGTATTGTTGCGGAAATAGAGGCTGGGGTTCCGCATGGATTCGCCTGCCTCGATGAGGGCGGCAAAGTGGAGGATAGCGTCAAAAGGGGAGCCGGAATCAGTGGCAGAAACGAAAAGATTTTCAAGTTTTGACCGGTCTGCCAAATCTCCCTGGACGAATTCGATGTCCGGGGGTACCTCCTCCCGGCGGCTGTGGCACAAATTATCGAATACAATGGGATTGTGGCCTTTGGAGGCTAGCAGCGAGGCGACGGTGCCACCGACGTATCCGGCACCGCCGGTAACCAGGATCTTCACAAAAATACTGTCCTTTCACGAACACTTTGGTTTAGGGTAAGTCTATTACATAGGCAGGGCCGGAATAGATGTGTGTGAACTGGCCCGAAGACCGCGCGAGCGGCACGCCAAATAACGCATCCTGACGCCCTGACAACCCCGTTGCGTGAAGTGAATCCTCTTACAGACGCGGCACCGGGGCAATCCAGAATCGAACTTCCCTTCACTCTTACGGGCAGTTTGGGATTCGTTTTTCTCTTGCCTGGGACGTGATTGGGAGCATTTGGATGTCCAGGGTAATGGCGAGCGAGGATAAATTTCTCGGATCGATCTTCTTTTCCCCCTCCAATAGCAAAGAATTGCCATGGGAGTATCAATCGAGTTTGTCTGCCCATGCCGCTCGGTGGCACTTTACCCCGTGGGCTCGTGGGATAGCAGAAATGAACCGTGGAGAAACAGGCCGGGAGAGACAACGTCGGCAATGATGCCGGCGGGGTCGATGCTCCTGGAAGGTCAATGAAATTCAAAGCGCCCGTAATCCCCGTCATCATTTTTTAAGGAATGTGAGACATGCCGATGAATCATTATCAAGAGCGCATCAGCTTTGGCTTGCTTCCCGAGCCAGAGGGCAGGTCGGGATCGTTCATTACCGCTGCGGCGATCAACATGATGATCCTGGCCACTGTTCTGTATGTGGGAATGATGGCCAAGCGCGTCATCCAGCAGCACCACTTCGAAAATACCGAACTCATTTTTCCTACCACGCCTCCGCTTCCACCCAAGGTGAAAGTGACTCCACCGCCAAAGCTGCCTGAGCCACCCAAGCCTGTGGAAGTGAAGCTGGAAGCGCCGAAGATCAATCTGCCCAAGATTGAAAAGCCGGTGCTGAAGCCCATTGAGATGGAAGCGAAGCTGAAGATGCCGGAGATCAAGCTGGTGAAGCCGGCGATTACGCTGGCGCCGCAGCCCAAGGCAGCGCTGGCGGCAGCCATGTCCGCGCAAACTCCGCAGCAGAAGCCTTCGACGGCGCCTGTTCACCTGGGCGATACGTTTGGCGTCACTCCGAATCCGAATGCAACCAAACCTGCGACGGTTGCGGCCATTGGAAATCCCTATGGCGGCATGCAGGGACCTTCGGTCGCGCCACATGGTGTAGTCGGATCGACGGGTATCGGGAATGGAACCAAGTCGGGATCGAACAGCGGTGTCTACGGGCACGTGGCATCCGCAGGGCTTCCTGGAGCAACGGGAACAACGCAGGGATTCGGCGGCAAGGTCGGTTCCGCGGGAATTCCGCAAGTGCAGGCGGCTGCGACGCCCGCGATGATGAAGGCAACGCCCGCGTCGACCAATCTTGAAGTGATTTCGAAGCCGCCCGCGCAATACACCAGCGAAGCGAAGCAGCTGAAGGTGCAGGGCGACGTAATTCTGCGCGTCACCTTCACGGCCGCCGGTCACGTAGTGGTGGAAGGCTTAGTGCATGGATTGGGCCACGGACTCGATGAGGAAGCGCGGCGAGTTGCCGAACAAATCCGCTTTCGCCCGGCTACCCGGAATGGGCAGGCGGTGGATCTGACGACCAACATCACGATTACTTTCCAATTGGCTTAATGAAGAGACAAACGAACTGGAATTGGCACAGGACGACCTCGGATTCCCCCGCATGGCGTCTGGAGCCAGAGAACGGTAACAAAGATACTAGGAGCTCACGAATGATGTTTCGGAAGATTTCTCTCAGCTTGCTCTCTCTGACGCTGGGTGTAACTTGCGCGTATGCAAAGAAAGCCCCCAAGTACGAGCAGGCACACCAACTGACGCCGGAGCAGAACGCGCTGGTGGAGAAGGCAATTGGGCAGGAAAAGGTGTTGATCAAGGCCATCCAGGAGAAGACGCCCCTGGTGGAGACTTATATTCAGGACACACGGCCCGATGTGAAGCTTTATCAAATCCCGGTGGACGACCAGTACACGCTGAGCCGCGTCGATTTTGGCAAGGGATTCTTCGACAAGACGTATGAGCCGCGCAATTCCGGGAAAAAGGGCTTTTTCAAGGGCTCCTTTTCAGCGATCACGGGGCTGACCAAATCTCTGGGTCTGGATAAGCGATTCACCTACAATCCAACCGGCTTCATGCAGATGATGTTCCTTGACCCGACGGGATTCGATCAGCAGCACTATGTATTCAGCTACGTGCGGCGGGAGTTTCTAGGGCAGGTCCGCACCTGGGTCTTCGATGTGCATCCCAAGGTGAACGGCATGGGGCGCTTCTACGGCCGCATCTGGATCGAAGACCAGGAAGGCAACGTAGTGCGCTTCAACGGAACATACACCGGGCCGTCGTCAGAGGATGATTCGCGGTACTACTTCCATTTCGATAGCTGGCGCATGAATGTGCAGCCGGGCATTTGGCTGCCGGTGGCGATCTACGTGGAGGAATCGAACCGCGGCGACAGCAATAAGCCTATCGGCCTGAAAGCACAGACGCACTTCTGGGGCTACTCGCTCAAGCTGCCCACACGTGACAGCGAAAACGTCAGCATGAAGATCGAAGACGCCGTGGACAAGAGCGACGATTCGCAGGATGTGAGTCCGCTGCAGGCCTCGCGCGACTGGCTGACGCAGGCAGAGAATAACGTTCTCGATCGGCTGGAAGAAGCCGGCCTGTTGGCTCCGCTGACACCCAATGGCTTTGAGAACCAGGTGCTCGATCAGATTGTGATTAACCTTGCGGTGCCGAACAATATTCCTCTGTCGAGCCCGGTGCATTGCCGCGTGCTGCTGACCACGACGGTCGAAGCAACGACCGTAGGCAACACGATTCTGTTGAGCAAGGGGCTGATCGACAGTCTGCCGAGAAGTGGGGCCGGAAGTGAGGCCACGATTGCCTCGGTGATCTCACTTGAGCTGGCGCACATCGCGATGGGCCACCATATCGATACGCGTTATGCGTTCAACGACCGGCTGCTCTTCCCCGACGAAGCAACCTTCCGCCGGATCGAAATGAATCACAGCGAAATCGACGATGCGACGGCTTCGAAGAAGGGCATGGAGTATCTGCAGGCGTCGATGTATAAGGACAAATTGCCGGATACCGGATTGTTCTGGGAACAGCTGGCGGATCGGGGCAAGAACCTGAAAGCCCTGAATACGCCGATGCTGGGGGACTCGTTGTTGAAGTCGGACGGGACACCCTGGATGGCGGACCTGGCGCACGAAGCACCGAAGATCAACTGGGACGACCTGACGCAGATTCCCGCATCGCCGTTGGGAAGCTGGCTGAAGACCGACCCGTGGGACGACAAGGTGCACATGCTGAACGCCAAGATCTATGCGCCGATGAACCCGCGCGACAAGATGCCGCTCGAGGTGACTCCCATTTATTTCAAGTTACAGCGGTATGAGGCAGCGAACGCAAGCCAGCCGGCCGCTCCGGGTTCAGCTCCAGCAGGTACTGCGCCTGCTGCCGCACAACCTGGCGCGGACCAGCCAGCGACTGCCCCACCGACCCAAGCGGCACCGCCTGCGAGCGGTGATCCGCCGCCGACCGGACCCCAGCCGACGGCCAACGCTCCGACGCCTGCGCCTCAATAGGCTCAGCTGTCGCTTTCATGAGCCGGGCTGGAGAGTCGTGTTGCCCGGCTTCAAACCAAACTGCTGGATTTTAAAACGAAGCCACGCCAGTCGAGTGCTTCACCAGAATTGGATAACGCCGTCCCCATGAAGAAAAGCGCCGCTGTTTTGATTTGCTGCGTGCTATGTGCCTGGGCAGGAAATGCCCATGCACAAGTTGTTGCATCCGCCACCCGATCGCCGCTCTCGCTCAGTGCGGGCGGCATGGGGTCCATCTTTCAACCGGACTACGATGGAGTCGGCGTCGCTGAGCAATCGACGACGCCGCTCATCGGTCTTGGTACGTATGTGGATCTTCGCGTGAGGCACTGGATCCAGTTTGAGGCGGAAGGCCGCTGGCTGCGCTTCAACCAATACGAGAACATTTACGAAGATAACTACCTGGTCGGTCCGCGTGTGCCGATTCACGAGACACGTCGGTTCAGGCCGTATGCGAAGGCTCTGATCGGCTACGGGAAGATGAATTTCCAATATAACTTTGCCTACGGCCATTTCACCGATCTTGCTCTGGGCGGAGGCGTCGATATGCCCCTCGGCAATCGACTGAGCCTGCGGGCTGCGGACTTCGAGTATCAGATTTGGCCGAACTGGATTAATGGAACCGTGAAGCCGTATGGCGTGAGCGTAGGAATGGCTTACCGGATTTTCTGACCATCGAATCATCGTGGCCTGCCTGCAAATTTCCACCCGGGCCGTGCATTACCGGTCGGAGAAACGTGTGAAGTACGCGGCAGGCAGGCCTAACCACCGCACAATTCTCATCACATGAGGGAAACCTGTTCGGCCTCCGCGTGCGAGGTAAGTCAAACTCGGAGCGCTCAGGCCAACTTCCCTGGACACCTCCGGCCAAGTCATGCCTCTCGCAATGCGCTTCGCATCGAGCGCTGTGTGGAGCTTCCTCGTGTCGAATCGCAGAACCTGGTGTTGGGAAACCTCCGGCAGCGTCGCGCGAGCATCTTCGTGGTCAGGACGTTTTGGCATGAAGCTCTCCGGCGTGCGATGGAGCCAGAGGAGCATTTGCAAAACACCATCAGCCTCGGCGACGGCTAGGGTGCGTGTGCCGGTCACAGTGGATACGCTCAGAGCGCGTTTGGAAGAGTCAGCGGATTGTCGGGCAATTTCTCGAGTCGCTTGAGACCATGAAAGCGAACGCGAGCGCCGTTGCTCGTCGAGCGCGATGAACAAATCTCGGAGGCTGAAGTCATCCGATCGCATCGAAGTTGCCTTTGGTTTCCTATGGCCGCGCGGTGAAGAAGCTGCAGTCAGATTTGAGGCGGCGAATCTTTCCGCAGTGAAGCTTGAAGCTCGAGTATCTGGAGTTGGACTTGTTTGATCTCTTTGAGAAGGGATACTTGGTTCCGATAAATGAATTCCCTCAGGCTATAAATCCCGGCCAAAAAGAACATGACAGCCGCAATCACGCGAAGGACGACGGCGCCGGCCGGGTCAAGCTTTGGGCCCCAGATAGAATCCGAGACCAACAAAATGCCGACAAAACTTAAGGCAAGTAATCGTGTGCTCCAGTTCTCCCAGAAAAGAGCCCTTTCGTGCCTAGCCAGCAGCGAAGCTGTTTCCTCGCGGAAAGCCGCTAGGTTCTCAGGCTGCGGGAGGCGCGAGAGCAGGCGCTCGCGCAGGGTGTCAACTCTTTGTTCCATGATTGGCTCCTTCGAGGATCTGTTTCATTGCTTGTTTGGCATAGTGTATGCGCGATTTGACGGTACCTTCAGAGCAGCCGACGACCTTTGCAATCTGTGCAATGGAAAGGTCCTGAAGAAAATGCAGAACCAGAGCTTCACGGTGTTTGATCCCGATCTGACTTAACGCCAGATGGATTGCGGCGGCATCTTCTTCCGCAAAAGTTGGTTCTTCGACTTCCTGAAAGTTCTCGAGTTGAACGCTTTCCGCTCTATCGCGCGCATACTCGCGGCGCATGCGATCGACTGCAACGCCGTGCGTGATGGAATAGAGCCACGGACGCAACGCGCCCGGGTCTTTAAGCTTTCGAATGCCGCGGAGAACCCTGAGCCATACATCCTGAAGTATGTCGAGAGCGCTATCCTCACTGCCGGTCAAGCTCATGGCGTAGTAGAGCAACGGCCGCTCCATCACCGCGATCAGGTCCTCGAATGCTCCCGGTTCGCCCGACTGGCAGCGGAGCACGAGCCATTCGTAGTGGACCTGATTGTCTGTCTCTGTGGGCATTCATCTCTTATGTCGAAGCAAGAGTCTTTCCGGTTCAATCTACCCGCATGAATATCTTGCTGCACATCAAAAAGGCCACTCCGAAGAGTGGCCTTTCATTCGAGCATTGATCGGCGGCGCAAGCCGCGTCTGGCTCCATCGCAAGTGGTTAGGCAGGCGAGGGTGAGCCCTCCGGAAAGCCGCCAGAACCAGGGCGTGTCTCCGGCTTGAGGACCTGCTGCGGGGTTCCGGTTCCGGTGCCGTCGCTGGGCGAGGCCAGAATGGAACGGATCGGCGGCAGTTCCTTGCCCTCGATCAGCAACCTCACTTCTTCAGCATCGATGGTTTCGCGCTCAAGCAAGGCGGCAGCGATGCGATGCATCGGATCCTTGTTGGCCTCGATGATGGAATGAGCCGATTGGTAGGCGTCGTCGATCAGGCGGCGAACTTCGAGGTCGATCTGGCGAGCGGTTTCCTCGCTGAAGTCGCGGTGCTGCGCGATTTCGCGGCCCAGGAAGATCTGCTCCTCCTTCTTGCCGAAGGTGAGCGGGCCAAGCCGGCTCATGCCGTACTCGCACACCATGCGGCGGGCAAGGTCGGTTGCCGTTTCGATATCGCTTCCGGCGCCGGTGGACATCTGATTGAGGAAGACTTCCTCGGCGACTCGACCGCCGTAGGCCGTGGCCAGTCGCGTCTCAAGATATTCGCGCGTGTAGTTGTGGCGATCGTCTGGCAAATAGATGGTGACGCCGAGGGCCATGCCACGCGGGATGATAGTCACCTTGTGGATGGGGTCGGAGTTGTCGCGGAAGAACGAAACCAACGCGTGCCCGGCCTCATGATATGCGGTGACGCGCTTCTCCTGGTCCGAAAGCAGCATGGATTTGCGCTCGGCGCCCATGAGTACTTTATCCTTGGCCAACTCGAAGTCATACATCAGGACCTGCTTGCGGTTGACGCGCGCTGCATTGAGCGCAGCCTCATTGACCATATTGGCCAAGTCGGCGCCGCTGAAGCCCGGTGTTCCGCGAGCAAGGATATTGAGGTTGACGTCGTCGCCGACGGGAACTTTCTTGACGTGAACGCGGAGAACTTCTTCACGGCCACGAATGTCGGGTAGACCGACGACTACGCGGCGGTCGAAGCGGCCGGGGCGAAGAAGCGCAGGATCGAGCACGTCAGGGCGGTTGGTAGCGGCGACAAGAATGACGCCGTCATTCGATTCGAAGCCGTCCATTTCGACGAGCAGTTGATTCAGCGTCTGCTCGCGTTCGTCATGTCCGCCGCCGAGACCGGCGCCGCGATGGCGTCCGACAGCATCGATTTCATCAATGAAGATGATGCAGGGCGCATTCTTCTTGCCCTGTTCGAACAGGTCGCGGACGCGGCTTGCGCCGACGCCGACGAACATCTCGACGAAGTCGGAACCGGAGATGGAGAAGAACGGCACGTTCGCTTCGCCAGCCACAGCGCGGGCGAGCAAAGTCTTGCCGGTTCCCGGAGGTCCGACGAGCAGTACGCCCTTGGGAATGCGGCCACCGAGCTTCTGGAACTTCTGTGGTTCGCGCAGATATTCGATGATCTCCTTCAGCTCTTCCTTGGCTTCGTCAACGCCGGCCACATCCTTAAACGTGACCTTCTTTTGCTGCATCGAAAGCAGGCGCGCGCGGCTCTTGCCGAAGGATAGAGCCTTGTTACCGCCTGACTGCATCTGGCGCAGCATGAAAAACCAGATGGCGCCAAGCAGAACAAACGGCCCGATGTTGAACAGAAGCGGCAGCAATATGTTGTTCTGCGGATCCTTCAAATTGAAGGAGACCTTGGCCGCGTGCATCTTGTTAATCAGGGTGTCGGTGCTCGCCGGGATCGTGGTGTGGAACTGATCCTTAGGGTTGGCCTTCATGTGGCCGTGGAGCTCCGTACCTTGAATGGTGACGTCCTGCACTTGCCCCGCGTCGATCCTGTCCAGCAGGTCGGAATACGAGACCTCCGCGTCCTTGCCCCCCATGTTGGTGCCGCGCTGGACAACGCCCCACAGCAACATCAGACAAATGAGGATGAACACCCAGAACATGATCGTTTTGACGGTCGAATTCACCAGGATTCCTCTTTCCCGGCGGGGGAGAAGTCGCTCGTGCGACCTCCATCACCGCCTACCCATTCCTTTTAGACGCCCGCACCGGCTTCGAAGTCACAGAAAGTACTAGGACTCGAAACGGGATACACGAATAGCTCCCGCGGGAATGAGCAGTATCAACGATTGTACTCCGAAGCAAGAGAAAACGGCCAAGCCAAGGAGAGAAGACTGGGCCGTTTTTGAACAGTTTTCAGATAGGTACCTTCCTTGTCATTTTGGGGCGGGGTTTATCCAGAAGCCGAATTGTCTGTCGTGGAACTGAGAGGCGTGACGACGACCTCAATTCCCGGTTCCGGCTCGAGCTCTATTCCTTTCATCCAGAGGATGCGCCCATCGATTTCGAGAACTGGCCAGATGGCGCGGCCGCTGCCAGTAACTTTCATGCGCTCAAGCACTTCCTTCACTTTCCTCGGACCGCCGGAGTGCTTAACGCGGACGCGGTCTCCGGGTTTCCAGGAACGCAAGCAGGCCAATTGGGGTGACTGAGAAGGATCGCCGGGGACTGCAGTAACCTCAATGCGAAGACGAATGCCGAAGGCCGGTGCTTCCACGTCGCAGGGAATTGCGGCGGAGTATTCAGGTGCAACTTTCGTGCTCTTTGACTCAGTGGAACCCGCGGGTTGCGCACTGAGGTGCAGCTCGCGGTGGGAACGTTCGGCGCGAAGGCCCTGCGCGAGCTCGAGTTTTTGGCCAGCACGGCCCGTCAGGGCGAGACCTCGCAGCGATTCGGTCGCTGCAAAATCGAGTGCGGTGCCGATTCGTTCGGCGGCTTGGCGGAGAAGCCGACGCTGCAAGGCGGGATGCAACGCTGCCAGTCGTGTGACGTCAATCGCGAGCCCGTCGGCGGTGGCGCGGCCGCCTCCGCGGACGGGGCGACCGGGGAGAATCAGTTGCGGCGCGATGCGGGCCAGCTCGGTCTGCCACCAGGCTTCTTCGTCCTGGGCCAGTTCCGCCATGTGCGCAAGGTGCTCGTGCAGGCGCGGGTTCCAGGTTTCCAGGATCGGGAGCAGCTCGTGGCGAATGCGATTGCGTGTGAATGTCAGATGGCGATTGGAGGAGTCTTCGCGCCAGGGCTGACCGAGCGCGCGCAGATAGGCCTCGATCTCGCCGCGGGTGACGGCGAGGAGCGGCCGAACGATGCGGCCCTCAGGGAATTCGATCACCGGATGAATGCCGGAGAGGCCTCCGGTCCATGCTCCACGGAGAAACTTGGCGAGGACGGTTTCCGCCTGATCGTCGAGAGTATGCGCGGTTGCCACTGCGTGGAGCGCCACTGCGTGGGGCGGACCTTTGGACATGAGTTGCTGGAACCACGAGTAGCGCAGGCGGCGCGCGGCTTCTTCGATGGATTCGGAGTTGGCTTGGGCTTCGGCAGCGGTGTCGACGTGCGTGCGATGGAACGGAATGTTGAGCTGCTCCGCGAGAGTTTTCGCGAAGGCGAGGTCGGCATCCGCTTCGTCGCCACGCAGGCCGTGGTGCAGATGGGCTGCGTGCAGCACCAGGCCCAGTTCCCCGCTCCGCTCCGCGAGGGCGCACAGGAGGGCGACGGAATCTGCGCCGCCGGAAAGACCTACGGCGAGACGAATGCCGGGGTGGAGGAGCGTTGCGTCGAGCGGGAGCGTGGGGCGCACGAGAGGATGATAGCTGGCTTAGCGACGTGGCGCGCGAGGAACGCATGGCTGCCTGCGATCCGGATTGCCTATACTACGCAACATGCGCACGACGCGAAATGCCACGCCCGCCGATGCCGGGTTGATTGCTGCGCATCGGCACGCCATGTTTGCCGAGATGGGCAAGAGCGACAGCTCGGCGCTGGACGAGATGAGGCGCAATTTTTTGCCCTGGGTAGAGCGTATGCTGGCAGCCGGAAAGTATGTGGGCTGGATTGTTCTGGACGGAGAGCGGCCTGTGGCGTCGGCCAGTTTTTTCGAGCTGGAGTGGCCACCGCACCCGTGGGATCCGGCGAGCGAGCATCGCGGATACTTGCTGAATTTCTGGGTCGAACCGGAGTTTCGCGGCCAGGGGCTCGCGCGTTCTCTCGTCAGGGAAGCTCTGGCCGAAGCGCGGCGTAGGAAGCTGCGCGTCGTAGCACTTCATGCTTCCGACGCGGGACAGCGGGTTTACGACGCGATGGGATTTCGCGAAACCAACGAGATGATCTATGTGGAGGAATCGGCGGAATAGCCGTTGCCATGGGAATGCGGCCACGGCGCTGCCGCGATTATCCGGCACCCGCTACACCGTTGTATACTCCACGAGTTATGCAGGTATTTGTTCTTCTTCCCGCAGCGGGATTGGGCACGCGCATGGCCGGGCCGCCGCCTAAACACCCCAACGACAAAGACCCGTCGCTGGGGACCCCGCCTAAACACCCCAACGACAAAGACCCGTCGCTGGGGACCCCGCCTAAACAGTTTCTGGCCCTGGACGGAATTCCAATTCTGATTCACTCGTTGCGAGCCTTCGCCGCTGTCGAGCGCGTGACGGCGATTTACGTAGCCGTGCGCAAGCCCGAGATGGAGCGGGTCGAGGCACAGGTTGCCGAATACGGCTTTGCCGGGAAAGTGCACGTCGTTGAAGGCGGCGACAACCGGCAGGAGTCCGTAGCGCACGCGCTGGCCGCGGTGCCGGCGGGGCCCGATGACATTGTGCTGGTGCACGACGCGGTTCGCCCGCTAATTGATGCGGCAACTATCGACCGCACCATCGATGCGGTGAGCGAGCACGGAGCGGCGATTGTGGGGCTGCCGGCGGTAGACACCATCAAGCAAGTGGAACGCACTGCGCACGGTGCCTTGATTACCGCGACTCTTCCGCGAGAATCCATCGTGCAGGCGCAAACGCCGCAGGGTTTTCGCTTTAATCTATTGCAGAGGGCCTTTGCCGAGGCCACGGCGGACGGGTTTGTGGGCACGGATGAAGCTTCGGTGGTGGAGCGGGCCGGACTTTCCGTGGCCGTGGTGCACGGCTCTCAGGTTAATCTGAAGATCACGCAGCCGGGCGATTTGGAATTGGCCGAGTTCTACCTCCGGCAGCGAGCCCGCTGAGGTCGTCTGACTGGGAGACGGCTTCGCGCTGCTGAATCGAAGCACTGGCACGGAGACCATGGACACACGGATTGGATTTGGCTGGGACTCGCACGCATTCAAGGCGGGCATACCGCTGCGCATCGGCGGCATGACGCTGGAACATCCCGAAGGCCTAGCCGGACACTCCGATGGCGACGTATTGCTGCATGCCATTACGGACGCGCTGCTGGGCGCGATTGCGGCAGGCGACATCGGCAGCTTTTTCCCCCCGGGCGATGCTCGGTGGAAGGATGCCGACTCTTCGATTTTTCTGAAGCTGGCGCTGGAAGAACTGCAGCATGCCGGTTATCGCATCGTGAATGTCGACACGACGCTGGTGTTGATTGCTCCCAAGATTGGACCGGTCGCCGGCGAGATGCGCTCGCGTGTGGCCGACCTGCTGGGCGTAGAAGTAGATCAGGTGAGCATCAAGGCCAAAACGCCTGAGGGGTTGAACCTGGATCACGTGGCGCAGTGCCATGCCGTGGCGTTGGTGGAGCAGGTGACGGATGCCGATGAGCTGAAAAGCATGAGCGCGGTGATCGAATCGCAGAAGCAGCTTGAGGACGTGGTGGACGATCTGCTCGCGTCTGTGCATGGGGTGCCGAAGAAGCGCGGCGAGCCGCCGGTGTACGACACCGAGGATATTACGTAGAGAATAGGGATGGAGAAATAGCAATCAAGGATCGGACGAGACCCAGGGGCAAATGGAAGAGCATGCGCCTAAGCTAAGAACCCTCTTCGTCGCTGTGGTAGTTTCCGCGCTCTCCTGTTCGCTGCTCAACGGCCAACAGGATGACACACAGAGGTCAACCCCCACCATCTCGTCCGCATTCGATCTGTTGCAGTACGCCGCCAGAATTCGGGGCCTATTGCACGTAGCGCCAAGGCTGCCAACTTTCCTGCCGTATCTCAGTAGCGGCGACTCGGTGTTTTTGACATCAGCGAAGATCGACACGGCTGGATACGATCTTGAACTTGGCTTCGTGCCGGACTGTCAGGGACAGCATGTTTGTTTCTATGGTTCTTTCAGAGGAAGCGTCGCGCGCTTTGATCCACCGGGCGAGTGGCCCGTTCGGGTTCAACTCGTCAATGGGATTCAGGGCCTGTTTTATCCACCATCGATCGGCGCATATTGCAGCGATTCGTCGATTCGGTGGACTGAGCACGGCTTCTACTATTCCATCGAAATGAAATGCGAAACCCAAGAAATGATGGTTAAATTGGCAAACTCCGCTATTCGCAACAAGCGTTGAGTTAGGCCGAATCGCGCCCTGAGATAGCTCCGCCTAGGCGGAGGTCAACTGGCTGAAGATGTCGGGCAGATTCACGTACAGCGGCGTTCCCTTCACCTCAAGACGCGAGCCTTCCACCCATTCAGCACCACGGCACATGCGGCCGGTGCGCGTCTTTGGATCGATAATCCACACTGTCTCCACGCCCATCTCGCGATAATCCTTGGCTCGTTCCTGCGTGTCGGAGCAGCTGTCGTCGGGAGAGAGAATCTCGATGACCAGCAGCGGCGGAACGACAATCACATCCGGTTGGGCGACAAGCGGAAGCAATGCGATATCCGGAATCCGCACCCGGGTCTGCGAGACACGGACTCGCTGTTCCGTAACAACCTGGACTCCCCAATCCTCTTCGTGGTTCCCAAACCAGCGGGCCAGCAGTGCCTGCACCCGTGCGTGCTCGTACTTCCCCACGTTGCGCTCCCTCACCTCACCGTCCACGTACTCGCAGTCCGGCCTGTAGCTGGTGCTGAGATACTCCTGGAGCGGGATGTGGACAACGGCCGCCATATGCAGAAATGGTAGCATGATTCCTATTCCCGAATGATCCCGTTTGCGCTGCAAATGCACACTACTGAGAGGTCATTTTCCCAATGCTCCTGCGTCCCGCGGCACTTCTGAATATAGCCCTTTTTTGCGCCCTAACCTGCGCCGCCGAGTCCCCCGACTGGCGGACGCCCACCGAAATCAGTGACTACCGCACGACACCGGATTATTCGGAGACGGTGGCGTACCTGGAGCGCATCACTGCGGCCGCGCCTGGTCAGGTGAAGATTGAAAACTTCGGCAAGTCGGGCGAGGGGCGCGACCTGAAGATTGTGATTGCTTCAAAAGATGGCGATTTCGATCCTGCGGCGATTCATGCATCGGGGCGAGCGATTCTGCTCGTGCAGAACTCGATCCACGCAGGCGAGATGGATGGGAAGGATGCGTGCCTTGCATTGCTCCGCGATCTAGTCCAAAACAAGGACCGAGTGAAGCTCCTGGATCATGTGGTCCTTGTCTTCATTCCCGTCTACAACGTTGATGGGCACGAGCGGCGGTCGGCCTACAACCGCATCAACCAGAATGGCCCTGAGGTCATTGGCTGGCGCGGCAATGCGACGAATATCAACCTGAACCGCGACTACATGAAGGCCGACGCTCCGGAAACCCGGGCTTTCCTGAAGATGATTCACCGCTGGATGCCGGATTTCTTTGTCGACGATCACGTGACGGACGGCGCGGATTTTCAATACGACGTGACCTTCAACGCGGATGCGACACCAGACGTGGCTCCGGAGACGGCGAAGTGGATTCGCGAAAATGTGACGCTGGAGTTGGAGAAGCAACTGGATGCCGCCGGGCACGTGGCCTTCCCTGACCTGATCAATCTGAATGACGACACTGATCCCGCAAAGGGGCTGGCGAACATCTCCAATCCGCCGCGCTTTTCCACGGGACAAATGATTCTCGAAAATCGGCCGGGGCTGCTGGTCGAGTTGCACATGCTGAAGGACTACAAAACACGTGTGATTGGGAACTATGAAATCTTGCGGGTGCTGCTCGAGGTGATGAATCGCGACACGGCAAAGTTGATTACGCTGAACAAGGAGGCCGATGCCGACGCGGCGAAGCTAGGTACCCATGCACTGGGCAATGCACCTTTCCCGCTCGCAATTGGATGGGGTGAAGGGACAACACCAGTGGTGTTTCGCGGATATCAGTTCAAGCGGGGGCTAAGCGAGGTCTCCGGGACAATGGGTATCAGCTACTCGCACGAGCCGTGGAATGTGACACTGCCGCTTACGTCCGAAGCTAAGGTCGCATTGTCAACCACGCCCCCGGCCGCCTACATCATTCCTCCACAATGGACGCACGTCATTGACGTGTTGGCTGCGCACGATGTAGCGATGCGGCGCACCATCGCAGCGTGGACGGGCAAGGTTGAACATTACCGATGCACGGGAATGGAATGGCAAGGACCACCATTTGAAGGGCGCCATCCGATCTTTCGCGGTGAAGGCGCGGGCGCCGAGCCGGGGCGGTTTGGTACATGCACGCTGACCACGGAGAGCCTGACCTTCCCCGCGGGCTCGGTCGTTGTCGCGCTCGATCAGCGGTTATCGAAAGTGGCGATTCATTGGCTCGAGCCCGAGGCGCCTGACTCGGCGGTACGATGGGGATTTTTCGATCCGATCTTTGAGCAGCGCGAGTACGGTGAAGCGTATGTGCTGGAGAAGTTGGCCCGCGAGAATATGGAAAAGGATCCCGCTCTGAAGGCCGAATTTGAGCGCCGCGTTCAGACGGATGCGCGTTTTGCGGCGAGCCCGGAGGCACGGCTGGAATTCTTCTACGACCGATCGCCGTGGGGCCTGGCGAACCATGTGGGCGAGTATCCGGTGGGGAGGTTGTTGTCGCTGGATGGGCTGCCGTTGCAATAGGGCGGTAATCGCGCGTAATCGCTCAACGCAGAATTCGATTGCAGTTTCGAGCGATTCGCCTTAGTGTGGCGGGGAGCTATTCATCACAAATCTGGAGCAAAGCCATGCAATTCGCGCTTGCATTTTTGCAGAACAGTCCGCTCAATCAGGAACAAATACAACATCTCGTAGTTGCAATGTTTGCGCTCATTCCACTTTTCATTTTGATCGGGATGATCATCATCATTGTTCCGACTTGGTTCATTTGCAAGAAAGCCGGCTTCTCGCCATGGCTATCGTTGCTTTGCCTTGTTCCAAGCCTTGGATTACTCGTGCTGCTTTATGTGCTCGCATTCGCAGAGTGGAAGGTAGCGCCGGTTCTTCCGCCGCAGATGGGCTATCCGTATCCGCCCCCGCCGCCGCGGGTGTAAGTTCGGAGAACAATCGACTCAATCTGAGACGATGCTTTAGCATCGAAGAGGAACACCCTCATCGATGGCTGAAGAAAACCTCTCCCGCTCCGCTCCTCCTCGCGTTCGCTTTGCGCCTTCGCCCACAGGCTTTCTCCACGTCGGCAGCGCGCGCACGTTCATTTTCAATTGGCTCTACGCACGCCACAACGGCGGAACCATGGTGCTGCGCCTGGACGACACCGATGTCGAGCGGAGCACCGAGGCCAGCGTTCAGTCAATCTTCGAAGGTCTGCGCTGGCTGGGTCTGACCTGGGACGAAGAGTACAAGCAATCCGAACGGCTGGCCCTGCATCGCCAGCAGGCCGAAACAATCTTCGAAAAGGGTCTTGCCTATCGCGATTTCACGCCGGCTCACTCCGCCGATGGAGCGGCGTCCTGTGCGCAGGGCGCGTGGCTGTTCAATCCGGGCATGCGGGATCTGCCGCGCGAGGAGAGCGATCGCCGCGCCGCGGCGGGCGAGCCGTTCGCCCTCCGCTATCGCGTGCCACGTGGTAACGACAGAACTTTGCAGTTTGTTGATGGCGTTTATGGTGCGCAGACGAAGCTCGCCGATGAGGTGGAAGACTTCGCGTTGCTGCGGTCGGATGGGATGCCGACGTATCACCTAGCCTCGTGCGTCGACGACGCCGATCTGCAGATCAGCCACATCATCCGCGGGCAGGATCACCTGACCAACACTTATAAGCATCTGCTGATCTTCGAGGCCCTCGGCGTTGCAGCGCCGCAGTTCGCGCATTTGCCCCTGCTGGTGGCGCCGGATGGGGCAAAGCTATCAAAACGAAAACATGGACCGGTGGTGAGCGTAACGACGTATCGCGATGCTGGATTCCTGCCGCAGGCTTTCATCAACTTCCTGTGCCTGCTGGGATGGTCGCCGAAGAACGACCGGGAGTTCATGGCGCTCGACGAACTGACCGCCGCTTTCACGCTGGAGGGCGTCAACCGCGCCAACGCCGTCGTCAATTTTTCGGAGAGTGACCCCTTCGATCCCAAGGCCGTCTGGCTCAACGCCGAGCACATTCGCGCCCTGCCGGTCGAGCATCTCAGCCGCGAACTGGAGCCGTTCTTCGAGAAGGCCGGCCTGCATCCCTCGCCCGAAAAGATCTTCGCCGTCGCGCCGCTCATCCGCGAGCGCATCAAACTGCTACGCGATGCCGTCTCCGCCGCGGACTTCGTTTTTCTGCCCGATCTCGCGCCGTATGACCCGGCTGAGCTGATCCCGCAGAAGGGCGACGCGGCTCTGGCGCGTCGCGTTCTGGAGACCGCGCAAAAGGTTTTGGCCGAGACGCCTTTCGATCATGATTCGCTGGACAAGGCGCTGCGCGAGGCCGCAGCGTCGCTTGGCCTCAAGGCCGGGCCCATGTTCCAGCCCATCCGGGTCGCCGTGTGCGGACGGAAGAACGCGCCGCCGCTGTTTGAAACTTTGGTCGTTCTCGGCCGCGAGGTTTGTCTGGCGCGCATTCAGCAGGCCGAGGCCCGTCTCGAAACCCTCAATTAAGCACAACCTTTCTCGCGCAGTAAGGAATCGCAGCCTCGTCAGGAATCGAATCAATGACCAACGCACATCCGGAAAGCCCGAACTCTGAAAGTCAAGACACGAAAAGTCAGGACACACGCACTGTCTCCAGTTTCCTCCGCGAGCAAATCGCCGAGGACGTGCGCACCAAAAAGTACGGCGACGCCGTTGTGCAGACCCGCTTTCCACCCGAGCCCAATGGCTATCTCCACATTGGCCACGCCAAGGCCATCTGCATCGACTTTGGCCTCGCCGACGAGTTCGGCGGCAAAACCAACCTGCGCTTCGACGACACCAATCCCGAGAAGGAAGAGCAGGAATACGTCGATGCCATCATGGAGGACATACGCTGGCTCGGCTTCGAGTGGGAGCGGCTTTGCTACGCGTCAGATTATTTTGGCCAGCTCTACGAGTGGGCGCTACAGCTGATCAAGGCCGGGAAGGCCTACGTAGACGACCTCACCGCCGACGAGATTCGCCAGCATCGAGGCACGCTCACCGAGCCCGGCAAGGACAGCCCGTATCGCAACCGTTCCGTTGACGAAAACCTTGACCTGTTCGTGCGCATGAAGAACGGCGAATTTCCCGACGGCAGCCGCGTGCTGCGGGCCAAGATCGACATGGCCTCGCCCAACGTAAACCTGCGCGATCCGGTGATGTATCGCATCCTGCACGCCACGCATCAACGTACCGGCAATGAGTGGTGCATTTATCCGATGTACGACTACGCGCACGGCCAGTCGGATTCGATTGAGCACGTCACGCACTCCATGTGCACGCTCGAGTTTGCCGATCACCAGCCCCTCTATCGCTGGTTCATCGACAACCTCGGCATCTTCCCATCGCAGCAAATCGAGTTCGATCGCCTCAACTTCACCTACACGTTGCTCTCCAAGCGCAAGCTCCTCCAGCTCGTGCAGGAAGGCCGCGTCTCCGGTTGGGACGATCCCCGCATGCCCACCCTCTCCGGCCTGCGCCGCCGCGGCTTCACCACTGAGGCCATCCGCGCAGTCGTCACTTCCCTGGGCGCATCCCGCACCAACGTCGTGCAGGACATCGAGCTGCTCGAGCACTTCCAGCGCGATGACCTGAACCGCAGCGCGCGCCGTGCCATGGCTGTGCTGCATCCACTCAAAGTGGTCATCGATAACTACCCGGCCGATAAGGTCGAGTTCGTCGAGGTCGCGAACAATCCTGAAGACCCTTCGGCCGGCACGCGCCAGGTGCCTTTCTCGCGCGAGATTTATATCGAGCAGGATGACTTCCGCGAGGTTCCTCCGCCCAAGTATTACCGCCTCTCACCCGGCAAAGAGGTCCGCCTGCGCAACGCCTACTTTGTTACCGCGCAGAGCGTGGTGAAAGGTGCGACGGGCAACATTGTGGAGGTGCACTGTACCTACGATCCGGCCAGTCGCGGCGGGAACTCTCCGGATGGTCGCAAGGTCAAGTCGACCATTCACTGGGTGTCGAGTGCGCACGCGATCTCAGCGGAGATCCGTCTCTACGACAAGCTGTTCACCAAGGCCGATCCGTACGACGTTGGAGAAGGCGAAGACGTCCTCAGCAATCTGAATCCGAACTCGCTCGAGATCCTGACGAACGCCAAGCTTGAGCCCTCTCTCGCTGATGCGAGACCTGGGGACCGATTCCAGTTTGAGCGTGTGGGCTACTTCTGCGTCGATCGGGATTCTGTTCCAGAGAAGCTGGTATTTAACCGGACACTATCGCTGAAGGACTCGTGGGCCAAGATCGAGAAAGCCACCTCCGGTGGGGGAGACGCTCGCTAAGCGCTCGCATAAGTGTTGTGCTTGTCCAGGTCCCAAAGGCGGGACCTGGGTCGCCCGGCTCCTGTGTGCGAACGCGCCGTGCCAGGAAACCATAATATAGAGGTTCCGGCTTAAAGCCTTTTGGGGTGGTGCATCGATGCTTTTACCTGAATTGTTTGATAAAGCAGACACCGCCGTCAAAGTTGCTCTAATAGCCGCATTCACTGCGCTTGCGACCAGTTTGATCACCGTGGTCCACTCGCTATTCGGAGCTCCACTCAAATACTGGCTTGAGAAAAGATCTCTGCGAAACAAACTCGCAATCGAGTACGAGTATGCGCAGCGTAAGAATCTCCGCGAATTGATCGGAAGGTACCAGGGGCGCATGCTTGAGGCAGCTGAAACCCTTAAGCCATCGGTTGTGGAACCTTTACGCAAACCAGGACAAAGGGTGGCTTGATGCTCAAGGGAACTACGAGAACAGCGGCTATTACCACTCTTCGTTTGTTTATCGGTTCCTGAACCTTTATGCGCTTGCCCGTAGATTTGAGTCCGAGGCGATTCTCATCGATTCGCGCATCGCCGACAAGAAGGATCTGGATTTTGTGAAGTTCGTGAAGGCCTTTGCCTGGGCTGTCTGCGATGTTGCGCTATTCGACAAGATTGACTATGACACTAAATATGCCACCGATCACTTCTTTCGGGACCGGTTACGTGAAATCTGTGATTCATGTATAGGAGAGGAAGGGTTTCTCAGGCATGAGGAATTGCGATCGGTGCTCCTCAATACCTCTGATTTTGATGATGTGTTTCGATATTTCGACGGCCTGAAAAGGAACGAGTCTCGACTTCGCTGGGACCGGTTAGTCGCAGTCCACCTTCTGTTGTTGGCTTTCGTTAACAGCTTCGGCTATGACATGCAGGAATCGACACCTCAGCAATTCATCGATGTCGCCCGACAGACATACAACTCTCAGGTTCTTAGAAATCTCCACTCATGGTTGCCGAAGTTGGGTTTGCAACAGAACAAATCGGCGAATCTCATCGGGAAGGCTGTCGAAGCGGTCCTCAATTGATCGCTCTCCGATCGTGGGGCAACCTAAGGATTCAATCCCAGGTCTCAGATGCGAGACCTGGGGCACCCGCCATGAACTTCCAGAAGCTCCTCGGAGCTTTTTGGCGCATTTTTCTGAACTGCCTGATGCGCTTGTGCAGCCGAATTTTGAGCCTACAAGGCCCTCAAGCCCGCCTTGTTCAACTCCAGATTGCATGAAGGCGACTTTTTCAGGATCGACTAGCTTACGTACGTGGAGGATGCGAAGTATCTCAGCCCTTACCCGAACAATTCGCTGTGCGAACCAATCCGCACCACCTGAAGCGTCTGTTCGTCAAGCTTGCGATAAATCAGCAAGAGATCGGGCTTGATATGGCACTCGCGGTATCCACTCCAATTCCCGCTTAACGCATGGTCGCGACACCGCGCTTCGAGGGCCTTCTCGTTTGCCAAAGCAGTGAGAACCGGCACGAGATCGTCATCCAGCGTCGCGCGGTGCAACCCTTTGGCCTCGCGCTTGTAATCGCGCCGGAAGACAGAGGAACGCTCAATCGTTCGCATGGAGATCGTCCATCAGGGCCTTGACGCTCCTGAATCGCTTCCCCTTGCCGCCTTCCAATTCCGCCATGGCCCTCCGCGTCGTCGCGTTGGGGACCCGGACCTCGAAGGGAAGCCGCTTCTCGTCGGCCACGCGCAGCATCAGTAGCCGGATTGCGTCCGAAATCGATAGCCCCATCGCTTCCAGGGCGTCTGCCGCACGCTCTTTCGTCCCCGTGTCAATGCGCGCCCGAACGTAGGTATCTGCTGTCGCCATAGAAATCCTCCAAGGCTCATTGTAGTCACAATGAGGCGACAACTCAATCCGTCGCGCCGAGATGCGCGCTCACTAACCTATTACCGTCAATTTCCGATGACGTCGATGGGCACAGTGATGGTCTTGGGGGGCATGCAGGCGTTTTTGTCGCAGGCCTGGTAGTGCAGGCTCGCCTGCACTAGGTGATTGCCGCGTGGGGCGACGAGGCGCGCCTGAATTGCAAACTCGCCGGTATAGACGCTGAGCTTGGTGCTCGGGTCAAGGGGCAGCGTGAAATCGGTTCCTTCGGGATAGGCCGCATCCTTGAGCGCCACGCCGGAGTCCTCAGGAACCGAAAGTGTCGTCGGAATCAAGTAGTCCTCTTTCGGCTTGTGTGAATTGATGTGAAAGCCGGGCGCAATGCGGAAGTGCAGCGCGACCGGGCTGGGCTTGCTCGCGGGCACGGTGACCTGCTCGGGGAAGAGATATTCGACCGCGGCGCCGTGAAGGATCGAGCGGTTGGGAGAGTCGGCGAGCGGAGATTGCGCAGCGGCAGCAAAGGCTGAGAAAGCGAGAGCGATCCAAACGAGACTTTTCTTGCAGTGACGCATTGATTTGGTCTTCAGCCAGTTGAGTGTCGTGCTTTCCCATGTCTCAGAAGCGAGACACCCACTCCACGAACGAAGACCTGTCCGTGGGGGCCCCGGACATGGGGCACCCATGCTTGTTGGCTGGCTCAGAGTCGCTTCCCGGATCATTCGGCGAGCGCCTTGCGAATATTGCCTTCAATGTCGTCCTTGGACGTCAGGCCGAGTTGGGCGGCGACGACCTTTCCATTTCGATCGACAAAGTAGGACGTGGGCAACGCGTCCAGTCCGCCATAGGGCGTGCTGATCGAGGCGCCATCGATGAGGACGGGGTAGGGCATGTGCTCCTGCTGCGCAAACTTCGCGATGTCGCGCTTCTCTTCGGCGAGCATCTTCTTGTCGTCGGGATCTAAATCGTCTGTAGAGACGCCGAGGATTTCAAAGCCCTGCGAGGCATATTGATTGCGCAGCTCGACGAGCCAAGGCGTCTCGATCTTGCAGGGACCGCACCAGGTAGCCCAGAAATTGATGAGTACGGCCTTGCCTCTGTAACTCGCCAGCGACACTTTTTTACCGCTCAGGTCTTCGAGCGCAAAGTCAGGCGCGGGATTATTCACCAGGGGCGAGGCAAATTTCGGCACGTCGCCGGAGCTGTTGGCCATGAGCTCGGCCTTGGCAACCATCGCGAGACGCTTCTCAGCGGCCTGTTTGCGGGATTCCCAGTTGGCCCAGCCCGCCCACGCGAAGGCAGCCAGGAGAAGAAGAACGACAGAAAGGACGATGCTATTGCGCTTCACGGGGACGTGACCTCTTGTGTTTATTGTACGAGTAGGAACAGTGAACAGTGAACAGTGGGCAGCGAAAAGCTGGCAGTGGAGGAGAAGCCTCTGTCGCTCGCTTGGTTTACCATCAGAGGCCGATGACTCCCGATAAAAAAGAAGAGTGTCTTAAACCGGCAGAGCTCGTGCGCACCGAAGCGGCGGCGCTAGAGGCGCTGGCGGCGCGGCTTGAGGGCACAATGGCCGAGCCCTTTGAGCGCGCGGTGGACTTGGTCGTGCGCTGCGGTGAAAGCAACGGCCGCGTGGTAGTGACGGGGATGGGCAAGAGCGGCATCATTGCGCAAAAGATTGCGGCAACGCTGAGCTCAACGGGCTCGCCCGCGCTGTTCCTACATCCGGCCGAGGCAGTGCACGGAGATCTGGGCGTACTGATGCCGGGCGACGTGGTGATTGCGCTCTCGGCGAGCGGCGAGACCGAGGAGATTCTGCGGCTGCTGGCCACGCTGAAGCGCAAAGGCGACGCGCTGGTGAGCTTCTGCTGCAATCTGCAATCGACGCTGGCGCAGGCAAGCGATGTGGCTCTGGATTGCGGTGTGGAGCGCGAAGCGTGCGGGCTGAATCTTGCGCCGACGGCGAGTACCACGGCGATGCTGGCGCTGGGTGATGCGTTGGCGATTGCAGTGAGTTTGCGCAAGGGTTTCAAGGCGGAGGATTTTGCGGAACTGCATCCCGGAGGAAAGCTGGGCAAGCAGCTGGCCAAGGTGCGCGACTTGATGCACGCGGACGGCGATGTCCCGGTAGTTGCGCAAGCAACGCCAATGACCGACGTGATTTTCGAGATGTCGTCAAAGAAGCTGGGCATGACGACGGTGCAGGAAGGTGGGCGGCTGCGCGGCGTGATCTCGGACGGCGATTTGCGGCGGTTGCTCGAGCGTGAGGGCGGCGCAGCATTGAGCCGGACGGCCGGCGAAGCCATGAATGCGATGCCAAGGACGATTGCCGCCGAAGAGTTGGCGGCGAAGGCGCTGGCGATTCTGGAAGAGCGGAAGATTACGTCGCTAGTCGTCGTCGATGTGGGCGGCAAGGTCGAAGGCGTCGTGCACCTGCACGATCTGTGGGGCGTGGAGTTGATTTAGGAGCAGTTCATAGTTCACAGTTCGAAGTTCACAGTTGTCATTGAATCACTTTTTTCAAATGAACAAGACCGCTCTCATTACCGGCGCATCCAGCGGCTTCGGATTGCTGACTTCGGTTACGCTCGCAAGGCGCGGATGGCGCGTGATTGCCAGCATGCGCGATCTGGGCCGAAAAACGCTGCTCGAAGATGCGGCGCGGACGGCTGGCGTTTTGGATCGCATCGAGATTCACGCGCTCGATGTGACGAACTCTTCGCAGATTGAGACGATGGCAAAGGAATTGGCTCGACGGTCGACGCCGCTCCACGCCTTGGTGAATAACGCGGGCTTCGCGGCTCCGGGATTTGCCGATGATGTAACCGATGCCGAATTGCGGGATCAGTTTGATACCAACTTCTTTGGCGCGGCGGCGGTGACGCGCGCGTTTTTGCCGCAGCTGCGACGGCAGGGATTCGGGCATATTGTGATGGTGTCATCGGTCTCGGGGCGCTTGGGTTTTCCGGGCGTGGGGAGCTATGCTGCATCGAAGTTTGCGCTGGAGGGATGGACCGAGACCCTGCGGTTCGAAATGAAGCCGCTTGGAATCCAGGTGGTCCTCGTTGAGCCCGGCGCGTTTGAAACCGATATCTGGACACGCAATGCGAAGCTTTCGGCGGGGCTGCAGAGTCCGGACTCACCGAATGCATCGCGAATCGCAGGCTGGCGCAAACGGATTACCGGCGACCAGAAGAGGGCGAATCCGCAGGTCGTAGCGGATACGATTGCGGCGGTCCTTGAAAATCCGCGGCCCAAGCTACGCTATGTGGTAGGCAAGGACGCCAAGGCCGCGCTCGTGATGCGCAAATTGCTTCCGTGGGCGGTTTTCGAGCGGATCATCGTGAAGAGTGCCGGGCTGGACTAGCAAGATAACCTGCAAAAGCCTCAAAACTGGTGGAACATTTAGAATGGAGACTGCTGTCATTTGGTCTTGCGTCCGGTGTTTCGGACGGGAAAGCACGTACGTCTTTTTCTATGCATCGTTGGTCGAAGCTCTTTATTCCTACTCTGCGCGAGGCCCCGTCGGAAGCCGAAGTGGCCAGCCATAAATTCCTCCTCCGGGCCGGGTATATCCGGCAGCTTGGCGCGGGCATTTACAACTACCTCTTTCTCGGGCAGCGGTCGCTGAACAAGATCATCGGCATTGTGCGCGAGGAGATGGACAAGATCGGGCAGGAGTTCCTGCTGCCGGGAATCTTGCCCAAGGAGCCGTGGGTCGAGAGTGGGCGCTGGACCGGCATGGGCGACAACATGTTTCGCCTGAAGGACCGCAAAGGTGCGGAGCTCTGCCTCGGCATGACGCACGAAGAGATCATGACGTCGATTGCGCGGAACGAACTGCGCAGTTACAAGCAGCTGCCGCAGATCTGGTACCAGATTCAGACCAAGTATCGCGATGAGCCGCGGCCTAAGTCGGGATTGCTGCGGGTGCGGCAGTTCACGATGAAAGACAGCTACTCGTTCGATATCGACAAGGCGGGCCTCGACAAGAGCTTCGATCTGCACGATGCGGTGTATCGCAAAATCTTCACGCGGTGCGGGCTGAGGTTTGTGGCCGTTGAAGCCGATTCGGGAGCGATGGGCGGCTCGCAGTCGCAGGAGTTCATGGTCTACACCGATGCGGGCGAGGACCTGATTGCGAGCTGCCCGGTGTGCGGGTATGCGGCGAATCTCGAGAAGGCAACGTCACGCTTGGAGCCTGTGGTGGAGATGGAGTCGACGGGCGATGACAAGCCGGAGTTGGTTTCGACACCAGGGATGGGTGCGATTGCGGATGTGGCGGAGTTCTTCAAGATTTCCCCGGCGTCGGATATCAAATGCGTGGCATACATGGCGCTGAAGCGCGGGGCACCGGGAAAAGATGGCGGCAAGCCGGATACCTGGCATGGTGTTGCGGCGTTTTTGCGCGGCGATCATCAGGTAAACGAAACCAAGCTGCTGGGCGTGATCGGCGCGCCGGAGCTACGCACCATGCAGGCCGAGGAGCTTACGAAATACTTCAACGGGCCCGCGGGATTTCTGGGACCGGTGGGATTGAAGCATGACGAAAAGCCGCTGGGTGATGGGCTCACAGTAGTCGTGGACAAGTCGCTCGAAGGGCGGAAGAATATGGTGGCGGGCGCGAACAAACTGGACTACCACTTGCGCAACGTGACGCCGGGACGCGACTTCACCTGGACACTGAGCGCGGATACTCGCAGTGTGAACGAGGGCGAAGCATGCCCTGTTGATGCGTGCGGGGGCAGGCTCGTCGTCGGCAAGGCCGTCGAGGTCGGGCACATCTTCAAACTCGGCTACAAGTATTCCGAATCGATGGGCGCACGTGTGCTCGATCCCAACGGCAAGGAAGTGACGCCGATTATGGGCAGTTACGGCATCGGCATCGAGCGCATTCTTACGGCTGCCATTGAACAGTCGAATGACCAGAATGGCTTTTGGCTGCCGGAGTCGATTGCGCCATTCACTGTGGTGGTGACAGTGACGAATGTGGCTGATGCAACACTGCGCGAGACTGGTGAAAAGCTGGCGGCGGAGCTCGAAGCGGCGGGGCTCGATGTGCTGTTGGATGACCGAGACGAGCGCGCGGGCGTCAAATTCAAAGACGCTGACTTGGTCGGAATTCCATTCAGGATCAACGTAGGCAAGAAGGCTGCAGGCGGGCTTGTGGAACTTGTGACGCGCGCAAAAGCGACAAGTGTTGATCTGGCGTTAGCCGAAATTGTCGCGTATCTAAGGAACAGGATGCAAGAAGACGAATTGCTGGCCACAGACCTGTAGATGTTTCGACTGCGAGCGGAGGGTAACCTGCTCGGTTGGGGTTCGTGCTTTCCCAGGTCTCAAAATCGAGACCTGGGGCACCCAGCATATTTGATGGCGTCAGACCGTAGCGCCGGGAATTGAGATTCGTGCTTTCCCACCCTTGCACCAAAAACGGTACAAGGATGGGGCACCCACTCAAGCGCCCGAACCAAAAGGAGTGACGATGGCGTTGAAAATCAGGCTGGCGATGCCCTCGGGGAAATACCCCTGGACCATGCTGGCGCTGCGCGTCGCCCTGGTCGGAGTCGGAGTCGCGACTGTGTTGATGGTGGGCGTTTGCAGTTTCTATTACCTGAAATACGAAGGGATAGTGAATGAGCGCCTGAAGCAGCCGCTATTTGCCCAAACGGCCAAGATTTATGCGGCGCCTCGCGAGGTGCGGCCGGGGCAGAAGCTAGGGATCGGGCTGATCTCGAATGAACTGCGCGAAGCCGGGTATACGGGCGATGACGCCGCGAAGAAGTCGCCGCTCGGCACCTACAGCGAGGACGGGCAAGACATTACGGTCCGGCCAGGGCCGCAGTCGTACCACGCGGAAGATTCGGCAACGATTCGCTTGAGCGGCGGCAAAGTGCAGTCCATCACCGACGATCACGGGCAGGCGCTGGCCAGCTATGAACTGGAGCCGCTGTTGATCACCGGGCTCAGCGATGCGAACCGTATCAAGCGCCGCCTGGTGACCTATGACGAGTTGCCACCCAACCTGGTGCATGCAGTGGTAGCGATCGAGGACCGGCGCTTTTTCGATCACGGCGGTGTGGATTACATTCGCCTGCTGGGCGCGCTGCGCAACGACCTGACACCCGGGCATCATTATGTTGAGGGCGGGTCGACGCTGACCATGCAGCTGGCGCGCGGATTCTTTCTGACGCCTGAGCGGCGGATCAAGCGCAAGCTGAAGGAAATCATCATCACCTTCCAACTCGAGCATCGCTTCACGAAGAAGCAGATTTTTGAAATGTACGCGAACCAGATCAACCTCGGGCAGAGGGGAAGTTTTTCGATCAACGGATTCGGCGAAGCGGCGCAAGCCTATTTCGGCAAAGATGTACGGCAACTCGATCTTGCTGAGTGCGCAACCCTGGCTGGCGTGATTCAGAGCCCGAACCGTCTCAGCCCGTTCCGGCATCCGGAACGGTCGATGGAGCGCCGCAACCTGGTCCTCGATTCGATGGTCGAGATTGGAGCCATTACCAAGGACCAAGCCGAGGAAGCGAAGGAGGAACCCCTCCATCTGACGCAGGGCAGCGTGGATGCAAGTGAGGCCCCTTACTTTGTCGACTTGGTGCGCGACGACCTGGTACAGAGACTCGGCGATCGCGACTTCAACGGCGAAGGATTGCGCATCTACACTTCGCTTGATCCCGACCTGCAGCAGATCGCGACGGCTGCCGTGGATTCAACCGTTCCAATGATCGATGGGCAGGTGGACCGGTTGCATGCACGTGCGAAAAAGCTGAAGCAGCCGTACGACGACATTTACCCTCAAGTGGCGTTGATTGCGCTGAATCCACATACAGGGCAAGTGTTGGCGCTGGTGGGCGGACGAAGCTACGGAACTTCGCAATTAAATCACGCCGTGGCTCATCGGCCGACAGGCTCCATCTTCAAGCCGTTTGTGTATGCGAGCGCATTTGCTACTGCGGCGGAAGGCACCATGCTGGCGGGACAGGATCATCTGTTTTCGCCGGTGACGATGCTGAACGACCAGCAGACGACCTACGGCGAGGGCACTCAGTATGAATACACCCCACGCAATATGCACGGACAATATCACGACCAGGTGACCGCCCGTTACGCGCTGCAGCGGTCGCTGAACAACGCGACGATCGGCCTGGCTTCGATGGTAGGATTCGATCGCGTGGCGGCATTGGCGCGCGATGCGGGCATCAAGAGCGCCCGCGGCACCCCTTCCATGGCGATCGGGTCCTATGACGCAACGCCTCTCGATATGGCGGGCGCATACACCGTGTTCGCGAACTACGGACTGCATCTCGATCCCTGGCTACTGGCGAGCGTGCGCGCACCTTCGGGCGACGTGATCCAGGACTACACGCCAACGTCAAAGCAGGTTCTCGACCCGCGCGTCGCGTTTTTGACGACCAGCATGATGGAAGATGTGCTGCGCGGCGAAGGGACGGGCGCCGGGGTGCGGAACAGGGGGTTTGTTTCGCCGGCCGCTGGAAAAACGGGCACGAGCCACGACGCGTGGTTTGCCGGATTCACAAGCAATTTGCTGTGCATTATCTGGGTCGGCAACGACGACTACACCGACATCAAACTGCAAGGCGCGGACGCCGCTGGGCCGTTGTGGGCGGCGTTCATGAAGAAGGCGGCGCAATTGCCGCAGTACTCTGACACCCATGAATTCTCTGCACCCGACGGCATCGAGGTAGTGAGCCTGGACAAGGCAACCAACCTGTTGAGCGACGCGGCCTGCCCAGACTCCTACGATGCGGCATTCCTCGACGGCACCGCGCCGACGGATCCGTGCGATCATCCGCCAGACCATCGAAATATCTTTCAGAAGATCTTCGGGATCGGGAAGCCGAGCAACTGAGTCCGAGCTAACCGTCGATGTCGCTGCCGTCGGGCATGGGCTGGCATTGCTGGCACCAGAAGGTGACGCGGGCATCGGGGCCTTGCAGGCGGCGGCGTATGCGGTCGCCGCAGCGGCGGCAGGATTCGCTGTTGCGGCTATAGACCCAGAGACTCTCGCCAGGATTGGATTGATGGGTGGTGCGGCGATGCTGGCCGCGATAAGTCACGATCGTATCGCTGGAATCTTCGAGGACATTGGACGCCACCAGCTTTTTTGAGGTGGAAATCAGCGTCGATATTTGTTCCGCGCTGAGATCCGCGACTTTGCAAAAGGGATTAATTCCGGTGACAAAGCAAACCTCCGATTTGAAGACGTTGCCCACGCCGGCGAGAACTTCCTGATGGAGGAGCACGTCACCGATCTCTTCATGGGCACAGGCAATCAGGCGCTGCTCGGTGGCCTCCGCATCAAAATCGGGATTGAGCACATCGGTGGTTGGCTGCGGAATGCGTCGATCGCGCGCGAGCGATTGCGCAGTATGCATCAACGCGACGGGGACGCGGAAGCCCACAGCCTGGCATACGCTGTTCTCGAGCACGATGCGCATATTTCTGCCGGGCTGCTGCCACGGCTCGCCGGGTCGGTAGATGTGCCAGCTTCCGCTCATGAGCATATGAGTCACGAGAATGCCGCCGCCCGAGAAGTAGATGAGTACCCACTTGCCGCGCGATTCGACGCGGTCGACCTGCTGGCCAGTAATTGGGGTGTCGTCGTGAAAGCGCGTGATCAGCGGGTAATTGGAACGGAAACCGGTGATGGGGCGGCCAACGAGGGCACGCCCCAATGCGCGCGCGGTGCGAAAGATGGTATCGCCTTCTGGCATTCTTTTTCTATTGGACCTCGTGCATCGGAGGTGGGGAGAGCGGCAGCGGAATGCGGCGGAGGTGCATGCCGAGCGGGCCGGAGTAGAAGCCTGCGTCCATGAGAAAACGGGCCATGAAATGGGCAGTGACTGGCTGGCCGTTGATGGTGGTGATCAGCACGCCGAGGTGGCGGCCGGCCTGCATCCGCTGTTGGCCGCGATCGCAGAGAAAATGAGCGAGACCGGAGGTGGCTTGCGCGCGCTCAGGCTCGTCGGCAGGCAGGAAGACGAGGATGTTCGGATTGTTGCGGCGAAGCCATGCGACAAGCCGGCCGTTTCGCAGAATGACTTCCGCATAGGCGGCGCGGGTGAGTACCCTGGGCGCAGTCTCAGAATCATCGTCCATTGTGGGCAGGTCCGGCCAGCGCAGGACAGAGCCATAGGGGTTGGCTGGATCGGTGGCGGCGAGCTGCACAAATTCCGGCTTTTCGGCGGGAGGCTCGGTGCGGAGCTGGCGCAGGAGATCGATCGCAGCGGGCAATGCGAACTGCGTTGCGCCGAGTCCGGCAACGAAATAGCCACGGCGAATGCAACCTGATTCTTCGAGGGCCTTGAGCACGTCATAGACGGCGCTGAATCCGCCAGGAACGTTTTCGGCCGCGACTGATTCGCGGGTGAGGATGCCGTAGCGGCTGAGGAGTTGCAGGGCGAGGGCGTGGCTGGCCTCGGTTGAAGTTGGACCGGTTTCACGGAGGGGCTGGGATGGGTCCTTGCTTTCCCAGGTCTCAGAATCGAGACCTGGGGCACCCATGTTTGTGCGGGAACGTGGAGCTATATTGCGGATTGGCAGCAGCGACCAGCGGCCTTGGGCGTTGGGCGGCGTAGTGCGGCGGGAGCGGAAGACTACGCCGGTTTGCATGCGGCGTGGGGCGCGGGCGCTGTCGGGGCGTGCGGTGTAGGCGCGGAGAGCGTGAAGCGAATCATTCGTGACGAGGCCGCGCCAGACCAGGCTCCAAAGTGCATCGATGGTTTCGCCGGGATAGCCGCCGCCTGTTGCCTGATGAAGCGGATCGAAGAAGCTGGCACCGGTGGACTCGAGGACTGCGAGAAGCTTGGCTTCCTTCTCGTTCAACGGCTCGACGATGGGCCGTGCTTGGGACAGCAAGGGAAGCTTGTCGGCAAGGAAAAGAGCGATGCGGCCATCGCGTTCACCGATGGGCTCAACGCCCGCCCACGCGACTTCACCCGCGGCGATAAGCGTATCGAGACCGGCTGGGTCGTATCCCGAAACACGCGCAGGCAGAATGGACGATTCAAGGAGCGATGCAGGAATGGGTGCGCCCTGCAGATTCTCGATGCTGTCGAGAAGCGCGTCGAGATGTGCGGAACCGGTTCGCCGCGGCGCGAGCAGGCCTTGCCAGTGTGTGAGGAAGCGAGCGAGGGTGTGCTGCTCGACGGGCTCGACTTCGCGGCGTAGTTTGGCGAGGGATTTGCGACGAATCTGGCGGAGGATTTCCGCATCGCACCACTCGCGATGAAGCCCCGTGGGCCGGAAACCGCCTTCGAGCACGCGCCCCTCCGCCGCAAGCGACCGCAATGCGTTCTCGACAACTGCGGGATCGAGGGCAAAGCGATCTGCCGGTTCACGCAGGGTGAACGGGCCGTGGGTGCGGGCGTAACGGCGGACCAGTTCTAGCACCGGGTGAACTACCGGCTCAAGCAGCGCGGTGGGCAGGCCGGGCGGGAGAGGAATGCCGAGAGCATCCCGGTAGCGGGCGGCATCTTCGGCGGCAATGAGGCGACGCTCGCCAGCGATGCGCAGTTCAAGCAGGCGGCGCGCGCGAACCAGACGGTCTATGGATTCGAGGATGGATGAATCAACTACGCGACGCGCCATTTCTGCCCTGGATAAATCGCCGAGGCGGAGGCAGAGATCGTGAATGCCATCGGCGCTGCGGGCGCGGTAGTTCTCCGGCAGGCACTGCGCGGTCTCTTCCACCTCGGCAATCGCATCCGGATCGAGGAGTTCGCGGAGGTCGGCTTCGCCGAGGAGTTCGCGTAGCTGGTCCTGGTCGATGGTCAGAGCCTGTGCGCGACGCTCTGCCAGCGGGGCGTCGCCGTCGTAGAGGAAATTGGCGACGTAGCTGAAAAGCAGCGACGAGGCAAAGGGCGAGGGCTTGCGAGTTTCGACAATGTGCACGCGGAGCTGGCGCTGTTCGATGGCGCGCAGCGTTTCAAGCAGCGCGGGCATGTCGAAGACATCGCGGAGACACTCGCGATAGGCCTCCAGCAGCAGCGGGAACTTCGGATAGCGCGAGGCAACGCTGAGCAGATCGTAGGAGCGCTTGCGCAACTGCCAGAGCGGCGAGCGCGCATCGGCGCGGCGGCGCGGCAGCAAGAGCGCGCGTCCGGCGGCCTCGCGAAAACGGCCGGCGAACAAGGCAGTGGTTCCGAGCTGGCGAAGAACGAGCGCCATGGCCTCGGCACTCTCGACAAGAAACCACTGCCTTGTTCAGATCGGAAGAGCACACGTCTGAACTCC
>OBLW0100000539.1_pt1 | contig 32342 bp, 32 predicted proteins | sample 1520161 | NCBI WGS metagenome assembly OBLW01 (sample SAMEA3539309, study PRJEB22396) | soil metagenome | biome: tundra; feature: field; material: soil | place: USA | collected 2010-05 | depth 0.15 m
AGTACCGCCATCGCATGAGGGCGAGATGCGGTTACCTGCGGTTCGGTGCGCAGCCTCTCATGTGACAAGACTCACCGTGTTTTCAAAGTAGACCGTTGAGACTGGGAGGCGGTCCTTCGCAGCGGCCCTTGGGCGAGTTTGCCGGAGAAACGCCTTTTCGGAGGGGTCATGGAAGGAGTCTTGACCGTTGCCCGGCCTGCCAGCAGCAAAGCGCAAGCAATCCAAATCACCGAAGCGGAACAAATCCAATTTGCCGGACGTCCGATCGGAGACCAAGCCGGACCGCGAGATTTCATCCGCCTCCTTTCGCACCCTGGGGGCGGCTCTATTTCGGCATCGTCGCTTTGTAGTTTGTTTAGTGGGTGGCCTGTCGGCCGCGTGCGTCCTGTATTGCCTGATAGCCCCCAAGGAGTTTGAAGCTGGCGCTAAGATTGCGCTGCGTTCTTCGCCTGCCACAGCGCTTAGCGTGGATGGAGCGAATGGAGCAAATTCGACGGCATTTGCGTCGGATCAGACACAGCTCGAGACGCTGGCTGACGTTTTTCGTAGCGACCAGCTGGCGTGGGGAGTCATTGGCGACCAAACGCTCTACTTGGCTCGAGGATTTGCGGAAGGTTTGAAAAGAGATTTCATGCTGCAACTCTGGGACCCGATGCACAGGCCTATCTGCTGGAGCGATTTCGGAAGCGCCTGAACGTCAGAACTCTTCCGCGCACTCTCATCGTGCAGATCCGCTTCCGATCGCGCGACCCCGCGCTGTCCGCGGCCGTAGTCAACGGACTGATTCGTGTATACAACCAGGAAGAAACAGCGTCGCGACAAAAGGCCACGGAAGAAGCTACTGCTTCGCTCGCTACCCAATTGAACGCTCTTAAGTCTCGTGTGAGTGCGGAAGACAGGCGGCTGGGGTAGTGTCCAGCTTTTTTCGCACTTTCCAGCAACATTGAAAATCAGGAAGGCAAAGAAGAACCTACTATGGATTTGGCTGTGCGCTTGCGTTAACTGGCGGCATTATCTCGACGTCGGCCGGGGGCCTCAATGTGTGCGCAGCCGCCTCGGAAGCATGAAGAACCTTGTCAGGCACTATTCCCAGAATAAGCGTGGCCAACGCCGCGAAGAGAAGAGCGGCGCCTACGGCGATACCCATCGGCGTCGAATGATTAGGTAGGCCTGCTCTCTGTTCCGTTGGACGCTGTGCGGATGCGAATGCCAGTCGCAGGTAATAGGCAGCCGCAATCCCTGAGTTGAGCAGACCAATGATAGCTAGCCAGACAGCGCCCCCGTCGACCGCTGCGGAAAAGGAATAAAACTTGCCAAAGAATCCGCCCGTGAACGGAATGCCGACCAGAGAAATTAGGAAGAAGATCAGCAAACCACCCAAAACCGGCGAGCGGTAGATCAACCCACGGAAATCCTCGATCAGCGGAAGTCTTTCGTCATATCCGCTAACGATTGTGACCACGGCAAAGATCCCAACATTCATTGCGGCGTACGCAGCAATGTAGAAACTGGCGGCGGCGATCCCGCTGGAGCCCAGACCTGCAAAGGCCGCCAGCAAATAGCCCGCGTGTGCGATGGACGAGTAGGCCAGCATGCGCTTGATGTTCTGTTGACGGAGCGCAGCAAGATTGCCGACCGTCATTGAAAGCACGGCGACCGCCCAGAGAACCGGAACCCAAATCGAGTGCAGGGTAGGGAATTCCTCATACACAACGCGCAGTAAAAGTGCGAAAGCTGCAGCCTTCGGTGCCGTAGACAGGAGAGCAACCACAGGGGATGGAGCACCTTCATACACGTCCGGCGTCCACACATGAAACGGTGCCGCAGAAACTTTGAAGAGTATGCCGACCAGCATGAGGCACAGCGACGAGCAGATGAGCGGCAAGTTGGGCACATTCGGCATGGGTGCGAGAGCGCGAGCGATCTCGTAGATTTGCGTTGTGCCGGTAGCCCCAAAGATGAGGGCAATTCCGTAGAGCAGAAAAGCCGTGGCGAACGATCCAAGAAGGAAATACTTGATGGCCGCCTCGGGGCCACGGCCCGTTTGCTTGCGATAGCCGGCGAGGATGTAGGTGGAGATGGAAGAAATTTCGAGTGCAATAAAAACGACCAGTAGTTCGACTGCGCTCGTGAGCAGGCACATGCCGACGGCGCCAAAGACAACGAGCGCGTAATATTCGCCCTGATGGTGGCTTTCCTCGGGAAGCGTATCGAGAGCGAGCAACAACGCAACAAGCACGATGCCGCAGATCAGCACATGGAAGAAAACGGTGAACGGACTCGTCTCCACAGTCCCGTAGAAGCCCGTGCCCACGGGAAGGGAGAGTTGCCAAAGGCTGGCCCAGAGCGCCACGGTGGTTCCTAGAGCGGCAAGCCACCCAAGAATGCGTCGTGGCCAGCTTTGCGGCAGAGACGCGTCTATCAGCATGACCAGGACACCCGTCAAAGTAAGGATGATCTCAGGAAGGATGCGGTAGGAGTCACCAGGATTCATGGCTGTCCCTCCGCATGCGTTGCAACGGACAGGCTGGCTTGCGGCGGAGCGGCGGAGCCCTTCAGGGCGGACGATCCAGCGCGACTCTCGATGGTATTGATCCAGAGCGATGGTACAACGCCCATCACCAGCATGAGGACGACAAAGGGCCAGAGGATTGCGAGCTCGCCGAGATGCAGATCGACTGAAGGCCTCGAGGAAGCGAGCGCGCTTTCAGGTCCGTAAAAGAGACGCTGGACCAACCACAGCATGTAGGCCGCACTGAGAATCACTCCAAGCGTTGCAATGACGGCCCAACCACGGCTCACTCCGGAAAATGTGCTCGAGAGAATAAGGAATTCGCCGATAAATCCGTTCAGCATGGGCAGTCCGATCATCGCAAGCGAGGCGATGACAAATAGCGTCGCCGTTTGTGGAACCTTACCGGCTAGCCCCCCGTAAGCCGCGATCTGACTCGTGAGGTAGCGGAGTTCAAGAGCTCCAAGAAGAACGAAGAGCGCGGCATCGATCAATTCGTTGTTGAGAATCTGGTAGATTGCCCCGTCCCAACCGACAAAAGTGAATCCGTAAATCCCGAGGACGATGAGGCTCAGGTGGCCCAGGGCCGCAAAGGCAAGCAGACGCCAAAAATCTCGCTGCACCAACGCGAGACAAGCGCCATAAAGGATGCCGATGACCGCAAGAGCAATGAGAATCGGTGCAATTTGTCGCGCCTGCACCGGGAAGAGCCCCACATGGAAGCGAAGCATCGAGTAGAGTCCCAGCTTTCCCGCCACCACCATCGCCATCGCAACCGGCGCTTCGTTGAACGTATCCGCCAGCCACCCATGCAGCGGAAACACCGGCACCTTCACCGCAAAGGCAAAGAGAAACGCCAACGCCGTCCAATACAATCCCGCCATCGGCACTACTCCCGTGGCAACGTCCCTCTGCAAATCGGCAAAGTTGAATGTGCCAGTCTTCGCATAAAGCCACAGGATCGCCACCAGCAGCGGCGCCGACGGAATGAACGTGAACAGGAAGAACTTCGTCGCGGCCTTCGGTCCATCCTTCCGCCCGTACATCGCGATCAGAATCGCCATCGGCACCAGCGATAGTTCCCAGAACCCGTAATAGACCATCAGATCGAGCGACAGAAACACGCCGTACATCGCCGTCTGCTGCACCAGGAACAGCGAATAGAAAAGCGTTCTCCGCTCCTTGATCGCATTCCAACTCGCCACCACACCGGCAGGCGCGAGCAAACCAACCAGCACCACCATCCACAGGCTTAGGCCATCGATGCCTACGTGATAGTGAATCGCCGGATTCTCGATCCACAGTTTGTCGATCTCAAACTGGAACCCACTCTGCCCATGCACAAAATGCACCGGCAGATGCAGCGTAAGAACGAACGAGGCCAGCGAGGTGAGAAGAGCAATCCACGCCGGAAGCTTGCCGCGATCCGGCAGCAGCGCCACCACAACAGCCCCCACCAGCGGAGCCAACAAGATTAACGTGAGAATCGACTCGTTCATTGGTGCGTCACCATCCCCACGTGAATTCCAATTCCCGCCAGTAACGACGTCCACGGCAGCAGCACAAACAGCAGCAGAGCCGCAGCGCCAAGCGCCAACCAAGCTGCATACGAGCGCAGATTGCCCGATTGCCATCGCTGCAGGATTGCCCCGCACAGCATCGCGATTCCTCCCAGCAGCCACGCAAGCCCGCCCAGAATGGCCACATCGACAACCCATTCAAGGAAGAATCGCGACAGTGCCAGCACCGGTTTCACGAACAAGAAACTGTAGATCTCGTCCACATAGTATTTGTGAACGAGCAAGTTGTAAGGATCCGCAAATGAAGTCGCGAGCTTCGTCGCGCTCTCCGATGGCTGACTGTAGAAGCGGTGCGCAACGTACCATCCAATCGCGCCGGCGAGAACGGCAAGAGCGCTCATACCCCATTCAAGGCCCGCGGCGCCAGCTTCAGTGTTGTGCACGCCGAGTGTCGGGGCAAGGAATCGACCGAACGGGCCGAGATTCCCGCCGAATCCGATCCAGCCTCCGACTACCGAGAGCACCGCCAGAATCGCCAGTGGCCCCGTCATCGACCACGGGCTCTCATGCGGGTGCGCCTCGTGACTACGCAGTTCGCCCCAGAATGTGAGATACCACAACCGAAACATATAAAACGAAGTGAGTGCCGCGGTGACCAGCCCGACGAACCACAGGACTTTGCCTATTCCACCGGAGACGAACGCCGCATAGAGGATCGCGTCCTTTGAAAAGAAAGCCGAGAAAAACGGGAACCCCGCAATCGCCAGTACCGCCGCGGTCATCGTCCAATACGTGACCGGCATACGCTCGCGCAGCCCGCCCATCTTGCGCATGTCCTGCTCGCCGCCCATCCCGTGAATCACCGAGCCTGCCGCAAGGAACAGCAACGCCTTGAAGAACGAGTGCGTCATCAGGTGAAAGATCGCCGCCGAATACGCCGCGACCCCGCACCCCAGAAACATATACCCAAGCTGCGACACGGTCGAATACGCCAGCACTCGCTTGATGTCCGTCTGCACTAACCCGATGGTCGCTGCAAACAAGGCCGTTGCCGCACCGATGATCGCAACCACACCAAGCGCATACGGCGACCGGTCAAACAGGAAGTGCGTCCGGGCAATCATGTAGACGCCAGCAGTCACCATCGTTGCCGCGTGGATCAGCGCCGACACCGGCGTTGGACCTTCCATCGCGTCCGGCAACCAGACATACAGCGGAAGCTGAGCGCTCTTGCCCGTCGCGCCCACAAACAGGCACAACGCCGTTGCTGTCAGCACACCGCCCGTCCAAGCCGGATTCGCGCTGAGCCTCGCCGCAATATCGCTGAACGTCAGCGTACCGAAATTCGCCAGCAGCAAAAACATTCCGATCAGAAAGCCGAAGTCGCCAATGCGGTTCACGACGAAAGCTTTTTTGCCCGCATCCGCAGCCGACGTCTTCTGGAACCAGAATCCGATCAGCAGGTACGACGCAAGACCCACGCCCTCCCATCCCACAAACATCAGCAGCGCATTGCCGGCCAATACCAGCACCGTCATGAAAAACAGGAACAGGTTCAGATACGCGAAGTATCGCCAGGATCCGTCCTCATGTTCCATGTACCCGACGGAATAAATGTGAATGAGAAGGCCCACGCCCGTGATGATCAGAAGCATCACCAGCGAAAGCTGATCGAGCACGAAACTGAAATCCACATGGAACAAGCCCGCATTGATCCATGGATAGTCAAGACTTTCGATATGAGGTACGGATGCGAGCGGCGGCCCGATGCCGAGAAAGCCGCGGGAAGCGCTCAACACAATGGCAAAAGACCCGAGCGGCATTAGTAGCGCGATCGCCGTCACCAGCGCCTTCGGCAGCTTGCGCCCCAGAATCCCGTTCAGCAAAAATCCCGCAAAGGGCAGCAGCGGAATCAGCCAGAGATGGAGAGAACCGTTCATAGTTTCATCAGGTCGATTCGGTCAACGGCCAGCGTCGCGCGAGCACGGAAAACAGCAATGATGATCGCAAGGCCCACCGCTGCTTCCGCGGCGGCCACCATCATCACAAAGAAGACAAAGATCTGGCCCTTTACCGCGTGCCACTGATGCGCGAAAGTGACGAAGGAAAGATTCACGGCGTTGAGCATCAACTCGATCGACATAAAGACGGTGATCAGGTTGCGCTTGATAAGAAAGCCCACAATCCCTAGGCAAAACAAAACCGCACTCAGCAACAGATACCACGTAAGCGGAACGTCTTGTTGCAGCAATTGAGCGTAATTAGAGTTCATTCGCCTGGCGTCCTTTCTCCCTCACCCGATCTTGCCAGCGCAACCGACCCGAGAATGGCGATTAGGATGAGCACCGAGGTGACTTCAAACGGAAGAAGCAATTTGGTGAAAAGCACTGCGCTCAACTCCTGCGTGGATGTAATCCCGTCACGCATCGCAGCCGTGCCAAGGCCTTGAGTATGAAGGATCACTGTAGCAGCCACCGCAAGAAGTGCGACCACCGCAGGAAAGCCGACAACAAGCGCCGCCCGGCTTCCGAGTGTTCGTTCTTCGCGGCCGGCATTCAGCAACATCACCACAAATGTAAAGAGCACCATGATCGCCCCGGCATAGACGATCACTTGCGCCGCAGCAAGGAATTCTGCTCCCAACAGGAGATAGAGCACGGCAAGCGAGGTCATCACCACAATCAACGAAAGCGCGCTGTTGATGGGATGAGTCTGGACGAGAAGATTGACGGCTCCGGCCAGGCAGAATCCCGCAAATACAATGAAGAGGATCAGATGCATCGTTCGGTCACTTGTACGCGAGCCACAGGCTCGTGGCGACAATGTTGAGGATGGCAAGCGGCATCAGGTAGCACCATCCGAAATTCATAAGTTGGTCATAGCGAAAGCGAGGCAACGTCCCACGCACCCACACATACAAAAACAGGAACGTAAAAACCTTGAACACAAACCAGAAGATGGGCAAAAGCGCCTGAACCAGAATATTCTGCGGCAAGGGGATGAGGCTGCCAAAGGGGCTCGTCCATCCGCCGAGGAACAGCAGTGTAGCCACACAGCCGACCGTAATCATGTTGGCGTATTCGGCCATGAAGAACATGGCGAATTTCATCGAGCTGTATTCCGTGTGATAGCCGGCAGTCAACTCACTCTCGGCTTCCGGAAGATCGAAAGGGGACCGGTTGGTTTCCGCATACGCCGCCATCAGATAGATGAAGAACGCGACAAACTGGAATCCGCCAAACAAATTCCATGACACGAGCCCGTGATTCCCCTGGCTTTCGACAATCTCGCGCAGATTGAGGGATCCGGCTCGCAAAACGACGCCGACCAGTGAAAGACCCAAGGCAAGCTCGTAGCTGATTAATTGCGCCGAAGACCGAAGCGATCCGAGCAAAGAATACTTATTGTTCGATGACCAACCCGAAAGCGCAATTCCGTAGACCCCGATCGACGTGATGCCAAGGATAAAGAGAAGACCGATATTTATATCGGAAATTTGAAAGAAGTGAAATCCTCCGGGACCGGTCACATCTGGCGAGCCAAAGGGTACGACAGCGATCGAGATCAGCGCGCAGCCGAGAGCAATAATCGGAGAAATGAGATAAAGCGGCCGATAAACCGCGCTCGGAACCAAGTCTTCTTTCAGAAAAAGCTTGGCTCCATCAACCAATGGCTGCAAGAGGCCAAAGGGACCAACGCGACTGGGTCCCCAGCGATTCTGAATCCGCCCGACCAGCTTGCGTTCAAGGAGCACCGTATAAGCGACGCTCATGAGCATCACCACCGTCACCACGATGACCTTGAGCAAGCTCCACAAAAAGAACTGCAAAATCGTCACAAGCCTTCAGCCTCTCTTACAACCACCCCAAGTCAATCTGCTATAGCCGCGGCAGATGCCGCATTCTGGTGTTGCTCAAGCTCGACCAGGGCCGGGCTATACCGCCCCAATGTTCCCGAAGTGAAGAGGCCATCGTGGGCAGGAACGATTGCACTGGATCCCCTCAGCGCAGAGACCGGGACAAATCCAGGCTCGGTTGGCACATCGTTTCCGCCGAAAAGATTGAGCCGATCGAGCTTGTACCCAGGAACAAGCCGCTCAATTTCATCCAGCACGGCGAGCGGGTCAAAAGGGCTCAACTTCGGTTCCAGCCCATTGGCAGCAAGCCAGACTGCATGCCTGTCTGCTTCGCCCGATTGCGCACCGCGCGACTGGCCGAGGTCGGCGGTCACTCCACCACTCCTGCCAAACGGAACAAGCGCTTTCACATCAACCCCCATGGAACCCGCAAGACGAATCAGTATCTCAAAGTCGGGTTTCACTCCGGCGTGGTCGGCGGCCTTTTTCACCATTTGGAGATCGCCAAAAGTGTTCGTTACCGTACCCGTCTTCTCGTAGAGGCTAGCCGCAGGAAAGACAACATCGGCGAGCGCAGCAGTCTCCGTGAGGAAAATGTCCTGCACGACAACAAAGGTGTCTTTCAATACGCTCGGATCAACACCTGACCCCGCATTCGCCGGATTCGCCCCAACCACGAGCAGGGCTGCAAGCCCGCCCGCAAGCATTTCGGACCGTGCTTTCCCGAGTGTCGCTGGCATTCCCGCATATTCGCCTTCGAAAGCGCCAGGCGACGCGATTGGCACATATCCTGGCAGAAGATCCGGCAGGAGTCCCATGTCGGCAGCACCCCGGGAATTCGCATGAACCCCGAGACACGCGAATTTCACACCTGCACGCAGACCCCACTTGACCAACCCTTCGAGATCGCTGCCGCTGAACTCCGATCCAACGATGACCACCAGCGATTCCTCGCCAACAATGGACTCTCGGAACACCACATCCTTCAACGTTGAATCATCGCCGGCGAGGAACGCAGCGAACTTCGCGTAGCCGTCCGCAGGCAAGCGCAACGTCGCTTTCGCTTGGCGTTCCAGTTTGATCCGCTCCGTATGTGCGATGTAGAGCCGTGCCTTGTTCAGGCGAACATTCGTGCGGATTTCCCACGCGAGCAACGGATGTTCCTCCGTGGGGTTCCCACCGATCAGCAGAATAGCTGAAGCGTTCCCAACATCGCGCAGACTGGCCGCTCGGTGCGGTACCCCCGCCATCGCCCGCCCAAAGGCCACATAGTCCGCGGTCCGTTCATGATCGATGTTGTTGGTCCGAAGGATCGTCCGCGCAAACTTCTGCAGCAAGTAATTCTCTTCATTCGTGGTCGTGTTCGAACCGATCACGCCAATCGCCGCGCCGCCCTTGCTGTCGCGAATCTCCTTAAGCTTGTTGCCCGCGAAGCGCAGAGCATATTCCCATGTTGCTGGCTCGAGCTTGCCCCCGGCATTCCGGACGAGTGGCTTCGTCAGCCGATCCGGATTCTCCACAAAGTCAAACCCGAACCGCCCCTTCGCACAAAGAAAATCTCCATTGATGCCGCTCTTGTCGCGATTGTCCGCACGTATGATTTCGGAACCATCATTCGACTGGCGGATACCCAGCGTCACCTTGCATCCATCGCCGCAATGCGTACACACCGTCGAAACGTGATTCATCTCCCAAGGCCGCGTCTTGTAGCGATAACTCCCGCTCGTCAGCGCGCCCACAGGGCACACATCGATGCACATCCCGCATTGCTCGCAATCAAGCTGGTTGCCGTTATTCGGTGCAATCACCGAGCTGGCACCACGATTCTGCACGCCCAGCGCCCACACATCCATGCCTTCGCCGCACATGCGCACGCAGCGGTAACAGAGAATGCACCGCGGCCGGTCGTAAAAGACCGCAGGCGACCACTGCTGCTCGTCGCGGTGATGTTTCGCCTCGGTGTAGAGACTCTCACCCGCGCCGTACTTGAATGTCATGTCCTGCAGCTCGCACTCGCCGCCGGCATCGCACACCGGGCAGTCCAGCGGATGGTTCCCGAGCAGCAACTCAATCGTCGCCTTGCGCGCCTGCGCAATCTCAGCCGATTCGGTTACAAACACCTGCCCCTCGGCCAACGTCGTCGTGCATGCAGTCTGCAGCTTCGGCACCTTCTCCTGCCGCACAACGCACATGCGGCACGCAGCCTGCAAACTCAGCCCCGGGTAGTAGCAGAACGCTGGAATCTCGATGCCCGCCTTGCGGCACGCTTCAATCAGCAGCGTCCCCGCCGGTGCCGTCAGCTTCTTTCCATCGACTGTGAACGTTACGTCAGCCATTCGTCTACTAGTCTCTCATCTGCTGCTGTTGCGTCGTTGCTTCTCTCGTCAGCAATCTACGACTGGAGTTTTATGCGTTCTCATCCTGAGCGAAGTCCGCGCTGCGGACAAGCCGAAGGCCCTGCGGTTGGATCTAAACTCCAATCCGGAAGTAGGTCCTACTGCCTATAGGCGCCCCGTTCAGCTCGTACCGCCCGGAACTCCAGCTGTCTGGATGGTCCATTGACCACTTGCCAGACGATCTGCCCAAAAAACTTGGCTGCCAAATCTTGATTCTTGACCGGCCGCAATGTAGATTGGAAACCAAGGTGTCCCCTGCCAAAGTGCCCCAGGAATCCAGCCTGCGGTGTCGATCTCACGCCCGTTGAATCGGGCAGTGAGTTCTCGATGAATATTTGCAAACGCATCTGGATCGACCCGATCCAGTGCGCTGCGCAGTTGAGTGTAGTCCGCATTGAATGGAACGCGCGTCAGTCTCTTCATGCTGGGCACTTCTAACAGCATTATTGGACCTCCACCAACTCCCGCGCGTCATGCTTCGCGAACGGGCACGGCTTCCCATCCAAATGGGCCTCAAACTCTTTGCGAAACTTCTTCACAAATCCCAGCGTGGGCATCGCCGCGGCATCACCCAGCGGGCAAAACGTCCGCCCCATCATGTTGTCGGCGAGATACTGGATGTTGTCGATGTCCTTGGCCGTCCCGAATCCCGCATGGAAGCGTGTCAGCGATTTCTTCAACCAGTCCGTTCCCTCGCGGCAGGGAATGCACCACCCGCAGCTTTCGTGTTGGTAGAAGCTGATCGTGCGCAGCGCAAACTCGACGATACAGGTCTGGTCGTCGATCACCACTACTCCGCCCGACCCCAGCATCGACCCTGCCTTGCCTACCTGGTCGAAGTCCATGCCGAGATTCTCAATCTCTTCCGGCAGCAGCACCGGCGTCGATGACCCACCGGGCACTACCGCCTTCAACTTCCGTCCGCCGCGCACGCCGCCGCCCACTTCATAAATCATCTTCTTCAGGTTGTAGCCCATCGGCAGCTCGTACACACCCGGCCGCTCGATGTGCCCGCTCAGGCAGAACAGCCGTGTTCCGCCATTACGAGGTGTTCCAACGGCAGCGTAGGCTTCGCTGCCCATCGCAATCACATGGGGCACCGTCGCAATCGTCTCGGCATTATTAATGACGGTCGGCCCGCCATAGAGCCCGACCACAGCAGGGAAGGGAGGCTTAATGCGCGGAACGCCGCGCTTGCCTTCTAGCGACTCCATCAGCGCCGACTCTTCGCCCACCTCGTACGCACCCGCGCCCGTCTGCGTAATGATTTGAAATTCAGTATCGGACCCGAAGATATTTGTTCCCAGAAAGCCCTTCGCGTAGGCATCCGCAACGGCCTTCTCCACGATCTCGAGCAGGTAGCGATACTCGCCGCGCAGATAAATAAATCCGACCTTGGACCCGATGGCCAATCCCGCAATAATCGTCCCCTCGATCACCGCATGAGGATCGTGCAGAAAGATCAGGTGGTCCTTACACGTGCCCGGCTCGCTCTCATCGCCATTCACCAGAACATACTTCGGCTTCGCGCTCTGCTTGGGCACAAACGACCACTTCATCCCCGTCGGGAATCCCGCGCCGCCGCGCCCGCGCAGATTCGAAGCCTTCATCTCGTTGATGATCCACTCAGGCCCCTGCGTAAGGCACTTCTTCGTGGCCTCGTACCCGCCCAGCTCGATATATTTATCGATCTCCGCCGCGCCCTGTCCAAACCGCCGCGTCACAATCTTCACTTCATCGGGATGCGAGACGAGCCTAGGCATTGTTTGCCCCCGCTGAAGCCTTGCTGCGATACGCCTCAAGAATTCCCGGCACCTGCTCGGGACTCAGATCGTCGTGAAAGGCGTAGTTCACCTGAATCGCCGGAGCCCAGCAGCACGCGCCGATGCACTCCACTTCCTCAAGCGAAAACAACCCATCCTTCGTGATCCCCTTGTGCCCCACGCCCAACTCGTCCTGAAATTTCTCGAAGAGATCGTAGGCCCCGCGCAGCATGCAGCTGATATTCGTGCACACCTGCACGTTATATTTGCCCACCGGCTTGAAGCGCAGCATCGAGTAGTACGAAGCCACATTGCGCACATCGAGCTCCGTAATGCAGATCCGCTCGGCCACCTCGGCAATCACCGCGTCCGACAGATACCCCACCTCATCCTGCGCGTAGAGCAACATGGGAACCAGCGCCGACCGCTTCACCGGATACTTTTTCACCAGTGCGTCAAAGCGTGCCGAAAGTTGCGGCGAGAAGACCGACATGGTTTCCGCGCCCGATTCTTTAGGGCTCATTGCATCAACTCCCGCGCCCAGGCTTCAGCGGCCATATCCATCTCTTCCTCGCCCCCACCCGTATCCCGACCTGTATCCCCATCCGTATCTTGGACCGATCGCAATGTCCCCGCCTCAGTCAATTCAAGAACTCCGCTACTGCCATTTTCGCGCAGCCAATTCACTTGCCCGCCGCTCCGCTCTAAATCCAGCCACTTTTCTGCGTGGCGCACCGTGATGCGCTCCTCGCCCAACTCAACCGTAGCCTGCCGATTCCCATTCAATCCGTGCGCCGCCGTATAACTGCGCAGCAGCGAAGCCAGACTTACCCAAAGTTCGGTATAGAGCTGCTCAGAGCCGCTCGGCAATTCTCTCTCCGAGACGAATCCATTTGTCGTCCGTTTCCCCAATGGCGGTAGGGCTTCGCATAAACGCGAACAGCGTGCGTCCAGGTTTCACACATTCTCCGTGCACAAAGTGACAATCACTGATTCTATTCCACGCTTCTTTTGAGCCAGACCCGTACATTACGACCAACTTTGGACCCGATTCGCACTTACCGATTCGCGTTTTGATTAACTCGATCCGTTCCTCTCGAAACGACTTTCGATCACTTGGAGTCTTGAGATTCTTTGCAGCAAGCCCACCCAATTCGATTACACAAGTCTCACCGGAGTCGCGCATCCCCCAAAGATCACGTTGATAAACGCGTAGCTCATCATTGCTCACTCCATATCCTAAAGACGGCATCAGAAGCATCATCAGTCTTCGCCAAGTCCTTTGAAGCTCCGGATAATCACGATGCCATCTCGTTTCCCCGATCACTCGATGAAACTCTTTGCAGTCGCATAACCCATCGGACTGACATTTTGCGAAAGCTGGGGCGCGAAGACTGTTGTCACTGCCTCCCTGCTCTGGGCCGATGAACCAGTAAGGAGCGTCCCAGCGTCCATAGCCATAGCATCCCTGGGCCATCAATTCGATCGCACTGCCCATTTACTTTCCGTCCAAGAAATTCCTACCGGTCAATCTCCCCAAGCACAATATCGATCGACCCAATCACCGCCACCACATCCGCCAGCATCCGCCCCTTGCACATCGTCTCCAGCGCCTGCAAACTCGCAAATCCCGGATATCGCATGTGCACCCGATACGGTTTCGCCGTCCCATCGGACACCACATAGTAGCCCATCTGTCCGTGGCCCGACTCAATCCCCTGGTACACCTCGCCCGCAGGAACGTTGAAGCCCTCCGTCACAATCTTGAAGTGATGGATCAGCGCCTCCATCTGCGTTTTCATCTTCTCGCGATCCGGCAGCACAATCTTTGGCGCGTCTGCCTTCACCGGTCCTTCCGGCATCCCATCCAGTGCCTGCTGCACAATCTTCACGCTCTCGCGCATCTCCAGCAGCCGCACTTCATACCGGGCCCAGCAATCGCATCCCGTCGAAACCGGCACCTCAAACTGGAACTTCTCATAGCTCGAATACGGCATATCGCGCCGCAAATCGAAATCGATACCAGAGGCACGCATCGTCGGCCCCGTCACCGCCAATGCAATCGCGTCATCAGCCGTGAACATGCCAACGCCGATCAGCCTATTGCGAAAAATCGGATTCCCCGTCAACAGGTTCGAATATTCATCTATCTTCTCCGGAAGCGTCTTGATAAATGCCTGCACGCGATCCAACAGCCCCAGCGGCGGCTCCATGGCGAGCCCGCCAATGCGGAAATAACTGGTCATCATCCGCTGCCCGGATACTTCTTCAAAGATGCGCAGAATCTCTTCGCGTTCCCTGAATGTGTAAAGGAACACGGTCAGCGCGCCAATATCCATCGCATGCGTGCCCAGCCAGATCAGGTGCGAATTCAGCCGCGTCAGCTCCGTGAACAGCACCCGCAGCCACTGCGCACGCTCCGGAATTTCAAGCTGCAGCAGCTTCTCGACAGCAAGGCAATAGCAGAGATTGTTGGCCATCGGACCGAGGTAGTCCACTCGATCGGTCATCGGAACTACCTGTTGGTAGAATTTTGCTTCGCAGGTTTTTTCAATCCCGGTGTGCAGGTATCCGATCTCGGGATAGAGACGCACAATAATCTCGCCGTCCACCTCCAATACCAGCCGCAACACCCCGTGTGTCGACGGATGCTGCGGTCCCATGTTCAGGACCATGTGCTGATCTTTCGCGCCTTCGGCAATCGGAGCTTCCAGGATCGGCGTCCCCACGTCGAAATCGGCCATCAGCGGTATCCCTCCACCGGGTAGTCCTTACGCAATGGATGACCGACCCACTCCTCCGGCATCAGAATGCGCCGAAGATTCGGGTGTCCTTCAAACCGCACGCCGAACAAATCGAAGACCTCGCGTTCGTAGTAATTCGCCCCCGGCCAGATCGAGGTGATCGAATCCACCGCCGGATCGTCACCGCTCACCATGGCGCGCAAACGAATCCGCTCCTTATAGGCGTGCGACAGGATGTGATAGCTCAGTTGGAAACGCGGCTCCGAAGGATACCAGTCCACCGCAGTCATGTCCTCGAAAGCGTTGTAGCCTGCGCTCCGAAGCGTGCCCAGCGCCGCGCAAATATCGTTCGGCGCAACTATCAGCGTCAGTTCTTCTCGGTCAAACCGGGCATCCAGTAAAGCGTCACCATTCCAGGCCAGCACGGCTTTGATCGCGGGATGCTCCAGGAGACCTTCGAGGACTTCGGCGCGGTTGGCCAAGGTCTTTTTGAGAACCTCAGCCATAATTAGAGATCCGCCTTGTCCAGGCTCCAATTCAGGATGCCTTTGCGCACGATGTAGTAGAGGCCGACAGCAACGAATCCCAGATAAACGACCATCTCCCAAAAACCGAAAAGTCTGTTTCCGGTGATCTGAGGAAGCTGACGGTAGATGACCGCCCAGGGCATCATGAATACCGCTTCCACGTCGAAAAGGATGAACAGCATCCCCACCATGTAAAACCGCACGCTGAAACGTCCCCGCGCGTCGCCCACCGGCTCAATGCCGCATTCATAGGCGCCCAGCTTGGCCTTAGTGTTGCGATGACGTCCGACGTAGCGGGATGCAAATACCATCATGGCCGCAAGCCCAAAGGCGACGATGATGTGCATGAACAATGGAAGGTACTGCCAATGGTAGGGAATCATCTCAACCTTACCTGAAAGTCGTTGCGAGAGCTAACGTGGAGGTGCGCCCGCGACCACACCGTGGCGCGAAGAACTGCTGATTTGAGATTAGGTTTTCGCCCTCCTCCCGTCAAGGCAGCCGGTCTCCACCCGAAAACCGCGTCCCATGCACTTGGGACCGCCCAAGTGCGCGACCACGTCATCCTTCATCAGAGGCAGGAGCGAGGGAGCAGTCGACACAAAACGCACTGACCATGCCGACGGGCAGGCGAGTAGCCGCCCCTTCTTTGCAGAACATTAAGCCAGGTTCTTCAATACTGTATCTGTCGCGCGAAGTGCGAGCTTCATTTCCCTTGCCGATTCCATTGAACGGGCCGCAGCGATTCTCCTGCAACGGAGACGGCCGGAGAGGGTACCCCGCTCGTACCCCCATGCCCCCGAAATGGTGCAACTTTCCGGTATCTGAGTCACCGCAATTCTTCGCAAATCTCCGCCTACACATGTATCGCAGAACACAATTGTTCCACGTGGAACAATTTCGCGGATTCGCAACAGAGCCTAACCGCAACGCGAAGCAATCCTGAACGGCCAATCCCAATCCGCGAGCCGTTTCCTGAAGAGAGAGGACGTGTTGCGACGTTGTTCCTATTGCCCGATCGCCAGCACAACTAGAAGAACTATCCACGCCAATCCCATCGTGTGCCAGTACCATGATGTGGCGTCTACCGCGACCTGACGCAGCTCCACCCGCTTGAAGAGGCTCATTGCGCAGAGACATACGAGTAGGGCAGCGAGCCCCACGAGGAGGTGCGCGGCATGCAGTCCGGTAATGATGTAGAAGAAGTAGCTGGCAGGCGTCGACCAGCGGTCGAAAGCAAATCCCTGCGCCGTCAGCTGACGCCACGCCGTCCATTGCCCTGCTAGGAAAAGTCCGCCCAGCGCAAGCGTTCCGCCCACCCATGGCAGCGTGCGATGCAGCGCTGGCCGCCCGAGTCCAAGCCATTCCTCGAGCACATCGAATTCTCGGAAGATGTTGTGGCGCGCGAACTCCATCGTCAGGCTGCTCAGAAGGAGAACGGCGGTATTCAAAAAGATGATGGGCGGCAGAAGAATGGGATGCCAATCCCCGATCTGTTCGTGCGAACGAGGATCCAGGTGTGTCCCCGCCTGCCGCGCGAAAAAAAGCACCACAAGCATGGCAAAAAACATCATGTCGCCTGCAAGGCCGAAGAACACGAAGAACCGAATGCGATGAAGCAGCTCGCGCGGACCTCTGCGCTCATGGCGCCAGTCGTCATCACCACCGCCGCCTCCGCCGCCGGTTGGGCGCCGATCGACAGGCGGTTTACCGCCGATTCCTGGTTCTTTCCGTTCCGTTTCCGCTGGGGAGTGCGTAAAGGTCGCGGGCATGCGCAGTCCTCTGTGAAAATGAGCATACTCTCACTTTGGCTTGGACGCATTTCAAAAGAAACGGTTGGTTTCCTTATGCGGAATCGCTCTTTTCTAGAGAGTAGAAGTCTTTTATTTTCGAATCGCTTCGATCACAGCCTTCACGAATGCCTTATGCACGCGCCGGTCGGCGGAGAGCTCGGGATGAAAAGTGGCTGCCAGGATATCTCCCTGCTTCACCAGAGTGGCAGAGCCCTCTCGTCGCGCCAGCACCTCGACGCCTGGACCGACTTCTGCAATGCGGGGAGCACGAATGAAGACCATCTCAAGAGGGCCACCGGAAAGGGAAGTTTCGGCATGCAAGATGGTGGAATTGATCTGACGGCCATAGGCATTGCGCTCGACAACGGCATCGAGAACTCCCAGGCTGCGCTGAGCCGGATGGCGAACTTCGCGTGCAAGGAGGATTGTCCCCGCGCAGGTTCCGAATACCGGATGCGCATTGCAAAACTCTTTCAGGCCATCGAAAAACTGATGCTTCTCAAGAAACTTGAGCATCGTCGTTGACTCCCCGCCGGGCAACACGAGCCCGTCGATACGAGCCAGCTCTTCTGGTTTGCGCACTTCGATCGGGTTTGCACCAACATCGGCAAGAGCTTCCGCATGAGCGGCATAATCACCTTGAATAGCCAAAATGCCGATGAGTGGGCGCGCGATGTCACTCAAATGCTGCTGCTCCTGTTTTGGAATCCGCGATTCGGAGATTGAGGTCGATCACTTCCGTACCTCAATCGATCGGACTGATTCGGAGGACTAGAGGATGTCTAGCCCGAAGATCTAACCGAAGGGGCAATTGCTACCAGCCGCGAGTCTGCAGCAGCTGGGACTCTTCAATTGCAGCAGCAGCGAGCCCCTTCATTGTGCCCGTCACCTGTTCGCTCGCTTCGGCCAGGGTCTTAGGATCGTTATAGTGGGTTGTCGCGATGACGATTGCCTTGGCGCGAGAAACGGCCTCTTCGCGCTCCTTGGAATCATGCTCGACGTCGAGAGCGGTAGCCCGCTCCTTCATGAAGATTCCCGATCCTACGAATATCGCCTCAGCCCCCAGTTGCATCATCAGAGCTGCGTCGGCAGGAGTTGCAATTCCTCCCGCTGAGAAGTTGGGGACCGGCAATTTGCCGATCTGAGCGACCATCCGCACCAGCTCATAGGGTGCTTGCAGTTCCTTGGCAGCCGCGTAAAGTTCTTGTTCCGAAAGGACCGTAAGAGCCTTCATCTCCTTCACAATTTGCCGCATGTGTTGTACCGCGTGGACGACGTCTCCGGTGCCGGCTTCACCCTTGGTGCGAATCATAGCTGCACCTTCGGCAATGCGGCGCAAAGCTTCACCTAGATTGCGCGCTCCGCACACAAAAGGCGTTGTAAAGACATGCTTGTCGATGTGGTGTGCCCCGTCCGCAGGCGTCAGGACTTCGCTCTCATCGATGAAGTCCACTCCCAGTTCCTGCAGAATCTGCGCTTCGGCAAAATGGCCAATGCGTGCCTTGGCCATGACGGGAATCGAAACGGTTTCGATGATCTGCTTAATGAGCTTGGGATTGGCCATGCGGGCGACGCCGCCTTCGGCGCGAATCATAGCGGGAACGCGCTCGAGCGCCATGACGGAGACCGCGCCGGCTTCTTCAGCGATGCGGGCCTGCTCCACGTTCATCACATCCATGATGACGCCGCCCTTCAGCATCTCAGCCAGCCCGATTTTCAGGCGCAAGCCTGTGCCTCCAAGACTCTTATTCCCATTCATTTCTGTCATTTGACCGACCTCGCCCTAGGGTCCTCGAAAGACAACAGGACTCGCTGAATCTTATCTGTTAATCCCTCCTAAGTGTAGCAGTGATGACGCGCCACCGTAATCGAGCCGGAGAGAATAGGCCACTGCAATGTTCATTTATGAGCCTTTTCCAATGTATTGATCACCACTCTGGCCGCTCTTCTGCAGCAATCCCGAAGTATGGCAACTCAATCCCCTCTATCGGTGCCAGCAAACGAGCTTCTTCGAGGTTCGGAATCGTTGCCAGCCTCGGACATAGAAACGCTCGCGTCCAATTCGGCCCCAATGGTGAAGGAATCGCCGACAATGAGCCCACTCGTCGCCCGGCTGCCTGTCGAACTTGAGGTAGCAGTTCCCGTGCACGATTTCCGAGTCCGCACCCTCCTTTCCCTCGAAAAAGGAAAAGTAATCGAGACCCAATGGGGGCATGGTGACGACCTTCAATTGGCGGCAGGCGACGTGCAATTGGCCTGGAGCGAATTCGAGGTTTTCTTTCAGGGCAGCGTAACCAATAGTGTATTTGCGGCATTGAATAACCTAGTTGCCGACTATTCCAATGGCACCGTAGACACAGCGCAGGCCGTAGCCGACACCGCGTCGTTGAATACAGCTCTCAACTATGTTTCCCAGCAGCGAATCACGATCGACAACTCCATCACGCAGTTAAGTGCCGCCTCGAACGCGGTGGCGAGTACGCAGATGCAGCTCACCAGCACTCAAACCAACCTGATGCAGGCCGATGTTGCGCAGGTTTCGACGCAGCTCTCGCTCGCGGAGACCCAACAGACGGCGCTCGAAGATGTGATCTCGCAGCTAGGATCAGGAAGTCTGTTCCAAAAGCTTGCGTGAAGTCAGATCGGATCGATTCAGGGAAACAGCGCTCAATCTATACTCAAGGTCAGAGGAAACAGTATGCTCGCGCCCCTTCGATTCATTTGGAATGCAACACGTGGGCATCGTTTCGCGCCGTGGCGAAGCGCGTTTCTTCGCTGGCGGGTCGAAACGTATTCCGGCAAAAGCGCCGAGACACTCAAGGCGAAGGACGTTTTGAGTTTCGTCTGGAGTTCACGCTGGGAGTTGCTGAGTTTCTTAGCATGGACCTCACGGCTCGAAAAGGAGGCCGGCAAGCGTGGATGAAGAGCGCGCTTGTGTCGGCCAAGGTTGCTCGGAACTGTTGATTCAAACCAATGCGATCCGTAGCACCGATTCTAATTTCCTTCGCTTTTTTGAGGCTCTCCTCTTCTTACTCGCTGTTTTCCAACTCGCCCCAGCGCAACAACTGCCGCCGCCCGAACCTCCCAAGTCGTTGCCTGGTTCGGGAGAAGCCCCTGCCACACTTCGCGTGACCACCAATGAGGTGCTGGTTCCTACACTCGTTGAGAAGAAGGGTGGCGGCATCCTTTACGGGCTCAAGCAATCCGACTTTGTCCTCGAAGACAATGGGGTTCCGCAAAAGATTCATGTGCAGGAAGATATGGATACAACACCGGTAGCGCTGGTGGTTGCGGTGGAGCAGGGCGGCGTGAGCGCTTTGGAATTTGGCAAGGTAGCCAAGCTTGGGCCTCTGCTCGATCTCTTTCTTTCGGACCAGCGCAGTCGGGCTGCTCTCATGGGATTCGACTCGAAGCCGCACCTTCTGCTCGACTACATGCATTCCAGCGAGGACATGAATGATGCGTTGGAGCATCTTCAGCCTGGCGACGGAGGGGCGGCGATTCTGGACACAATCAGCTCGGCGGTCGATTTGCTTGAAACGCAACCAAAGGAATATCGGCGGGTTCTCCTTATGATCAGCGAAGAGCGCGATCACGGCAGCAAGCACACCAAGCCGGTGCAATTAATCCAGAAGATCGGGCGCTCGGATGTGTTGGTCCTGAGCGTCTCATTTTCGCCCTCGCGAGCGGAGTTTCTGCACGATGTGAAGGACTCCGGCGACGACCGTTACATTCATGGCGAGAATCCTCTCGCCGCCGTTGAAATGCTCGTAAAGTCCCTCAAGAAGAACGTCGCGAAGGAAATCGCGCAGGAGAGCGGCGGGGAATACACAACGTTCACTGGCGACAAGAGGTTCGAGCAGCGCGTGGTCGATGCGGCCAAACACGTCCGCAATCGATATCTGATTACCTTCAGCCCCACGAACCCGACTCCCGGATTGCATACCATCCGCGTAAAAACGACACAGGATTATGGAGCGCGCATCGTAGCCAGGGCCAACTACTGGTTTCAGCAGGAACATTGAAGGCAACATCCGCGCGATCATTGATTTGGCGCATCCAGCCAAGGGCACTCTGAATAGCGTTGAAAGCCCGTTCATGGTAATCTCACATTAGACACTTGAGAGTGGACTGAGAACGCAAGAGGAGTAACAAACGCCGTGCTGGCGACTGCAAAGAAAACTACCCTGATTGAACGCTTCCGCACCCACGAGACGGACACCGGTTCGCCGGAAGTCCAGATCGCGATTCTGAGTGAGCGGATCGGCGAGCTGACCGAGCACTTTAAGACGCACAAAAAGGACCATGCTTCCCGTCGTGGTCTGCTCATGCTGGTTAGCAAGAGACGCCGTCTGCTGGACTACCTGAAGACGCACGATTCAGACCGCTATCGCGACGTCATCGGCAAGCTCGGACTCCGGAAGTAACAAGAAAGCAAACTTTGACCCGGAAGCGCCCAGACCGAAGCCTGGTCACGGCCCCCATGCTGTACAAGACCTGGGGCCACGGTGTACCTGACGAATCCAATCTGCCGCAACGGCAGTGCAGCCTCCATGCGCAGTGTCGGGGCGCACAGAGGGACGCCAAGTGCCGTCACGGGAATTCAAAACGCGCACACACTCCGCGGCAACACCAGTCGCGGTCATTGGCTTGCGCTCTGCTTGAAACTCCCCCTACAAGTTTCCCAAGTGAAAATACGAAACGAGGACTCTATGTCTACGAAGCATGAAGTAGCTGTCGAGCTTGCAGGCGGCAAGCGGCTGGTATTTGAGACTGGCCGCATCGCAAAGCAAGCATCCGGCGCCGCCTTGGTGACCACCGGCGAAACCGTCGTTTTGGCCACTGCAGTGGCCTCTCCGGACCCAAGGGAAGGCATCGATTTCTTCCCCCTGACCGTGGATTATCGCGAGTACACCTACGCTGGCGGACGCATTCCCGGCGGATTTATTAAGCGCGAAGGCCGACCCAGCGAGAAAGAGATTCTCACTGCGCGGCAAATTGACCGGCCCATCCGGCCTTTGTTCCCCGATGGTTTTCGCAATGAGACGCAAGTAATCGCGCTCGTCTTCTCCGCCGACAAAGAGAATGACCCCGATGTGGTTGCGATTAACGCAGCATCGGCAGCCCTGGCCCTTTCGGACATCCCGTTCAGTTCAACCGTCGGCGCAGTGAGAGTGGGTCGGATCGACGGAGAGTTCGTCATCAATCCAACTTACGCCGAGCGCGCCTCCACCACAGTGAACATCATGGTCGTAGGCCACAAGGACGGCATCGTGATGATCGAGTCGGGTGCCAAGGAAGAAACAGAAGATGTAGTATTGGCGGCCATCGAATTCGCTCACGTCGAGATTAAGAAGATTGTTGCTGCTATTGAAGAACTGGTTGCAAAAGCTGGGAAACCGAAGCGGGCTTTCACTGCGCCGGAGTTCGACGAGGCTTATTACGCGGAACTCAAAGCCAAAGTAGGCGATCGTCTGAAGGACGCCCAAGACACGAAGAAGCATGGCAAAACTGAGAGCTATGCGCTGATCAAGAAGATCAAGGACGAGCTCGCTACCGGACTTCCTGCAGACGATCCAACCGCGAAGAAGAAGCTCGCGACTTACTATGAGCATCTGGTCGAGCGGCTGTTCCGTGAGCAGGTGACGAAAGACCGCATTCGCCCGGATCGCCGAGCCTTCGACGAAATCCGCGCCATCTCCATCGAGACGCGAGTTCTGCCTCGCACCCACGGTTCCGCGCTTTTCACGCGTGGAGAAACACAGGCCCTCGTTACAGCCACGCTGGGAACAAACGACGACGGCCAGCGATTGGAGAGCTACGAAGGCGAGCAGCGCAAGAATTTTATGCTGCACTATAATTTCCCGCCATTCAGTGTCGGTGAAACTGGCCGCATGTCAGGTGTAGGCCGACGCGAGATCGGGCACGGCGCATTGGCGGAACGCGCGATTTCGGCGGTGCTGCCGAGCGTTGATGAATCGCCTTATTCGATTCGCGTCGTTTCGGACATTCTGGAATCGAACGGCTCTTCGTCGATGGCTTCCGTCTGCGGCGCAAGTCTGGCGCTCTTCGATGCAGGCATTCCCCTCAAGGGAGCAGTGGCCGGTGTCGCAATGGGACTGGTGAAGGAGGGCGACGACTACGCCATTCTCACAGACATTGCCGGAGCGGAGGATCACTACGGTGACATGGACTTTAAGGTCGCCGGAACTCGGAAGGGAATTACAGCTCTGCAAATGGACATCAAGATCGGCGGATTAACTCGCCAGATTCTTGAACAGGCCATGGAGCAGGCGCGCCGTGGACGGCTCTTCCTTCTCGACAAGATGGACGAGGCTCTCGACGGACCGCATCAGGAACGCTCGCAGTATGCTCCCCGGATCGAGACGGTCATGATTCCCACCGACAAGATCCGCGATCTCATTGGCAAGGGCGGCGCCACCATTCGTGGAATCGTCGAACAGACCGGCGCCAAAATCGATGTGGACGACACAGGCAGGGTGAGCGTTGCCTCGAGCGACGCTGATGGCCTGAAAAAGGCGCTCGCCATGATCAATGACATCACAGCCGTTCCTGAGATCGGCAAAACGTATTTGGGCAAAGTAGTCCGGCTGGCGGAGTTTGGCGCGTTTGTCGAACTCTTTCCGGGCACGGATGGCCTGCTCCACATCTCGGAAATCGCAGAGCACCGGGTGAAGGAAGTCAAGGACGAGCTTCGTGAAGGCGATCAAGTGATGGTCAAAGTTCTGGCCATCGAAGGCAATCGAATCAAGCTCAGCCGCAAGGCGTTGATCAAGGAACAGCGCGCAAAGTTGTCACAAAGTGCTCCCACTGCGGAGACCGAAGAAGCCACTTCGGATTCGCCTGCCGTAACGCCCCCGGCACGACCGCGCAATGAGTTCGACGAGCGCCAGCCACAGTCCAACCAGAGCACGATCCTTATCGAGGGAGGAGACGACTTCGATGAGGATGAAAGCGAAGAGATCGACGAGGAGAACGAACCAAACTTTAACCGCGTAGAAGGCGCGCCAGTGCCCGTGGGTGCACCGCCGACCGGCGGTGCTCGTCCACCAGCCGGCGCAAACAATCGCCGTCGGCGTCGGCGTCGCGGTGGTCGCGGTCCAGGTGGCGGACAGAATTAAAGGCTTTCAGCACGATGACACCAAGAAGGCCCAGGCGATTCCGCTTGGGCCTTTTTGTTATGAACGGTGCCACGTCGATCGTTGAGACAGTTTTCGTCCGCCGGATCTGCGGTCCCTAAAGAAATAGCTATTCGAATCAAGTGCTATAGCGCTCAGGCGCCATGCGAAGATCTGGCTGCACCGCTTCGCTGACAACCGGCTGCGGAGGAATCTTGCCAGGCGCGAGTTGCTCACTCCTACCCCGGGCAAAGTTCTTCTCATCGTACATGCGAAGGTCAGCTGCAATGCAGAGCGACTCCATTTCAGCAGCGTCATCCGGATAGACGGCAATGCCGATACTGGCGCCAACGCGGATTATCCTTCCCTCCACGGTGAGAGGCTGGTTCAGATTCTGCAAAAGGGCCTGAGCCACCTGATGAGCGCTATCGGCGCTGGCCGTCTCTTCCAAAATGACTGAAAACTCGTCGCCGCCCGTGCGCGCAACCGTGTCGCAGTTTCGAACTCGTCCAAGGAAAAGCGCGCCGACTTGTTGCAGCAACAAATCGCCGGCGTGATGCCCCAGAGTGTCATTTACCTGTTTGAAGTGATCCAAATCGATCACAAGCAATGCCGCCTTCGAGCTAGACCGCCGCGCACGCTCCAATGCGATCGTCAGTCGATCCTGGAAGAGTCGGCGATTCGGGAGTCCTGTTAGCTCGTCGTGCAAGGCAAGGTACTTGTTGTGTTCGAGCTGATCCTCAAGCAACAAAAGGATCATGCCGACTGCGACAACATATTTGGGCAGATTCCAAACTTCGCTCTCAATGTGGACTGTAGGATAAAAAGTCTGCATAGACGGGCCGACAACAAATACAAAAGCCCATGTGAGGAATCCCGCGATGGTAATGAAAGCCCCCGTGCTCGCCCGATGATAGGTGAACCAAAAATGGATACAACAGACAAAGTAAACAGTGAAAAGGACGCCATTCAATGCGAGATCGCCGCCATTACCCGGCCGATGCTGCACGAGCAATAGGAAAACTGAAAGTGAACAGTAGAGGATTACGATCATCCATCGCAGAAAGTGTTGAAATCTGCGAGCCGACAGCAGAGCCACGACAAGAGGTACGCCTCCGAACAGCATCGAAGCTGGCGTCAGGGCCCAATCAGCGGCTGGGCTTACGTTGCTGAGGCAAATGTATAGTGTATTCGTTGCCAGGAGTGATGCAAGCATCCATTTGCTGGACGGTTCCTCGCGATAGGGAATTGCCGCATACGCGAAAAGAACGCCGGCCGCAGTGAGTGACGCCAATCCAACATCTCCTGCTAGAATGCCGAAAATGCCCGGAGCGGCCAGGAACATGAATGCGGCAAAATGAGTCGCGATCAGCAACCAGGCAGTAAGCCATAATCTGGAAATCGGAGTTTGGCCGCGGCGAGCGACAGAGGCGAAGGCGCAAGTTAGGAGCGCGACTGCGGCTAGATCCGGTAGTTTGGTCCAATCCAACACGTTCACCCCACGGCTGCCTGCAGCGGTTCCGTAATTGATGCGCGCAGAAGGCACTGCCGCTTATTGGCTTCTTCGCACATTGGTCCCCAGTGAGATGTCGCGTCGGGTGGGCGGAAGACAAAGCAACTTTGCTCGAAACGACAGCGGGCACGTGAAATGGGGGACTGCTCCAGGTGGCTCTGATCAGTTTAAGGTTGCTGGGGGGGCCCTTCGGTATAGCCCTTTTGTGCCAACGCTCAGGTTTGACAAACTTGTGTAACTGTGGAATCCCGAAGCCAGGAATTGGCGGTAATTGATTGGATGACCGTTTCCGAATTTGCGTAATGCCGGCTAACTCCCAGATTAAACTCGCCTTGATGGCTGCCAGCCTCTACATCGTCGTGGAAGGAGAAGACCCGGGGTTTGACATCTTCGTGAATGGCCGCTCATTAGCCCGCAATGAGGAGGCTTTGGACCGGTTGGCCGCGACGTTACGCATCACTCCGCTCCTCGACTTTTTCTCCGCTGACCGAAACTCCATGGCGCTCCTGCTGGAGCAGGGAACCGGCAAACCCGAATGGGCCCAGAACCTTCCGCAGCCGCAGTGGTACTCACCTGCCGACGGTTTAGCGACCGTCCGCGCACTTATCGCTTTTCTGACAGGAAGTCCCGGCGCGATCGGCTCGGAAACTTTAATAGTTTTGTCGGAGCTCAGAGAGTACGAACGGGTGCTCAGAAAAACAGCCGATTACGGGCTCCGCTGGCATCTGGCAGCAAGCTGGCGTTGACATCTCACAACAGCGATTCAGTCGGCAAACGCCTCAGCTTCCTTGGCGGGGAAGACATTTCCCATGCGCTGAATCTGCGCGCCCAAGCCCTGAAGCTTTTCCTCAATCCGCTCATAACCGCGGTCCATGTGGTAGACGCGGTCCAGAATCGATTCGCCATCTGCCACGAGTGCAGCCAACACCAGCGATGCTGAAGCACGCAGATCCGAGCACATCACCGCCGCGGAGCTGAGCTTTGCGGGACCGCGCACCGTTGCAGTACGGCCATCCACTTTGATATTCGCCCCCATCCGGACCAGCTCCTGCACATGCATAAACCGATTCTCGAAGATGTTTTCCTTCACGAGGCTCACGCCATCGGCCTGCGTTGTCAGCGCCATGTATTGTGCCTGCATGTCGGTTGGAAACCCCGGATACTCTTCCGTTGAAACATCCGCAGCCTTGAGACGCCCGTCAGAGCGGGCACGAACAGTATCTGCACTAACCACCTCGATCTTGGCACCCGCCTCCTCCAGCTTGGCGATCACCGCTCGCAGATGCTCGGGATTGCAATCTGCAACGGTCACATCGCCCCCAGTGATGACGCCAGCTACAAGAAATGTTCCGGCTTCAATGCGGTCAGGATTGATGCGATAGATCGCTCCGTGCAGATTGGTAACACCTTGCACATGAATGGTAGAGGTTCCGGCACCTTCAATCTTCGCGCCCATGGCTAAAAGCAACGCCGCCAGATCGGTTACTTCAGGCTCGCGCGCACAGTTCTCCATCACCGTCTCACCGTCGGCGAGCACCGCAGCCATAAGAAGATCTTCCGTGCCAGTCACCGTAATCTTGTCAAACACCAGGTGTGCGCCCTTCAGGTGTTTGGCTCTGGCCTCGAGATATCCATGCTCTTGAACGATTGTCGCGCCCATCTTTTCGAGGCCTTTGATGTGCAAATCGATCGGTCGACCGCCAATAGCGCACCCGCCGGGCACGGCCACACGCGCCATACCGGCACGCGCAACAAGCGGCCCCAGGACAAGGGAACTGGCGCGCATTGTCTTTACAATTTCGTACTTTGCTACCGGGTCCGACAGGTTGCGGCAACTGATCGTCGTCCGGTGCTGATTCTCCCCTGAGCCGAGTTCGACATCCGCTCCCATGGACGAAAGCAGGCGTCGCTCGGTTTGAATGTCGCGCACCTGGGGAATATTCTCGAGAGTGACTTTGTCTTCTGTCAGGATCGCGGCAGCCATGCAGGGCAGGGCAGAGTTTTTGGCTCCGGACATGCGCACAGTACCAACAAGCGGATTTCCACCGCGAATCACAAACCTGTCCATAAAAACAAAAACTCCTGGTCTTTTCAGTTTAAGACCAGGAGCACACGCAACGTCGACACAGAGGGGATGCGGAATATCGGGAGCCAACTGCAATCAGACTTCTTGTCGTTTACAGTTCGAGAACGTTGTCCTCAATGGCCAAACGCACATTCCCATCAGACTTGGCCAGCCGGCGAACAGCTTCCGGCTTATCGACTTTGGCTTTCAGCATCACAAGCGCTACAGGAACACTGCGGCCCGCGCTTTTGATCGTCTCCACAGCCGTCGGTCGATCGATGCCGCATGCGCACATCAGGATGCGAATGCCTCGCTCGACAAGCTTGGAATTCTGCATGTGCACGTTGACCATCAGATTTTCGTACACATAGCCCAAACGGGTCATGGCGCCGGTCGTGATCATGTTCAGCACCATTTTTTGAGCAGTACCGGCCTTCATGCGCGTCGAGCCGGAAACCACTTCCGGGCCAACCTCGGCAACGATGGCGAGATCTGCGGCAGCTTCCAAAGGCGTGCCATGGTTACAAGTGACAGCAGCTGTATGAGCGCCGCGAGCGCGGGCGTAAGCCACAGCGGCGACTACGTAGGGAGTCCGTCCTGAAGCAGAAAGCCCGACCACTACGTCTTTGCGGGTCGGCCGGCGGCGGGCGATATCGCGCTGTCCAAGCTCTTCTGAGTCCTCGTTCACTTCGACGGCCGAGGCCAATGCCTTAGGTCCCCCCGCCATGATGTATTGAACTTGCCCGGGCGCAGTGGAGTAGGTGGGCGGACATTCCGATGAGTCGAGTGCAGCGATGCGGCCACTGGACCCTGCACCGACGTAGATCAACCGGCCGCCGTCGCGCAAACTTCGTGCCACTTGGTCGATGACCTGGGCGATTTCAGGAATCGCCTTTTTTACTGCCGCCGCGACCTTCGCATCTTCATGGTTGATGATACGAGCGATTTCAACTGCAGATTTGGTGTCAAACCCTTGAGATGCCTCGTTCTGGCCCTCGGTGATCAAATGCTGAAGTAAGGAGGCTGGGTCGATCCTTGCCTCTTCTTTCTTATGTGCTTCAGCTACATCCTGCGTCGTCGTGCTGATAAGCATCGAGTCTGTCCCCAGCCTCATATTGTATCTCTAATCTGCACAAGTCCATAACACAAATTAGTGACGCTCTAAGTTCGAGTCAGCAGCAATTCGAACCTGCGTTCCAATCAGGAAAGACAACGAAATGAGTGACTTGTAGCAGGCAAGAATGAGAGACAACCTTTATTCGTAAATCGATTTCAATGCACCCCGCACAGCGTCGTGAAAGGCAGGGCGCACGTCGCGAATCAACTGGCTCTTGCGATCGGGCCAAGTACGATTGGTGAGCAGAATTACGGCAATCTTGCCGTCAAGATCGATCCAAAGGGAGCAACCCGTGTACCCCAGATGCCCGATCGAGTTCGCAGAAAAGTAGCGGCCAGCAGATGACTTCTCAGAAGGCGTATCCCAGCCCAAGGAGCGGGAACTACCCTCTGGTCCCTGGCGTACGGCGAACTGTTTGACAGTTGCTTTGGAAAACAAAGGTTGGCTCGGCGCACTTCCGTTCTCATCGGATTTGCCGCCGAGGATGGCGCCAGCAAAGCGGAGCAGGTCCGGCACGTTCGAGAAGACTCCAGCGTGTCCAGCTACGCCTTTCAACGCCCATGCATTTTCGTCCTGCACTTCACCTTGAATGCGGCGATAGCGCAGAGAGGCGTCCTCCTCTGTGGGCGGGATGAAAGGACGCGCGCTGCGCGCAGGATTAAAACCGGTCGCAGTGAGTTGAAGTGGCCCAAATACCTCTCTCTCAGTCCACGTCGCCAGCGATTCGCGCATCAGCACTTCAAGCGCTTTGCCCAACAGAATGAATCCCGGATCGGAATACGCGGTCCTTGTTCCCGGCTCCGCTTCAATTGGCAATTGCAGAGAGGCGCGCAACAAACCATCAGGAGTTGTTGCCGTCCGAAAGAGCTCGACATACCCGGGCAGCCCCGAATTGTGGCCTAAGAGATGCCGAATCGCGACACTGCGAGCGCGTTCCCCGGACGAACGGCCCACGACGAAACCAGGGAGTAGCTCACCAAGAGGTGTGTCCAGGTCAAGCACTCCGCGTTGAACCAGCAGCATTGCCGCTGCAGTCGTAGCCACGACTTTCGTGATGCTTGCAACGTCGTAGATGGATTCCGCCGTAACGGCAAACGAATCGCTGTCGTAGGTTGATCGCCCAATAGCATCCTGAAGCACGACTTTGCCATCTGCAAGAACTCCAAAAGCACACCCTGGAAAAGCTCGCGCCGCAATGGCGTCCGTCAAAACCCTGTAGACAGGCGCAAACTGACGTTCAACAGGTGTAGCAGAGGCGTCAGCCACGATTGCTTCGGTCTTCATCTTGTCTTGCATCGTAACTCCAAACTTAACCGAATTGTGGCGATTCGAAGCATTTTGTCGCGAACCATTCCGGTGGGCTACCCTTGGATGCGACCTGTGCGTCTATCTCAGTAAACGGTACACAAGGGGGACAAGATGCGGTTTCTGCGCGAAGTCATGTCCATGGGAATTCTGCTGGGACTCGTGTTCGAAGTCTCAGGATCAGCTGCCGCGCAGGCGCAGGCGTCACAAACGACGCCCGCGACCCAGGCGCAATCGCCGTCAGCCGCAAATACGCCCGCATCTCCCGACAAGGATTCGCCGAATGTTTCGGAAACCGCACCACAAAGCTCGACGCTGGAAAAGAAGATTTATACGGTCCCCGCCGGCACCAAGGTTCTCTTGCAGCTTCGAAGCGCCATCAATACGAAAAGCGCTCGGGTTGGCGACGGCGTCTACCTTGCCTCAACCTTCCCGGTCGTCGTAGGAAACCGCGTAATGATTCCCGCCGGTGTGTATGTACAGGGTGTCGTCGACCGCGTGGAGCGCGCGGGTCGCGTGAAGGGGAAGGCTCAGCTTGACATGCACTTTACCTCCATCATTTTCCCGAATGGTACGGTGGTTGAGATTCCAGGCGTAGTGAATAGTTTGCCGGGCGCCCGAAAGCAGGAAGTGAAGGACAACGGCGAAGGAACCATCGAGCAGGACAGCGACAAGGGACGGAATGCAGCCAAAACAGCCGAAATTGCGATTCCTACAGGCGGGACGATCGGCTCCATCGGTGGTCTTGGTTCAGGCCACCCGATTGCCGGCGGAATCGCTGGGGTTGGCGCGGGTCTCGCAACGGTTGGCATCGTCTCGTTGTTTACACGCGGCGCCGATGTCAATATTGAAAGTGGATCGCAGGTGGAGATGGTATTGCAGCGGCCATTGCTTCTTGAGGAAGAGAATCTCGCCGGTGTGGGTGCTCCAGGGAGCGCTCCGAATCTGGTGCCCGCGGCAAACCAGCCAAGACCTGTGGATAAGCCAAATCGCGCGCGCGTTCTTTGCCCGCCTGGAGGTCTCGGCTGCGAGTAGAGTAAAGCAACCGCGGATACACTAATAAAGATGGAACTGCCTTCTGAAGAGACACTCGATCTGCAATCCTCCCACACCGAAGTGCCGGAGACCCTTCAGGCGACGAACGCCGTCCTCCTGCCCACGGCAAGATCAAGCGGCGTCGGGCTATGGATTCGCGACCTTCTTATTTCAGCCGGCATCTCCATTTTGATCATTACGTTTCTCTATCAACCGGTCCGGGTAGAGGGAACCAGCATGCTGCCCCGGCTCGAAGATCACGATCGCCTGTTCATCAACAAATTTGTCTATCATATCGAATCCATCCAGCGCGGAGATGTAGTTGTGTTCCACTACCCTCGCGATCCCGAAAAAAGTTACATCAAACGCGTGATTGGCTTGCCTGGCGACCGTATCTGGATAGACCGCGGCAGCGTTTGGGTGAACGGCGTGCCCTTAGGTGAGAACTATATTCCCGAGCGTTACCGCGATTCCCGATCGATGGCGGAAATGGTGGTTCCCGACGATACTTACTTCATGATGGGTGATCACCGATCCATCTCTTCCGACAGCAGGGAGTTCGGGCCAGTCGAGCGAGACCTGATTTACGGCAAGGCCGTGTTTGTCTACTGGCCTGCAAGAGATGTGGGCGTCGTGCACTGAGCGAATTCTCCTCAACTTCCCTCGTCTGGTCCCGCATTCAAATCAGAGTGAATGCCAAGACTGCCAGTTATTCCACAGCCGTTGAATCGCTGCAGTCCTTCTTGGGCGGAAAAGCTGCTAAAATCGATTGAATTTATTTAGCCACCTAGAAACTAAAGGTCTTACAGATTCTAAAGCATTTATTCTTTTCCCAAAAGGCCAAAATGGCCTCCAAGACCGTTTTGGTTCTGCAAATCTTCTGCAAAATTGACCCGCTCATAAACCGCGCGTGGGATTCGGATGCTGCGATTGCGGCGCTTGTGCATGGACTCGGGACGCCCAAGGATGAGGACAAAACAGTCGCTAGGGGAGCCGCCTAACCATTCGCGGACGCGCCAGCGAAATTCTGATGCACTGCCCGAAGCTTCTCAAGAAA
>OBLW0100000542.1_pt1 | contig 32321 bp, 32 predicted proteins | sample 1520161 | NCBI WGS metagenome assembly OBLW01 (sample SAMEA3539309, study PRJEB22396) | soil metagenome | biome: tundra; feature: field; material: soil | place: USA | collected 2010-05 | depth 0.15 m
CGATCTTGACCAACTCAAGCACGTCGAGGAGCGATGAGACGGGATAGACGTTGACGCCTTCGACGACGGCCGCTTCGGCGGCGTTGGCTGCGGGCAGAATCAGGTTTGGAATGTTTTTCTCGCGCGCGAGGATGGCGACGGGCAACATCCCAGGTATGGAGCGCACGCTGCCGTCGAGTCCCAGCTCACCCACCATGAGGAATTGGCTGACGTCACTCACCTGCAGTGCGCCATAGGCGCCGAGAATGCCGAGGGCAATGGGCAGGTCGAAACCCGAGCCTTCTTTTTTGAGATCGGCCGGTGCGAGGTTGATCGTGATGTGCGTGGGCGGAATCAGGTAGCCAGAGTTCTTGATGGCCGCGCGGACGCGGTCGCGGCTTTCGCGCACGGCTGCGTCGGGCAGACCGACGGTGTGAAAGTGGTCCTGATCGGAGACCACGCCGCTGTAATCGACTTCTACATCGATGAGGTTGGCGTCGATGCCATAGACGGCTGCGCTGAGGGCTTTAAAAAGCATGAATAATCTAATAATCTAGTGCAGCGAGTGTAACGGGATGGTGTACGAAGGGGCTGTGACGGTCGTCGCTCCGGTTTCGCGCAGAACTCATGCGCAGAAATGCTGGATCTTACGACGGGAGCGATGATTGGTTGCGTGCGAACGATCGTTCCTCTGCGCGCTACAATCACACCGTGACGACGAGTCTCTTCGACCTTTACAAGATCGGCGTTGGCCCATCGAGTTCGCACACCATGGGCCCGATGCGCGCTGCGTGCACGTTTGCGCAAGGGCTGGCAGACCGCGGCGTGTTGGGGCAAGTTGAGCGCGTGCAAGTGGAGTTATTCGGCTCGCTCGCATTGACGGGGCTTGGACACGCGACGGACCGAGCCGTTCTTCTGGGTCTGGCAGGCTATGAACCGGCGAGTATCGATCCCTTCGCAATTGAATCGACCGTGGCGGCAATTCGCGCTTCGAAGCAAATTAAATTAGCTGAAGCGCGAAACATTCGTTTCGACGAAACGAACGATCTGTTGTTTCGACGCGATGTGATGTTTCCGCCAGGAGCAGAGACGCAGCATCCCAATGGACTGCGGTTGACGGCGTTCGATGCGGCGGGTTCGGAGCTCAACCAACGGACGTTTTTTTCGATCGGTGGTGGATTCATCGTCGAGGATGGTGCGAGGCAAGATTCGAAGATCGCGACTACGGAAGGCCCGTTTCCTTTTCACACGGCGGCAGAATTGCTGGCTACAGCGCATGCCAATGAACTTTCCATCAGCCAATTGATGCTTGAGAACGAATGCGCGCTGGTGGCGGCCGATCCAAATCGAGGCGGTTCGGGCCTGAGTCTGGTAGAAGTGGTGCGGGAAGGCATCGATCGCATCTGGCAGACGATGCGCGATTGCATTGGGCGCGGGATTGCAACCGAAGGGATCTTGCCGGGTGGGTTGAATGTACGGCGACGTGCGCATCGGTTGGCTGAGCGGCTGCGCACGAAGGAAGTGGATGGGTCGCGCGGTGATCCACTGGCACCACTCGACTGGGTGACGGTGTACGCAATGGCAGTGAACGAAGAGAATGCTGCAGGGGGCCGCGTGGTGACGGCGCCGACGAATGGAGCAGCAGGCGTGGTGCCGGCAGTCGCGCAGTACTACGAACGCTTCGCGCCCGAAGCCGATCATGAAGGGATCGTGCGGTTCTTTCTGACTTCGGCGGCGATTGGCATTCTCTACAAAGAGAACGCGTCGATCAGTGGCGCGGAGGTGGGTTGCCAGGGCGAGGTGGGCGTGGCATGCTCGATGGCCGCGGGTGGATTGACGGCGGCTCTGGGAGGAACCAACGGTCAGGTGGAGCACGCTGCTGAGATTGCGATGGAGCATAACCTGGGCATGACCTGCGATCCGATTGGCGGACTGGTGCAAATCCCCTGCATCGAGCGCAACGCGATGGGAGCCGTGAAGGCCGTACACGCGTCCCGCATTGCGCTGAGCGAGTCGGAGGAACACAAGGTCTCGCTCGACCAGGTGATTCGGACGATGTATCTCACCGGTCTCGATATGCAATCGCGCTATAAGGAGACGAGCCTGGCCGGGCTTGCATTGAACATCATCGAATGCTAAGCGAGAGCGCGTGGGAAGAAGTTGGCCGGGCTGAGAGGATCTCACATTGCAAATACCCGAGGATGACTCGGCGAAGGCGCCCCTGATGGAAGCGATTCCGACTGAAATGCCGGTGGGTGTCATGCCGGGACCCATGCCTGTTGCACCGGCATGGCACACCGTGGCGCTGATTGGGGGGATTGGTGCGCTTTCGTTCACGGGGAAGATGCAACTGGCCGGATTTCACGGGGCACCGCATCGTTTGTTGACCTATGGCACCACAGCGACTCTGGAACTGTTGATGCTGGGTTGGGTCGCGCTGGGACTGCGGCTGAGAAGGATTTCGCTTCGCTCGTTGTTTGGAGTGGTGGAGCAGGGCTTTCGCGGGATTGCTCTCGATCTCGGCGTCGCATGTGTCTTCTGGATTGGTTCACTGCTCATCCTGGCCTCGGTAGGGGTTGTTTGGACGGGAGCGGCGTATGCCTTGACGCACAAGAACGCGCCGATGCATGGCGGTCAACCGATGGAGCCGAACTCCGCGCAGAAGGAGAATGTGCGCATCCTTGCACAATTGGCGCCCGCTAGCGGAGTGGAGATCGCGTGCTGGGTCTTGCTCTGCTGCCTTGCGGGAACGATTGAAGAAGCTGTGTTCCGCGGCTACCTGCAACGGCAGTTCACCGCATGGGCAAAGGGCGGAGTGGTGTGGGGCGTAGTGTTCTCGGCGATACTGTTCGGCGCTGCGCATGGATATCAGGGAACACGCAACATGGTTCTGCTCGCGGTGTTCGGAGCGCTCTTCAGCGTGCTTGCAATTTTGCGTCGCGGACTTCGCGCCGGAATTTTCGCGCATAGTTGGCACGATCTCATCGCTGGATTAGCGCTCGCATTCCTTCGCTCGCATCGTCTTCTTTGAAATTGTGGAGCGACTCGCGATAGAGCGTTGCAAAAATTGTTACCACTTTTTCCACCCTCAAGTCGTTTTTTGCTTGACACTGAGCAAGCATGAATCTATACATTCCTCAACTGCATTTCAAATTGCAGCTTCGATGCAACCCATCGAAAAAGGGAGAATAGGCAAATGGCAACTAAGAAAGCAGCCAAGAAGGCACCCGCGAAGAAGGCCGCGAAGAAAACCGCGAAGAAGAAGTAACGGGTCAACCAACCAAAGGCAAACACCGAGGGGGACGCAAAAAGCGTCCCCCTCGGTGTTTCTGGTCAAAACGGAACACACGCTGAAAGGTGCATGAATACAGGCGATGACGCGTAGGCGATGGATTGCCGAAAGTTGGGATGAAGCGACAGCGGTGCTCACGGGCGCGAATGCCGAGCATCTGATTCGTGTTTTGCGCGCGCAACCAGGCATGGCCGCGGACGTGATTGCGGGTGGTCACGTCTTTCACGCCGAGGTGGCCGCGATCGAGAACGGGGCGGACGGCAAGAGCGAGGTGCGATTCAATCTGATCGCCGAAATGAGCGCTGAGCCCTCATTGCCCATTACGCTGGTAATGTCCGTCTACAAGTTCGATCGGATGGAGTGGGCGATCGAAAAACTGACTGAGCTCGGCATCGGGGCGATCGCTCCGGTGATTGCCCGGCGGAGCGAGAAACATCTGGCCCTCGGCGCTGCAAAGCGCGCTGAACGATGGCGACGCATTGCCCATGAAGCGGCGCAGCAGGCTCGTCGCTCCGATGTTCCTCTGATCCGCGATCCGATAGCGCTGGCCGATCGTGTGCGGCTGGAATCGAGTGCGACGCGCATTGTGCTAGCTGAGCAGGAGCAATCCACCACGTTGCGAACTGCTCTCGAAGAGGCGATTGCTGCAGCTGGCGCGGAGATGCCTGCGCTGGAGATTGCGATTGGGCCGGAGGGCGGGTGGGCTCCGGATGAAGAGGCGCTCTTCGATACGAACGGATGGCGCGCGGTTTCCCTGGGGCCGTGGATTCTGCGGGCGGAGACGGCTGCGATCACGGCGCTGGCGGTTGCGGCGTCGATTTTGCAATGAGCCGCTTACAGCGACACTCCGCGTTTCCAGGGGATGAAGTCGTTCTGGCCGAGCAACTCGGCCTTGGTGAAGCGCTCACCGCTTGCCACCTCGATGCAAAGATCCAACAGCTTCTCCGCGCAGGCGGGGATCGTGGTCTCGCCGCTGACGATGCCACCCGCATTGAAGTCGATGATGTCGGCCATGCGCTCGGCGAGAGTGGAGTTGGTGGAGATCTTGATCACCGGCGCAACGGCGTTGCCGGTGGGTGTGCCCAAGCCTGTGGTGAACAGGACAAGGTTCGCGCCTGCTCCGGCCTGCGCTGTGACGCACTCCACATCGTTGCCCGGTGTACAAAGCAGATTGAGGCCCGGTGTGGTGGCGTACTGAGGGAAGTCGAGCACGTCACGGACCGGAGCGACGCCGCCTTTGCGCGCAGCCCCCGCGGACTTGATTGCGTCCGTTGTGAGCCCGTCTTCAATGTTGCCCGGTGAGGGATTCATCTCAAAGCCGGAGTGCACGGCCCTCGCGCGAGCCTGATAGGCGTGCATGAGGTCGTAGAAGCGTTGGGCCAGCGCATCGGTGGTGCAGCGATTGATGAGTTCCTGTTCCACACCGTGCAACTCGGGGAACTCGGAGAGGAGTGTCTTGCCGCCGAGACCTCCGAGCACGTCAGAGAGATAACCGAGCGTGGGATTGGCGGAGATGCCGCTGAATCCATCGGAACCGCCACACTTGAGGCCGATGGTGAGGGCAGAGAGCGGCGCAGGGGTGCGCGTCCGATGGTTTGCCTTGACGAGTGCCTCGAAGGTTTCGTCGAGTGCGCGGGTCATGAGCGCGGATTCTCGGCCGGACTTCTGCTGATCGAAGACCAGTACCGGCTTGGTCATCTCGGGATCGCGTGCACGCAACTCATCGAGCAGCATGCTGGCCTGCGCGTTCTGGCAGCCGAGGCTGAGCACCGTGGCTCCGGCGACGTTGGGATGGTGAATATAGCCGGCCAATAGGCCACAGAGGGCTTGCGCATCCTGACGCGTTCCGCCGCAGCCGCCTTCATGGGTAAGGAAGCGGATGCCATCGATGTTGGGGAAGATGCGGTCGGCGCTGACATGCGCCGGATCTTCTGCGCGATGCCCGTTGCCGCTGGCCTGATGCTGCACGAGCTGACGGACGTGGCTGCGGTAGCTGTTGTGGGAGCCGCCGTAACCCAGCTCCTCTTCGAGCGCTTCGCGCATCCGGTCTACGTTGCGGTTCTCGCAGAAGACGAGTGGCAGCACAATCCAGTAGTTGCGCGTGCCCACCTGTCCATCGGCGCGGTGATAGCCCATGAAGGTGCGCGTGGACCACGGTGCAGGGTCCGGCAAGGGAAATGAAACCGGGAGGCGCGTTGCGGTGTAGTCGCTGGCGCGGTGGCGGATGGTGCGTGTCGAGATCAGGCCGCCGCGAGGAATGGCCACGACCGCTTCGCCGACGACCATGCCATAGAGAAAAACGAAGTCGCCCGGCACGAGGTCAACGATAGCCAGCTTGTGTTTGGCGGGGATGTCCTCGACGACTGTGCATGAATGCTCGCCATAGCGCACCACGGTTCCGGCCTTGAGAGGCTTCAGGGCTACGAGGACGTTGTCGCATGGATCCAGCTGGAGGACGGATTCTGACATGAGTTCCTTTGATGCGGGGAGCGTTGAGAAAAGGAGCGCTCGCCTAACCAAGAATACAGCGCTTGTGTCGGAGTCGAATAGACTCGCGTTGGGCTATGATCGAAGGGTTTGAACGGGAGGCACCGGAATGGAAGCGTTGGTGCTCGAAGGGCCGGGGCAGGCGGGGATCAAGGTTGTGCGCGCGCCGCAGGCACTACGCATGGACGAGGTTCTGCTCAAGGTGCGCATGGTTGGGTTGTGCGGCAGCGATTTGAATTCGTACCGTGGGCGCAATCCGATGGTGAGCTATCCGCGGATCCCTGGTCACGAGGTGTCGGCGACGGTCGTCGAGACTGGTGCGGACGCATCGCAGTGGCCGATCGGAACCGCCGTGACGCTGTCGCCCTATTCCAGTTGCGGACGGTGCGCTGCATGCCTGCGCGGGCGCGCGAATGCTTGCCAGTTCAATCAGACGCTGGGTGTGCAGCGCGATGGCGCGCTCACTGAATTGATCGCGGTGCCTGCTGCGAGGCTCTTCCGGGCCGAGCTCACCTTGAAGGAACTATGCCTGGTTGAGCCGCTGACGGTTGGTTTTCATGCGGCGGCGCGGGGAAGGGTTGCAACGGGCGATACCGTCGCCGTGATTGGATGCGGCGGAGTCGGGTTGGGGGCGGTGGCCGGTGCGGCGTTTCGCGGAGCGATGGTGATCGGCGTGGACGTGGACGACGCCAAGCTTACGACTGCGCGCAAGGCTGGTGCAGCGCATTCGATCAACACGGCGCGTGAGGACTTGCACGCTCAGCTTTCCGAATTGACCGGAGGGCATGGGCCGGATGTCGTGATTGAGGCGATCGGGTTGCCGGAAACGTTCCGTTCGGCCGTGGAAGAAGTGGCGTTCACTGGGCGCGTTGTTTATATCGGGTACGCAAAAGAGCAGGTGGCTTACGAGACGCGGCTATTTGTGCAGAAAGAGCTGGATATTCTGGGGTCGCGCAATGCACAGCGCGAGGATTTTTGCGATGTGATTCGGATGCTGGAGGCGCATCGGTTTCCCGTGGAGGACGCCGTTACGCACATGGTGCCGATGGACGAAACGCCTGCGATTCTTGAGGAGTGGAGCCGCGAGCCGGCGCGGTTTACGAAGATCATGGTTGAGGTTTCGTAGGGTTTCAGCAGGAGTGAGTCATGACGGAAAGTGGGGCATCGAAGAAGGATGCGGAGAAGACGGTGGGTCCGCCGTTGAAGCGGTATGCGTTCGTGTTGCGGTTGCGGCCAGGGGCCGCTGCCGATTATGAAGAGGCTCATCGCGCGGTGTGGCCGGAGATGCTGGCGCTTTTGAAGCGAGCCGGAATCAGCGAATATTCAATTTACCGAAGGGATGACCTGCTGGTCCTTGCCTTGCGTGCGGTAGACTTTGAGTCGACGTGGCAGAAGATCGAGAGTGACCCGATCAATACACGCTGGCAACAGGCGATGGCGCCCTTCTTTGCTCCGAACGAGGGACTACGTACGGGCGAACGCTTTCCGATGATGGAAGAAGTTTTTTATCTGCCTTGATGATGCGCGCGCGAACTACAAGTGCGCGTAGTGGAGCAATAGCCCAGCGAGCGCGCCGCCGACGAGGTCGCCGACGACGGGAATAGGCGCATAGCTCCAATTGGAACTGCCTTTGCCGGGGATCGGGAGCAGGGCATGCGCCAGGCGCGGCCCTAGATCGCGTGCGGGGTTAATGGCATAGCCGGTGGTTCCCCCGAGTGAGAGGCCTATGCCCCAGACCAGGCTTGCCACGAGCCACGGGCCAATTCCGGCTGCTGGGCCAGTCGCGGAAACGCCGTGGGAGAAGATGGCGCCTGCGACGACGACTAACATCATGGTTCCGATGATTTCGCTGGCGATGTTCGCAAGCGGGCTTTTGATAGCCGGGCCAGTGCAGAAGATGCCGAGCTTAGCCGCGGGATCGGGCGTCGGTTTCCAATGCGGGGCGAAGTGGAGGGCCATGAGCGCGGAGCCGGACATGGCGCCGAGCAGTTGCGCTGACCACAAGCTCGGCAGGTGCGAGTAATCTCCGCTGATCACGGCGCTGGCGAGGGAGATGGCTGGGTTGAGATGCGCGCCGGGACTGCCGAACGCTTGCGCGACCAGCACGCCACAGAGCACGGCGATGGCCCAGCCGGTGGCGACGACCATCCATCCGGCGTCAGCGGCGTAGGACTTGCGCAACGTGACGTTGGCATTGACGCCGTTGCCGAGCAGGACAAGAACCAAGGTGCCCAGATACTCGCCGAACCAGACAGAATGCATCGAGTCTTTCCTCGCTGTCGCACGGCTGCTGACCGTGCAAGGCCAGCTGAGTGCGATCGATGACAGAATTTGCGGAACTCAAGCATTGTGCCTTGCCCAGGCAACTTTCGCCAAGGGGCTGCGATAGGCTATCTCGATCGCGCTGCGCCGACCGGGTCGGCGTTGATCCGTTTGAGATGAGTGCGGCCCCATGCACAGATCGTTTCCAGAACCGGAACGAGCGTCCGTCCGTACTTTGAGATGGAGCAGTGAACGCAGGGCGGGATGCTCGTTTCAGCGCGCCGCACGATAATGCCATCGCGGACCAGGTCCTGCAAATGACGGATCAGCATGCGCTCGGTGATTTCGGGGATGCTGCGTCGCAGCTCGTTCGTACGCATCGGTCCATCAGAGAGACGCCAGAGGATTGTGCCTTTCCAGCGCCCGTCGATGACCGACAGCATGGCGTCAATAGGGCACGAGGAGATCTCTTTTTTCGAAACCGGCATATGGATAGTTCTAATTGACTGGCGCTTAACTGACAAATTTGTCAGTACGCATTCCTGAGTCAGCACGCCGGCAATTCGCGTCTGAAGTCCAGGAGATGAACATGATTCACTTTCTCACCATCATCACGATTGTTTCTCTTGGGTTGTTGATTGGGACCGAGTTTGCTGTCTCGGTCTTTGTGAACCCGGTGTTGTGGAAACTTGACAACTCCGCGCAGGCCGCCGCCATTCGGATGTTTGCTCGCAAGCTGGGAACCGCGATGCCGTTCTGGTATGCAGGGAGCCTGGTGCTTCTCGCCAGCGCCTGGTTCCTGGGACACCACGAGGCGCATCCCTGGCTGCTCTTAAGTGCAAACCTCATCTGGGTCGCAGTGATCGTTCTTACCCTGCTGTTCCTTGTGCCCATTAACAACCGGATGGCGCAACTCGATCCGGGCTCATTCGCCGTGGAATCGCGGCGCGAGCACCACAAGTGGGACGCAATGCACCGTGCCCGGGTCGCAGCACTAACTGTCGCTTTTGTGTGCTTTCTTGCGGCGAGCGTCAGATGAAGTTGCCTGGTGCCAGGCTTGCGCACGCGCGATCACTTTGGTGCGATGGATACGTTCGCGTACTTCGGCCAGTGGGTGAGCAGCTCGCTCACAACCGCGTGGCCCACTGTGTAGGCGGCTTCGAGCGACGGCAGATACGCACTGTAAGAGCCGATGCGCTGGCGCGCGAGGCTGTTTGCGGCGCTCATGCCGCGGGGCTGCTGGTCGTAGTTGCTTACCGTGCGCAGTACGAGGACGCGCTGCCAATCGATGCGGCCGGCGTTGGCGAGATTCGTCAAGGAGAGTAGCGTCCCGGTGTCTTCCATGGCGGTGGTGACGAACTGGCCCTGGCCGCCGGTGAAGTAGTCAACCCATGCAGTGGCCCAGGCGTCAGAGAGCTTGCCGTGCCAGTAGGTCGATGACGAGATCTCGTCGCCGAGCATGACGAAGGGCGGGCGCTGGGCGGCTGGCCCATCGAATTCAGATCGGATCTGCTTGAGCTTGTCGGAATCAGCGAGAGGGGTGGAGCGCGTGAGATTGAATGCCCATTGGGTGAGGGTTGGGTTGAGGGCGTACACCTGGCCTTCGAGTGGTGTGGAAGGCGGTTCATACGGGCGGGTCTTGCGCAGAGGGATATAGCCGGTGGGCCAGTCGGGAGGAATTTCGCGCGCATCGATCTCGTAGCCCAGGTCGCCGTCGACAACCCAACGCGCCCAGGCCGCGGAGCCCAGGGAGATGCGGTCGGGGCTGCCTCCGGCGATGCCGGCGATGAGCCAGTAGGCGTGGGTCAGGTCGAAGCGGGGATCGAGGCCCAGCGCCATGATGGTTGCCGCGGCGTGTGCCGTGCCCTGGCCGGTAAGGACGGCCATTTCACCGTTGGCGTTCATGCGTACGGAGTGGTATCCAGCAGGCAGCGCGTAGACGCGATCGAGGTGATCGCGCTCGACCCAGTACTGCAATTCGCCGGGCTGATCACCGGTGTCCTGACCGACTTCAAACATGGCGACCACGACGACCTTGACCGGAATTGGTTTCGGCTTCGCTGCGCATTGGGCGGCGAATGCGGCAAGCAAAGCGCTAATGAAAGAGATTTGAGAGCGGTTCATCCTTGATTTCGATCGTATCGGATGAAAGCAGGGAACAAAAGACAGGGAGTGGGAATAGCCACCCCAGCGACGAAGACCTGTCGCCGGGGACCCCGGCGGGGTTAGGGAGCAGGGATCGGGGAATCTTTGCGGTATACATGAGGGGAGGAGCGATGCGCATGAGAAGAACGGCGAGATGGTTTTCGGCGATCGCGATGGGGGCAGCAACGATGACTGTGGTGGCGCAACAAACGAATGTGCAGACAGGTCATCGATGGGCGATTGTGCTGCACGGCGGCGCGGGAGTGATTGAGCGCGCGAAGCTGGGGCCCGACGGCGACAGCGGCTATCGCGCAGGGCTTAAGGCGGCTATTGAAGCCGGAGCGAAGGTGCTGGATCAGGGCGGGTCTTCGCTCGACGCAGTAGAGGCCGCGATTCATGTTCTCGAAGACGACCCGCTGTTCAATGCGGGACGCGGAGCCGTCTTCACCTCCGAAGGAAAGAATGAAATGGACTCGGCCATGATGGACGGTGCCACGCTGAAGGCCGGTGCCGTTGCCGGCGTTACGCGCACGCGGCATCCCATTAGCCTGGCGCGCGCCGTGATGGAGAAGTCTCCTTTCGTGATGATGATTGGGCAGGGCGCCGATGATTTTGGTGCGCGCAATGGTCTTGAGCAGGAGCCTCCCAGTTTTTTCTTTACCGAGAGCCGCTGGCAGTCGCTGGTGAAGCAACTCACGAAAGAAGGGAAGCCGATTCCGCCGCGGCCGGCTGGTGTGCCCCCGGAGGGCAAGGTTGTGCCGGTCGCGCAACTGGAAGAGTCAGTCGACTCGCACTTGTACGGCACGGTTGGTGTTGTCGCACTCGACCGCAACGGCAATATCGCTGCGGGTACTTCCACGGGCGGTTTGCAAGGCAAGATGCCGGGCCGCGTAGGCGATTCGCCGATTATCGGCGCGGGCACTTACGCGTCCAATCAATCGTGCGCAGTGTCGGCTACCGGGACGGGCGAGTATTTTATTCGGCTCGGCGTAGCCCGCGAGGTGTGCAATCTGGTGCTCTTTAAGGGCATGCGCGTGCAGCAGGCCGCCGATCAAGTCATCCACAAAGAACTGGATGCTCTGCGCGGCGACGGAGGCGTCATAGCGATCACGCCGGATGGACAGCTGGCGTGGAGTTTTAATACGCCGGGCATGTTTCGCGCTCGATTGGCCGAGGGCGGCAAGCTTGAGGTGGGAGTCTATGCGGACGAGCCGTAGCGGTGTCGGGCGACGTGAAACTCGACTACACTGTCCGCATGGCGCTTCAATTCACGACGTCGTATATCGAGGATTCGCTGGGCGTTTTTCGTTACTACAAGAAGCTGGCCGAGCGTGCGATGGAGCAAGTGACTGACGGAGACCTTTTCAGGGTGCTCGACAGCGAGGCCAACTCGATTGCGATCATCGTGAAGCATATGACGGGCAACATGCGCTCGCGCTGGACCGATTTCCTGACTACGGACGGAGAAAAGCCGAATCGCGATCGCGACGGCGAATTTGTCGATCCGCCAGCTACGCGTGCGGCGCTGCTGGCGGAGTGGGAGGACGGCTGGAGCCGGTTGTTTGGAGCTATGGAATCTCTCTCGGAAGCCGATCTTGGGCGCACAATCACGATTCGCGGTGAAGCGCATTCGGTGATGCAGGCGATCAACCGGCAGTTAGCGCATTATCCGCATCACGTGGGTCAGATCGTGCTGCTGGCCAAGCATTTTGCCTGCGACCGATGGCAGCCGCTGAGCGTGCCTCGCAACAAGTCGGGGGAGTTCAATCGCAAGGTTGCAACGGGCGAAGCGAGCCAGCGATAAGGGCTGGCGTTAGCGAAATACTTCGAACTTATCTGAGGACAAATTGCACACCGGGCATCGTTCGTGTTCATCCGGCGATGCAGAAGTGTAGCCGCAGGCTGCGCAGACATAAAAATCACGTGGGGCACCTACCCACTCGGTGTTTCTTCCGGCCTCGACCAAAGCGATGGCCTCGGCATAGAGCCTTGCGTGGGTCTTCTCTGCCTCCAGCGCCCAGGTGAAGGTGCGGGTTGCCGCGGTATTCCCATATGCCTCGGCCTCTTTCACGAATTCCGGATACATGGATTCGATCTCGACCTGCTCGCCCGCAAGGGCGGCTTTCAGATTCTCGAGCGTCGTTTTCACGTGGACCGTATGAATCTCGCAGCAGGCTTCACCACCCAATTGACGGATGACTCGAGCGTGGTTGGCGGCGTGGATCTGTTCGGCCTGGGCCGCGGCGCGAAACAGGCTGGCAGCTCCGTGCCATCCGTCGGCATCGGCTTTTACGGCGAAGGCAACGTATTTGGCGTTGGCGTTTGATTCTCCTTCGAAAGCGGCGAGAAGGTTCTCGATGGTTGTGGCGTTTTCTGTCGGAATTTGAGGCAAGGTTTTCCTCCCAGACACCGTTTCAATCCTAGGATTCATGGAAGGAATCGCGATGTGATCCTGGGTACAAACAGGAAAGGCATCCGTCACCGGATGCCTTTGTACTCTTAGCGATTTCTAATTAATCCGCGCTGGAAGGTCAATTACGGCTGTGCGGCTGCAGTGCCCTGACCAGATCCTGTGCGTGCTTCGGCCTTTTGCGCAAGAACCTTGTGTGCATTGTCTTCAAGCGCCTGTGCCTCGGGCAGGAATGTCAGCGCCTTCTGGATCATGGGGTCCCAATCGGCCATCGCGCGCAGCCCCTGCAACTGGCCGAACTGGCTGGTAATGATGTACTGCCGAATGCTGACCTTCAACCAGTCCGAGACGCCGTTGATGTCGTTGTCCGTCCAGTTGATGTTTTGCGAGGTAAGGAATTGCTTGAAGTCGGTTAGGACCGCGTCGTCGACCTGGAAATTCTTGTCGACGGAGCGATTGGCAAGATAATGCGCGGCGAAGTGGAAGAACGCTGCCTTGTAAATGAGCTCGTCCTGGAAGTCGTTGCTCTTCGGCGCTTCGACTTTTTCATCGGGCGTAATGCCACCGCCGCCATAGACGGTGCGGCCGGAATCGGTCATCTTCACTTCGCGGTTGGTTGAATCTGCTGCCGAGGCGCCAGCGTGGTTGTAGTAGTAGTCGTAGAGCGAAACGCCGGTGTAGTTGCGCTGGATGAGGCGGCCCGACGGCGTGTAGTAGTGATAGGTAGTCAGGGCGAGGCCGGTGTTCTCACTCAGGTTGTACACGGTCTGGACGAGGCCTTTGCCGAAGGTCGTTTCGCCGACGATCAGAGCGCGATCGTGATCCTGCAACGCGCCGGAGACGATTTCCGCCGCCGAGGCAGTGTTGCGATTCACCAGAACAACGATGGGGAAGGTCTTGCCGTCATTGCCATGGCTGGCGGTATAGACCTGGTCAGGATAGGCGCGTCCGCGCTGCGAGACGATGGTTTGTCCCTTGGCCAATAGATGGTCGCAGACTTCAACTGCCTGGCTCAGCAAGCCACCAGGGTTGTTACGCAGGTCGAGAACCAAGCCATGCAGGTTGCTGAACCCGTCAACGGCATCCCCAACTTCCTGGGCTGTGGTCTCCTGGAACTGTGTGAGGTGAATGTACCCGACACCGGGCTTGATCTCGTAGGCGAGGTCGACGGAGGGATGCGGAATCTCATCGCGCACCAAATCGAAGACCAGCGGCTTGGGCTGCCCTTCGCGGATCATGGTGACCTGGACGTGCGTGCCCTTGGGGCCCTTCAAAGACTTGGCCACCAGATCGGAACTCATGCCGTCAGCCGTTTTGCCATCGATAGCCGAGATTACGTCGCCGGGACGAATGCCGGCGCGGAATGACGGTGTGTTCTCGTAGGGCGTGATGACGTACACCTTGGTGCCCTGTTGCTGGATGACCATGCCCACGCCGTAGTAGTGGCCGCGCTGATCTTCGCGCATCTTGGCGTAGGACTTGGGATCGTAGAAGTTCGAATGGGGGTCGAGGACTCGCAGCATGCCGGGGATGGCGCCGTCATAAATCGCGGTGTCGGCCTTGTCGCCGTTGATGGGCTCGGCGTAGTTCTGCTCCACCAGCGCATAAACATCGGTGAAGGTCTTGAGGCTGTCGCGAATCTGGCTCTCGTCCTGGGACGACTGGGCACCAACCTTGCTCTGCATCACGCTGCCCACAACAGCGCAGACGGTGAAGAAGAGGACAAGGGTAAAAAGGGCCCTGCGGGCGCGTGGAGTCATAGGCGGAAGGTACCTCCGGACGGCTGGTGCGACAGGCGTCTAGACAGGGCCGCGCAAGGCAGTCTTAGGCTAAAGTATACCACTCACTCATTTGACGAAACTGGGCGGCGCGGGGAGAGCGGAAACCGTAAGTAAGCTGTATTTTGGCGTTTCCAAGGAGGCGGCGCTTCAATCCAATACGGTTTGCGGCAATCGAATCGCGCGCTTGCTATCCAGCCATTTACAATGGCGTCTATGGTGCAGGGGACAATCGATTGCCGCCTGTCCTGTTCCGGCCTATGAATCTAAGCATTTTTCGCATTCCCGCGGCTTTCGTGTTGTTTACGGCGCTGCCCGCAGGTTCCCTCTTCGCGCAAACTCGCACAGCCGTACCTTCGAGCCCGTTTGGCGGCACCACGGTCGAGGAGATCATTGCCCGGATCAACGACCAGATCATTACCAGCTCGGATTATGAGCGGTCCATGCGGGAGTCGGACCAGGAAGAGCGGCAACATGGCGCCTCGATGCAGCAGATTTCCGATTCGCACAAGGATTTGTTGCGCAACCTGATCGATCAGCAGCTTTGGCTGTCGAAGGGGAAAGAGCTTGGGATCACCGGCGAAACGGAGCTGGTGAACCGGCTGAACGAGATCCGCAAGCAGTACAACCTGTCCACACTGGAGGATCTGGAGAAGGCGGCCAAGGATCAAGGTTTTTCCTACGAGGATTTCAAGGCCAACCTGAGAAACCAGATCATCACGCAGGAAGTGATGCGCGACCAAGTGGGCCGCAAGATCAATGTGACGCCAGGCGAAGTGCAACGCTATTTTGAAGAGCACAAGCAGGAGTATGCGCAGCAGGAAAGCATCAAGCTGGCGGAGATTTTGGTTTCTACCGGCACGCCCGGAGCGGCAGGATTGGGCGAGGATCCGCAGAAGGTGGCGGAAGCGCAGGCCAAGGCCAACGATATTGAAACGAAGCTCCGCGCGGGAGGCGACTTTGCCCAGTTGGCAAAGAGCTCGAGCGAGGGCACCACGGCCACCGAGGGTGGGGATCTTGGCACCTACAAGCGCGGACAACTCAACCCGGTATTTGAAGAAGCTACGTTCCCACTTAAGACCGGCGATTTTACCCAGCCGATTCGTACCAAGCAGGGATTTGTGATTCTCAAGGTTGTCGATCACACGCCGGGGGGCGTACCCGCGTTTAAGGACGTGGAAACTGACGTTGAGAATAACTACTACATGAGCAAGATGGAACCGGCCATCCGCGACTACCTGACCCAGATGCGCGACGACGCATCGATCGAAATCAAGACAGGCTATGTCGATACCGGGGCAAGTCCGAACAAGCAGATCTTCCCGATTGCCTATTCGGCGTACACGCCGCCTTCGCCCAAGAAGAAACGGAAGGTGGAACGGACAAGGTTCCGCGAGACGGAACATGGATTCCGGCAGAAGTCAAAGCCAGCGCAGCTAGCATCAAACGATCAAGCCCCGCCACCCGCAGCGCCTGACACAAGTAAGAAGAAGAAAGCCAGCAACACCGAACAGGCTGCAGAGAAGCCGGGCAAGAAGGAAAAGATTCGTTTCGGCAAGTCGCCAACGAAGACGTTGCCGTCAACGCCTGCGAGCCAGACGGAAGATGCGGGCGCCGAGACGCAGACGGCCAGCGCCGCGAACGAACCAGCGAATCCACTCGAGGCTGCCGCGCCACCGGTACGGAAGACGCGGTTCAGCGAACGGGCCAAGCAGTCGAAGAAGGCCAAGACCACTATCCAGCAGCAGAAGGACTCGATGACACCGCAGGCTCCCGATGCTGCCGAAGTGGCAGACCGCCAGACGCAGTCTGCTCCCCTTGGTTTGAATGGGGACAAAGCTGCGAAGAAGAAAAAGAAGGATACAGCCACAACCGGCGAAAAGACGCGCATGAGCGAACGGAAGAAGCCGACCGAAACTACGCCGCAGGAACCGACGCCTGTTCCTCCTGTGCCCGGAGCGCCCGCGCCCGCTCAGCAAACACCTTCTGCTCCAGCGCCGCAGCTATAAGAGCGGCTATGAAACATCGCCGGGTCGGGGGCAGCTCCCCGACCCGGTTCATTTTGGAAGGCAGTTTGCGGTTTGAGCTTCTGCAGCGTCACCCCGTGAGGTTTTTCTCGAACGCGAGCGACGTCTTTGTTACGCGATATCCAGCACGCAGATAAAACCGGTGAGCTTCCGATCGAGATTCGCGTGAAGTGAGCCGGATGATCTTCAACTGCCGCTCGAGGCTCCATCGCTCTGCCCGTTCGCACAGCATTCGCCCGAGCCCCTTGCCTCGCGATTCTTCGCGCACAACCAGACCGCCAATCAGCGTGAAGCGCGGCGATTGCAGCCGGCTCTGGATCGAGACCTCGACCCATCCCGCAACCTGCTCGCCTACACACGCGACAAAAGCGGCTTGTGTCTCCGAATTTTCTTCCAGCCCTTCGATCCAGTTTCGAATCGCATCTGGTGGCCGCTGATAACCAAGCTGCACGGCCAGCAGCGAAACCGCCTCGGCATCGGCCGGTTCCATCTGGCGAATCAGTACTTGAGTCTTGTGACCCGCGATATTCATGAACAAGCTCATCCTCGCACGCGACGCGCGGCTGAATTGAGGCGTCCTGTTGCTTGCTGTATGCTTTCCCGCAGGATGAAGGATATCTATATTGCCGATCTGGCGGGATTCGAAGAGCAACGAGTTTTCGATGGCTACTTCTTATTGCTGACCAAACAGACGCGCAGCACCAAGACAAACAAGCCCTATCTCAGCCTGATTTTGTGCGACAAGACGGGCCAGCTGGAGGGACGTGTCTGGGATCCGGGTGATCCGCGCATCGCCAAAGACGTAAATCGCGGGGACATTGTGAAGGCACGCGGCTGCGTCTCGCGATTTGACGACCGGATGCAGATGAAGGTCGAACAGATACGGCGCGCGACTGCGGGCGAAGTGGATAAGGCCGACCTGATGCCTGCGACCACCTACGATGTGGATGCCATGTGGCGCGAACTCCTGGGATTTGTCGACAGCTTTACTGAGCCGAATCTAAAACTGCTGCTGACGACGATTCTCAGCAACGCTGAGCTTGCCCAGGCCTACCGCGAGGCACCTGCGGCGCGTCAACTGCATCATGCCTGGCTCGGCGGACTGCTGGAACACGTGATCAGCCTACTTCGGCTTGCCGACCGCGTGATTCCGAACTACACAATTCTCCATCGTGACCTGGTGCTGACCGGGGTGATTCTGCACGACATCGGCAAGGTGCGCGAGCTGGCGTGGGATGTGGGCTTCGAATACACCGTCGAGGGCACCCTGCTGGGGCACATTCAAATGGGAACGGAATTAGTGCAGCAGACGATTTCCGAGCTGCCGGGATTTCCGCCACGGTTGAAGACGCTGGTGGAGCACATGATTCTGTCGCATCACGGCAAGTTGGAATTTGGTTCGCCGAAGCTGCCGATGATTCCGGAGGCGCTGGTGTTGAATTTCCTCGACGACCTTGATGCCAAAATGCAGGCCATGGCCGGCGAGTTTGAGAAATGTGCGCGCGAAGGGAAGGCCGCCGACGAGCTAACCGGCAAGGTGTGGGCGCTGGATCAAAGGCAGTTGTTGAATACGAAGAAGTGGCTGGGGGAAGACAGGAGATAGCCTGCAGCTTTCCGCAATTAGTGCTTTGTTTCATCCGTGCGATACAATGCGCACTGGCCGAACGCGCCATGGTCACGATGACGATGGCGATGGCGAGCTGATTCCGCACGTTGGCCCTCAGGAGAAAGACCGATGAGCGACACGTTGGGAGCGGACAAGACAGGAAATCCCGCTCCGTTGGGGCTGATGGGATTCGGCATGACCACCACCTGCTGAACATACACAATGCGGGATTCATTCCGCTGGATACGATGATTCTTGCGATGGGTATCTTCTACGGCGGCCTGGCACAAGTCATTGCGGGCATCATGGAATGGAAGAAGGGCAATACCTTTGCCGCCACGGCGTTCACCAGCTATGGCATGTTCTGGCTGTCGCTCGTGGCTTTAGTGGTGATGCCCAAAGCCGGCTGGGGACTTGCCGGACCGGCGGGATTCTCTATGCCTGCCTATCTCGGCATGTGGGGTTTGTTCACTCTCGTTTTGTTTATCGCCACATTGCGGTTGAATCGCGCGCTGCAGGTTGTCTTCGGCTCGCTTACGGCGCTGTTCTTCCTGCTAGCCATAGCCGATGCGACCGGCAACGGATCGATTGGGAAGACGGCAGGATGGGTTGGCCTGTTTTGCGGAGCGTCTGCCGTGTATGCGGGTCTGGCACAGGTGTTGAACGAGGTCTATGGGAAAACCGTGTGGCCCCTGGGACCCGTAGCGCGCGGATAGGGCCAACTGCTTGGCGCTATTCAGGAGAGTTCTCGCTTGGGCCGAAGACTCTGAGGCGATATGCCTCAGGTATTTGAAGGATGAAGTCAGTCTGGTCGCGCAATGCAAGCAGATCCTGGTCTCCTGTGACGAGCAGATCGGCTTTGCCGCGGTGGCTCTTACGACAAGAGCCAGTCCCACTGCTCCTTCGTAAGCGGCACGACGGATAACCTGCCGATCTGCACCAGCGGGGAATCGGCGAAGGCCTTCTCGGCCTTTATCGCGGAGAGCGTTTTCGGCGATTTCAGGCGCTCGCCTGCCTTTACGCGCACGACGGGCACTTTAGGATTCGAGGCGTCCACGCTGACCACTGTTCCTGTGCCGACGGCCGTTCGCTCATCGCCGGTGTGATAGAAAATCCACTTCGTTCCGGATTTCATCTCGCGCAGGTGCTTGACTGCGGTGGGATTGGTGACGCCATCCCACACGGTTTCCTTGTCGCGCACGAGATCGTCGAAGGAATATACATCGGGTTCGGATTTGAAGAGGAAGTAGGACATGGAGCAGTTGTCAGTGATCAGTTGTCAGTTATCAGTAGTCGCATCAGAATGACTTCCGTCTGAATCACTTAAGCAGGATACACGACGCCGCACTTGGTGAAATGCCGTGGATTCCGTAACTCATCTCTGACCACTGTTCCCTGTTCACGGTCCACTGATCCATTACAATCAAGAAGATATGATCCGTTTTTCAACTGCCGGGGAGTCGCACGGCGAGGCTTTAATTGCGCTGGTCTCCGGCCTGCCCGCCGGTTTGGCGGTCGATCTCGATTTTGTGAACCGCGAATTGTGGCGGCGGCAGCAGGGCTACGGGCGCGGCGGTCGCATGAAGATTGAGACGGACAAGGTTCACGTGCTGAGCGGGGTGCGCCACGGCAAGACCATTGGCTCGCCGGTTGCACTTGAAATCGTGAACCGGGATTGGAAAAACTGGGAAGAAAAATTGCCTGTCGAGGCCGGCGACCCGTCCAAGCATCAGGCGGTAGCGTCGCCGCGGCCCGGCCACGCTGACCTGGCCGGAGCGCTGAAGTATAACTTTCCGGATGCGCGATATGTGTTGGAGCGGGCGTCGGCGCGGGAATCAACCGCACGCGTGGCGGGGGGCGCGTTTGCGAAATTGCTGCTGCGCGCTTTGGAAATTGAGATTGCGAGCCATGTGATCCGCGTGGGTCGCGTGGAACTGGAACGGGCTGCCACGTGGGACGAGATTGCCGCGGTCGTCGCGCGTGACGAGATTCTGCTGAGCTGCGTGGATGCGGCGACCGAAGCCAAGATGAAAGAAGAAGTTGAGGAAGCGGCGCGCATCGGGGATACTGTGGGTGGCGTGTTTGAAGTGGTGGTGCACAATGTGCCTGCCGGCCTTGGCACCTACGCGACGTGGGATGAGAGGCTCGATGGACTGCTGGCCTGGTCGGTGATGAGCCTGCAGGCGGTGAAGGCGGTGGAGATCGGACGCGGCGTGGTTGCGGCCGAATCATTTGGCTCCGCGGTCCATGATGCAATTCATTACTCTGCCGGAGATACGGGTAAGCCCACACGTTTCACGCGCGAAAGAAATAACGCGGGCGGCATTGAGGGTGGTGTTTCGAATGGGGAAGATATTGTGGTGCGCGGCTATCTGAAGCCGATTTCGACGCTACGGCGGCCGTTGGCTTCGGTGCGCTTTGACAACCGCGAGGCGACAAGCGCCAGCTATGAACGCAGCGACATTTGCGTGGTGCCTGCTGCGGGTGTTGCCGCTGAAGCCATGGTGGCGCAAACCATTGCGAGCCTGGCGCACGAGAAGTTTGGCGGAGATTCCGTGCACGAGATGAGACGAAACTTCGACGGATACATCGAACAGATACGGAGCTATTAGAAGGAAAAATGATTCTGAAGATAGTGAAGTACCCGGAACCGATTTTGCAACTGCCTGGTGAGCCGGTGACTGAATTTGACGGTGAGTTGCGCAAGTTTGTCGCGGACCTGTTTGAGACGATGTATGCTTCGCAGGGCATTGGATTGGCTGCGCAACAGGTAGGCGTTGCCAAGCGTATCACGGTGGTTGATTTGAGCCAAGGCAAGGACCCGGCCCAGAAGCTGGTGCTCATCAATCCCGAAGTTATCTCCCGGGAGGGGAAGCAGTACGAAGAAGAGGGCTGCCTCAGCTTTCCCGATATCCGCGAGAAAGTGTCGCGGGCCGCGAAGGTGAGTATTCGCGCACAGGACGAGAAGGGCAAGTGGTTCGAGATGGACGGGGAAGAGCTGCTGTCGCGCGCGTTTCAGCATGAAATCGATCATCTCGATGGGATGCTGTTCATCTTCCGCATGAGCGCTCTCAAACGCGATTTGAATCTGCGCAAAATTCGCAAGATGCAGCGCGAAGGCACGTGGTAACGACGTGAAGGTGGTTTTCTGCGGCACTCCGCAGTTCGCTGTACCGACGCTGCAAGCGGTGCATGCGGCAGGCCACGAGATCGCGCTGGTGGTGACACGGCCCGACCGCCCCGTGGGGCGCAAGCAGATTGTTGAGCCGACGCCGGTGAAGCAGGTCGCACTTACCGCGGGCCTGCCCGGTACGCAGCCAGAGAAGATTCGCAACAATGCGGAATTTCGCGCGCGGCTTGAGGCGATTGTGCCGGACGCGATCGTTGTCGTCGCTTACGGCCGCATCATTCCGCCTTGGATGCTTGCCTTGCCACGGCTGGGCTGCATCAATCTGCATGGGTCGCTGCTGCCGAAGTATCGCGGTGCTGCACCGATTCAATGGGCGGTGGCGATGGGCGAGACGATTACAGGCAACACCACGATGTTGCTGGAAGAAGGTCTGGACACGGGGCCGATCCTGTTGCAGCAGGAAGTGGAGATCGGCCCAGAGCAGACGTCTGTCGATCTCTTTGAGATTCTGGCGGCACGCGGGGCTCTACTGGTGGTGGAGACGCTGGCGGGTCTGGCCGATGGGGAAATCGAACCCAGGCCACAGGATCATTCGCAGGCGTCGCTTGCGCCGATCCTCACACGGGACGATGGGCGGATGGATTTTGCCGCCTGCACGGCGATGGAACTCAAAAATCGCTGGCGCGGATTTCAGCTCTGGCCCGGCGCATTTACGGCACTTGATGGAAAGAAGTTGATTGTGCATCGAATTGAGGTAATCGAACGTGCGAATTTGCACTTGCCTGAAGCGGCGGAGCCCGGTCAGCTTTTCGTGGATCAACAGCGCTTGATCGTCTGTTGCGCGCGGGGCACCGGTCTTGAGTTTCTTGAGCTGCAACTGGAAGGCAAGAAGCGCACAACTGCCGTGGAGTTCCTGCGTGGGACGCATTTGGCTTCCGGAATGCGGCTGGGTTGAGAACGATGGCTGCTGTATCCCCAGCGCGCAAGGCAGCTTTTCAGATTCTCCTCAGGGTCGAAAAAACTCAGGCGCATTCGGACGATTTACTGCGCGGAAAAGCTGTCTCGGTTCTCTCCGCAGCGGACCGCCATCTTGCCACGGCGCTGGTCCTGGGTGTGTTGCGCTGGCAGATTGAGCTGGATCATCGGATTCGTGAACTTCTCGACCGGCCGAATGCGCGGCTTGATCGCGAGATTCAGATCGCTTTGCGCGTCGGTGCATTTCAGCTACTGCATATGGACCGCATTCCAGCACACGCGGCGCTTGATGAGAGCGTGGAGCTGGCAAAGCAGGCCGGACACCGCTTTGCTTCGCGGATGGTGAATGCGGTGTTGCGGAAGATCGCCGCTGCACCGCGATTGCAGGGTTCGGATGCAGGGTTGACGAATTTGGAAATCGACCAGACGCATCCTGCGTGGATGGTGGAGCGCTGGAACAGGTTTTACGGAGTCGATACGGCGCGCTCGATTTGCCGGCATGGTCAGGAGCAGCCTGCGACGGCGATCCGGGTTGAAGGTGTGGCTGCCGAAGACGAATTGGCGCAAGCCGGAATCGAGTTGGGGCCGGGCAGGCTGTTGAGTGCTGCACGTGTGGTGGTGGCAGGCGATTTGATGGAGACGGCGGCGTTCCGCGAGGGCCGCGTGCGGCTGCAGGATGAGGGATCGCAGCTGGTTGCCGAAATTGCGGGTAACGGAGACTCGATACTTGATTGCTGTGCTGCTCCCGGTGGCAAAACGCTGGTTCTGGCTGAGCGCAATCCCGAAGCGCGCATCGTGGCGTGTGAGGTAAGTCTGCAGAGGCTTGAGCAACTGCGCGAGCGCGTGGCCGCGCTTGGGACCCGGATCGAGTGCAGGCTCGGCGATGCGGCTTCGATGATCGACGAGGGCGCGTATGAACTGGTGCTGGCCGATGTACCGTGCAGTGGGACTGGGACGCTGGGGCGCAATCCGGAGATTCGGCATCGGCTGCGGCCGGAGGATCTTCAACCCCAAGCAGAACGGCAACGGGCGATCCTTCGCGCTGCGTTGAGGGCTGTTCGTCCCGGCGGACGTGTGGTGTATTCGACCTGTTCGATAGAGCTGGAAGAGAATGAGGAAGTGGTTGCGGCGGTGCTTGCCGATCTGCGCTATGTGAGCGTGCGTCCTGTCTTGCATCGGATTGAGGAGATGCGCGGCGAGGGTGTGCTATCGGCTGCCGGTGCAGAAGATTTGTGCGGCTGCGGGACGCCGGAAGGTTATCTACGACTGCTGCCTGGCGTTTTTGGTACGGACGGATTCTTTATTGCGGTGCTTGAGAAAGCTGCTCGCTGATCGGCGCCTGAATTATTCCGCCGCAAGTTTCAGCTTTTCGTAGTCGTGCTTCAAGATGGCACAGAGCGCTTCAATTACAAGCTCGTGATCGCTACGCTGCGGGAGGCCTGAAACGGTTACGCTGCCAACCACGCCTGCGCTTGCGACTGCCAAGGGAAACGAACCACCATGCGTGGCGTAATCCGCGACCGGCAAACCCTGGCTTTCGAGCAGCGTTTCATTCTTGATTCTCTCTTTCAGGCCGATGGCGTAGGAACTGCGGTGAAAGCGCGCGACGACGTTGCTTTTGCGGCGCACCCATTCCACGTTGTCGGGAGTGGTGCCGTCCATGGCTGAATAGAAGAGAGGCTGGCCGAATCGGCGCACATCAATGACGACGGCGAGCCCGCGGTCCGCGGCCATGGTCCTCAGGCGCGAGCCGAGTTCCCATGCGATCTCGGCATCGAGGCGGGGCAGTTGAAGTTCGCGCTCTTGCAGCGCGATGCGCTCCAGGTCTTCATTCCATCCCATGCTGAGGCATCCTTTCGCATCCCAGTCATCGTACATGCCGACGGGCTACGCGGCTATCGGACTAATTTTCGGCGCCTTCTTCCATGATTGGAGTCTGTGGAATGATACCCATCCGCTCATAAATCGGGCGCATGTCTTTGCGAAGATGAGGAAGCCGCGTCCAGAACCAGAGGCCACCCAGGATGCACGCAATGCCGCTGACGATGACGGTGCGGGGCGCGCCGATGAGGTGTGCGAGTGCACCGGCAAGCAGGCTGCCGAACGGCGCCATGCCGACGAAGGCCATGGTGTAGTAGCTCATGACGCGGCCGCGCATGTTCTCGTCGACCAGCGTTTGGATGATGGTGTTGCTCGCGGTGAGGCCCTGCATCATGCCGAAGCCGGTGAGCAGCAGCAGCGCCATGGAAAGCCACAGATTGGTGGAAAGCCCGAAACAGATAAGGCCCACGCCGAAGGTTGTTGCTGCAATAGGAATCATTTTGCCGAGTCCTCGCACGGACCGGCGCACGACCAGACTCAACGCGGAGATGAGTGACCCCACGCCCACCGCGCCCATCAGGAAGCCGAGGGTGTGCGGGCCGCCATGCAGGACTTGTGCGGCGAAAATCGGCATGAGCACCATGAAGGGCCAACCCATCAGGCTGAGGAGCGCGAACAGTAGAAGGATTGTGCGGATGGGCGCGAATCCAGCGACGTAGTTCCAGCCCTCGCGGAGTTGCGCGAGCATGGAGGTTCCGCTTCCGGGTTCAGTTGCGGACGCAACGCGCATCATCAGCAGCGAAGCAATGACGGCGACGTAGCTGATTCCATCGACCAGAAAACACCAGCCCTCGTTGGTTGCGGCGATCAGAATTCCCGCCAGCGAAGGGCCGATCAGGCGCGCAACGTTCACCATCGACGAATTGATGGCGATGGCGTTCGATAGGTCGGCGCGGTCCTCGACCATCTTGACCATGAAGGATTGGCGACCGGGCATGTCGAATGCGTTGATGATGCCCTGCATCGAGCTGAGCACGAGCACTTCAGTGATGGTGATGCGATGAGTCAGTGTGAGCCATGCGAGTGCGAGGGACTGAAGCATCGCGAGCGCTTGTGTCCACACCAGAACTTTGCGCCGGTCGATGCGGTCGACGATGACGCCGGCCATCGGCGCGAGAAGGAATGTCGGTATCTGCCCGGCGAAGCTGACTGTGCCCAGCAAGAGAGAGGACTTGGTGAGGCGGTAAACCAGCCAGGAAGTTGCGACCCGCGTCATCCACGTGCCGATGAGGGAGATGCTCTGGCCGCCGAAGAAGAGGCGAAAATTGCGATGGCGTAAGGCCCGCCAAGCGTGCGAGAAGTCGCCAGCGGCGCTCGCGCGTTCCTGATTCTCAGCCTTTGGCGTCATCTGTTCTTTCGATGCGTGTCGGTGCCAAATCGGCGCGACTTACCTGGCGCGACTTACTTGGCAACGGTGAGCTTCACTTCCATAGTCAGGTCGACACGTGCACCTGCGGCTGGAACCTGTGCGATGACCGATCCCGGCGCGACAGGAGGGACAGGCGGGGCATTGCCCGCCCCAACGGGAGGCACTGGTACATCGACAAAATTCGGAGTGCCGGTTTTGATGCCGACTTTTGCGAGTTCCGCTTGAGCCGCGACGATGGGAATGCCCGTGAGATCAGGCATCACATAGCCATCGGCAGTTTCATCGTCGGGTGCGGCCACGAGCAAATTGACGCTGGGCCGTTCGATGCCCTGCGCGTGAGCCGGCGGGTCCTGGGAGATGACGGTGCCTTCGGCGACTCCGCCGTCGGGCAACTTTGCGGTCACGCCGACATCGAGGCCAGAGCGCCGCAGCTGGAATGCGGCGACGCGCTGATCGTAGCCCACGGTGTCAGGTACGTCGACCTTCTGCGGGCCAAGGCTCTCGGCAACGCGCACGTGCCATTCGCGACGGACAACGGTTCCCGGAGCGGGCGATTGCGTCAGGATGTGGCCTGCGGCGACGTCGCCGGAATAGTACCGGTTGTCGACATTCAGATTCAGGCCCATTCCCGCGGCCTGACTGCGTGCATCGGCAACGGTCATGCCTTTGAGTGCAGGCACCTGTACTTCGGCGCCGTGAATGGCGAAGTGCATGGTGGTGATCGCCGAGAGCATCGCGACGGCAATCAGCAATATGATCAGCGAGGCCATCCGGAAAATACGGAGGATGAAGTGGCCGCTCACGGTTCCGGCTCCCCGTCGGGATAGACGATCTCGTACTCGATCGGCATCGCTTTAGAGAGCATGAGAGAGACGGAGCAATATTTGTTTTTCGAAAGCGCAACGGCATCTTCGACGGCTTTGCGGCTCAGCCTGTCGCCGCGGACGGCGTAGGTGAGCTTGATGTGTGTGAATACGCGCGGCGGGGCCGGGGCTTGCGTCGCCACTGCGGAGACGCGCAATCCGGTCAGCTCCTGGCGCTTCTTTTGGAGAATGCTGACAACGTCGACGGATGTGCAGCTGCAGAGAGCCATCAGGACGGCCTCCATGGGTGTTGGGCCGTGCGTATGCGCGGCGTCGGTATCAAAGACGATCGAGTTGCCGTTTTCCGCGATTCCCTCGTAGACAGTGCCCTGTCTCCATTCGGTGTGCGCAATCATAGTGCTGCATCTCCGCTGTGCGATCTCATAGTCAGGCTAACTCGCCGCGCGTTGCGGTGTACAACCCCGCGATGCCGAAGGTGTAGGGCTGCCATGCGCAATTTGTGTAATGAGTCGAGCTCATCAGTGACAGCAATTCGTCTGGCGCAGGAAAGCGCTCCACCGATGCTGGCAGGTATTGGTAGGGTCCGTCCGCGCCGACGACGATCCGCCCGACGGCTGGCAGGATGCGCCGAAAGTAGAGGGCGTAGAGCTTGCCGAGCAGGCCGCCGGGTTCACTGAATTCGAGAATTCCCAACTGACCGCCGGGTTTGAGCACGCGATGAAACTCGCGCAGGCCGGCCTCGTAATTGGCCAGGTTTCTAAAGCCGAACGCAGTCACGACCAAATCGAGCGAAGCGGAACGCAGAGGCAAGTGGAGCGCGTCGGCCTCAAGAGGGATGGCGATCGCTTGGCCGGGCTTGGAGAATTTTTGTGCCGCGCGACTCAGCATGCCGCGTGCGAAATCGGCAGCGAGGATAGGCTTTGCGTTATGGGCGCGGTGCTTGAGCAGGGCCATGGTCATGTCGCCGGTGCCGCAGCAGATGTCGAGAATGGCCGCGTCGGGATTGGCGACGACAGAATGGAAGCGCTGCGCCGTTCGCCTCCACCAGAGCCTGTCGATATTGGCGGAGAGCAGGTGATTCAGAAAGTCGTAGCGCGGAGCGATGGAATCGAACATGCGGCGCACGTTTTGCGCGGCTGCCGCTTCGTCCTCAGAGCCCACAGGCCTGGCTCCTACGGTGGGCATCAGGCGCGCTGCTCCCGCGCGCGCAACAGCATATAACCGACCGCGGCCTCCAACTCGGCAGGCGACACATCTTCGACAACGCCGGCATCGCCGATTCCCACCGGCAGCACGAATCGACGGACGCCGCCCACGTTTTTCTTGTCGGCGCCGGTGGCGGCGACAACCTTGGCCGGACGAAGCTTGAACGGCGGGAGCGGGCCGTAGAGATGAATCAGGTTTTCGAGACGCTGAAATTGCTGCGGCGAGATGGTTCCGCGGCGCCTGGCAAGAAACAGCGCGGCAATCATGCCCCAACCCACTGCTTCACCGTGCAACATCACCTTGTAGCGCGTGGCTTGTTCGACGGCGTGGCCTACGGTGTGGCCGAGATTGAGAATCATGCGCAAGCCGTTTTCGCGCTCATCGCGATTCACGACATTTGCTTTGATGCGGATGGATGTTGCGATGACTCTCTCGAGTGCCTTTGCGTCCCGCTGGAGAATCGTATCGGCTTTCTCTTCCATGAAGCGCACCAGCGCCCGGTCGCGGATGATGCCCGCTTTGACACTTTCCATCAGACCCGCGTGCAATTCCCGTTCGGGCAGAGTGCCGAGAACGTCGATGTCGGCAAATACAGCGATCGGATGATGAAAACTGCCGACCAGGTTTTTGCCTTCGTGCAGATTGACACCGGTTTTGCCGCCCACCGATGAGTCCACCTGAGACAGAAATGTGGTTGGCACCTGCACGTATGGAATGCCGCGCATGAAGATCGCGGCAAGAAAGCCCCCGACATCGCCCACAATGCCACCACCAAGAGCAATCACGAGCGATCCGCGATCGCCACCGGCCCTGATCATCTGCCGCAGCAGCCGTTCGACGCTTGCCAGAGTTTTGTGTTGCTCGCCGGGAGGCAGGAAGAGGGCGAATGGCGGCTCTGCAAAGGAAGCGAGAAACACCTCGCTCCAAAGCGCCCAGATTTCGGGAGACGTGAGGACAAAGACGCGACGCGGCACACGGCCTGCGATGCGCTGAATGCGGGTTGCGAGCGTCGGAAGCAGGCCGCTGCCCGCGTAGACGTCGTACCTGGCCGAAGGGGTCTCTACTCGAATAGTTTGCACGCATCTTTCATTTTAAAGGATTTGGATTGTGCATTTTGTTGAACGCAATTGAAATGCGCAACACGATAAACTGAAAACATGCGAATTGGTGTTGATTTTGGAACTACGCGGGTCGTGGTCGCTGCTGCCGACCGTGGCAATTATCCCCTTGTACATTTTGAAACTCCCGACGGACAGATGCGTGATTGGTTTCCTCCTATAGTGGCGGCGCGAGAAGGGGTGCGCCTTTACGGTTGGGAAGCGATCGCTGTGCAAGAGCAAGAGAGCTGGACATTGGTGCGCTCGTTGAAACGCGCTTTGCGCACGGCCGGTCCGCAAACGGAGATTCATTTGGCCGGAGAATCCGTGCCCTTGCGGGTGCTGATGGCAGAGATGATGACGGCTCTTCGCAAGCAACTTCTGGAGCATTCCAATCTTGGCGCGGATCGGGGCGAGCCCCTTGAAGCGATGATGGGTGTGCCGGCAAATTCGAATAGCAACCAGCGATTCCTGACAGAAGAGGCAGCACAGGCTGCCGGGTTTACGGTCCTTGGTGTGGTGAATGAGCCGTCGGCCGCGGCGATTGAATTTGGCTATCGCAGCAGCGCCGAGCGCAAGGGCAAATCGGAAAGTGGATTGCTGGTATACGATCTCGGCGGTGGAACATTCGATGTCTCCCTGGTGAGCTTGCGCGAGGGAGAAAATGTGATCGAGGCTTCGGATGGAATTCCGAACCTGGGCGGCGATGATTTCGACGAGATTCTTGCAAACATCGCGGTGATACTTGCTTCGCCGCATCCCCCATTCACACCATTTGAGAGACGAAGGCTGCTCGATGAGTGCCGTGAAAAGAAAGAGTCGCTGAATCCCAACACACGCAAGGTGACCATCGACTTTGAGCGGGTGCGCCCGGGTTTGAAGGAAGCGACGATTCCTTTGGATGTGTATTACGAGCGGTGCCGCCCACTGATTGAAGCGACACGCGAAGTTGTCAGCAGGCTGCTGAAGACATACGGCGATTGCGAAATCGACACGCTGTATGTCACGGGTGGCGGATCGGAATTGCCCGCGGTTGCACGTGTCCTGCGTGAAACCTTTGGGCGGAAAGTGAGACGTTCCGCGTACATGCGCTCGGCGAGTGCGGTGGGATTGGCGATTCGTGCTGCCGCTGTATCGGATCGGTTGCAGGAGCAATTCAACCAGAATTTCGGCATGTGGCGGGAGGCCGATTCGGGCGGGACGATCGTCTTCGACCTGATCTTTCCTCGCGGTGTACGATTGCCCGGACCTGACGATCCGCCTCTTCATTACGAGCGCGTGTATCAACCCGCGCACAACATTGGTCACTTCCGCTATCTGGAGTGCTCGCAGCTGAATGAGGAAGGGCAGCCGGTTGGCGAAATTACCAACTGGGAGCAGATTCAGTTTCCCTTCGACCCCCAACTATGGGGACGTCCGGATCTGGCAGCGGTCCCTGTGGGGCCGCTGGCCAATGCACGTGGCCTGACCGTCCGCGAGGAATACTCCTGCGACTCGAATGGCAATCTGAAGGTGAAAATCTCTGAATCACCAACAGGTCATGCGCGCGAATATCGGATCGGGCAGTTGGCAACGACCGAATAGAAGGGATCGCGGATTATTCGTCCGCGTTGGGTCGGTCGATGGCGCCGTTCTTCATTGCCCATTCCACGAAGCCTTGCGGGGCATTACGGATACCGGCAATATTTGCTCTCACGATGCTCTTGAGATTCTGCCATTGGACGTTGGATAGATCTCCTGAACGCAGGTCGGCATCGTCGAGGATTGCGCCGGAAAGATCGGCGTCCGCCAAGCTGCTGCCGTTCAGGTCGGCGTTGCGCAAATCGGCTTGGGCGAAAGTCGTGTGATCCAGAATTGCGCCGCGAAAATTCGCGGAACCGAGATTGGCAAGTGTGAAGTTGCAATGGCTGAGGTCGCTGTTGCGCAGATCGGCGGCGCTGAAATTGGACCGCAGCAGGTTGGCGCTCTTCAGGTGGACCCCTTGCAGAAATGCGGAAGAGACATCGACACCGACCAGGGGCACCTTGTCTTCGTTCAACTCCTGTAATGCTTCAATTCTGCCGCCGCTGCCGCCCTTGCCCTGGACGGTATTAATGACCTGCCAGGCCTGGTAGTGGCGCTGTTTGATGCGATCGCCGGATTCAGAGAAATAGAGAATTACTGCAACTAGAACTGAAAATGAGCCGAGGTATTCGAGGACCTCGAGAAACGTCCAGTTGCTCAAGGCGAACGCGACCCACTCCCAGATCCATTCGAGCGCGATGAAGGGCAAGGTCCATTTGTGTGCAGAGGATTGCTTTCTTACGTTCCACGGCGCCGGACGCGTTCTTCGTTCCCGCACAATCATTCAATCCTCCCTTCAGGATCACGGGCTAGAGTCGAGGCGCTGGATTGGGTTTCTGCCTCACCCGCCGATGATAGCCTCAAGGGTTATGGCCATGGGGTCTGGTGTTGATTTTTTCGTAATGGGTGCAGGTGTGGCGGGGTTGCGCGCAGCAATAGAACTCGCGCATTCCGGCAACGTTCTCGTCGTCACCAAGGAAGCTCTTGCCGAATCGAATACGCATTATGCGCAGGGCGGCATTGCCGTGGCGATGGAAGGCGATGAAGACGTTTCGCTCCACTTGAAGGACACGTTGGCCGCGGGAGATGGACTGGTCTTTCAGCCAGCGGCAGAGGTGCTGGTGGCGGAGGGGCCGCCGCGTGTTGCCGAGCTGATCGAGTGGGGCGCGCAATTCGATCGGGACGGCGGAGTTCTCGTGCGGACACGCGAAGGCGCGCATTCGCTGGCGCGCATTTTGCACTCGAACGGGGACGCTACCGGAGCGGAGATCAGCCGTTCTTTGGTAAATATTGGGCGGGCTCATAAGAACATTCGTTTTGCTGAGTGGACAACCGTGACTGGATTTGTCGTCGCGGATGGGCGTGTGATTGGCGCGGATCTGTTGGATCACCGCAATCATCCGGAGCGAGTGGGTGCGCGAGCAGTGCTGGTTGCTGCCGGGGGTGCGGGCCAGGTTTACAGCGACACTACCAATCCCGCCGTGGCCACCGGCGATGGTATTGCGCTGGCGTGGCAGGCGGGTGCGGAGTTGGCGGACATGGAGTTCTACCAGTTTCACCCGACCGCGTTTTCAATGGCCGGCGCGCCGCGGTTTCTGTTGTCGGAAGCGTTGCGCGGCGAGGGAGCATTTTTGCGAAACGATCGCGGTGAGCGCTTCATGGAGCGGTATCATCCGCTGCTGGAACTGGCTCCGCGCGATGTGGTGGCGCGGGCGATCACGCGCGAAGGAATGGGAGAGCGAACGGGGGAGATGCGCGTTGTGCACCTCGATATGCGGCACGTGAAGGGCATCGATTTGCACAAACGTTTTCCTGGCATCAGCGCGTTTCTTGCGCAATTCGGGCTTGATCTGCAGCGGGATTTGATCCCCGTGCGCCCGGCGGCACATTACCTGATGGGCGGCGTCCGGACCGACATCACAGGCCGGACGAGCCTGCGCGGTTTGTATGCTGCAGGCGAGGCGGCGTGCACGGGAGTGCATGGAGCTAACCGGTTGGCATCGAATTCATTGCTCGAAGGACTTGTGTTTGGCGCACGCGCGGCGAAGGCGATGTCGGAGGATGGGTTGGCATTGGTCGACACGGAAGCGGCGGGGAAGTTGTCGGAGCCGATGAATCCGGCAGACGAAGCGTCGATTGAGAACGGTATCGCTGCACTTCAGCGCTCTATGTGGGCGATGGCCGGATTGCTGCGCGAGGAGGCCTCTCTGCGCGCGGGATTGCGCGACCAGGCGGACTATGCGACGGCACTCGCGCGCTTCGCCGGACAGGGAGAACGAAGCAGAAGATT
>OBLW0100000543.1_pt1 | contig 32313 bp, 30 predicted proteins | sample 1520161 | NCBI WGS metagenome assembly OBLW01 (sample SAMEA3539309, study PRJEB22396) | soil metagenome | biome: tundra; feature: field; material: soil | place: USA | collected 2010-05 | depth 0.15 m
CAGCTCGGGCAGCAGGCCGCCATCGAGGAAGGTGAGGATGCCGTCGCGGTCGCAAGCAAACAGCAGCACCGGTCCGGAGCGCGCGGCGGCGATCGAGTCGAGAACGCGGATGAATGGCTTCTCGGCCCGCCCAGCCGCGAACGCAGGCAAGTCCGAACCTCCCCGGTGCCCCACCGGCAACCTCCTCGAGGGTCCCCCTGGTGTATGGCAAGATTACCCAGCAGGCACCGGCACGGGCGGGTTCTTCGCCGAGGCTGCGCGCAAGACGGTCGCACGGCGGGCTCGAGATCGTCACGGTCGAACGCGCGGGGCCGTGGCAGAAGCTGCCGAGACTAGCGGAGGCACCGTGGGCGACGAGAGCTTAGAGGCGATCCGGGCGGAGCTCGACGCTCTGGCCGAGCGGCTGGGCGATGCAGCCTACGACTCTCTGCGGGCCCAGTTGCACCGGGGCGGCAAGCCTTCGAGAAGCGACCCTGACCTCGTGCGCGAGAAGTTGCTGTCTCGCGCCCGCAACGCGATCGAACGCGCCTCGCTGCTCGTGGCCCAGGCCGAACGCACCGCCGGCGAAGGAGCCGAGGGGGAAGAGTCCGACTGATCGTTCAGCTCGAGACCGGCCACCGGTTGATGGTGTCGATGAGCGTCCGGAGCCGGCCGTGCGAACGCCGGTCGAACTCGAGCGCGAGACGCTTCAGTTCGAGGTGGTCTCGACCGGCGCGCTCTGGCGGCAGGGGGCCGGTCCGCCAGATCCCCTTGGAGGTGCAGATGTCGGCGAACTCCTCGTTGAGCGCCGCCAGCTCCTCGTTGGTTGGCGCGAACTGGCAGCGTATGACCATCGTCGAGCCGACAAATCGTCGTGAGTGGTAATTGCGGTAAAAGCGCAGGATCTCCTCGACGGCCACGCCGACATCGTCGGTGATGCGGTACAGGGCCCCGTCCTCGCGATCAACGAGGCCCCGGCGCGTCACCTCGCCTTTCAGGAACCTCTCGAGCGCCTCCCAGTACGGGTCGCCCGGAAGGTCGAGCAAGACGATCGGCGCGGGCTCCGCCTTGCCTGTCTGAAGCAAGGTGAGCAGCTCGAAGCACTCGTCGAGCGTCCCGAAACCTCCAGGCAGGACCGCGAAGGCAGCCGACTCCTTCATCAACATGAGCTTTCGCGTGAAGAAGTACTTCATCTCGACAAGCCGGCCCTCGGCGGCGAGCTGCGGATGAGAGGCGGTCTCGAAGGGGAGACGGATCTCGACGCCGAGGGACATGTCGGTGCCGGCCCCGTCGGCCCCCGCAGCCATGATGCCCGGCCCGGCGCCGGTGACCACGAGCCACTGCTCATGGGCCATGCGTGCGGCGAGGTCGGTGGCCTGGGCATAGAGCGGGTCGGAGACCGCTGTGCGCGCGGAGCCGAACATGGTCAGCTTCGGGATGCCCCGATAGTGGGCGAACAGCTCGAACGCCCGCTCCATCTCGGCGAGCGCTGAGGCCGCGATCTTGAGGTCGAGCCGGCTGGCATCGATGCGGGCGAGGGAGAGCCCCGTCACGAGGATGTCTCGTAGCAGGTCGCGGTTGGCCCGAGCTCCGGACAGCTCCAACAGCTCCGCGATGCGACCTTCGATCTCCTCGCCCAGTCCGGCCGGTGGCGTAGGGGTCATCGCTCAGCTCGGCGCGGCTAGGACGCGGCCATAAAGGGTCGTGCGCTGCTCGAGGTGGCGCCCGACGGACGCTGCAAGATCGCGGAAGTCGGCTTCGTACATCTGCTGGCCGTGCGTGGCGCCCGCCGCCCGGGAGATGTTCTCGTCCATGAGGGTCCCACCGAGATCGTTGCAGCCGGCTGCGAGCAGCTGCCGGGCGCCGTCGATGCCGATCTTCACCCAGCTCGCCTGGATGTTGTCGATCCAACCGTCGTAGGCGATGCGCGCCACGGCATGCATCAAGAGCGCTTCCCGGAATGTGGGGCCCCGGCGGGCCCTCTTCTGGAGATAGATCGGGGCCGCCATGTGGACGAACGGGAGCGGCACGAACTCGGTGAACCCTCCGGTCTCCTTCTGCAGGGCTCGCGTGCGGACGAGATGCCGCGCCCAGTGACGGGGCTGCTCGACGGCTCCGAACATGATGGTGACATTCGAGCGCAAGCCGACGCCGTGGGCGACACGGTGCACCTCGAGCCAGCGCTCGGTGTCGATCTTGTCCGGGCACAGGATCGCTCGGACCTCGTCGTCGAGGATCTCCGCCGCAGTGCCCGGCAACGTGCGAAGGCCGGCGTCCCTGAGCCGGACCAGATATGCCTCCAGTGGCTCGCCGAGCCGCCGCGCCCCCTCGTGAACTTCGAGCGCCGTGAAGGCATGGATGTGCATGTGCTCGGAACCGGCGCGTACCGCCTTGAGCACTTCGAGGTAGTAGTTGCCGTCGAAGTCCGGGTGGATGCCACCTTGAAGGCAGACCTCGGTGGCACCGGCGTGCTCTGCCTCCACGACGCGCCGGGTGATCTCGTCGATCTCGAGCAGGTAGGGGCTGCCACGAAGGTTCAGCGACAACGGACCTTTGGAGAACGCGCAGAACTTGCACTTGAACGTGCAGATGTTGGTGTAGTTGATGTTCCGGTTCACCACGAAGGTGACCACATCGCCGACCGCCCTTCGCCGCAGCTCGTCCGCGACTTCGGCGACCGCGACGACTTCGCGACCCCGGGCGGCGAACAGCTTGACGATCTCGTCCTCGCCGACCTCCTGACCAGCGAGCGCGCCCTTGAGCACTTCGCCCACGGCTCCGCCGGCGCCGGACCGCGCGATCCTGCTCGCGTTCGCTGAGGCGTCCGAGACGGTCGAGCCGGCAGCGCGACGGGCCGGGATCGGCCCGCTGTCGACCAGCAAGCGCGGCGGGGCTGCCTCACCACCGGAGCACCAGTTCGAGTCCCGCGCGAGGCCTTCGGCGTCGGAACGGTCCATCACCGCATGACGCAGATCTGCTGCCACGAATCTCGCATCAGCCCACTCCGGGTGGACCGCGAGACGGGGGGCGAGCACGTGTTCGTGCTGCTCGGTCACCTGGCGTAGGCGGTCGAGAGCCGGCCAGGCGCGCTCGGGGTTCACGTGGTCGGCTGTCACCGGTGACACGCCGCCCCAGTCGTCGATGCCCGCGCCCAGCAGTGTCGAGAAGTCCTCAGTCAGGTTCGGGGGCGCCTGCAAGTGGATGTCGGGAGGCAGCACTATCCGCGCCACGGCGATCGACCACAGATGTTCCTCGGCGGGGCACGGCGCGGCGGCGTGCATTGCCGTCGCGGGCTTGGGCAGGAAATTCTGGACGATCACCTCCTGGACATGACCGTGCCGCGCATGGCTGGAGGCGATCGCCCGTAGAGCCACGAGGCGGTCAGCCCGGGTCTCGCCTATGCCCACGAGGATGCCGGTGGTGAACGCGATCTGGAGGCGGCCGGCCGCCTCCAGGGTGGCCAACCGGCGCTCGGGCGTCTTGTCCGGTGACACTCGGTGGCAGGCCAGGGCCTGAGCGAGGGACTCGAGCATCATCCCCTGGCTGACGGCCACCTCGCGAAGTTGGGCGAGCTCGTTGGCGAACAGCGCCCCGGCGTTCGCGTGCGCGAGCAGGCCGGTCTCGGTTCGGACGAGGCGGCAGCACTCCGCGAGGTAGTCGACGGTCGAGGTGAAGCCGTGGTCTGCGAGCCAAGCGGCTGCAATCGGGTAACGGAGCTCCGGGCGCTCCCCGAGGGTGAACAGGGCCTCGTGGCAGCCTGCCTCGGAACCGGCTCGGGCGATGGCGAGGACCTGCTCGGGGCTCAAGTACGCGGCGGTCAGACGAGCCGGAGGCTTGGCGAACGTGCAGTAGCCGCAGCGGTCCTGGCAGAGCATAGTGAGCGGGATGAAGACCTTCGGAGAGAAGGTCACCCGGGTGCCGTAGCGGCGGTCGCGGATTCGGCGCGCGTGCGACACCAGGTCTTCGAGCGGCGTGGCGAGCAGCTCGTCGTCAGTGATCTGCGGGTGACCGTTCGACACGACGCTGCCTTGGACGCCGAAGGCAGCGCTGCCAGAGGTCCGGGTGTGTTCGGTCATGGGCTTACCCTACGGCAAGGGCTTCGGAACCGATCGCCCCCCGGTCGCAGAGCCAGACCACGCGATCGGCGCGCACTCGTGTCGCGGGGATGTCCTCATTGTGCAGGACCCTCGACAGGGCCTCGTGCTTGTCAGGTCCCGCGACCGTGAACACCACGAGCCGGGCGCGGGCGATCCCGGCAAAGGTCAATGTGAGGCGCTCGTGCCGATTGAGGCTTGAGGGATCCACGTTGCGCCGGACGAGGCGTTCAGGGGGCGCTTGGAGTGCGGTCGAGCCCGGGAACAGCGAGGCGGTGTGGCCATCCGGGCCCAAGCCGAGATGCACGAGATCGAGGTGGGGTCGCGCCGCGATCACGGCTTGGTACGCCTCGGGCGGGGCACCGCAGTCCATCGGGAGGAATCGCGGGTGCGGCTCGACGCGCTCGACGAGCACTTCGCGGATCATCCGCTGGTTCGCGTCCGGGTCGTCGGCCGGCACGCAGCGTTCGTCCCCGACGAGGCACTCGATGCGACCCCAGTCGAGCCCGCGTCTCAGGGCCAGGTGCTCGTAGCACTCGCGCGCGGTCGAGCCACCCGACAGCACGAGGCTGAACGGCTCGTCGCGCGCCCGGTCGGGATCGGCCATCTCGATGCCGACCTGTCGGGCCACCAGATCGGCGAAAGCGTCGGGCACGTCGTCGACGACGTGCAGCTCGCCGTTGGGGACACTCAGCTCACCGTCGGCCAACTCAGGGATTCACCCATTCGTACCCGTCGGGCTCCAAGAGCCGCGCCGCTTCGAGCGGCCCCCACGTGCCCGCGTTGTAGAGCGAGAGGTGGGGGTACCCCTCTGCGAATGCTTCCTGTAGCGGTTCGAGAAGCCGCCAGGCCTGTTCCACCTCGTCGGTGCGGATGAACAGTGTCGGGTCGCCGATCATCGCGTCGAGCAGGAGCCGCTCGTAGGCTTCGGGCGGATCGGTCCCGAAGGCGTCCTTGTAGGAGAACTCCATTGCCACGGTCCGCACGCGGTAGTCCTGACCAGGCACCTTGGCGCCGAAGCGGAGCGTGATGCCTTCATCGGGCTGGATCCGCAAAATGAGCGCGTTGGGCTGGAGCCCTCGGACGAGCTTGCCGGCAAAGGGGAGATGGGGGGGCCGCTGGAAGACCATCACGACCTCTGTCGACCGCTTGGCCAAGCGTTTGCCGGTGCGGATGAACACGGGCACGCCGGCCCAGCGCCAGTTGTCGACCGAGAGCCGCATAGCGACGAACGTCTCGGTCGTCGACTTAGGGTCGACGCCGTCCTCCTCCCGGTAGCCGGGGACGCGCTGGCCGTCGATCGTGCCGGCGGTGTACTGCGCGCGCACGACCGCGCTCTCCACCTCGTCGGAGCGCGGGGCCATTATCGACCGGAGCAGCTTCACCTTCTCGTCCCTGATAGAGGTCGGGTCCATGGTCGCCGAGGGCTCCATCAAGGTGAGTGCGAGGACCTGCATCACGTGGTTCTGCACGATGTCGCGCAACGCCCCGGCACTCTCGTAGAACGAGCCGCGGTGCTCCACGCCGAGAGACTCGGCAACCGTGACGTGCACATGGCCGACGTAGCGCCGGTTCCAGACAGGCTCGAAGATCGAGTTGGCAAAACGGAGGGCCAGCACGTTCTGCACGGTCTCCTTGCCCATGTAATGGTCGATCCGGTAGATCTGAGGCTCTTCGAAGCACTCGTGCAGGGTCTCGTCGAGAGCCTTGGCAGTCTCGAGATTCCGGCCGAAGGGCTTCTCGATCACCAGCCGGGTGAACTTGCCCCCCGGCCCCGGGCGGTTCAGCCCGTGACGGGCGAGGCCCCGGGCGACCTCCCCGAACAGCGAAGGGACGGTGGCGAGGTAGAAGAGCCTGTTGCCGGCCGTGCCGCCGCCTCCGTTCGGCCCGTCGAGCTCGGCGAGGATCCCGGAGATCTGATCGAAGGTCGCATCATCGTCGTAGTTGCCGCTCACGTAGCGGAACCGCTTCACGAGCTCTCCCCAGGCGGGCTTGGCACCGGGGACGGCCTCGAGGCAGTGATCGCGGAACTTGTCGTCCGACCACTTGGATCTGGCGACACCCACCAGGACGAGGCCCTCCGCGAGCGACCCGTTGCCCACCAGCGAGGCCAGGGCCGGGAGCAGCTTGCGCGCGGTCAGGTCCCCGGTCGCGCCGAACATCACGAGCGCGAGCGGTGGGGTCTTGGCAGACCGTTGCACGGTCACGAGGGCATCTTCTCGCCAGCGCGTACAACCGCGTGGCCCCCGAACTGGTTGCGCAGGGCCGCGAGCAACCGCAGGCCGTAGGAGTTCTTCTCGCGGCTCTCAAAGCGTCTGAACAGCGAGGCAGCGATTACCGGGACCGGTACGTCGCGCTCCAGCGCCGCCTCGAGGGTCCAACGGCCCTCTCCGGAGTCGACGACGAACGGCTCGATGTCGTCGAACCCTGCTCCCGGTCGAAGCGCCAGCTCCGCGAGGTCGAGCAGCCATGATCTGACCACTGAGCCATATCGCCAGATCGAAGCGATCTCGTGCAGGTCGAGGTCGAACTCGTCGGCCTTGGACAGGATCTCGAAGCCCTCGGCGTAGGCCTCCATGAGCCCGTACTCGATGCCGTTGTGCACCATCTTCACGAAGTGGCCAGCACCGACGGGGCCCACGTGCGCGTAGCCGCCCTCAGGTGCCAGCGCCAAGAAGATCGGCTCCGCGATCGCAACCGCCTCAGGACTGCCGCCGACCATGATGCAGTAGCCGTTCTCCAAGCCCCAGACGCCACCAGAGGTGCCGGCGTCCACGAAGTGGACATTGCGCTCGGCGAGCCGTGCGGCGTACGGACCGGCCTCCTTGTAGTTCGAGTTGCCGCCGTCGATCACGAGGTCGCCGGCCACGAAGTACTGACAGAGGGACATGACCGTCTCCTCGGTCGGCTTGCCGGCCGGCACCATCACCCAGGCCACGCGAGGCGCCGAGAGCTTCGCGGCCAGCTCCTCGAGGCTCGAGGCCGTGTCCGCTCCGTAGGATGCGACCGCAGCTCGGGCTTCAGCGCCGAGGTCGAAGCCGACCACTTCGTGACCCTTCTCGATCAATCGCCGGGTCATGTTGGCGCCCATCTTCCCCAGCCCGATCATGCCGATCCTCATCGTCCGATTCCTTCCTTGCAGTCTGGCGGGTGGGAGCTCCCGCTCATCCGATCTCGTCCAGTTGGTCGAGCTCGACCCGGATCACCCGCCTGTCGTGGGTCACGAGGCTTTCGTGGTCGCCGATCGACTGCGCGTTGATCAGAGTGGGGAAGTCATAAGGCTCACCGGGGATCGACAGCTCCGCCGACGGCTTGGATGGGACCAGCTGGACCGCAATGACGCTGTTCGGGCCGCCCTTGTGGAGCTGCCCGGTCGAGTGCAGGAATCGCGGCCCGTAGCCTGCGGTGACGGCCAACTGGTCGTTGGCGTCGCGCACCTTGCGGCGGAGCGCCTCGAGCTCGTCATCGTGGCCATATGGCAGGTAGGCCTGCAGCGACACGTAGTCGCGCGGGCGGACCTGCGCAGAGATGAGGGCCATCATGTCCTCAGGCGCGGAGCACTCCAGTGAAGGGAGCGGAAGGGCGCCGAGCACTCTCAGGGTGTTCGCCTTCGACTCGGCAACATTGGGCTCGTCGAAGGGATCGATCGAAAGGGCGTGCCCGGCGATCGCGACGGCGAGCTCGAAACGGAAGAACTCCGTTCCGAGACCCCCGGGCTCTCGTATCGAGACGCCGATGACGTGCCGGTCGTCGCCGCGCTCCTGCTCTGTCGTCGGCACGGGTACGCAGCCGCGGCCCTGCTTGCCTGTGGACTCGGCGATGAGCTGCTCGACCCACAGGCCGAACGAGCGGGTCTGATCACCCACGACGATGGTGGTCTTGTCGCGCCCGGACAGGGCTGCCGCGCCCATCTCCTCACCGAGCGACACAGCCTCTTCCCGGTCGGTATCGAGAGCTCGCTCGCACAGCTCGGCCACGTCATAGCCCATCAATGCCGCGGGAACGAGGCCGAAGAACGACAGCACCGAATACCGGCCGCCGATGTCGGGCTGGTTCTCGAATACGTGACGGATACCGAGCTCGCCAGCCTCGCGGCCGAGAGGAGTGCCGGGATCGGTGACGACCGCGTACCGGGAAGGATCGGCCACGCGGCTGCGCGCATAGGAGAACAGCACGTTCGGCTCGAGCGTCGTGCCGGATTTCGACGAGACGATGATGAAGGCGTCCTCGAGCGGCAGGCCCGCGATCGTCGAAGGGTCAGTGGTATCGCAGACCACGACGCGGCGGCCCGAGAAGTCGCCGAGCTGGTCCCTGATCGCGGCGAGGACCGCCGGACCGAGCGAGGAGCCGCCCATGCCAAGTAGGACGATCGTGTCCTGATCGATGCTGTCGGCGAAGCTGTTCAAGGTTCGCGCCTGGTCGAGCATGCGCCTTGGCATGTCGAGCCAGCCGAGACGGTTGGGGGCGACGTTGCCGTCGGGCCAGAGGGTATGGTCGCGGGCTTCCAGCCGTCGCAGGAGCTCGGATGTCAACGGGCCGTCCCGATCGCGTCCGCCTTGTCCTGCAATTTGCCGAGGAGGTCGTCGAAGGAGGCGGCGAAGGCGGCGACGCCCTCGGTCTCGAGCACCGCGGAGACGTCTGCCATTTCGATCCCGCATTCAGCCAGGCTCTCGAATGTGGCCGCGGCCTCGGCGAGGTCGGCCTCGCTTATCAGCTGCACGCTTCCGTGATCGAGGTAGTGATCGAGCGTCTCTTCCGGCATCGTGTTGACAGTGTTGTGAGCGACGAGGGTGTCCACGTAGACGAGGTCCGGATAGGCGGGGTTCTTGGTGGAGGTGGAAGCCCACAGCGGTCGCTGCGGGTGAGCGCCCGCCTTCTCGAGCGCCTCCCACCGGGGGCCCGCGAACAGCTCGAGGTAGGCCCGGTACGCGAGCCGAGCCTGGGCGACCGCGGCCCTGCCGCGCATGGCGAGAGCGGGCGTCGCGGTGGGGGAGCCCGCGTCCTCCTTGCTGATCTGTTCGAGGCGGCGGTCTACCTCGGTGTCCACGCGACTGACGAAGAACGACGCGACGGAAGCGACCTTGGAGACGTCACCTCCGTTGCGCAGAAGCTGCTCCAGTCCCGACAGGTAGGCCTCGATGACCTCGCGGTAGCGATCGAGGGAGAAGATCAAGGTCACGTTGATGCTCCGGCCCTCGCCGATCAGGGCCTCGATCGCTCCCAGGCCCTCCTGGGTGGCAGGGATCTTCACCAATAGGTTCGGCTGGTCGATGCGCACGTGAAGCTGCCTTGCGGACTCGATCGTGCCGTCGGTGTCGTGGGCGAGACGCGGCGAGACCTCGATCGACACGAAACCGTCGCCGCCGTGGCTCTCGTCGTACACTCGCCGAAGCACACCGAGCGCGCCCATGACGTCGACGACCACGAGGTCCCAGTAGGCCTCATCGACGGTCTGGCCATCGGCGAGGGCGGCCGAGAACGCCTCGTCGTAGTCATCGCTCGCGGCGATCGCCTTCGCCATGATCGTCGGGTTCGAGGTGAGGCCTCGCACGCCCGAGGAGACGAGCTCGGCCAGATGACCCGAGGTCAGGTAAGAGCGCTTGAGATTGTCGATCCACGGGCTCTGGCCCCCGCGTTCGTAGAGGTCCTGCAGTCTCGTCATGACTCTCCCAACTGTCGCGCCCGAGTCCCGAGCAGTTCGCGGGCCTTCTGGGCGACGTGATCGGCTGTGAAGCCGAACTTTTCCATGTTCACCGACCCCGGTGCCGAAGCGCCGAAACGGTCGATCGTCACCGTCGCGTCGGCATAACGCTCCCAACCGAAGGATGCCGCCGCCTCAACGGCGAGCCGCAGGATGCCGGGCGGCAGGACATCGTCGCGATACCCGGTTTGTTCTGCAGCAAACAGGTCCCAGCTGGGAAACGAGACGACGCGGGCGACTATGCCTTCCGGCTCGAGGAGTCGTGCCGCCCCGAGGCACAGCTGGACCTCGCTGCCGGTCCCGATGAGCACGATGTCGGGTGGCGCGCTCGCGTCGCGGCCCGACAGGAGGACGTAGGCGCCACGACCGACCCCTTCGGCTGCAAGAACGCTCGTCTCCGCGAGCACCGGGAGATCTTGGCGGCTGAGGATCAGCGCGGTTGGCCCATCGGAGTCCACGGCGATCCTCCATGCAGCGGCGGTCTCGTTGGCATCAGCCGGACGTATCACTCGCAGGCCCGGCATCGCCCGCAAGGACGCAAGCTGCTCAATGGGCTGGTGGGTCGGGCCATCCTCGCCGAGGCCGACCGAGTCGTGGGTGAAGAAGTACACGACATGGGCCTGCGAGAGTGCCGCGAGACGGACCGCCGCGCGGGCGTAGTCGCTGAAGACGAAGAACGTGCCGCCGACAGGCAGCACGCCTCCATGCAGCGCCATCCCGTTCATCGCGGCGGCCATCGCGTGCTCGCGGATGCCGAAGTGGAGCTGGCGCCCCCCTGGATGCGCGTGAGACTGGACCTCGGCCCCGGCTCCCAGGTCGACTCCGGTGTTGCCCGTGAGGTCACCGGCTCCGGCGAGGAGACCAGGGATCTGCGCGCTCGTCGCGGTCAGGCACTTGTTGATGGCCTTGCGTGTGGCCAGCTTGGTGCCGGCCTCGAAGGAGGGAAGGCTGTCGGCCCAGCCGTCGAGACCTCGTCCGCCGAGGCAGGCCTCGAAGCGGTCCCGGTCGCCGACTGCCGCGGGTTGGCGCTCCTCCCAGGCCTCGCGCGCCGCCCGCCCACGACGGGCACGTTCTGCGTAGAAGGCGGGAACCTCGTCGGGAACGTAGAAGTCCTGGTCGACGGGCAGGCCCAGGAGCGCCTTGGTGACGCGTATCTCCTCGGCACCAAGTAGGTCTCCGTGCGCCTCCTTGGTGTCGGTGCGATGAGGCGAGGGCCAGCCGATGTGGCTGCGGAGCACCAGCAGCGACGGGCGGTCCGCTTCGGCGATGCCCCGGCGCAGTCCTGCCTCGAGCGCGTCCAGGTCGTTGGCCACCTCGCCGAGGCGCTCCACGTGCCATCCATAGCTCTCGAAGCGCTTCACGACATCGTCCGAGCACGCGAGGTCGGTGGGCCCGTCGATTGTGATGTGGTTGTCGTCGAAAACGCACACGAGACGGCCCAACCCGAGATGGCCCGCGAGCGAGGCGGCCTCGTGGCTCACGCCCTCCATCAAGTCCCCGTCGCCGCAGATCACAAAGACGTGGTGATCGATCGCCTCAGGCCCGAAGTGCGCACGCAGGAAGCGCTCGGCGACAGCCATGCCGACACCGTTGGCGAAGCCCTGGCCCAACGGCCCGGTCGTAACTTCGACGCCGGCTTGGGAATGGACCTCCGGGTGACCGGGAGTCGGGGAACCCCACTGGCGGAACTGCTCGATGTCCTCGAGATCGAGCCCGTAGCCGTTGAGGAGCAACATCGAGTACAGCAGGATCGACGCGTGACCGTTGGACAGGATGAACCGGTCGCGATCGGGCCAGTCGGGCCTGCCCGGGTCGTGACGCAGCACCCGCGAGAACAAGACGTGGGCCAGAGGTGCCAGCGCCATCGCCGTGCCCGGGTGACCGCTGCTCGCACGTTGGGGAGCGTCCATCGCAAGGCCTCGGACGACGTTGACGCACAGCTGTTCCATTTCGGATTCGGTCATTGGCCCTAAGACTATTCACGGCGAGCAGGTCGCGGGGTCAGCCGATCGTCGAGGACGATGACCTCGAAACGAAACGGGCCTCGGTGAGCCGCAGTGTCGCCATCCTCGCAAGCACCATGAGCCGGATCACCCACCAGGCGGGGTCGAGCTCGTGGCGGCCGAGTGCCAGTTTCGCGGAGGTCGGTGCCGCATGATGGTTGTTGTGCAGGCCCTCGCCGCCGGTCAACAGGGCGAGCCACTGATTGTTGAAGGCCGTGTTGGGATAGCTCTTGGTCCCGAAGCTGTGCCCCATGGCGTTGATCGCGGCATTGAGAGCGAGGTAGCTCACCGCGTGAACCGCGGCAGCGACCAGACCCATGCGCCATCCGAGGACGAGACAGAGCATGGCGATGCCGATGCCGAGCCCCGCGAAGGCGTGGTCGAACAGGAGCTTGTCCCAGCGGTCCGGCGGCAGGTCCTTCGCATACCGCTGAGTCGTTTGCCCGTCACGGGCCACCTTGCGGTAAAGGGCGGCGTTGGTCAACTGCACCCGCCAGAACCCCAGCAGCACCGGTGAATGCGGGTCGCCCTCGACGTCGGTGAACGCGTGGTGCTTGCGATGGACGGCTACCCATTCGCGTGGCCGGATGCCTGTCATCAGCCAGATCAGCACCCTGAAGACCGCTCGGACCCAGGGCCGGAGTGTGATCGCCCGGTGCGATAGCGCCCGGTGCAGGTAAATCGTCGTGCAGAAGAGCGCTACCTCGCTGAGCGCCAATCCCACGAGCACCGCTAGGAGTGGTCCCGCCACCCGTGCAGGCTATCAGTGAGTACCTACCGTCTGGTAGGTAGGCTTGAGAGATGTCGAGCCCACGCGAGTCGGCCGGGCTCGGGGTGGGCCCGGGGGAGTCACATGCCGTACTCCCCGCGCATCTTGCTCGCCAGCCAGGGGTCCCCACACGCCAGGCGATCCTCGACGCCGCGCTGTGGTGCTTCGCCGAGCACGGGTTCGACGGGACGTCGCTCAATGACATCGCAGAGCTCGTGGGCATCCGGCGTCCGAGCCTGCTGCATCATTTCCCGTCCAAAGAAGCCCTGTACCGGGAGGTGCTCGAGGCTTCCTTCTCTGACTGGCTGGTACGGGTGGCCGAGGCAACAGACCGCCCCCGCGACGGTTGGGAACAGGTGGACCGCGTTCTGACGACGGGTTTCCGCTTTTTCGCGGAGAGCCCGGAGTTCGTTCGCCTGGTTCGTCGCGAAGCGCTCGAAGGCGGCGGCCCGATGGCTGGCGAGCTCGGCGTCACGCTCCGTCCGATGCTCGAGCGAGCGGTCGCTTTCTTCGAGCGTGAGATGTCCGCAGGCAGGTTCCGGTCCCACGACGCCCAGCAGCTCGTGCTCACCGGGTACGGGGCGCTGCTGACGTATTTCAGCGACATCCCGTTCCTGGAGGCGTTGCTCGAGACGGACCCGCTCGGACAAGTTGAGCTTGACCGCCGCCTCGAGCACCTGCGCGAGTTCTTTCGAGCCGCGTTGGAGCCCTGAACAGTCCAGGGCCGTTCAGGTCGCTCCGAAGCGTGCCCTCAGCCTGGTTGGCGAGACCGACCGAGGCGATCGCGCCACCGATACTGACAGATGTCGGGGCTGCTTTCGCGGGTGTGCTAGCGGCCGGTCGGCCGGCCCGATAGCCTGCGGTTTCATGTCGGGAAAAGGTGACGGCAAGCACGCCGATCCGCGCAAGGATGGAGCCGAGCTGTTCGGCCTCCTCCGTCGATACGTGATCCAGGAGACGGTCACCCCCATCCGGACCATCGGCCGGACATTGCTGTTCGGCTGCGCTGCGGCGACCTTGCTAGGCATCGGTACCGTCCTGCTGCTGCTCGGGGTTCTTCGCGTGCTGCAGACCGAGACGGGTACGGCCTTCGCGGGGACGTGGTCCTGGGTGCCGTATCCGATCACCGCGATCCTCGGCTTGGTCGTTGTGGGTGGCGCTGGGTTCGTGCTCCTGCGCTCTCGCGGCCGGGCCGCGGGGAAGCGAGGGTAGGACGATGAAGCGATCGGAGGCAGGGTGATGAGGATCCGCCTGGTCCGACAGTTGCTGCTGGCGACTGATGACCCGGGACGCGTGTCGCTGTCGGACGTGGAGCACAAACTGCGCGAGCTCACCAGCAACGCCCAGTCCTTGGCGACCGACGCCGCCCCCCCGGCGATCGGCGCGCTGGTGGCGGCAGGAGTGATCGCGGTGGCGGCCGTCTACTTGCTGGGACGGCGACGCGGCAGTCGGCGGGCCTCGGTGCTCGAGATCCGTCGCGTCTGACGGTGCTGGGCCGAGGCCGGGGCTGCGGTGCGTAGGTACCTCGATCGTTGGGCGCGCCAGCTGGTGCGGCGCGGAGTTCGATCGGGTCTCATCGAGGGCAGCAACCTGTGGCTCTCGATCGGTGCGATCGCGTGGCTCCTCCGCCTCTTGTCCAAGCGGCCATCGCCCCGGGTGAGCGTCGAGCAACTCCGGCTCGGGGAGTCAATGATCGTCAGCCATGTTCCGGCTCCTCCCCGCAGTAGGCGTGCGAAGCGGAAGGCTGCCCGGAAAGCCGCGGAGCTCGCGCAACGCCGGGCGAAACGGCAAGCCAAACGCGAGGCCAGCCGCCGCTATGCCCGCGCCAGTGCCAAAGCGGCTGAGGCCGGAGCAGCGACAGAGGCCGACAAGGCGCGGAAAGAGGCCCGGTCCCGCAAAGGCCGGCGGCCGCGCCGCGGCGACCAGTCAGCCCGGCGCGGTCGCTCGGAAGGGGATGCAGAGGAGCCGACGTGAGCCCCGAGGCACCTCCGGCGCGAGGCCGGACACTCGCCGCAGGTGAGCGCGTCCTCCTTGTCGACCGGAAGGACCGCCGGTATCTCGTCACCCTCCATCCGGGCCGGTCTTTCCAGTCTCACGCAGGTGTGATCGAGCACGACAGTGTGATCGGCCGGTCTGAGGGCGAGCAGGTCGAGGCGCACCAGCGCGACGGCCGCGTGACGAGCTCCGCGCGGTATCTGGTGCTGCGCCCAACGCTGGCGGATGTTGTGGTCGGGATGCCGCGTGGCGCGCAGGTGATCTACCCGAAGGACCTGGGAGCCATCCTGATTGCTGCCGACATATTCCCGGGCGCGCGTGTGCTCGAGGCCGGTGTCGGGTCAGGCGCGCTCTCTATGGCGATGCTACGCGCTGGCGCGGTGATCACCGGTTACGAGCTCAGAGCCGATTTCGCCGAGCGGGCACGGGCGAACGTGGAGGCGTTTCTCGGTCCGGACCAGCCCTATTCGGTACTGGAGCGCGACGTGTACCTGGGGATCGACGCCGACGGCCTCGATCGGGTCGTGCTGGACTTGGCCGAGCCGTGGCAAGTTGTGACGCATGCCGAGCGCGCGCTTTCGCCAGGCGGGATCTTCCTGGCCTACCTGCCGACGATCAACCAGACGGCGGAGCTGCGCGGTGCCCTGGAGCAAAGTGGATTCGCCATGGCAGAGACTTTCGAGATCCTGCGGCGCACGTGGCACATCGAAGGGCGGTCGGTCCGGCCCGACCACCGGATGGTCGCGCACACGGGTTTCATCACCTTCGCACGCCTGTTGGCGGCCTGAGCCTCGCGATGGCGCATTGCTCAGGGGCTCACTTGCACCGAACGGCCCGCTCGGGCCCCGCAACCGTTTCGCGGCGCCCCCGGCCTGTCACTCGCTGACGATGAATATGCACTCCCCTGGGCACTCCTCCGCGGCTTCTGTGACGGCGTCCTCGAGCTCAGAGGCGACTGTCACCATTTGAGAAGAGCCGCCGGGCTCGTTGAGGACGGTGTCGCCTTGCTTCACATAGGCCAAACCGTCGTCGAGAAGAGTGAACACGGCGGGACAGATCTCTTCGCAGAGGCCGTCTCCCGTGCAGAGGTCCTGGTCAATCCACACCTTCATCAGCCACTCATCTCCTTGGAACGCTTGCCGCTTGTTGACCGCAACGGGTCACGACCACTGCCTCGTCTCTTCTGGAGCTTAGGGTGCCCGCCGACTCACGTGGCGCAACGTAACGAGGTGCCCCTGTGGTGTCAAACGCGCGCGACGCCGGTGTAGGGTCCCGACGGGGGCGAAGATCGCGCCGTGTGAGGAGGTGGTGACGCCGATGGAAAGCGAGGGACACGCCGGGTTCCCAGCAGACGATGAAGAACGAGAGGAACTGCACCGCCGGGCAGAGCAAGCTGAGGACGAGATCACCGAGCTCCGGCGCCGACTTCAAGAGGCGCCCGGGCGCGTGCGCACGCTCGAAGAGAGGTTGCTCGAGACCAAGGGCCAGCTTGCACATGCGGTGTCGCAGAACGAGAAGTTGACCTTCACGCTCCAGCAGGCCAAGGAGCACATCGCCGCCTTGCGGGAAGAGGTGGACAAGCTCACCCAGCCGCCTTCCGCGTACGGCACGTACCTGAACGGGAATGACGACGGGACCGTCGACGTCTTCTCGAGCGGGCGCAAGATGCGGGTCGCGATTCATCCCGGTCTCGAAGCCGACGAGCTCCGCAAGGGACAAGAGGTCGTCCTGAACGAGTCGCTGAACGTCGTGCTCGCCCGAGACCCGGAGTTGGGCGGTGAGGTCGTCTCGGTGCTCGAAGTGCTGGAGGACGGCCGCCGGGTGCTGATCGTCGGGCGCGCCGACGAAGAGCAGGTGGCCGAGATTTCCGAGTATCTCGCCGGCGTCAAGCTGCGCGCGGGCGACTCGCTGCTGTTGGACCCGCGCACGATGCTGCTCTATGAGAAGTTGCCGCGGCCCGAGCTCGAAGAGGTCGTGCTCGAAGAGGTGCCGGACGTCACCTACGCCGACATCGGTGGGCTCGACAGCCAGATCGAGGCCATCACCGACGCCGTCGAGCTCCCGTACCTGCATCGGGAGCTCTTCGCGGAGTATCGCCTGCAAGCGCCGAAGGGAATCCTTCTTTACGGACCTCCAGGCTGCGGGAAGACCCTGATCGCGAAGGCCGTGGCGAACTCGCTTGCCAAGAAGGTCGGCGAGCGGACTGGCAACGCCCGGGTCACGAGTTACTTCCTCAACATCAAGGGTCCTGAGCTGTTGAACAAGTACGTGGGGGAGACCGAGCGCCAGATCCGGCTCGTCTTCCAGCGCGCCAGGGAGAAGGCCGAGGAAGGAGTGCCGGTCATCGTCTTCTTCGACGAGATGGACTCGCTGTTCCGCACACGGGGAAGTGGGATCTCCTCGGACATGGAGTCGACGGTCGTCCCTCAACTCCTGGCCGAGATCGACGGGGTCGAGGCACTGCGTAACGTCATCGTGATCGGGGCCTCGAACCGTGAGGACCTGATCGATCCGGCGATCCTCCGCCCTGGGCGCCTAGACGTGAAGATCAAGATCGAGAGGCCCGACGAGAGCGCGGCCCAGCAGGTCTTCGCCCGGTACCTCGTCAATAGCCTGCCGCTCGATGACGGCGATGTGAACATCCTCGGTGGTGGCGACCCTGACAAGGCAGTAGCCGTCATGATCGAGCAGACAGTGGCCGAGATGTACCGAGCCGACGACGAGAACCGCTTCCTCGAAGTCACCTATCAGAACGGCGACAAAGAGACGCTGTACTTCAAGGACTTCTCGTCCGGGGCGATGATCGAGAACATCGTCAGACGAGCCAAGAAGCTCGCGATCAAGCGGGAGATCTCCGGGGAAGGCCATGGCATCCGCCTTGCCGACCTGATCGAGTCGATCAGGCAGGAATACAAAGAGAGCGAGGACCTGCCGAACACGACGAACCCGGATGACTGGGCGAAGATCTCGGGTAAGAAAGGTGAGCGGATCGTCTACATCCGCACGCTCGTGGGTCAGGGCGGAGAGGAGCGCGGCGGACGTGCGATCGAGCGGGTCGGGACCGGACAGTATCTCTGAGCCGGCCGGCGGGCGCCTTCGTCGGTGCCCGCCGGCGCTGCTCATGGGCCTTGCGCGGCGTGCCCATGGCGACCAAGTGCCGCCTCGACGGGCGGGACCTGCGGGTTGGCGTCGGTGCTGCAGCCGGCGCCAGGCGGTGCGGTAGCGTCCGAGAGTGGCGATAACCAAGGTCTGCGGGATCGAGACCGAGTACGGCGTGCACGTGGACACCGGTGGCGATATGAGCCCGACGACGGCGTCCTCGCTCCTGATCAACGCGTACGTCGCCCGACTCGACCGCAAGGTCGGGTGGGACTTCGAGGACGAGTCGCCTGGTCGCGATGCTCGCGGTTATGCGCGTGAGGGCTCGATGCCACCGGAGATCGAGACGCACCTCGTGAACGCCGTGCTCACCAACGGCGCCCGCTATTACGTCGACCACGCTCATCCGGAGTACTCGACTCCGGAGTGCTCGAACCCTCTCGAGGCTGTCGTCCACGACCGGGCCGGAGAGCTGGTGCTTACGCGCTCTATGGAAGCCGCGAACCGTCTCCTGCCTCCAGGTGAAGAGATCGTGATCTACAAGAACAACTCAGACGGCAAGGGCAACTCCTACGGCTGTCACGAGAACTACCTGGTCGACAGGTCCGTCCCGTTTTCGAGGATCGTCCACGAGCTGACCCCGCACCTCGTGTCCCGTCAGATCTACGCAGGAGCGGGCAAGATCGGCGAGGAGGTCCCCCACGGAGGCGAGGCGCCGCCATTCCAGCTCAGTCAACGGGCTGACTTCTTCGAGGAGGAGGTCGGTCTCGAGACGACGCTCAAACGACCGATCATCAACACCCGCGACGAGCCACATGCCGACCCGCAGAAGTACCGGCGGCTGCACGTGATCGTCGGGGACGCCAATCTGGCGGAGATCGCGACCTTCCTCAAGGTGGGAGTCACCGCCCTCGTGCTGGCGATGATCGAGGACAACTTCCTCGCCGGTCGAGACCTCAGGCTGGCGGCACCCGTAGCGGCTATCCGTTCGGTGTCGCGCGACACGACGATGCGCACGAAGGTGGAGCTGGCCTCGGGCGACAGACTCACGGCGGTCGAGCTGCAGTGGGAGCTGTACGACCGTGCTCGCAAGTACACCGCCGAACGCGGCGTCGAGGCACTCGGCAACGAGGACGTGGCTCGCCGCGTGCTCGATCGCTGGGAAACCGTCCTACAAGGCCTCGAGAACGACCCGCAATCCTTGGCGAACCAGCTCGACTGGGTTGCCAAGCTCCGGCTGATCGAGGCATATCGTGAGCGTCACGGCCTCGACTGGGACGACTCGAGACTCGCTGCGCTCGACCTCCAGTACCACGACCTGCGTCCTGAGAAGTCGCTCTTTGGACGGCTGGCGATGCAAAGGCTCACCGACGACGAAGAGGTGGCACGCGCGACCACCGAGCCACCGGCAACCACGCGGGCGTACTTCCGCGGCCGCTGCCTGCAGCGCTTCTCGTCGGCGATCGTCGCGGCCAACTGGGACTCGGTCGTGTTCGACATCGGGGAGGACTCACTGCGTCGCGTGCCGATGATGGAGCCGCTGAAAGGGACGGCGCGCCATGTCGATACGCTCTTTGAAGGATGTGACACTCCGGCAGAGCTGCTTAGGCGGTTGGGCTCATAAGGAACGGTGATGGCAGAGCGCGAGTTGAAGAAGCGACCGACGACGAGCCGTGAGGCGACCGCGGCCGAGACCGAGACCGAGGCGCCCGCGACGACAGAGCGACGCGACCGGCTGAAGGCCGAGATCGACGACCTTCTCGACGAGATCGACGAGGTCCTCGAGAACAATGCGGAGGAGTTCGTCCGCAACTATGTCCAAAAGGGTGGGGAGTGAGCAGAGGAGAGTCTCAGCAAAGGTGGCGCAGATGAGCCTTCCCCTTTTCCCTTCGGGCAGTGACCCGGGACCGAGCTTCGTCGAGCTGCTGCGCCAGACGCGAGCTGCGGGAGCACGACTCCCCTCCGGCGCAGGCTCAGAGATCGTCGGCTCTGCCGGTCGCCAGCCTGCAGGCTTCGCGGCGACGCTGATTCCCGGAATCACTCATGGCACGACGGTCGTGGCGCTGCGCTACGACAACGGCGTCGTCGTGGCGGGCGACCGACGCGCGACCGAGGGCAACCTGATCGCACACCGCAGCATCGAGAAGGTCTTCCCGGCGGACAGGCACTCCGCAGTCGCCATTTCCGGCGCCGCAGGCAGTGCCATCGAGATGGTGCGGCTCTTCCAGACCCAGCTCGAGCATTACGAGAAGGTCGAAGGGACATGCCTGAGCCTCGAGGGCAAGGCGAACCAGCTTGGGCAGATGGTCAGCGCGAACCTGCAGATGGCCATGCAGGGACTCGTCGTCATACCGCTGTTCGCTGGCTATGACCTGCGCTTGAAGAAGGGACGGATCTTCACCTACGACGTCACCGGGGGCCGCTTCGAGGAGACCGACTTCCACGCGACCGGCTCAGGTGGGCGCGATGCCAAGAACACCGTCAAGCTCAGCTACCGCGAACGCCTCGGACGCGATGAGGCGGTCCAGCTCGCGGTCGCCGCTTTGTACGAGGCGGCCGACGAGGACACCGCCACGGGCGGTCCGGACGCGATCCGGGGGATCTACCCCGTGGTCGCGACCGTCGACGCCGAGGGTTACCGCCGCCTCGAGGACACAGAGGTCGCCGAGCATTTCCGCAACGTCCTGGAGCGCCGCCGCGAGCGGGGCGAGGGAGGCGTGTCGTGATGACGATGCCCTACTACGTGGCACCCGAGCAGGTCATGAAGGACCGCGCCGAATACGCCCAGAAGGGGATAGCCAGAGGGCGCGCGCTTGTGGGGACCACCTATGACCAGGGCGTGCTCATCGTGGCCGAGAACCCTTCGAGCACCCTTCACAAGATCAGCGAGATCTATGACCGCGTCGCGTTCGCCGGTGTGGGCCGTTACAACGAGTTCGACCAGCTGAGGGTCGCGGGCGTGCGCCACGCCGACACCAAGGGCTATGCCTACTCACGGGAGGACGTGGACGCGCGCTCGCTCGCGAACGTGTACGCCCAGTACCTCGGCCAGGTGTTCACCCACGAGATGAAGCCTCTCGAGGTCGAGATCCTCGTCGCGGAGCTCGACCCGGTGGGGGCGGCGCACCAGCTCTTCCACATCGCCTACGACGGCACTGTGTCAGACGAGCAGCGTTTCACGGTGCTCGGCGGGGAGGCGGACGCGATCGCCCATCGCATGGCAGCGAGATTCCGTCAGGGCTGGCCCCTCGGCGAAGCAGTCGTCGCGTGCGTGGCGAGCCTGTCAGGCCCGACTCGAACACTTCGGGCCGATGATCTCGAGGTCGCGGTGCTGGAACATGGGGCTTGGCGCCGGACCTTTCGGCGCGTCACCGATGGCGAGGTCGCCCAACTGCTCGCTCATGGCGAGCCCGTCGAGATCGCTGCAGCGAAGTCCTCCGGCGCCGAGGGCGAGAGCCCGGCGGGCTCGGTGGATCAGTCGGGGGATGACACGGGCGACGTGCCTGCGGGCACCGCCTAGCCGGGTGGAGGCTGGGCACTCGCGGCGCCCGCGAACCTGCTCGGGCGGCTGGTGCCGCGCTCGCGGTCAGTGAAAAGACGCGATCACGCCGACCACCAGGACGAGCCCGACCATGGCGAGGACGAGAATCGTGCGGGCGCGGCGAGAACGGCCGGTGTCGGCGAAGTCCACCGGAGGAAGGTCCAGCACGCCTGCGTCATCGGGGCCCAAGTCGGCGTAGCGTTCGTCGAAGGCCGCGTCTACGGCATCGCCGAGCAGGAGCGCCTGCGCAAGCTCGAGTTGGTCAGCGTGGACGAACACTGCGACGTTCGCAGGAAGGGGATAGGGGCCGTCGCTGAGGCCCCGCAGTTCGACCGGGATCCCTTCCGATCCCAGTCGTGCTGCAAGCACGTGGCCGTGAAAGGAGCCCAAGACGGTCGTCAAGTGGACCATGCGGTCTGATTGCGGCATCCACTTCGAGGCTACCGTGGACTTCGATGGACCGCAGGATCTTCGGGCTGGAGAACGAATACGGCGTCACTTGTACCCTGCGCGGCCAGCGCCGGCTGAGCCCGGACGAGGTGGCTCGCTACCTCTTCAGGCGCGTCGTGAGCTGGGGTCGGTCGAGCAACGTCTTTCTCGAGAACGGGGCGAGGCTGTACCTTGACGTGGGCAGCCATCCCGAATATGCGACCCCGGAGTGCGACTCGATCGAGGACCTTGTCGCTCACGACAAAGCAGGTGAGCGGATTCTCGAAGGTCTGATCGCTTCAGCAGAGAGCCGCTTGAGCGAGGAAGGCATCCGCGGGATTATCTACCTGTTCAAGAACAACACCGACTCTGCCGGCAACTCCTACGGCTGCCACGAGAACTACCTCACGAGCCGCCGGGACGACTTCTCCCATTTTGTCCAGGTGCTCATCCCGTTCTTCGTGAGCCGGCAGATCTACTCCGGAGCGGGGAAGGTCCTCCAGACGGCTCGGGGTGCAACCTTCTGCCTTAGTCAGCGCGCCGAGCACATCTGGGAGGGGGTCTCCTCCGCGACGACGCGCAGTCGGCCGATCATCAACACGCGGGACGAGCCGCACGCGGACGCGGAGCGCTTCCGACGGCTGCACGTGATCGTCGGTGACTCGAACATGAGCGAGTACGCGACATTTCTCAAGGTCGGCGCCACGAGCATCCTGCTGCGCATGCTGGAAGACCCGAGCATCGTAATCCGCGACCTCACTCTCGAGGACCCCATCAGAGCGATTCGGGAGATCAGCCATGACATGACGTGCCGGCGCGAGGTGCGACTTGCCAACGGGCGGGAGCTCAGCGCCCTCGACATCCAGCGCGAATACCTGGATCGAGCGCTCCGCTACCACGAGCGGCGCGGTCTACCCCCCCTTGAGGAGCGCGCGCTCTCGATGTGGCAGCACTGCGTGCAAGCCATCGAGAAGGACCCGCTCAGCCTGGAACGCGAGTGTGACTGGGTAATCAAGTATCGCCTGATCGAGGCGTATCGAGCGCGCCACGAGCTTCCCCTCGGGCATCCCAGGGTGGCCCTGCTCGACCTGCAGTACCACGACGTCGACCGCAAGCGCGGAGTCTTCTACCTGCTCCAGGCCAAAGGTCGAGTGGACCGCACGACGACGGACGAGGCCATCACCAAGGCCATGGACTCACCTCCGGAGACCACCCGGGCAAGGCTTCGGGGCGAGTTCATCAAACGGGCGAAGGAAAAGCGCCGCGATTTCACGGTTGACTGGGTGCACCTGAAGCTGAACGACCAGACGCAGCGGACGGTACTTTTGAAGGACCCGTTCCGCTCGCACGATGAGCGCGTCGAGCGGCTCATCGAGTCGATTTAGGCTGCTGGCCGGTGACAGACGCGCGGGAGGCCTCGATGAACGCGGACAACTTGGCGGAATCCCCCGCGCCATTGGTGCCCGAGTTCCCGATTGTCGCGGTCGACGGGTCTCAAGTGCGTCCCACAGAGCCAGCGCAACGCGCCGTTGACGTGTCCAGTCCCAAAGGCAAGAAGACGACGAGGAACCAGAAGCGACGCATCGTCGAATGGATCGTCGTGGTTGTGTTCGCCGTGCTGGTGGCGGGCGGTTTGCGCACGTTCGCCGTCCAGGCGTTCTACGTTCCATCGGGCTCGATGCTGCCGACGTTGCAGATCGGCGATCGGATAGTCGTGATCAAGTTCGGCTACACGATCCAGCGGGGCGACATCGTGGTCTTCAAGCGGCCCCCCCAAGATGTCGGCACCCAGGACAAAGACCTTGTCAAACGTGTGATCGGCCTGCCGGGCGAGACGATCTCGTCTCGCGGGAACACGGTTCTGATAAACGGGCGGCCGCTGGCCGAACCCTTCTTGCCCCCGCTCACCGGGCTGTGCGCCGAGAGCGCCGAGAACATTCCCCTCACCAAGATCGCCCCGGGGCACTACTTCGTGATGGGCGATTGTCGCGGTAACTCGGCCGACAGCCGAGTCTGGGGGACGCTGCCGGGCTCACTCGTGGTAGGGAGGGTGTTCGTGACCGTTTGGCGTTTCGGGCACCCCTATTTTCACTGGTTCTAGCCGGTCAGCCCCTGCGGCGGGCGCTCGGACCGGTCAGGACGAGTAACCTCCGGTGGCCATGAGATTCGCAGTTGCCCGCCGGCGTAGAACAGGCGCGGAACAGCCTGGATCCATTGGAGCACCTCGATCCCGGCCGGTTATCGCGCCGGCAGCACAGTAGGATCGCCGTCGTGGGCGGTCTCGACCCGGCCAAGATATTCCTGATCCTAGTGATCGCGCTCATCGTCGTCGGGCCCGAGAGGTTGCCCGGTCTAGCGCGTCAGCTCGGCGGAATGTGGCGCGAGCTGAACCGCATGCGGGACAAATTCGAGGCGGAAGTCCGCGCCGCAGTCCCTGACCTCGACCTGCCGAACATACCGACAAGCCCGTCGCGGGCGATAACCGGCTACATAACGGGTTTGGTGACCGGGCAGGGGGACACCTCGGTCGTCGGCGCCGCCACGGGCGCGGACGAAATGGCTGCCGAGCCCGCCTATGGCGCCACCGGTGTTGCGACTGGCCGCGGGAGAAGAGGAACCCGGCTCGTACAGGGCGAGCAGGAGGAGGTGCAATCGAGCTGGCAGCCGCTCCTCGGAAGAGAGGAACCGACATCAGCGCGCAGGGCGCCCTCGGTGCCTTCGTCGTCGGCTGCCGGCTCGCTCTCCGCCGACACGGTTTTCGTGTTCGACGAGCCGAGCATGAACTGAGCCATGGCCGCACCGGCGAGGCTTGCCAGGCTCCGCGCCCGAAGAGAGAACCCCCGCCCGACACCGGACGCCATGACGCTCGGCGAGCATCTCGGGGAGCTCCGCCGGCGCCTCATCATCTGCATCAGCGCGGTCGCGGTCGGGGCGATCGCCACCTACCTGCTCTACGACCAGATCCTTGCCGTGCTGCAGGCGCCCTACTGCCAGGCCGTGACGCATACGAGTTCGGCCGCCAGGTGTGCCTTCTATGTCACCCAGCCCTTGCAGGGGTTCGCGCTCCGTCTCAACGTGTCGGCCTACGGCGGGCTTTTGATAGCCCTTCCCGTCACGCTCTACCAGCTTTGGCGCTTTGTCACCCCGGGCCTGAAGGCCAACGAGAAGAAGTACGCCGTCCCGTTCACCTTCGCCACTGCCGCCCTGTTCGGACTCGGTGCGTTCGTGGCGTACCTCACCTTCCCGCACGCAATGCGCTTCCTTCTCGACGTGAGCGGTCCCAGCAAAACAATCGTCGCCATCTTGTCGCCGAACTCCTACGTGCAGCTGATCCTGCTGCTGATGGTGGCCTTCGGTGTGACCTTCGAGTTCCCGGTGCTCCTCGTCGCGCTCGAGCTGGCGGGGGTGCTCACCCCGGCGAAGCTGTCCAAGTCACGCCGGTGGGCGATCATCGGGATGGTCGTGTTCGCAGCCGTTGTGACGCCGAGCTCGGACCCGTTCTCGATGCTCGCGCTCGCGATCCCGTTGATGTTGTTCTACGAGGGGTCCATCATCATCGGCAAGATGCTGCGCAAATGACCTGCAGGTCGCGAAGGAGCCCATGAAGGCGCCTGGCGCCCGTCTCGCGTCCCGCGAGCAGTTCGTCGCGGAGCATCCGTATCCGCTTGACCGGTACCAACTCGATGCCCTCGACCTTCTAGACGAAGGCCAGTCGGTCCTCGTCAGCGCACCTACGGGTTCAGGCAAGACGGTCGTCGCAGAGTACGCGGTCCACCTGGCCCTCCGAGAAGGTGCGAAGGTCTTCTACACGACGCCGATCAAGGCCCTGTCGAATCAGAAGTACGGGGACTTCCGGCGCAGATACGGCGCCGATCGGGTCGGCCTTTTGACAGGGGACAACTCCATCAACGGTCAGGCACCGATCGTCGTCATGACGACCGAAGTGCTTCGCAACATGATCCACGCGGAGCCAGGCCGTCTCGCGGACTTGCGCTATGTAGTGCTGGACGAGGTTCACTTTCTCCAAGACCCGTACCGAGGAGGAGTCTGGGAGGAGGTCATCCTCGGCGCGCCTTTGAACGTGACGCTCGTGTGCTTGTCGGCGACGGTGGCGAATGCTGACGAGCTGGCGGCGTGGATCTCCGAGGTCCGTGGCACTACGGGAGTCGTGATCGAGACGCACCGTCCCGTCGAGCTGAAGAACCTTTTCGTAGTGGGGGACCGCTTCGCAGAGCATCTCCACCTGTTGCCGACCTTCGTCGACGGCCGGCCGAACCCGGAGGCCGTCAGGCTCGACGACCTGATCGCTCGTCCGGGAACCGGCCGCAGGAGTGCCAATGGGCCTGGATCGCCGGGCGGAGGCGGGGCATCGACGGTGCCCGAGGGCCGATGGCGCTCGGGGCGCGCACAGCTGTACCGCCCCCGACGGGTCGAGGTCGTCGACCGCCTCGCCGCCGAGCGCCTGCTGCCGGCGATCTACTTCGTGTTCTCACGAGCCGGCTGCGACGAGTCGGTCCGGCACTGCCTGGACGACGGGTTGCGCCTGACCACGCCGCAGGAGCGGAATCGCATACGCGCGATCGTCGAGTCCTACGTCGATCCGCTGACAGATGATGACCTGGCGGTGCTCGGCTACCCGGTCTATGCGGCCGGCCTCGAGGCAGGCGTGGCGGCCCATCACGCCGGCATGGTGCCACCGTTCAGGGAAGCGGTGGAGGCATGCTTCGCCGAGGCACTCGTGAAGGTCGTCTTTGCCACCGAGACGCTCGCTCTCGGGATCAACATGCCGGCGAGGTCTGTGGTAATCGAAGAGGTGACGAAGTTCGGCGGCAGAGGGCATCAGGAGCTGACACCTGGCGAGTACACACAGCTGACAGGTCGCGCCGGCAGGCGGGGCATCGACGAGATCGGCTATGCAGCGGTCCTGTGCTCCCCGTTCCACACCTTTGGTGACGTTGCTCGGATCGCAGGAGGCCGCCCGCGGGCGTTGTCGTCCTCGTTCCGGCCCACCTACAACCTTGCCGTCAACCTCGTCCGCCGTCACAGTCGTGAGGCTGCCTACACGCTCGTGAGCTCGTCGTTCGCACAATTCCTGAGCGAGGAGGATCTCGTAGGTGAGCTCGACTCTGTCTTGGGAGTGCTCGAGCGCCGCGGCTATCTGGACGGCTGGAAGGTCACCGAAGCGGGGGCTCGGCTGGCAGGCCTTTATCACGAGGCTGACCTGCTTCTGGCCGAGGCGCTGGAAGCGGGCCAGCTCGACGGTCTTGATCCAGCGAGCCTGGCTGCCGTTGCCTCAGGCCTGTGCTACGAGGCACGAAGGGAGCGCGATGCTCCGTTGCCCGCGCCGAATGCCAAGGTCGCCGGCCGCCTGGAGGCGATCGAGGAGCTTTCGCAGTCGTTGTCGGCCGAGGAGAGGAACGGGCATCTGCCGCTGACGCGAGGCGTCGACTCGGGGTTCGCGTCGCTCATCCACGAATGGGCGAGGGGCCGGGACCTTCGCCAGGTCCTGCAGCCGAGCGCAGGCTCGGGCCGACGCGGCCGCAAGGTGGCGCCGCTCATGTCGGGAGGCGACTTCGTCCGCAACGTGAAGCAGGTCATCGACCTTCTCCGGCAGGTGGCGATGGTCGCCGCCCAGGCCGAAACGGCAAAGAGCGCTCGGGCTGCGGCCGAGCGCCTCCTCCGCGATGTGGTCGCTGCGTCATCGGTGGTCACGATTCCCGTGGAGCACGGGACCATCCGCGCCGGCGGGCAACCCGCACCGTAATGTCGTCTGGGCATGTCTATCGCGGGCGTTGAGCAGTTCACCGCCGGGGAGCGGGAGCTGCTCGGGCGGTATTTCACCAATCTCGAGGGCCCTGTGTTCGCGCTCGTGAACCTGCCGGAGGTCGTCAAGGGCGCCTTGTTCGCGCGATATTCACGGTCCCCCAAGAGCTTGCGTCGGCTCTTCCTGGACGAGTTCGTGGAAGAGCTCGATGTGGCCGGTGACACGAGCCTCGACGCCTCGGTTGGACTGCGACGCGCCGAGGAGCTCTACGCCAGGGTGTTCAGTGAGTTCGGGGACGACTCGGTCGCCCAGCTCGGCGGGGTCCATCTCGCTTGCGAGCAGTCGTCGAACGTGCTGACGAAGATCCTCGAGCGGGGGCGGCTCATGTCCTACCTCGAGCAGTCGACGCGCTACATCCCCTACGACAGTCGCCTGCCGTCCGGGCACTACCGCTACCACCGTGATCAGGCCGTCCTGGAGTCACCGCTCGGTGCCCGATATGTGGGCGAGATGGACCGGATGTTCGACACCTATGCGGAGCTCCTACCGGCGCTGCAGTCCTTCGTCGGCCGCGAGAACCCGAGAAATGGCGGCGTGTCCGAGCTCGCCCACCGCCAGGCGGTCCGGGCGCGCTGTCTCGACGCCTTGCGAGGCCTCCTGCCGGCGGGCTCACTCTCCAACGTCGGGATCTTCGGATCAGGGCAGAGCTATGAGCAGCTGCTGCTCCGGATGCGGGCGCACCCGCTGCCCGAGGCCCGCCGGTACGCGGACCTCATCCTCATCGAGCTGCGCAAGGTGATCCCGTCCTTCCTTTCCAGGATCGACCGGCCCGACCGTGGCGGGGTGTGGACCGAGTACCTTCAGGCCCGCCGCGAAGCGATGGATGCCGCTGTGCACGAGCTGTGGCCGGTCGAGGTCCCGGCGCCAGGCAGATCGGTGACCTTGACCGACTTCGACCCGGCCGGCGAGGACAAGGTGATCGTGGCGATGTGTTATCCGTACCTCAACCTCTCAGAGGAAGATGTCGCCCGGCGCGTCTCCGCCCTCGGGCCCGAAGGGCGCCGGGCGATCCTCCAGGCATACGTCGGAGACCGCTCTAATCGCCGCCACAGGCCCGGAAGAGCTCTGGAGTGCACTTCATACCGGTTCGACATCGTGGCGGACTACGGGGCCTTCAGGGACCTTCAACGCCATCGCATGCTCACGGTCGAGTGGCAGCCGCTCGGCACCGACCTCGGCTTCGAGGTGCCCCCGCTCGTCGAAGCGGCAGGCCTCTCCGATCGGTTCCTCGAATCGCTCGAACGGTCCAAGAGCCTGCACGATGCCCTTGCCCCTTACTTTCCAGAGCAGAGCGCGTACACGGTGGCCTTGGCATTCAATATCCGTTTCGTGTTGCAGCTGAACGCGCGCGAGGCGATGCACGTGCTCGAACTACGTTCCGGTCCCCAAGGACATCCTGCCTACCGGAGAATCGCCCAAGAGATGCACCGGCTTATAGCCGAGCAAGCGGGCCACCGCGCGGTCGCCGATGCCATGAGCTTCGTGGACCACACCGAGACCGATCTCGGTCGCCTCGAGGCGGAGCAGCGCTCGCAGTCCAAGCGCGGATGCTCCGCGCCGAGCCTCTGACGGGGGACTTCTCTTCTCCTCTTGACTCCCGGTCCCACGGTGGTAATAACTAGAGAGTCCCCTCAAGCCGAGGGCAACTCCCGTTACATCCCGGAGTTGCTCGAAAAGCATCCGGGGTGTTGCGAGTGGTGGGGACCCAGGAGTCGAGTAGAGAACGCCCCCGTCGACACATCACGTCGGCGTATCGCCCGGGCAGGCGAGAAGGGTGGCCCCAAAGACGTCCTGGGTCCTACCGCCCCGTGACCGAGGACCGAGTACCGGCCGGTCGGAGGAAATCTCGCCGGAAGTCGCCGCAACCGAGCATTGGTGCCGTATAGTCCATCCGGCCGCGACCTCGGCGCCGGTTCGGGGGACAGCGCGGGCTCCGGCTCGGAAGACTTGAAGGACATTGATGCGCAAGGACACCAAGGACAAAGCGGACCTGGAAGAACCCATCGAAGTGGACGATCTCGAGGTGCCCGATGCCGACGAGGCGGACCTCGAGGATCTGGCGGAAGCCGATCTGCTCGAAGACGACGAGGAGGAGCTCGGTGAGGTCGCGCTCGTCGACGATCTCGACGATGACGACGAGGTCGTGGGCGCCGCAGAGGTCGATCTGGAAGTCGAGATCGTGCCGATCGAGACCGAAGACGAGGACGATGAGGACCTCGATGACGACGACATCGAGGCCAGCCTGGATGTGATCTTGAAAGAGCGCCTCGTCGTTGTCGACGACGAGGAGGACGAAGAGGAGGAGGCCCCCGATTCCGAAGAGCGCGGCGAGGGCTCTCTTCGCGTCCTGCCCAAGCAGCCAGGGGAGTTCGTTTGCCGGTCCTGTTTCCTTGTGAAGAGCCAGACGCAGCTCGCGGACAAAAAGCGCATCCTTTGCCGGGATTGCGTTTAGGAGGGCGCGGCGGACCTCGCTGAGCCTGCGGTAGCGTCGAGTCGTGGCCGAAGAACGCCCCACTTACCAGACGCTGCTCGACTACCTCGTCTACGCGCCGCTGGGCGCGGCGCTCGTTTTCGTCGACGAGGCACCCCGGCTCGCGCAGCTCGGGCGCGAGCGTGTCGAGAAGCGGGTCGCGGTCGCTCGGCTGGTCGGCAGGTTCGCCGCAGAGGAGGCTCGGCGGCGGCTGGGAGCGCCTTGGTCCGATCCGTCTCGCGAAGAGCTCCGCCCGTCAGGGGAAAGCCCACGACCCTCCTTCCTCGCGCACAACGACGTCGTGTCCCCGCCGGCGACCGCATCGCGTTCTGCCGGGACTTCGGACCACGGCTTGCGAACCCGCCCGTCCGGCTCTGAGGCCGCCGGCAAGACGACGTCCGCTCAATCGTCAAGCCCCGCGGCGAACGTCGCTGGTCGTGAACTCCCGATTCCTGGCTACGACACTCTCGCCGCATCACAGGTCGTGGAGAGGCTGGCCTCACTCACTGCGGCCGAGCTCGAGGCTGTGCGAAGGCACGAATCGGCGACTCGTCGGCGTCGTACGGTGCTGCACAAGATCGCGCAGCTGAGCTCCGAACGTGACAGCGCCACGGCGTGAGCCGGGCAAGCCCGAAGCGCACGACGACAAGATGAATGTTGGGGCCGGCGTTGCCACCGAACGTGACGTTCGAACGCTCGCCGAGCTCTACCGAGCGTCCCGGGAAGCACTCGTCTCCGAACGAGGTGGCAGCGTTCACGTATTGAATGAGGCCTTTGCCGAGCCGCTCGAAGCGCAATTCGAGGCCATCGTCCACGACGACCGGTGGCTCGTCCTGCTCGGGACATTCGACGATGTGGCGGTTGGCGTCGCGGTCGCCCGACTCGACGAGATGTCGGACTCGTCGCTTCTCGCAACCGTCGAGGTCCTCTACGTCGATCCGCCCGCGCGCGAAGTGGGGGTCGGCGAGAAGCTCCTCGCAACGGTGATCGACTGGGCCGCTCGGCGCGGCACCACCGGTGTCGACGTGCGGGTGCTCCCCGGGATGAGGGCGTCGAAAAGCTTTCTAGAAGGCTCAGGCTTCGTCGCGCGCCTTCTAGTGATGCATCGGCAACTGAAGTGACAACCAGCAACAGCCATCCTGCGGGGCGGATGAACCCAGGCGGCGGCCGCTGCCCGTCAGCTTGGCGAATCCGCAGAAACCGGGGGAGCTTCGTCAAGCTCAGCCTCGGCCAGGGCGTCATCTACGGAAGTCCCGGGCGAAGCTTCGCCTGCTGAGTCCTCGAGCTCCGAGGGAGCTTCGGTCAAAGCGTCTCTGGGAGCCTCGGGAAGGCCGTCCTCTGAGGTTGCAGGAGCCTCCGCTGGGGCTTCGTCCTTGGGAGCCTCAGCCAGTGCGGCGTCTGTTCTCGCTTCGAGGTTCGCCATCGCTCCAGTCGCAACGGCCTGCCGTGGCGTGCGCGCCATCGGGCGGGGCGGGCGGGGCGGGCGGGGCGGGCGAGCTGGCGCGCCATCGGGCGGGGCGGACGGGGCGGACGGGGCGGGCGAGCTGATGGAAGCGGCTTGGGCGGCGGCGGCATAGGCAGGCCCAGCATCGGTGCGAGCGCCGGGAGGCTGCCCGCAGCGACTCGGGACTTGCGCACGATCTCCCCCGACGGATCCTCTGGCAGGCCTTCGGGGTGGATCTGGCGCCGGATCGGGGAGCTGACGGCAGCATCGAGAATGGCCAACCAGCGCTCAACGGGCGTGCTCGCGCTCATTGCCGCACCTGCACTGCTCGCGAGGCGACCGACAAGAGCCGCCGGGAACCGAGCAGTCGGCTCCGGGGGTTGGGCCGAGAAACGCAGCGCCTGGAGAACGCGTCCCTCTTCGAGGGCGTGGGTGATCTGCTCTTCCCAGTTGGAGCGGAGCTTCTTTACTCGCCGGTCGAGTTCCTCACGAAGCTTTCGGTCGAGATCTCTGGACGCCTCGTCACGCGGTGCTGCCGCCACGACGGTCGTTCGCAGGTCCCGAAGGGAGATCTGATCAAGTTGTGCAACCGCTGCTTCCGCTCGGTCGAGCCAGATCGCTTGCTTGACGGACGGTGCGAGTTGCTCGGCAAGCGTGAGGATCGCCTCGCCCGTGACCTCGGGCCTGCCTTCCGAGCGAGCCCGTTCCCGCTCTGCGGCAATCGCTCGACGGACTGCTGGTATGCCTCCGGCCGCGAGGCGTTCCGCGATGGGTCTTTGCTCAGACGCCAGGCTCGCTAACAAAAGTTCGCGATTGGCCGTTCCAGGTTCGAAGCGCGGGACGGTTCGACGGGGCGCAGCGTGTGGCGGGGTGGGACGCGAGGCCGCGGGTTGCCTGGCGTCGGTGAGGCTTCGCCCGCCAGCGGGCGTACCGGGACGGCGGGTGGCACTCGGCGCCCAGGGGCG
>OBLW0100000544.1_pt1 | contig 32139 bp, 25 predicted proteins | sample 1520161 | NCBI WGS metagenome assembly OBLW01 (sample SAMEA3539309, study PRJEB22396) | soil metagenome | biome: tundra; feature: field; material: soil | place: USA | collected 2010-05 | depth 0.15 m
CGGAGGCTGACGGGCTTCCAGAATCGATCCTCCCGTTCGGCGTAGAGTTCACCAGTGCCCGCCCACTTGGCGCGATGTGGGCTTCTCTTCCATTGGGCTGGGGACGGTGCGCGTCGTCCGTCTCGGCGGGCGATATCTACGAATATCGGTAGCCTTCGGGCCGCCGGGGATCCAAAGGGCGCGGGCAGATCCGCGAGTTGGCATTCTCCCGCTCCTTGTTGAATTCCAGTGCCACCCGCTGCGCCGCGTCATCAGCGAGTTCTGGCTTGTTAAGCGCTATCCATGCTCCCTCCGCGTCATTGCCGGCATTGAGTGTCAGGGTCCGGTCACGACGTGCGTACCCCGGCACGCAGCAATGATCAGCTGATTTGGCGTCGCAAGAGGGCGGTTATCCTTCCCGACGGTTTTCATGAGGCGCAGCAACGCGAGCCGCCGCTCCGGGTCTTCCGTCGCTGCTATTTCGGCGATCGCCAAAGCGGTCGGCACGATGGCAACGGAGCGCAACTTCTCCAGGATCAGGTCCAGGCCGGGATCATTTGCGAGGTCGTTCCATGCACTTGTATCGAGGATGTGTTTGTTAGGGATATCGCCCGCCATTACGGTCCGAGCGGGAGCGCGGACGTTTGGGCTTGGGGCGCGTGAAGGCTCGTCGGCGCTGGAGAGATGATCAACCTTCATTCAACTATTCTCCAATAGTCAAACAGGTTGCGCGGAGACACTCGGCCGCCTAACGACCGTCGCTGAGAAGTGTCAGTTGCTCGGAAGGGACGGCGGGGTCGGGGGCGTTAACCCCTGATATCGGTAGCTACGAGCCCCCGCCAGAAGCCACAACTTCGCCCGCAGCTCCCGGACGCTGAATCGGTCCTCAAACCTGGCGATCCGTCTTGATGACTGTTTTCATTTACGTCTGTTCCGGTGATTCCAGGATGCCGGGCCGATATTCCGAAAGCTGGTTCGGGCCGTGGTAGCCGGGTAGAGCCGGTCGAACTCCGCCAACGATTCAAAACCCGCCTGCAGGCATTCGGTTTCCATGGCGCTTTGCAGCCTTTCGCTGGCCGAAACCAGCAACTCGGCGCTCAAGGCCTTACCTGGATCGGGCCCTTCTAATGCGCCGATGAGCAGAAGAAGGTCGTCGGTGGCCAGTCGCCTGAGGGCAGCGCCAACAACTTGATCCCGTGGTTCGGGGCAGGCCCTCGGACGAACCCAGCTTTCCAACCGTTCAACCTTTCTCAGCAGCCGGAGCTTCATGGCGTCAAGAGCCTGCAAAGGCGATTCGCTCGAGATCGGTGGTAAGGCTCTCCAAGTCGGCGTCGCTCAGTTTCCGGACGAATGATTCCTGCAAATCGTTCAGCACCAGGTCGAAGGCAGGATCATTGATCGTCATCTCAAGCACGTCGACCACCTCCGCGAGAGCGTCAAAGGCAGGCAGACCGCACAGTACACGATCAACCTAGCCGCCGGGCTTCATGCGGAACTCACTCAGGCCGATTATGTCGGGATCGTGTCCAATGATCGCGTCGATGATGGGGGCAATGCGGGCACCGCCACCGTGCTGAATATTCCAGGAGAGAAGTGTCATGTTGCTTTGACTCGAACGGCGCAGCGCGGCGCTGCATCGCTTCCGCCGGAAATGCCATGCAAGCAGACTCAGGTGGGGCCGCGCCTGACTGTGAATTCTCCGTCTCGGAGCACATAGTGAATGCCTTCCGGCGGCTGTTCCGGCCGGTCATAGGTAGCCGAGCTACTAATGCGTGCGGCATCGAAGATTACCAAGTCGGCATAATAGCCGGCGCGCACCAGGCCCCGATCACGCAGTCCGAACCGCTCCGCCGGCCGGCTGGTGATCTTCCGGATCGCGTCGGGAAGTTCCATCCACCGCCTCTCGCGGCAAATGGCCCCCAGCAGCTCCGGAAACGTGCCGTGCAGCCGCGGATGCGGCCGTCCCGTGACATAGAAACCGTCACTGATGATGTTCGAGAGCGGGTGCGTCAGGGTCTGGCGGAGGTTTTCCAGGCTTTGGTTGAATTCGAGCATGTTGACGGCGCTGCGTTCCTCCTCCAGAAGGTCGAGGACGACGTCGATCGGTTCGCAGGCGCGTAACTCCGCAATCTCCTGAATACTGCGGCCGACCACGCGCTGGTTCGCCGCGCTGGCGACTGCGGCGATGAACAGGTCGGTCCAGCGGTGAGCCATCCCGGCGATGGTTTCTCGTGCAATGCGCGCGCGAATGCCAGGGTCCGCCAGGCACTCCATGAGGCCGGAAATACCGCCTCCCAGAGTCCACTGCGGAAGGAGTTGACTCAGCACCGTGCTCCCGGCAACGTACGGGTAGCAGTCGAACGCCACGTCGAGGCCCTCGTTCCGGGCCCGCTCTATCGTCTCCAAGGCCGCGGCTTGGCGACTCCAGTTGGCCTCGCCCACCGCCTGGAAATGAGAGATCTGAAGCCGGCATCCGGTGCGGCGGGCCAGTTCGATCTGCTCGCCGAGCGACTCCACCAGGTGGAATCCGTAATCGCGCATGTGGGTGGCGTAGATCTTGCCGCGCCGCGCCACCACGCGGCAAAGCCTCTCCAGTTCAGCGAATGGCGCGCTCTCGCCGGGAGAATACATCAGACCGGTCGATAGCCCGCACGCGCCTCCGGCAAGGGACTCCTCCAGGGCGTGCTCCATCGCATCCAGTTCCGGTTCGGACAGCGGACCGGGCCGAGTACCGGCGAAAGCAATCCGCAACGAGCCGTGCCCTACGAGCGAGACCACGTGAACCAGCCGAGATGAAACTGCGGCCGAAGCGAGGTATTCGGCCGCCGAGTTCCAACCCCACGCGTCGCCGCCGCGGAAGATGCCGTTGGCGAATTCGTGGAGGGGCTGCCGATCCGCGGGCGCCGGGTATGGAGAGAAGCCGCAGTTGCCCACGATTTCCGTAGTGACACCCTGCAGCACCTTTTCGGTGCGATTCTCCAGCACCTGGAGATCGGAATGGCTGTGCGCGTCGATGAAGCCGGGCGCAATGGTCAGGCCCGTGCAGTCGATGGTGAAATCGGCCGCCCCCGAAATGGTACCCAGCGCCGCGATGCGTTCATCTTCAATCCAGACATCGGCGGCGGATGGGGTGTTGCCGGTCCCATCCACCACAATCCCGCCGCTTAGCAGCGTTCTCATGCGGGGGTGGGGTGGTCCAATTCCCTGGACGGGTGCGAGCGCCGTGCCACGAAGGCGCGTGTGACGGCTCCAGCGGTCTCCCGAACCTCTTTCGCGAGCGCCACCGAATTCTCTTCGCGCACCTGCGCAATCGTACCGGAAATGCTGATGGCGGCGGCTACCTGGCCCGTTTCATCGAAAATCGGAGCGCCGATGCAACGGTGCCCGATCTCATCTTCTTCATCGTCGATCGCATACCCGAGTTGGCGTGATCGCGCCAGCTCCTCTTTCAGTTTGCGGAAAGAAACAATCGAGTTGTCGTTGTGGCGCGGAAGCCCGTGTTCTTGCACCTGTCGCGCCAACTCTTCCTCGGGCATGTGCGCGATGAGGGCCTTTCCCAGGCCGGTAGAATGCAAATCCATGCGTTTGCCGAGCCACGTGGCGAGCTTGAAAACTCCCGCAGGCTCGACCTTTTCGACAAGCACCGCCTCAAATTGCTCGAGCACTGCCAGGTGAACCGTCAGGCCGACGCGCTCCATGAGCGAGCGCATGTGGGGAGCCGCCACCTGTCGCACCTCGAGGCCCGTGAGCGACATATTGGCTAGGCCGAAGAGCTTGGCGCCGAACATGTACCTGCCGGTATTCTCATTGCGGTGCAAGTAAAGATGGCGTTCGAGCGTAAGCAGCAGACAGTGCACCGAGCTTTTGGGAAGTTGGAGTTCCGTCGCGATCTCCGGCAGAGCCAGTCCGGTGCGCGAGGCGGCCAGCAATTCCAAAATGGCCAGCGCGCGTTCCAGGGAGGGGACAGAAGGCGTTTTCACGGGCCTTTCCAAAAGCGTCAACGATTTCCGATTGTACCGCTTTACGCGCCCTTCCGGCTTAGCGGCCGGATCAGCTACGCACCCGCGCAACCGCATCGATTTCAACCTTTATCCCGCCTCCCAGCACCGATTGGACGGTAGTCCGGGCCGGGCGAATCCCGCCGAAGAATTCCGAGTAAATCCGGTTAAAGGCATCGAAGTCCCGGATGTCGGCCAGATGGCAGGTGCACTTCGCCACGTCGTCAAAACCGCAGCCCGCCGCCCCCAAGATTTTCCCGATATGAGACAGCGTGAGCCGCGTTTCCTCTTCAATCCCGCCGGAGACTATCTCGCCCGTTTCCAGGTCGAGCGGGCCCTGCCCGCTGATGTATAGCCATCCATCCAGGATGACGCCATCGGAATAAGCGCCGGTGGAGGCCGCCCTATCGGGGTGCTTCACTTCTCGTTTAGTCATTTCTTCGTTCCATTCCAAAGAACATGGGTTCCCGTACCTTTCGGAACCTCGATCGACTGCTTTTCGAGGGCCGATCCGCCGAGCGACCGGCGTACTTCGTCGGAGAGATGCACGGTCCATCGCGACGGATGCGAAGCGAACCAGGAGCAATAATGGCCGTCATAATCCACCACGAATGCGAAACCCTCATGCGTCCGCTGGATGTCGGTGTGTAAGTACGCTGAGTATTCGGAGCCGCTCATATAGCGGATGCCATCGCCAAGGTCATCGAGCAGCCGTCCGATGGCTGCATGATCCATCGATAAATCGCGATCGTGGAAGCCGAGCCATGCCGGCGCGTCGATACTCCATGGAATGTCAGCCGCGGTCATGCGTTTGTCGTACTGCCAAGCCTTGCGGATGGAGACGGAATCCAGCGAGATGGTCAGGTCCTTGCCCAGGTAGACCGGCCAACTCCACGTCGCGAGTCCAAAACCCATGCTCCCGGCAATCACGGAGGTGTTATTGGCCAGACTCTTCGAATAGAGGCCGCCGCCCGCGCGGATCACCTGCGGCACAGCGCCGAAATCCTCGCGGATATATTCGATGGAGCGGGCCATGTGCTGCCGTTGCGTCGTGGCAGGCACTTCGCGCTTGCGAATCGCGTCGCCAAATTCATTGTACCAGTCCAGGCTGCCCGCGCCATCCATCGGGAGATTCCAGAATGGTCCGGGCGGCGATTCCAGATCGGGGAGCATGTGGGTCCAGCCGTGACTCTGGATGAAGAAGACGGCGGCCGCCACCCCGGCATCCAGACCCCGCTTGGTGGAGGCGAAATCGTGAAGGGTCTTGCCGTCGATCTCGTCCACCACCCGCTGCCGCCACGGATTGACGATGCGCTGCGTCTTGCGGTCCACGAAGCCGGTATTGACATTCATGTCCATAACCGCATGATGCTTCTGGAGCGGCTGCACTACACCGGTGCGGATCTCATCTTCCGTGGGCGTCTTGTAGTGCCAGTAGGGGAGATAGGTTTTGTCGGACGTTCCCCAGTCGTCCATGAACAGGATCAGGGCGCGGTCGTATTCCGGGTATACTGCATAGCCCTGCGCCCAGACCAGGGTCCGTTTCAAGAGATCGTGCACGAGTTGGTTCTGGAGTAGTGCGGAGGAGCGCTCGATTCCCAGCCACGCGACGCGCCCGTGACCCGCCGTGTCCAGCACGGTTATGAAGGGAAGTGCGCCGCGGCGGGCGATTACCGTTGCCCGTTCCGGCACGACGTTGATTCCGCTGTACGAATATCCGACGTTGGCCAGCAGTTCCTTTTCACGGCCCGCCAGCGTCCTCGTGATGAAATGTCCGGCGTCAAAAACGGCCTGATCGTATGCCTTATAGTCGGCCACATAGCGCAATCCGGCCAGGCGCGCCAGAACCGGGTGTTTGATGGTGTCGCCCAGAATGACTACGGAGACTCCTTGCGCGTTCAACTCGGCCAGCAAGCCGATATCGCGGTCCTTCAGGACGCCTGCGTCCCAGATGATGGTGCCGTACCGCGGGCTGCTGTCTCTTTCCAGCAGGTGATAGCGGTCCAGCAACTCCTGATCGAGCCTCATCACGTCGAACGGCAGGCCCCACGTTTTGAACAGGGCGGCCGTGATCTGAAATTCGCCCGAGCGCTCGATCAGGAAGCTGGACGGATCTTCCCATTGATCTCCCACAACCAGCAGGAAACGGTAGGGCGGCGCGGCGGCGCAGCAGCAGGAAACAGTCAGTGCGAGAAGAATCGAGCGCATGTTCAGGGCCTCAAGAAAATCTTTCGGCGATACAGCCACAACAGCAGCAGCCAGTTCATCAGTAGTGCGGCGCCGGCTGACAGAACGGGGCCGAAGATGCCGATGTGCGGCAGCAACGGCTTAAGAAAGGGACTTGTCATGCGATGAGTTTGCACGATGGTAGGCCCCAGGTATGCGGCCAGTGCGTTCACTCCGATGACTACAAGGAACAAAGTCCACCGGCGATGGCCGAGCACGTCAATGGTCCAATAGAAGGCCAGAAACAGCAGGCACGCCCATCCAACTGACATCAGGCCGTATGATGCGGTCCACAACTTCATAATCACGGGTATGAACGGGCTCAGCGCCAGGCCCGCGGCCAGGCAGCCCATTCCGGTCATTCCGATCACCTTTGCGTTGTACCGAAATCCCTTGCCGGCCATCAGCAGTTCGCCGAAAAGGAGTCCGATGATGGTCGTCGAGATAGTTGGAATCGTGCTGAGGGCGGTGCCCCAGCCTTCGGGATGCGCCCGGCCGATGACCGCCTGGTCCACGGCAGTAACCAGGTTGTGATTCGGCAGGTACGTGCCCGCGGCTATGCCGGGCGCGGGGACAAATGCCAGCAGGAGCGCATATCCGGCGAGGATGACGGCCGCAGTTGCGATTTGCACCCTGACGGAGCACGCCCAAAGGTACGACACCACCACGTAAGCGATGGCGATCGGTTGCAGCGCGCTCGACAGCTCGATCAGGCAGGGCGTGCCCGCGGACATCGACTCTCGTAGCGATCCCAGAAGGAAGAGCACGATGGCCCGCCTCCACACGTGCGCCATGTTCCGCTCCCGCGCGAACGAAAACGGCACCGACACGCCGGCCATCAGCATGAAACTCGGCCAGATCAGGTCGTAGTACCGCAAACCTTCCCAGGGCGAGTGGGTAAGTTCATACTTCAAAATGCCGGACAGCGCGCCGAGCCCCAGGCCGGCCGTCGCCATCACAAAGGGTTTGCCACCCAATAGCCAGAACATCGTGAACCCGCGGAAAGCGTCGAGCGAAAGCAGGCGCTGGCCCGCGGCCGGCCGCATGGGTGTGGACGCTTCGTTCACTGGAATTGCCGCGCTGGTAGTGGACATGTGATCGCCTTCATGGACGTGTATAACACCTGTCGGGGCTGCTTCCAAAACTCGCCGGCGTGGATCACAGAGCCTCGTCCAGTAGACTGGATGCCTGACTCGAGCGGCGCAGGGACATCAACGCTGGATCCGGTATTCCTGGATGCAGTGCCGATAATGATCCGTCACGTAAACGCGGCCGTTCTGGCCGGCGGTGATGCCCAACGGATAACGTTCGCTCTCGTCGCCAGCGCCCGCTGTTTTCCAGGATGCTTCGAATCCGCCTGCAGGAGACCACATCTGGATGCGAAAGTTGTAGCGATCGCAAACCAGAAGTGCCCCATCCGGCGTTATCGTGATGCCATGCGGCTCACTGAATCTGCCCCCCGCCGCTGCGTCGCCTTCACCGTAGTCGCCGAAGCGACGCACCAGCCGGCCGGTGGTGGTAAATACCGAGATGCGGTGGTTCTGCCGGTCGCTGAGCGCCACATTGCCGTCGGGCAACACGGCGATTTCGTGCGGCATATAAACTTTGATCCCAATAGAAGCGGCCGAACCCCATGCGCCCAGGAACTTCAGATCGCGATCCAACTTCTGGACGCGGTAGTTGAGCGAGTCGATTCCGTAAATCACGTCGTGGCTATCGATCGCCAGCCCGTAAGGATACTTGAATTCGCCATTTCCGGAACCGTAGCCGCCGGCCGTCCCCATGAACTCGCCTTGAGCCGAGAACGCCTGGATCCGGTGGTTGTTCATGTCCGAGATGTAGACTTCACCCCGCGAGTTAACGGCAACTCCGAACGGGTAGTTGAACTGTCCCGGTCCGTTGCCATGTTCGCCCCAGGAGAGCAGAAATCGGCCTTCGGAATCGAATTTCTGCACGCGGTGGTTGTGTTGATCCACGACGTAGAGGTTGGAGTGACGGTCGGCCGCGATCATGGCCGGGAATCGGAATTGGCCGGGCTTGGTTCCAAACTCGCCCCACTGCCTGACCAGAACGTAGCTGGGCGTCATACTCTGTGCCGCCAGAGCCAGCGCGCCGGCGATGCCGAAGAGTGCCGTCTTCGTCATTGGGCTGGACTCTTTCCATTCACTACCAGCACGAAGTGCTCGTAATAGCGGCCATCCACGCGGAACCGGTCAAGACGGGCCCGGTTGGCCGCCGACATTTGACCCTGGCTTACATGTTCTTCCAACGCGGCAAGGACCCGGGGAATCTGGTTGGTCACATCCACCGAGATGTCCGGGTCTATTCGGACGCGCTCCAGGTACTGCGGCCGGTCGCGCATGGACATCCAAAGCTGACCCACATGCGCACCCTCCCGCGCCGCCCGCACGAAGGCGCGATAGGTTACGTCGCCGGTTTCCCCATGCTCGGGGTTGCGGTCGGCAAGCAGCATGGCGAGCACCACGTCCGGTTGATAGCGCTTGATGAGTTCCGTCGCCAGATCCAGCCCCTTGCTGCCCGAGGCGGCGGAGGTGACGATGCCGGTGCCCGGCGGATCGAACAGCGGCCAACGTGGATCGTAAAAATATATCTCCTTGCGGCCCAGCCAGAAGTATGTCTCGTGTAGGTTGAGGAATTCGGGCTGGGCTCCGTAGACAGCGGCCGCGCGCCGCGATTCCTCCTGCCGGATCTGAATGGACTCCAGGGCGTCGGAAGGAAAAGGGCCGATCACCTTTTGGATATTGAGGTAATCCTCAGGCCCCGGCTGTTCGTGAACTGAGTCGAGATGGTTGCCGGCGGTGTTATTGATAGCGACGACGTAAATTCCTTTCCAGCCTTGCTCGATCAGCTTCGCCAGCGTGCCGCCAAATCCCCACTCGACATCGTCGGCGTGGGCGCCGAAGGCCATCACTACCGGTTGCCGTCCCGCGGGCGGCCGATACGCGGGCGGCGGCCCGGTTTGGAACTGAGAGGCTTCGGCCGCCGGTGATTGTGCGTCTGCGACTACAAAGTAATCGCCCTGCCGCGTGCGCTCGAAGAAGCGCCGGAACGAAGGCTCCGACATCATACCCGCATGATCGTCCGGAACCTTAAACCACAGTTGCCCCAGCCGCGCCCCTTTGCGGCGGGCGTCCTGCCAGGCGCGGTAGACCAGGTCCGCCGCGCCGTGATTCGCGACGCCGCCTTCGCCAATGCAGTGCGTAATTGTAATCTCGGGGTTATGCGTCAGGATGAACTGGGCCACCTTGGCCTGGGCCCGCGGCCTGCGGGTAGCGACGGTGATGTCCACGCCCAGGTCGAGGCCCGAACCTACCAGAGCCATGTTCACAATCCCATAACCGCGCGCACGGTATGCCTCTGCCGTCCGGCCGCCGAGGCTTTCCGCATCTCCGGCACGGGTGCCCAGCACAACGACGGTTTTGTCCGGTTGCGCCCCGCAGCACGACCAGGCAAGAACCATCACGCCGACCGGCTTCCATAGCGCTGACTTTCGTCGCGCCATGTCGCCAAGGTGTTCAGTCGGTATTCGAAGTTTCACGTTTGCTCCGAAGAGTGCGCAGTTTCACTGAAGCGGCGGCGCCGGTCGCTTCTTCACCACGCTGATCGCCGCCAGCACAATGGCATTGTTCGCCACGGGCTTTGCTCTGGTGTTGAGGAAGCCGGCTGTGCCGTGCAGACGAACTTCTTTCACTACCTTGCCGAACCGCGGGTTTACCCATTCGTAAGCGAACAAGGTGGAATCCCCGCAGGCGATGGCGTCCGCCGCATAGGCATAGCTCAATTCCTTGGCGTTGCCTTTAGCCACAACGTCCGATTGCTTCCCCCAGGTGAGCGGCAGAATGTTCCATCCAAACCGTATGGGTACGGTTTCCACGAAGCCATCCTGGTAGACCACTTCATACCAGCCGAGCAGATCGGCGGTGTCGGGAAAATTGTGAATGTAGCGGTAGGACATGTCGTTGGCCGAGGGCTTGGCGGCAGCGTGCAGGAATACGATGCTGCTGACATCCGCGCCGATGGGGATGGGCTCGCTCTCGAGCGGAAGCGTGGTCTTCGACTCTCCCTCCACACCGACGATCACGGGGCCTTGCACTTCGAAATGCTGGTTCCCGTCCTCCAGGGCGCCGCGCTTGATGAGCGGCAGATCCAGCCCGGTCGCGCCAGCTTGCGCGGCTTTCGCGATGTCGACCGGTTGCACCGGGTCGCCATCCTCGCTCGGCAGTAATCTGCCATGCAGATGGCGGCGAACCTCGGGCATAAGGCTCTGTACGATCTTGGACAAGGGGTCCTCCTCGGGCCAGTGGCTTGCCCACATGAGATTGGCGGTCCCCAGAAAGTCCATCATCAGATCCTTGCCAAAGGTGTATTCATTGGTGGCGGCCCAGGACGACGGCGCTCCGCCGATCACGCCGGGGCGCGCCGTCCGCCGCGCATAATTCTGGATGTTGTACATGAAATTCGCATGTACCTGCTGAAAGCCCCAGTCCGAAAGCTTGATATCGTTGGGCTCGCCGCGGCCCTCCGACGCCCGCACGTCATGCCAGAACCAGTTGGCGACCACGATGTCTTTCGGGATCAGGTCCAGTACCTGCTGCACTGTTAATGCGCCCGGCATGTTGTATTCCCAACCGGTTTTGCTTTTGTACGGCTTGCGATGGACACCGCGCACGCTTTCGATCATGTGATCGCCGTAAAGCGCGGTCTTGATCCCTTTTGCCGCCAGATAGTCGTGAATCTTACGAACGTCCCCGGCCCACAACTCGGAAGGGTCCTTCGTCTTGCAGGGGATGCAGAGTTCCACGGGAAAGAACATTTCGTCGTGCCCGATGTGCACCATCTTGGGTTTGATCACTTCGATGTATTCGTCGAGTACGTCGAAGACCAGCTTGTAGACTTCGGGCTTGGTGGGGTCGTACACGTCGGGCCATTCCGCCCCGCTAATGGCACCCAGATCTTTATGGCGCGTCAACAAATAGTAGCTGTGCGTGAAGGTGGGGATCTCCGGGATTACTTCAATGTGTTGGGCGTTGGCGTAACGCACCAGATCGGCCACCTCGTCCTTCTCTAAAATCTCGCCGTCGGCGGTATCGTGATGCGCCGAATTCTGATCGGTGCCGTGCTCTCCCAGGGGAGAGTAGCGCTGCGTGTAATAGAGGTTCTTGGCGAAGTCGATCCAGCCGGCGTTGAGTTCCGGATGGCGATCCAGGCGCATCGACGCGTTGACTTCCATGATGACCTTGTTGAACTTGTAAAGGGCCATGAAATCGCGCAGAAAGCGCTTGAAGAACGCGATATTCTCATGCCCCGGCAGGTACAGCCGAATGGCGCGGAAAGGAACGTGGGGCCAGTCCTCCACCTCCACACCGCGAATCCGGGCATGAGTCCCGTCCTTGAAGAGGAGTTGTCGAAGCGATTGGAGGCCGTAGAAGGCGCCCGAGTCATCGTTGCCGGCCACCACCACGCCATCGGGCCCGGTGTGCAGGATATAGGCTTCTTCCGTGGCCGGGGGCGCCGCGTGGTGGGCCGTCAGATACTGCCGCACCAGCGGATTCGCCGCGGAGCCCATCAGGATGAACCGGCCGCGCGGCAGCGTCGCGACGGCTTCCATGTGCAGCGCCACGCCATAGCGGTCGCTTAATTCGGCAATGAGTTGCCGGGCCAGCGAGAGATCGCCGGCGCTGGCGCTCGGCGGAACAACCACCGGGACTTGTTCGTCCACCGGAAAGCTATCCTGCCGAAGCGTCGCCTTCTGCGGTTCCGGAAAGATCAGCGGCCGGTCTGCGGCGGCTGCCCATGTAGCGGTTGCCAAGATGCACAAATATACCCAACGCACGGAAGACCTCCAGAAGAAATGTGTAACACCCTGCCCGATCCGTTCCAATCCAGCCGGGTGCCAGCCGGATCGTCTTATCCATTACGCTGGATGGTGTGCTTTGGCCTTTCGGGCCGCCGCATCCACCGCGCCCAACCGTATTCGGGCCGCTGATCAAAGTGTCTTCTGGTCGACTTTGGCCAACTGCACATCCGCCACGCCGGCACACTTCTGCACATCGAAATCCGAAACATTGTGCAGCGCGAATACCGGCACCCCGGCCGTGCGGGGCGTCTTGATGCGGAAGAAGTCGGCCCCGGCAACGTCGTCCAACACGAACGCCGGCCGCAGGTCTTCCTGCTCGGTCTTGATTTCAATGTTGTCGAACTGAATGCCTTTTACGTGCCGGACGTAGAACCCGTGTGAAGGCATGCCGCGCTTGGGCCGAGGCGCGGCCGCAGGGCCTCTGCCCGGCTGCTGCGGCGGGGCTCCCCCTGTTCCAACAGCCGGCCGCCCTGGCCCTTCGGGAACCCATTCGCCGCCCGGTCCCCGGCCGTTATTGCGTTGGCCGGGAGGCTCGACGAACATAGGAGGGGTGGGAAGAATGTCCATGTATTCCGGAGGCTCGTAGGCGGCCGCCTCTTTCGTGCCGCCGCCCTCGTGCAGCACCACCACATTGCTGATCTTCACATCTTCGATATAGTGCCCTGGAATTCCGCTGATGATGGAGCCCTGCTCCGACATGGCGTTGGAGCATACCACGTTGCTGATGATCACGCGTTTCAGTGTCCCCACCGGCGTCCCCGCCGGAGCGCGCAGGCGGCTGCCCAAGCGCATGAAAATGGGCGCGCTCGTGATGTCCCGCATCGAAATGTTGGTCACCGTTATGTCTTCCACCAGCGCCCCATCCACGGTCTCCATTTCCAGCCCCTGACACCCCTCGAACACACAGTTCGATATGGTGATGTTGCGGAAACCGCCGTTCGATTCCGTCCCGAACTTGATGTGCCCATAGCGCCCAACCCCCCGGACATCCGGGGCGAACTTCTTGTAAGTACCGTCCAGCAGCGTGCCTTCTTCCCAGCAGCCGCTTACGTAACAGTTGGTGATGGTCACAAATTCCGTCTGCTTCGCCGATCCCAGCGCATAGTCGGCCTTCAGACAAATGCCGTCGTCCCAGGGCGAGTTCACGTAGCAGTTCGAGATACGCACGTTGCGGCAGCAATCCACGTCCATGCCGTCCCGATTGGTATCGATCATCACGTTGTCAATCGTAAGATTGTCGATCCCCGTGGCCAGAATCCCGAAATGCCCTCCATGCAGGATGGAAAAATCGCGCAGCAGAACGTTATGGCAGTTCTTGAGGCTGATGGCCTTATTGCCCCAGCCCGGCGTCTGGGCGCCCGGGCCTCGGGTCAATCCTCGTCCCCAGATCCGTCCGCCGCCCACAATCGCGATGTTGGCAAGTCCATCGCCCCAGATCAGGCTGTTGCGAAAGTGGCTGTGGCCGAAATCCTGGTACTTGTCCCATTCGTTCGGCTCGTACATGTCGTACCCGCCGCCTGCGCCCTGCGTGGGAACATCCGCCCCGATAATAGCAGCACCTTGATCCAGGTACAGCGAGATGTTGCTCTTGAGCCGGATGGAGTAGCAGAGGTAATCGCCGGCTGGGAACAGCACTGTCCCCCCGCCCGCCGCGCTGGCCGCTTCTATGGCCTTGTTGATCGCCGCCGTGTCCAGCGTCTTGCCGTTGCCCATAGCCCCAAAAGCCCGCACGCTAAGAAAGCCGGCCGGTGTGCTGCCGGCTGCGTGGGCGATCCCCTGTCCTGCCTGAAGGGCCAGGCCCGTTCCGGCCAATCCCGCGCCGGCGCGCCGCAAGAATTCTCGACGTAAGTTCTCAGTTGACATAAGCCACTCCTGAAATGCCATCGAAGCAGAGGCTCTCGGAAAGCCTCCGAAAGAGATGTGTAACACCCCGCCCTGCGCGTTCCAATCCAGCCGGGTCCCAATCGGAAGGACCATCCACTATGCTGGATGGACAGCGGCACGTCGAGACCCTACAACACGCCGTATTTGGCGTATACGTCGCGCAGATAGGCGCCCTGCAATAGTTCAGCGCGGGTGCGATTCTCGTTGGTCGCCTTGGCCGTCGCCAGGGCAACGGCATCCGCCACCACCGCGGCCGGAATGACAACCACCCCGTCGTAGTCCGCAAATACCAGATCGAGCGGCGAGACCTGCACGCCGCCGCACACTACGGGACGATTGTAGTCCATCACGATCCCGCGCCCTTTCGAATCCACCGGTCTGATCCCTGCCGCGAAGACGGGGAATCCCAGCGCATCGATCTTCTTCACGTCTCGCACCAACCCGTCGACAATCGCGCCGCGCGCACCGCGAGCCCGGGCTGCCGTGGAAAGCAGTTCGCCCCACGGCGCATTGCGTTTCGACTCCGCCGTGCTGACCACTACCACTTCGCCGGAACAAATGCTATCCAGCGCCTCGATCTCCAGGGCGTAGGGCTCGTCCGGAACATGGTACATGTCTGCGCAGGATACGGTTCTCGCCCACCCGGCGAAGCAACAGGCGGCGGTCATCGGCCGCAGAGTTTCGCGCATCGCCTGGTCGTGATAGCCGAGTTCATCCAGAGAGTCCGCGATCACGGCGGTATAAAGCGTGGATTCGATATGGGTGAACAAATCCAGATCGGCAGGTATTACCAATCTTCCAGGTTCTCGTTCTGGCATAACTGCGCTTCTTCCCTTCGCTGGCAACGATTCTAGCGAACTCGGCCCGCTCTTCCGAACGGCATTGCCAGCGGTCGCACGCCTTTATCCATAATCGTGGATGCCGCCTTTACGGCTGGCCCGGCAACGGACACTCCTGGGCGGATGCCGCAGTCTGCCGCCCCACACGCAGTTCCTCCCAAACCGTGATCAGCAGGGTGCTGCCTAGCACCAGAACGCCTCCCGCGATGGCCGCCAGGCCGAGCTTCTCGTGCAGCCAAATCGCGGCGATGGGGATGCCGAAAAACGTGATCAGGTAATTCGAGAGGGAGGCCTGGATTGCGTCGAGATTCTTCAGCGCCTTCAGGAAAAGGACCATGGAAAGGAAGTTGTGGAAAAAAGTCAGAAGAGCCATGCCGATCCAGGTTTGCGCGGTGAAATGGGGAATGCGTGCGAACACTGCGTATTCCTCGGTGAAAACCACCGGAGCCATCATGAGGCACACCGCCACATAGGTCCAGAACAGCATTCTCATGGGGGAGTGGAATTCCAGGGCCTTCTTGCCGTATGAGTTGTAAAAAGCGCTCCCCAGCGTGGCAGTGAAGATCAGCAGGTTGCCGGCCAGGTACGAACGGCCGAAGCTCAAGCTTCGAAAATCGATTCCCGAGCACAGGAGCACTCCCGCCAGCGCGATCGCAAAGCTGATCCAGCGAATCGGTGTCATGCGCTCCCGCAGGAAGATCACCGCGAACAGGGCGGTGGCTACCGGAAGGGTCAGGTTGATCAGGGCCGCATTGCTGGCCAGCGATATTCTGGTCCCCCAAGTCATCATCACCTGGCCCGGAAAAACGCCAAAAGCCGCCAGCAGGAAGTAGATCCAAACGGCTCGCAACGGACGGACCTTGGTTTGCCGCGGCTCACCCCGAATCACAAACGGAACCAGCATGAGCATGGCAAGGGTCATGGGCCCCCATACCGTGAACATAGGCCCTACCTGGTCTTGCACCAGCTTGATGCAGGTGAACTGCAAGGCCCACATCAGATTGCAGCAGAAGAGGAACAACCAGGATCGCATCAGATTTTCCGGCCGTCGTACCGGTCCGCCAGGTTGCGTATATCGTAAGTGAAATCCACCCACGCCTTTTCCCAGCGCCTGGCCTTGGCTTTGGTGTAGGGGTAAAAGCCCTTGGCATTGCCGACACCCACCGCTCCGCTGGCCACCATTTCGCGCATGAGCGCGGGCACCTCGGTTGTGTTGCAGAGCTTCGGCAGCAGACCCTCCATGACCGCCGCATAAGCCGGAATTCCCGTGAGATCCATCCAGCGGAAGGGGCCGGCGATGGTTGCCCAGTATCCTATATCATTGCGGAAGGAACGGTCCACGGTCTCGATGTCCGCGATTCCCGACTCCACCAGGTGGCATGCCTCGCGCAGCATCGCATACATCATGCGGTTGGAGATGAAACCCTGGATATCACGCCGCAGCAGCGTTGGCTCCTTGCCGCAGCGATCTCCCAATTGCATGGTAAGTTCGACCGTTCGGGATGAGGTTTGCTCGCCGGGAATGATCTCCAGATAGCGCATGACCTGGGCCGGCTCACCCCAGTGCATCCCAATGATCCGCGCCGGGAATTTCCGGCCGCTCTGCAGAACCGAGATGGGCAGGCTAGAGGTGTTCGACGCGATTACGGCATCCTCCGCAACGGCCGTTTCCAATTGCGCATAGATCTGCTGCTTCAGAGCGAGATCTTCCTTCACGGACTCGATGATGAACCGAGTGGGGGCCAGTTCCGCGAGGGAGCCCACCAGCCGGAACCGGTCCCGCCAGTTGCGTATGCCGGCGCGCGTCACGAGTTTGCGGCGAACCATTTCCTGCAGCGACTCCTCGATCGGCTGCACACTCGCCCTGGCTCTCTTCGCGGTGCGATTGTAGGCGATCACTTCCAGCCCATGCGACAGCAGGCAGGTGGCGATGCCGCGGCCCATCAGGCCCAGCCCAATCAGTCCGACTGGCTCTTGCTCCGTGACTTTCTTTTTCATTGGAGAACCCACTCCATCTTTATCCGTTTGCGTCTCTTCGAGTCAACCGCCTGCCGGGATTCACCCGGTCGTCATCCAAAATCCTGGACGGCGGAAGAGCGCGCATTGGCAGCGCCCTCGCCGCCTTCCGCCTCAAGAGGCTGGGGTCAAGCGCAGAACCCGCGTCTGATGACTCGCCAAGGTGGTGGTGAAGGAGCCGCGGAATACGCCGAGATCCGCTCTGGCCCAAAGGTCGCGGACTTTCCAGGGGCGGGGAAGCGCAATGTCAGCCCAGTTCACCTTCAGTTCCTGTGTGTCGCGGCCGCGATTCAGCAGGCCCAGCGCATATTGACCGTCGGAAAGAGGCTTTTTCCAGACCTCCAGGTCGCGGTCCTTGATGGTGCGCCGCGCCTGTTTGCCGAGATGGTCCTGGTTCACCGCGATGATTTCCGGAGCAGTGAGGATCTGACGCGTGGTGGCGTCCATGTTACGCAGATCGCAAGTGGCATGCAAGGGCGCCGCCATCAGGCACCACAAGCTCATATGGCTGCGATACTCGGTCTCGTTCGGCGAGGGCCAACCCTTGGGAGAGGTATACCTGCCCTTGCCATTCAGCCCGATGATGAGCATATCGGGATCGTTCCAGTGTCCCGGGCCGGCATAGTCCGCCAGATCCGCCTGGCGATCGATGATGTTGGTCACGCCCAGGTGGTAGTCGTTGTACTCACCTTCCCAGATATCCCGAATATCCCAACCGGTCCGCCACAATTGTGCTCCCACCTTGGGCGCCCAGAGCCACGGCTCGCGCGGTCCCCACTCGCACACGGAGAAGACGATTGGCCGGCCGGCCTTGCGGATCGCCCGAACCATGACGCCATAACGTTCGATGGCGGCTTCCTGGTCGTCCGGCGCAAAGCAGTAATCTACTTTCAGATAATCGATGCCCCAGCTTGCGAATGTCTGCGCATCTTTTTCTTCATAGCCCAAACTGCCAGGCTGCTTGCCGCAGGTCTTTTCCGCCACGTCGGAATAGATGCCCAGCTTCAATCCTTTGTTATGCAGGTAATCGGCAATCGGCTTGATGCCGCGCGGAAAGCGTTGCGCGTCGGGAAACAGGTAACCTTCCTTCGTGCGGCCGCCGTGCCACAGGTCATCGATGCAGACGTACTCGTATCCGGCCGCCTTCATTCCGGATACCACCATCGCGTCCGCCATCTCACATAGCAATTGATCGCTCACTTCAGGACCGAACTGGTTCCAGCTCATCCAACCCATTGGTGGCGTGGGCGCCAGTAATGCGTTCGCCGGCTGCCCTGATATTCCGCTAACGGCCAGACCGCCGGCAGCGGCGGCGAGGAACTGTCTTCTGCGCATTGCCGGATTCTACCTCCGGGCAAACCGAAGACGGTGGTGCCCAGGAGATGCGGGAGCAGCGCCGTCCAATCCTCTGGATGACATCGCATCCTGCGAGCAGTCGGGTCTTGGCAGCCCGGCTGAACGGATGGTATGCTCCGCAGCAGGATACAGTAAGAGGTTTCTCAGCCAGTTGTAAGAACTATGGACCTGATTAGGTAGACGCGAGGCTGTCCAATACGCTGAACAGGATTGGCCAGGCAGCGACTTTGCGGTTGTTTGGTTTCAGTGCCCCATGATAGTTTCAAGCGACAAGTTCAGGTCAGGAGTTGCCAAAGTGAAAAACATCCTTTTGATGGCTACGCTCATGCCGGTCGTGCTCTTCTCGCAGGAGTTTCGCGGCACCATCAGCGGCAGTGTTACAGATCCGCAGAATTCGTCTATTCCCAACGCCAAGATCGAAGTCGTTGAGATACAGACTGGGACTAAATCGCTAGCCGTCTCCGACACAGCCGGCAAGTATGTCATTCCATTCCTTGCCCCCGGAATCTATAAGATCACCGCCGCGGCAGCCGGTTTCAAGAAATCGGTCAGGGACAATTTCGTTTTGGAAACAGCTGCGCATCCGGTGATTGACCTGCAGTTGCTGGTGGGAGACATTGCCCAATCGGTTTCCGTGGTGGGAGATGCAGCGTTGGTGGAAACCACCAATGGCTCGGTGGCCGAACCGATCACGCACAAACAGGTGGAAAACCTTCCGCTCAACGGCCGCACTCCCTATCTGCTCTCGGAGCTGGCCATCGGCGTTACCGCCGAGCCGAATGGCAGCGGTCAACAGGGCGATCTGAAGGCCAATCCCTGGGACAACAGCGCCTCCACCACCTTCAGCTCCGGTGGAGCGCCGACGGGCCAGAATGAAATGCTGCTGGATGGAGTACCCAACCAGAGCTACAGCCTGGGCATCGCTTACAATCCGCCCGCCGACGCGGTGGAAGAGGTCCAGATGCAGGTGTTTTCAGCCGACGCAGCTTACGGGCACACCGGCGGCGGCATCTCCAACCAGATTACCAAGAGCGGCACCAACGAGCTTCACGGCACCCTTTATGAATACAATCAGGCCACCCCGCTCCAGGCCACTGCGTTCTTTATCAACAAGGCCGGCCAAAAGAAGGCGACGGATGTTCTAAACCAATATGGCGTGACTGCCGGCGGACCGCTGGTCGTGCCGAAGGTCTTCAACGGCCGGAACAGAGTGTTCTGGTTCTTTGCGTATGAGGGAATACACGAGCCAACCGCTTCGGCCGCCACCCGGACCACGCCCCTGCCCGCGGAGAAGACCGGCGATTTTTCTTCGCTCCTGGCGCTGGGCAGCCAATATCAGATCTACGACCCCGCCAGCGGGGTGGTGTCAGGCTCGACGGTTGCGCGTCAGCCATTCCCGGGCAATATCATTCCCGCCAGCCGCCTCAGCCCCATCGCGCTGGGATACATGCAGTTCTTCCCGGCCCCGAACGTACCTGGTACGTCGACGGGCGTAAACAATTACGTCGCCGATCCGATCACACACCGTGCTTTCCGCAACAACTTCGGCCGCTTGGATTTCAACGTCAGCGACAGCCAGAAGCTATTCTGGGATATCCGCAGCACTGAGTATCATTCCATCGGCGACTCGAATTACTTCAATAACATCGCAACTGGCGATTCCGGACCGTTCCGCGTAAATTGGGGAACCATGCTGGATTCCGTGCACACTTTCAGTTCCACTCTGGTGGCGGATGTGCGCGTGAATTGGACCCGCATTGTGGAAGATTACGTGAATCCCAGCGCCGGCTTCAATCCCACTACCCTGGGGTACCCGGCATATATGACGAGCGCCTCGGAGGCATTACAACTGCCTTCTCTAAGTTTTTCGAATTATCAAAACCTGGGTAACACCTATTTCTGGTATCACAATCCAAGCGACTCTTTTCAAGTCTTCGGCGACATGGTAAAGATCCTGAGAACCCACAACATGAAATTCGGCGGCGATGTGCGCGAGCATCGCATGAGCTACTTCACCAACGGAAACTCGGCAGGCACTTTCACTTTCGGATCGAGTTGGACCAACGGACCGTTCAGCAATTCCGCCGCGTCGCCGATGGGACAGGACTTCGCCGCATTCCTGCTGGGCCTGCCCTCGAGCGGCAGTTACGATTTGAACACCTCCGCCACGATGCAGTCCAAGTACATATCCCTGTACTACCAAGACGACTGGCGTGTGAGAAGCAATCTCACCATCAATCTGGGCGTCCGGTTCGAGCACGAAACTCCGGCCAGTGAACGGTACGGGCGCACGGTGAATGGCTTTGATCCGACGGCTGCAAGCCCGATCGCCGCCGCTGCGATCGCCGCTTACGCCAAGAATCCCATTCCTCAGATTCCGGCCGGCCAGTTCAACGTTCCGGGCGGGCTTACCTTCGCCAGCGCAAGCAACCCCGCCGCCTACAAGATGGATACCCACATGTTCAGCCCGCGAATTGGGTTCGCCTGGACCCCCAATGTCCTGGGTGCGAAGACGGCCATCCGTGGCGGCTTGGGAGTGTTCGTTTACCCTGTCGGAATCGATGGAGGCTTTTCGCCCTCATCCTCACAGGCGCCAATCAATCAGGAGGGTTTCAGCCAAACCACGCAGATGGTGGTGACGAACAACAGTTATCTCACTCCTGCCGCCACCCTCTCCAACCCGTTCCCCAACGGGATTCAGCCTCCCACACAGCCCGGATTGGGCACCTTCCTGGGGCAGAGCATCGTATTTATCAATCCCAACATCCGCAACCCGTATTCCATTCGCTGGAATCTCGGAGTGGAGCGTCAACTGTCCGGCGATACGGTGCTGCAAATTGTGTATATTGGCAACCACTCCGTACATCTGCCGATTACCACACAGCTCAATGGCATCCCGCAACAGTACCTCGCTACGGGCTGGGCGCGAAATCAGAACGTCATCAATACACTGAGCTCGACCGTCGCCAATCCCTTCGCCGGGCTGCTGCCCAACAGCACCTCACTCAATGGCAGCACGGTCGGGCTATCGCAATTGCTCCTGCCCTATCCTCAGTTCGCCAACGGCGGCGTTACCGAGCAGTACAACAACGCCGGCAGCTCCTATTATGAGAGCCTCAATGTGGGCCTGCGGAAACGCATTGCACACGGAATCACCGTAACCAGCAGCTTCGCCTGGAGCAGCTTCATTTCACGGCAGATTTATCTGAACGCCTTCGATACCGCGCCCGAAAAGACCGCCGCGGTGGACTCGCGGCCGATTCGCTTCGTGACGGCGGCAACCGTTCAGTTGCCGATCGGCAAGGGCAAATTGCTCAACTTAAAGTCGAGCTGGGCGAACGCCCTCGCCGGGGGGTGGGTGGTCAACGGCATCTATACCTACCAGTCCGGCGCGCTCCTGAGCTGGGGCAATGTAATCTACACGGGGGGCCCCCTCAATTTCAATCCGCGCCAGGTCAACGGAGCGGCTTTCGACACTACGCAGTTCAACACCGTTTCCGCGCAGCAACTATCCAATAACGTCCGGACATTCCAAACCTACTTCAACAATCTGCGGGCGGATCCGGTCAACGTGATGGATGCATCGCTTCTGAAGGAGTTCCACATCTCGGAACGGAGGTACTTCCAGGTCCGTTTCGAGACCTTCAACACTCTCAACCGGCCGGGGTTCGGCGCGCCCACTCTCACTCCGACCAGTTCGAGTTTCGGGCTGATCACCTCGACGGTTCTCAATCCACGCAACGTCCAGGTTGGCGGACGCCTGGTCTGGTAAGTCTTGGCGAAAGGTTCAACGGAACAGGGCCCGGCTCGATAAGCCGGGCCCTGCTTGTCATGAAAGGTCTCTCTGAATGTGGTTCCACCTTGGCGATATGAAAAGACTATGTTTGGCCTTGACGGCTGCCTGCATCGTGGCCGGGCGGATTTGGGCTCAGGCGCCCGAGACACCGGAGGGCATCCTCGGAAGTCTCACGCCCATCATAGATTCCATCCAGCAGGAGCGTGGTTACGCTTACGATTATGAGCACAAGGGCACTCTCAGCACCGAGGCTTGGCGGCAGCGGGGCCGCGCCGCGGTGGAGACGGCGCTCTCATACCAGCCGAAGCTGGTTCCACTGGACTTACAGGTACAGCGCACGGTGAAGGGGAATGGATACGAACTGCGGGTGGTCTCGTTTGCCGGCTCCGCGCACTACCGCATTCCCGCGTTTCTTTTGGTTCCGGACAAGGGGAAGGCGCCGTTTCCCGCAGTGGTGGCTTTTCACGACCACGGAGCGAGTTTCTATTTTGGCAAGGAGAAGATCGTCGAGGTGCCTGACGAGCACCCCTACTTGACCGTCTACAAGAAGACCTACTATGGCGGCAGGTCCTACGCCAGCGAACTGGCACGCCGCGGTTTCGTGGTGCTGGTCATCGATGCATTTTATTGGGGAGACCGGCGCGTGCAGTATCGCGATCCGCCGGCCGCCTGGAAGAAAGCCACCGCCGGTCTGGACCCCAAGTCGTCAAAATACATCGACGCCGTAAACGAGTATCTGGATGATCGCACGGCCGACCTGATCGCGCACCTGAGCTTTCACGGAATCAATTGGATTGGCCTCGTAAACCGCGATGACCGGCGCAGTGTGGATCTGCTGGCTTCTCTTCCATTCGTGGATCCGAAGCGCATTGGCTGTGTGGGCCTTTCCGGTGGCGGCTTCCGCTCCACCTATATGGCGGGGATGGATGACCGGATTCGCGCGGCGGTAATCGTGGGCTGGATGTCGACTTTGCCGCCTATCGGACACATTCCGTATACCACGCATTCCGATATGTACGATGCCTTCGGGCTGCACGCCGTGCTGGATCATCCCGATGTGGCGACGTTGGGAGCGCCGCAGTGCGCCGTCTTCGTTCAAGAATGCCGGCGGGACCGCCTCTTCACGCAACAGGGGATGGCGGATGCCGTTGCCAAGATCCGGAATGTGTACGCGAAAGAGAAGCATCCGGAGAAATTCCGAGCGGAAACCTACGACGCGCCTCATAGCTTTAACATTCCGATGCAGGAGGATGCTTTTGCCTGGTTGGAACGGTGGCTTAAATAGCGGCTCCCGGGGAAACGGAAGGGCTACATCATCGCGGGTAGTCCTTGCGATATCCGTTGCGGGAGTTCACGACCGTAAAGTTGCCCTTGCGGTCGGCAGACAATTCAATTCCGTCACCGTTGCACGTGCCCTTTTCGTTGGCGATGAACTCCCCGGGGGCGTTATGTAAGCCCATCGGGCCTGAGTAATGCAACTGCCAAAGCTCCACCTTTGCGGCTGCCAGCATCGCGGCGGTGCTGGCAGAACCACCCTTCTTCTCTCCGTTGTTCATGATTGCGGCACGAGGTGCGATGGCCCGGATTAGCGTGGGCGGATTGGAGCTATCCTCGCCGTGGTGGCTGAGCAGCAGCGCATCAACATGCCCTATGAGGTTTTGCGGGCAAACCAGCGCCTGCTCGCCATTCCAAAGTAAGTCTCCGTCATCCAGCAGGCGAAAATCTCCGAATTGAACCAGCACGGCCACCGATTGCACGTTCTCCGTCTCTTCCTGCTTCTGCCGGGAAGCGTCCTGGCAGGCAGAGTTCGAAACTCGCACCTTCGGGAGCGCCCGGGTTAGTCCCCTGCCCCCGGCGGCGAGCACAAACACGCGCATTTCCCCAATCTGGAACCGGTCGCCTGGCCGCGCGGTCCTGTGCGGGACTCCAACTGTGGCGACTCCATACGCCTTCATAATCTGATCCGAGCCCGGGTAAGGAACCACATCACTGCCGTGGTCCACCACGTTCCAGGCCGGTATCAGCTTAAGTAGATCCGGAACTCCGCCTGCATGGTCGCGATGAAAGTGCGTGATGAGTAGCGTATCCAGTTTGTCGACACCGGCCGCATGTGCGGTCTTCGCGATTCGCGCCGCATCTCTTCCATCCGAGTCCCACCCTGCATCGATGAGCAAGGCGTGCTTGCCAGGAGCCACGATCAAAGTGGACTGCCCTCCTTCCACATCGATGAAATAGGCATGCAGCCGCGAGTCTGTATGTTGCGCGTATAGAAGACAGGGAAGTAGCGACAGGACAGCTCTTAGAGCGACTTTTCTCATACAGGCAGCAAACTCCTTTTCCCGAAGACCAACCGGGGATTATCCCATTCACGATTAACGGCGCAACGAATCGAGCGCCGGGAGCGGCTTTCCCTCCCGGTAGGTATGCTGTACTTCCCAGAGCCGGGCCTGAAATCTGCGCCAGAATTCATATTCGGCATCGAATCGACCCAGGGCCGGACCGAGACGGTAGGGCGTGTATTCCGCCTGCCATTGAACCCGGTACACATCGCGCAGTTCGGTGATCAAGTCCATCAGGTCGACCGTACGGCCGTGATTTCTGTCGCTTGCCTCGCGTCCCAGCCAAAATGAAATATCCGCCCGGGTCGCGGTAGCATCCAGCTTTTCATAGTTGTTCGCAATCTCGGCCGCATAGAGAAACTTCATGCCGGCGTAGTCCAGGAGCCGTGCTCCCAGCAGAAAACTGGCCAGAGACTCGGGATGCTGTGCGGCGGCGGTCTCCAAACGCTCTTGCGCTTCTTCCGCCTTCAGACGCGCGTTGCGCAGGTCCTGGACGTGGGCCCGCACGCGGCTCAATGTTTGTGGCGCAAAAGGATCGTCCCAAAGCCGCAGTGCGTCCTCCGTGCCTAGCGCGGATGCCATTAGCTGCTGCGCGTCGTCCAGTTCCTGCAGCGCCGCCGCGACGTTCGCCGACATCCCGCTGCCATACACCGCGGTGCAGTAATTCGGAAAGAAACCGGCGCGGTCCACCGGGTCTCGCTGCCAGGCCGCTACCGCCCCATAAGCCACGCCGGGCTGCGTCATACGATACAGGAGCTGCGCATCATCCGCCCAATTCGTGTTAATGATCCCCAGCGTATCGTGCCGACGGCCATCGCGCAGGAAACCGTCGATATTGGCAAAGGTGAGACGGAAGTCCGGCACGATGGTATCCCAGCCCCAGATGCCGGTACCGATGATCTGCGGAATATGCGCCTTGCTGAAAGGCTCCAGCATCCGCGAATAGTCTTTCGCTTCGTGATAGTACCAGGGGACGGGGATGGTCCCTTCCGGCAGTCCGGAAGCCAGTTGCGGATAGCGTTCGAACAGGTTTGCACCGCTGGCCACGTCCGCCCAGAACAACACGCGCTTCCCCTGCCGGCGCACCAGTTCGGCGGTGCGTGTGAGGTGATCCAAGTACAGCTTCGCTGGATCTATGCCGCCGGAGGCTGCGCTATTGGCCCGCTCCAGTTCCCAGGGCTCATCCAGACCAATGTGAAACCAGGGGCTCGGAAAAAGAGCTGCCATCTGTCCTACCCAGTCTTCCAGCATTCGCCGCATTTCCGGATTGCTTGGATTCAGATCGCTCCCATGCGGCAGAGCGGCCAGGTTGGCGTATCGCTCGATGCGAAAGAGATCGTGTAGGTGGCCGAAGAACTCCAGGCATGGCACCACGTCCACATGCCGTTCCCGGCCATAGGCAATGATCCTCCGAACCTGTTGCTGCGAATAGCGTCCCCCGGGATTGATCAGCGGGTAGCCTTTTAGCTCGATGGAAAGTTCGGAATAGAAGTAATATTGGTTGCCTTTCCAGCGCGCCAGAAAGTCGATCTGCCGCTTGATCTCTTCCTCGGTCGGGAGCGGGCCGTGGCTGAGGTCGAACATCACACCGCGATACGCCAGCGACGGCCAGTCATCGATCTCCACGGCCGGCAAAGCGGCATCTTTGCCGCTGCCTTCCACCAGCTGCAAAAGCGTTTCCGCCGCATAGAACAGACCCGCCGAGGACGGTGCGCTTACCTCACCGCCATCGGGCGTGATCCGCAAATGGTAGGACTCGCGCGAATCCCGACCGGTCTGTTCCTTGTCGCGCGGCAAAGCGTCGACGGGTCCGGTGCGGGTCAAACGAATCGCGCGGGCGCCCGGCCCTGCGCCGTGGAGCGCCAATCCCTCGGACAAGCGCTTCACGGCGAACTCGTCCTCGGGCGTCGCGGGCGATGCCAGCGAAGTGGATAGTCCATTCAGAGGCAGGCGGCCTTCCCCGTACCGTACTAGCTGCGGTTGGGGCAGAAGAACATTGTGCCCGGCCCCGAACAGGGCCGCGCACCCGAAGAGCAAAATACAAAAGGGCTTCATGGTCGAATGACTGAATTTTAGTCCAACCACTCGAGCGGAAAATCGGCTTTGTCGCGAAGTCCGGAGCGCGATCCAGCATAATGGACGAAAGCCGGGGATTCGGGTAATTTGTAGTTGGCCTGCTACTGGACTTTTCCGCGTCCGGCGACACGCCATTCGCCGACTACCTGTTCGCCCTGTATTCCATACACGCGCTCATGCATGTTGATGCAAGTACAAACGTGATTCGGAATCACTCGAACCAGTTCGCCCAAGGCGGGCTTCCGTTCCGCGCCTTTCAGATCCAGGTGCCCATGCTCTTCCGAGAGGTCCTCAACCGTAATATCGGGGTATTCCATGATTTGGCCGTACCCGCGGCGGTCGCCCGAAAGCAAGAGGTCGCCGGATAACGTCTTGCTTCCGGCATCCACAATGGCTCTGTCCGCAACACTGCGGCTCACCACGCGTGTCAGGACCGAGACGGCGCAATCCGCGTAGGTAGTCGCCTCCGCGCATACTGTGTCCTTGTCGTTGAAAATGTACGTGCCGGGGCGGATTTCTGTTACCCCCACGAAGCGGTGCGACTGGTACAAGGCAGGGGTATTTCCTCCGCTCACACACTGACTTTCAAGGCCGGCCCCATCCAGCAATTCCATGAGAATCCGTAGCCGCTCATTCTCGCGCTCGATCAATCCCTCGCGCTCGAATGCCGTACCCATGATGTGGCCCGGATAGACCAGTACTCCTCGCCATTCCAGCGCCGGCAGACGCCGGATCGCCCGGGCGACCTCGATGGACGCCGGAGCGATGGGCAGCCCACACCTGCGCAAACCCGTATCGAATTCGACGCTTACGCCCACCGGCACGCCCTCGAGGTGCGCCGCTTCGGAGATGTGCCGCGCCACCTCGAGTGAATCCAGCGCGACCGTAATCCGGGCGCGGCGAGCGAGCGCCGTAAGCCGCACCAGCTTCTTCCCCCCCATCAACGGGTAGACGATGAGAATGTCGTCCAATCCTGCATCGGCCATTACCTCTGCCTCGCCCACCTTCGCGACTGTGATGCCGCCTGCTCCGTGCCGCACCTGGAGGTGCGCCAGTTCCGGTATCTTGTGTGTCTTGGTGTGGGGACGCAACCGCAGTGCGTGTTGCCGGCAGTATTCCGACGCCTTGCGGACGTTGCGTTCCATTACGTCGACATCGATCAAGACTGCGGGAGTATCGAGAGAGGTAATATGCATCAGTTCCTCCCATCACCGTTGTTAATGCCAATCTTCCGGCGAGGCCACGAGGCAGTCAATATCGAAGTGGCCTCTTCCTGCCATGCCGTCCAACCTTTTGAACAGGACCACTCTAAATCCAGCACGGGCTCCACGTTTCAAAGTGCTATCCAACTATCTGGACGGTCGCAGTGCGGGCGGCGCAAAAACGGCCTTTCATTCGGCGGGCCTGAATTACAATTCGGTTGATTACGAAGTTATGATGAACTTCTACCCATGAAGACCTTCAACCAGATCAACGGAATCGTACCAATCATCCCTACCCCGTTTACTCGAAAAGACGAGGTGGATTGGAGCGCCCTGCGCCGGCTTGTGGCGTTCGCGCGCGAATCGGGCGCCTGTGCGGCCTGCCTTCCCGCGTATGCCAGCGAGTTTTATAAACTAGCCGAACGGGAAAGACGGCAGATCATCACGGAAGCCGTGCGGTATGCCGATGGGCGATTCCCCATCTTCGCGCAAGTCAACTACCCTTCACTGCCGGATGCCCTGGAGAACGCTAAATTCTCCCAGGAGGTAGGCGCGGATGGAGTCTGCATCGCGGTTCCACGGCTCTTTCAGTTGCCGGAATCCGATCTGCTCCGCTATTTCGATCGCATCCTGAGTGCGATCGATATTCCGGTTCTCATTCAAGACTACAACCCTTCCGGCCAGAGTGTAAGCGCCCGGTTTGCGGCGGAGTTACACCGGCAGCATCCGCACTTCCGTTACTTGAAGCTCGAAGAACCAATGATGGCGGCTAAGGTCGAAAGCATCCTCCAGGAAACCGGCGGTGAAGTCGGCGTCCTCGAAGGTTGGGGCGGCATGTACATGCTCGAGTTGATCCCCGCGGGAATCTGCGGTGTGATGCCCGGACTGGCAGTGTCGGACCTGTTGGTGCGCGTGTATGAACTGGCTTCCCGTGGCGAGAGAACGCAGGCATATGCCATTTTCGCGGATGTTCTGCCGCAGATCGCCTACAGCCTCCAGCATATGGAGTTGTTCCATCATGCCGAAAAGCGGCTTTTAGAATCGCGCGGCATCCTCGATTCCAGCCGCGTTCGAGACGCAAGTTTGCAGTTGCGTGACTCCGACGCCGAGCATATTGATTTTCTGAATGGCAGGATTCTGGAACTGCTGGATCGTCTGGGCATGCCGCATAATCCCCCCAGTCCGCTTACCGAAGCTGTGGCTGGTACACAGTAGGTCACCGGCTAGTGCGTCTCACGATCCGTTGTTCGAAAGGGTGCGTTCTTGTGCGATCCCTAAAGACTTATGCCGTGATAGGGTTTGGACTGGCAGCCATAATCGCGGCGGCTATCGCCCAGCCATTCCCGCCCCGGCCCAAGCTGGTGGTGCTGATCGCGGTCGACCAATTCCGCTACGATTACCTGACCCGGTTCGAGTCGGAATACAAAGGTGGATTCCGGCATCTGCTGGATCACGGAGCTGTTTTTGCGAATGCCAATCTGGCGCACTATCCCGCCGTCACCGCCGTGGGACATGCGGTGATGCTGACCGGCGCCAGCCCCGCGCTGAGCGGCATCGTCGGCAACAACTGGTACGACCGCAAGGTGGGCAAGAATGTAAGCAGCGTCTCAGACAGCGCCGAGCGCCAACTCGACGGAAACGGGGCCGGCGCTTCCCCCCGGCGCCTGCTGGTGAGCACGGTGGGCGACGAACTGAAACTGGCGGACCCGACATCTCGCGTGATTGGACTCTCGCTGAAGGACCGCGCAGCCATTTTACCCTCCGGACACATGGCCGATGCCGCCTGCTGGTACGACACAAGGACTGGCACCTTCGTTAGCAGCACGTATTACTTCAAGGAGCTTCCCTCCTGGGTCAAGTCGTTCAACGACTCCCGCATGGTCGAAAAGTATGCCGGGGCGGAATGGAAATTCTCCGGAGGCAGCCGGAGAATGCCCGCGAACTCTGGCCCGAAACTTGCCAACGAAGTGGACAGTTCGCCGTTCGGCAATGAGTTGCTGGAAGCGCTCGCGGAACGCGCCATCGACTCCGAACGCCTGGGCCGCCGCAGCGCGACGGATCTGCTGACCGTCAGCTTCTCATCCATTGATGCTGTGGGCCACCAGACCGGGCCGCTCTCGCCGGAGGTGCACGATCTGGTTGTGCGCCTGGACGGAACGCTCGAACGCCTGTTCCTTCATCTCGACCAGACGGTCGGGCTGCGCAACGTTCTAGTGGTCCTTACCGCGGACCACGGCGCGGTGGATCTGCCCGAAAGGATGTCCTCCGATCGGATGCCCGGCGGCCGGATCCTGGATTCCCAGCTCGCTGCCACGGTGCAGGCTCGCCTCGAGCAGCAATACGACGCCGGAGCGTGGGTGCAATCCATCAATGATGGCGCGATGTTTCTGAACTCAGGCTTGATTCGCGCTCGGAACCTGAACGAAGAGGCCGTGCAGGACGATGCGGCCGCTGCCCTCGCAGCGGAGCCCCAAGTGTTTCGCGTCTACACGCGCCATCAACTGCGGCGTGGAGAGCTGCCGAAGGATGCGCTCAGTGAAACCCTCTCCGCCAGTTTGAACTGGGCGCGTTCCGCCGACCTGCAGGTGATCCTCGATCCATACTGGGTGCGCCCGGCCACCAACATCAGTCACGATACGCCTTTCGCTTATGACACCCACATTCCCCTGATCTTCATGGGGCCGTCGATCCGGCCTGGCCTGTACTTCCAGAATGTGAAGCTCAACGACCTGGCGCCGACTCTGGCCAGCCTCTTGTCCGTCCAGACTCCCAGTGGATCGACCGGCCGCGTGCTGTATGAAATTCTGCCACAGCCCGCCGCGCCCGCTGCATCCCACGCTTCACAGCCGGTAAAGGCGGGGACGGGGCGCTAACCCTGGTTGGTCGCGGCGCCTGCCAGTCTGGTTAATTGCACTTCCTCGCTTCACGGACAAGTGGCAATCGCGTCAGTCCGGTGCCGACCGGTTTCCCGCTGAAATCTGCTACTTCAACCCGCCAATGAACACGTTCATCTCGCGCAGCACTCATTTGACCGAAAGACGAACTGGTTCGCGTTCGCCAGGTCGTCGAAGCCGTCGTTGTCGTAGTCTCCGGCGCACACGCCCACGGCCCACCCAGTGCGGCGCAGCCCGGCCTTGTCGGTAACATCGGAGAAAGTGCCGTCGCGATTGTTCTTGTATAGCCAGTTGGTCGCGCCCTCGGGCGGGCTGTCGAAACGCGTTCCGCTTAGAAGGAAAATGTCGATCCAGCCGTCGTTATCGTAGTCGATGAAGGCGCAGCCGCAGGCCATGGTCTCGAGGATGTAGTCCTTCCGATCCACGCCGCCATAAATACCGGGTGCGCGCAGACCCGCCGCCTCGGCCACGTCCGTGAACCGGGCGTTGAAGGGGATGCCGGACGGTTTTCCCCGGGGCGTCGGCTTCACACCCCGCGACGCCATCCCTTGCGGGCGCAGGATGGGAGCGCCGCCGGCCGGGGCCGTGAAACCGGCTTATCGTAGACTGGGTTCCGCCGCACGCGGAAGTAGCTCAGGTGGAAGCTAATGCCGAACTGGAAACTGGACGGCTGCGCGGATCTGCTGCCGCGGGCTGCGGTCTTGGTATTGCGGTTGGATTCGCTCCTTGGCATACCGAGGTAGGCAAGGCGTAAGGTAATGCGGCACAGTTGCTTGCGATCGCATCTGCCGAACGATGCTGATGGTTGATGCAGCCAGTGCGACCATCCGGCCCTTCTGGCACGGCACTGTAGTACAGCATTGTGCGCCGCGCCGTCTGTACTTGAGGCACTGGAGGCCTCCTTGACGAAGAGACCGTTCGTGAGGTCGCCAGATTCGCTGATGTGCCTATGATCGGACGCCGGCCAACATGGTGACTGGTATAAACTCTGCGGCGTCCGCGCGCGGCGAGACGAACGGAGGCCCAGGCTATGATCCATGGGAGATCAGCTTGAGACCCGGTACGCCCAGATAATCGCTGCCGTTGTGTGTAACCAACGGAGCATCGTATAGCAACGCCGTGGCGGCGATCCAGGCGTCGGCCGTCTCGATCCGGCGTCCGGCGGCCTGCGCGGCGACCATCACCTCGGCCCACTTGCGGCAAAGGTCGGGGCTGGACGGCACGACGGTGAATCGCTCGATATAGAGGCGCAGCCAGTGGACGCGCTGGGAACCCCAGCGGTATTGAAGCGCCCACCGCTCGACTTCGGCCACGGTCATGAACGAGACGCCAGCAGCACGCCCGGCCAGATCCGCGCCATAGAGTTGTCCGATGGGATGGTTCTTGAAGAGGAACGAAACTACGTCAGTGTCGACAATGACCTCGGTCATGCAGCCGGTTCTGTCCGCTTGTGGCCGCGCCATTCGTGGAGGGTCGCCAAGAACTCCTCGATGGACTCCTCCTCGGGCCAGAAATCGCCGTGTAACACGGAGACGTCGGTGATCGGACCGGTGCCCTGCTCTGCCATGAGCTGCTCGAAAGAAGGGTGCCCGGTCGCGGAGTAGCCGACATCGGTTAGCCGGTCGCCACCCGCCGGTGTTTCGCGCTGGATACTCT